>JAABUS010000161.1_pt1 | contig 164785 bp, 146 predicted proteins | sample 5560161 | NCBI WGS metagenome assembly JAABUS01 (sample SAMN10711885, study PRJNA513376) | rock metagenome | isolation source: Antarctica rocks | place: Antarctica: Victoria Land, Trio Nunatak nord | collected 2016-01-04
CGGGGGACCGGGGGCGGCGGTGTCATGCTGGCCCACGAGGGGCAACCGACGCAGGCCGTCTCCCCGATCCTCACCGAGCGGCAGCACTCCTGCGAGCCACTGCCAACTGGAGGGTAGTCCAGTGACCCGCGTGCTCGTTCTGCAGGGACCGAACCTCAACCTCCTCGGCACCCGGGAGCCCGAGATCTACGGGCGCGAGACGCTCGAGGAGCTACACGCGGCGATCGCCGGCTGGGCGGCGGAATCCGGCCTCGACGTCGACTTCTTCCAGTCGAATCACGAGGGATCGCTGATCGACCGGCTCCACGAGCGCGACTTCGACGCCGTGATCGTCAACGCCGGCGGGCTGACCCACACCTCGGTCTCGCTCCGGGACGCGCTGCTAGCCGTGACCCGGCCTTTCTGGGAGGTCCATCTTTCCGATCCCGCGACGCGAGAGCCGTTCCGGCAGGTCAACTACCTGTCCGACGTCGCCCAGGCGTCGATCGTCGGTCGCGGACGGACCGGGTACGAGCTGGCGCTGCGGGCGATCGCCGCGCGGTTCGCCGATGCGACGAGCGGCGGGAATGATGGCTGATCCCGTCGAGTCACCGGAGCTGCGCCGGCTCCGCCGCCGGATCGACGCGCTCGACCGGCGAATCGTCGGGCTGCTGAACGAACGGGCGGAGCTCGTGCGCGAGGCGGGACGTGCCAAGTCCGAGGCCGGCCGGCGGCGGATCCGGGACGCGGAGCGGGAGCGCGAGGTGCTGCTGCGGGTGACCATGGCGAACACCGGGCCGATGCCGCAGAGCGACCTCCTCGTGGTCTACCGGCGGCTGATCGCCGCGGCTCGGGCGCTCGAGGCGAGTGACCGGGAGCGCACCGACGGCTGACCTCGCGGCCATCCCACCCGGCTCGCGCACCCGGTTCGCCCCGGCGCCGACCGGCTACCTGCATCTGGGCCACGTCGCGAACGCCATCTACGTGTGGGGCGTGACGCGGGCCGCGGGCGGCAGCGTCATGCTCCGGATCGAGGACCACGACCGGCAGCGGTCGCGGCCGGCCTTTGACCGCGCCGTCCTCGAGGACCTGGACTGGCTTGGGTTCGTCGCGGACGAGGGGCCGGTGCGCCAGTCGGACGCGGCTGCGCTGGTGGCCTGTGAGGCCGCGCTCGGTCGCCTCCGCCACGCCGGGCTCGTGTACGCCTGCGACTGCTCGCGATCCACTCTCGCCGCGGCCGGCTGGATCGGGCCGGGCTGCCCGTCGCGGTGCCGGGGGCGGGATCTCGCCGAGGGTCCGGGCCGCGCGTTGCGGGTCCAGCTCAGTGGCGGCGACGAGACCTGGATGGACCTGGCCATCGGTCCCTGCCGCGCCGCCGTGGCCCCGGCTGGCGACCTGCCGATCCGCGACCGGCACGGCAACTGGACGTACGGGTTCGCGGTGGTCGTGGATGACCTCCGCCAGGGGATCGAGCTGGTGGTCCGGGGTCGGGACCTGCTCGACGCGACGGCGGCGCAGATCCGCCTCGCGCGCGTCCTGCGTCGCGGGACGCCGCCCGCGTTCCTCCATCACCCGCTGATCCGGAAGCCCGGCGGCGCGAAGCTGTCCAAGGCCGATCGGGACACGTCCGTCCGGGAGCTTCGGGCCGCCGGAGCGACGGCCGAGGAGCTTATCGGGCGCGCGGCGGCGGCCGTCGGTCTGCTGTCGGTGGCGCGGCCCGTTGCGGCCAGCGAGGTCGCCGTCCTGTTCGAGCGCGATCAGCAGTAGATCGACCGGGCGAGATCCACCAGCTCCTCGGGATCCACTGGATCGCCATGCAGGATCCACTCGCGCTCGCCGTCCGCCCAGTACAGGCCATACGGCCGGATCGTGGTCGTGAGCGGAGTGCCCAGCACGAGCGCCGCCGGATATGGGCCGACCTCGACGCGCCAGCTGTCCCGCGGGGCGTTCTCCAGCACGAAGTCCGCGTCCTGGCCGGCGAACGGCCGCTGGGTCAGGCCGAACGTGCCCTTGCGGTAAGCATCGATCAAGGTGTCGGCGTCGTCGAGCGGTTCGCGCGCGTAGAGCAGAGAGATGTTCGAGTTCCCGATCAAGAGGATGTGCTGGAGGGGCCGGCCCTCCGGTTCGTCCGGTCGGAGCGGATGGAAAGCGTGTGTCGGCAGGTCCTCGAACGTTGGGACGACGGTGTCCCTGGCCAGCAGTGGCGACTCAGCCCGGCCCCATCCGGGCGATGCTGGAGACTCCGTGATGTCGAGGTTGCTCGGGCCGCATCCCGGCGGCCACGACGTCGACGGATGGGCTGTCGCGGTGGATGCCGGAGCGGCACCTGCCGACGGTTCGCCAGAGGGCTCGGCCGAGTGTGAAGGTCGTGACGAGGCGTGTGCCGCGTCGGGCGAGTGCGAGGCATGGTCGGCCTCGGCCGTGAGGCCGGATACGTCCACGTTCCCGTAGATATTCAGCGTGGCCGTGGCCGGGTCGTGGCCAACGAGGATGCAGACATCGTGGTTGCCGGGCTCGTTCGAGCTGGGCGGTCCCGGGCCCCCGCTCAGGCCGAAGGGCTGTGGGCCGTCGAACACGACGACGAACGCCGGATCGTCGACGTCCAGCTCGGGCGCGAGGAGCATCGCCGGCAGGTGGCGGTGGTAGTCGCCCGCGTGGGCCAGCTCGAACGCATACAGGGGCGTGGCGAGCGGCACGCCGCACCGGGACAGCCGGGGGTCGCCGGCGAAGGCGGCCGGATCGGGCGGCACGGGCGAGGCGGCCGGCTCGCCGCCGACCTGGCCGAACCGCGGCACGAGCGTCCAGGCGCCGACGACCGCGACGGCGACGACCGCCACGGCGAGGAGCGGCCGGAACCGCCGGGGTCGCCGAGGCGGGAGGACCGCCACGTTCCCGGCGAGGGCCCGCAGCTCGTGGTCCGACGTCCGTCCCCGCTCGCGGAGCCAGTCGCGGACGCGGCCCTCGAAGTCGTCGCTCACCGCCGCTCCTCGGCCTCGTAGGCGGCGCGCAGCCGCGCCACGGCGTGGTGCACTCGCGACTTGACGGTCCCCTCCGGCACCCCGAGATGCGCCGCCGTCTCCGCCACGGGGAGCCGCCAGAAGTGGTGGAGCGTCAGGATCAGCCGGTCCTTCGGCTCGAGCCGGGCGAAGGCGCGGGCCAGCGTCCGGTGCTCGAGCGCGCGGTCGAGCTCGCCGTCCGGGGCGATCGCCTCGGGATCGAGCTCCACGACGCGGCCGCGCTGCCGCCGGGTCGCGGCCCGCAGCGCCGCTCGGACCACGTGACGCCGGAACCAGGCGGGAAAGGCGACCGGGTCGCGGAGCGCATCGAGCCCGCGCCAGGCGGAGAGAAGCGCCTCCTGGACCGCGTCCGCGGCGTCGGCGGACGAGCCGGTGACGATCCGGGCGGCACCGAGCGCCGCGCCGAGCTCCGGCTCGACGAGCGCGCGGAACGCGTCGCGATCGCCCGCGCGAGCCGCGTCGACGAGCGTCGTCCTGCGGATCGGGACCGGTGGCTCCAGGACTGCCTCCATGCCTACAGGTGGCCGCCAGACGCGGATCGGTTCAATCGCCGTGCGACGAACGTGCAAGGCTGTGCGTGGCGGGCCGACTGGCGCAAGCTCGTGCGGCTCGGCACCATGGCGCCGCCGGTGGGCGCCGGACGTCGCGGGAGGGTCGTGCGTGTTTCCGATCGGCGATCAGAACGAGCCGGGTCGCGGGCCCGCCTTCTTCACCCTCATCTTCATCGCGATCAACATTGCCGTCTTCGTCCTGCTGCAGCTGCCCGAGTCGGACAGCCGCACCCAGCCGTTCACCTATGGCTACGCGACGATCCCGGCCGAGATCACGACCGGCCGCGACCTGACCGAACCGCAGCCGGTGACGATCGACGGCGAGCGGGTCGCGATCCCGCAAGCGCCCGGGCCCGATCCGATCTTCCTGACCCTGCTGACGAGCATGTTCATGCACGGCGGCATCGCCCACCTGCTCGGCAACATGCTCTTCCTGTGGATCTTCGGCGACAACGTCGAGCACCGGGTGGGGCACATCCCGTACCTGCTGTTCTATCTCGCTGCCGGCGTCGTGGCGAGCTTCGCCCAGATCGCGATCAACCCGGACTCGGTCATCCCGACGCTGGGCGCGTCGGGCGCGATCTCCGGCGTGCTGGGCGCCTACCTCGTGATGTTCCCGACCAACCGGGTAACGATCATCGCCTTCCGGTTCATCCCGTTCCAGGTCCCGGCGATCGTGGCGATCGGGATGTGGGCGGTGTTCCAGTTCATCAACGGCGCGGGCGCGTTCGCGGTCACCGAGGAGACCGGCGGCGGCGTCGCCTACATGGCCCACATCGGCGGCTTCATCGCCGGCGTCATCTTCGGCCTCATTGGCCGCGGCATCTGGGGCAGCGGACCGCGGCGGGACCTCTCCTACTCGCGCTAGCGGCGCGTCGCCTCCCGCAGCCGCTTGACCAGCTGCCCGAGCGACGCGACGTCGCGGCCGTCCGGCCCGAGCGCGTCGACCAGGGCCGAGGCGACGATGATCCCGTCCGCGCCGGCGCGCACGAGGGCGCGGGCGTGGGCCGGGCGGCTGACCCCGAAGCCGACGCCGACGGGCACCGGTGACACCGCACGGACCTCGCGCACGAGCCGCCCAACCGTCGGTGGCAGCGACGCTCGCGCCCCCGTGACGCCGACCAGCGACACGCAGTAGAGGAAGCCGCCGGTCCGGTTCGCGATCCACGCCCGCCGCTCGGGCGGGGTCGTGGGAGACACGAGGTAGACGACCGCCAGACCCGCCTCGCGGGCGACCGCCTCGAACGGCGCGCCTTCGTCCGGCGTCAGGTCGGCGACGATCAGCCCGGCCGCGCCCGCGTCCGCCAGCCGGCGGGCGATCGGTCCGCCGTCGCCGCCGCCGATCACCTGGTTCGCGTAGCCCATGGGCACGAGCGGCAGGTCCGGCCGTTCGGCGGCGATACGCCGGACGAGGTCGAGCGAGCGCTCGGTCGTGGCGCCGGCCCCGAGGGCCGCGCCGGACGCGCGCTGGAGCGTCGCGCCGTCGGCCAGCGGATCCGAGTACGGGAGGCCGACCTCGAGCAGGTCCGCCCCGGCGTCGGCCGCGGCGATCGCCCCCCTGAGGCTCGTCTCCGCGTCCGGGTAGCCGGCGACGACATAGGGGATCAGGGCCGCCCGCCCCTCGCCGGCCGCACGCTCGAAGGCGGCGGCGATCCGCCGGGCGCCTGCCGTCGCGTTCGTGCCGGCGATCAAGTCGGTGGGCGTGGGCCGAGCCGTCGCAATCATGCCTCGGCCTCGACTGCCGTCTCTCGCCACCGGCCGAACGCCGACAGGTCCTTGTCGCCCCGCCCGGACAGGCCGAGCAGCACGACGGTCTCGTCCGGCCACTCGTCGCCGGCGCCCTCCGTGCCCGCGAGCAGCCGCGGCAGCACCGCGAACGCGTGCGCCGTCTCGAGCGCCGGCAGGATGCCCTCGGCGCTGGCCACGACCTGCATGGCGCGGAATGCCTCCGCGTCCGTCGCGGCCGCGATCTCCAGCCGCCCGCCGGCGAACAGCGCGGACAGCTGCGGACCCACGCCCGGGTAGTCCAGCCCGGCCGAGGCGGAGTGCGCCTCGAGCACCTGGCCGTCGCGATCCTGCAGCATCAGCGAGCGGGCGCCGTGGAGGATCCCGGCCGTCCCGCCCGCCAGCGCCGCGGCATGGCGCCCGGTCGCGACGCCGTCGCCGGCCGCTTCAGCCACGGCCAGCCGGACGCCAGGCTCGCCGATGAACCGGTCGAGGAGCCCGATCGCGTTCGACCCGCCGCCGACGCAGGCGAGCACGAGGTCCGGCAGCCGGCCCTCGAGGGCGGCGACCTGGGCCGCGGCCTCGTCCCCGATCGTCCGCTGGAGGTCGCGCACGATCGTGGGATACGGGTGCGGGCCCATCGCCGAACCAAGGACGTAGTGGGTCGACTCGACGTTCGTGACCCAGTCCCGCATCGCGTCGTTGATCGCGTCCTTGAGCGTCGCGCTGCCGCTCGTGACCGGGCGGACCTCCGTTCCGAGCGCGTGCATCCGCAGCACGTTCGGCTGCTGGCGCTCGATGTCCTCGGCGCCCATGTAGACGACGCACGGCAGGTCGAGCAGCGCGCAGGCGGTGGCCGTGGCGACGCCGTGCTGGCCGGCGCCGGTCTCCGCGATCACGCGCGTCTTGCCGAGCCGGCGCGTGAGCAGCGCCTGGCCGAGGGCGTTGTTGATCTTGTGCGCCCCCGTGTGCGCGAGGTCTTCGCGCTTCAGGTAGAGGCGGAGGCGCTGCGGCAGCCGGGCGGCACCGGCCTCCGCGCGGGCGCGGTCGAGCACGTCGACCGCGAGGCCCTCCGCCCGGTAGAGTGCCGTGGGGCGGCCGGCGTACCGGGCGAGCAACTCGCGCAGCTCCGCCCAGAAGCGGGGGTCGTGGCGCAGTGCCGCGTAGGCCGTCTCGAGCTGGGCCAGGGCCGCCATGAGCGTCTCGGGCACGTATCGGCCGCCGAACTCGCCGTCGGTCCCCCAGCGGCCCCGTTCGTCCGCCTCGAGCAGCCCGCGGTGCACCGGCGTGGGTCGAGCTGCGTGGTGCGGCCGATCGTCGCGGGCCGCCCGGGCCCGCTTGATGAACAGGGCGACGGCGAGCGGGTCCTTGTGCGGCCGCACGCCGGGTTCACGCGGCGCCTCGACCCCGGACGCCACGTCGACGCCGATCGCGGAGACGGCGCGCAGCGCCTTCGCCACGCTGGCCGGACCGAGACCTCCGCCGAGCGTCACCGGGACCTCCCGGGCGATCGCCGCCGCGAGCTCGATGGCGGCCCGGCGGCCGGTTCCGCCCGGGTAGGCGCCGCCGGCCGTGTCGAGGAGCACGCGGGCGGCGCCGGCGTCGAGGTACGAGCGAGCCCGATCGACGAACCGGCCGGCGTCCGCGGCGGCCGCGCCCTCGCCGTCGGCGGGCAGGTGGAGGACCTTCCACGCCGGCCGGTGGAGCTCGCGGAGCAGCTCGGGCGGCTCGTGTCCGCTCAGCTGCAGGGCATCCGCGTCGAGCGCGGCCGCGATGTCGTCGAGCTCGGCCGCCGAGCGATCGACCGTGATGGCGACGATGCGCGGGCGGCGATCCGGCGGAGCGGCGGACCGGGCCAGGGTCGCCAGCGCGGCCGCTTCATCGATGCTGAGGGCCCTGGGCGTGCCGGGCACCAGGTTGAGCCCGATCGCATCCGCCCCCGCCCGCACGGCGGCGAAAATGCCCTCGCGGTCGGTCACGCCGCAGATCTTCACCTCGGCCCGGCTGGCGACGTTGGCGGGATCCGTGGGCGGACGGCCGGCCGCGACGAACCGGGCGGCCTGGGCACGCGGGTCGGAGCTCCGGACGAGCGCCTCGCCCACGAGCGCAGCGTCGAAGCCGAGCGTTCGCCACGTCACGACGGTCTCCGGCTCGCGAACGCCGGATTCGGCCACGGCGAGCCGGTCATCCGGCACCAGCTCGCGGAGCCGGGCAGCGCGCTCGGGATCGACGAGAAGCGTCCGCAGGTCGCGGTTGTTCACGCCGATCAACCTTGCCGGCGTGGCGAGCGCCCGCTCCAGCTCCCGCTCCTCGTGGACCTCGACCAGCGGCTCGAGCCCGAGGTCGAGCGCCTGCCGCACCAGCCTGGCCAGGCGCCGGGCCGGGTGGAGGACCGCCAGCAGCAGGACGATGTCCGCGCCCGCCGCGCGCAGGACCTCCAGCTGGCCGGGCTCGACGACGAAGTCCTTGGCCAGGACCGGCACGCCCACCGACGCGCGAACCGCCCGCAGGTCGTCGACCGAGCCACCGAACCAGTGCGGCTCGCACAGGACCGAGATGGCCGACGCGCCGCCGGCCTCGTAGGCGCGTGCCAGCGCGACCGGATCGAGCTCGTCCACGGCGATCGTGCCGGCCGACGGCGAGCGTCGCTTCACCTCAGCAATGAGGTGGAGGCCGGGCGCGGCGAAGCGCTCGGCGATGGGCCGCGGAGGTGGCGCGGATCGGGCGAGGCGTCGCCGGTCCGCTGCGGACAGCTCGCTCAGCTGTGCCCGGACGTCGAGACGGCGGCGGGCGGCGATCTCCGCCACGACGTCCGGCCGGCGGACGCGTCGGGCCGAGACCGACGGCCGCTCGATGACCGTCACGTGCGCGCCACGGGTGCCGCCGCCGCGATCGTGGCGGCGGCGCTCGCGTCCCTCGCGTCGTCCGCTGCCCGCTTCTCGGCCCGGAGTCGCGCCAGCAGCTCCGCCCCCAGACCGGCGTCGATCGTGAGCGCAGCGAGCTCGATCCCGGCCTCGATCGTCTCGACCCGGGCGGCCGCCAGCAGCGCAGCACCGGCGTTGAGCAGCACGACATCGCGCCGCGCGCCGCTCTCGCCACGCAGGACCGCCTCGAGGAGCCGCGCGTTCGCCGCCGGATCGCCGCCCGCGAGCGCCGACGTCGGTGCGGCGGCGAGCCCGAGGGTCCGGGCGTCGATCTCACGCCGCACGACGCCGTCGGGTGTCACGTCATAGAGCACCCCGCTGCCGTCCAGCGGCAGCTCGTCGACGCCGGCACCGTGGACGATGAAGGCGCGCTCCACGCCGAGCCGCCGGACGACCTCCGCGACGCGCGGCGCGGCAGCGGTGTCCCCCACCCCGACGACCTGGCGGCGGGCGCCGGCCGGATTGGTCAGCGGCCCCAGGAGGTTGAACGCAGTGCGGACGCCGATCTCGCGGCGCGTCGGACCGGCATGGCGCATGGCCGGGTGGAACCCCGGCGCGAAGAGGAACGCGAACCCGTGCTCGCGGAGGGCGGCGGCGGCGCTGCCGGCGTCGTGGTCGGTCCGGACGCCGAGCGTCTCGAGGACGTCCGCGGACCCGGCCTGCGACGTGATCGCGCGGTTGCCGTGCTTGGCGACCGGCACACCGGCGGCCGCCACGACCAGCGCGGCGGCGGTCGAGATGTTGAACGTGCCGCTCCGGTCGCCGCCGGTGCCGCAGGTGTCGATCGTGCCCTCGGGCGCCTCGACGCGCACCACGCGCTCGCGCATGGCGGCGGCGAACCCGGCCAGCTCGTCGATCGTCTCCCCGCGCATCCGGAGCGCGACGAGGAGCGCGGCCAGCTGCGCGGGGGTCGCCTCGCCGTCCATCACGGAGCCCATCGCGAGACGGGCCTCGTCCATGGAGAGGGTCGCTCCGTCGACGACGGACGCCAGCGCGGCCCGCACGGCGTCGCTCATCGCTCGGCCTCTGCGGCCTGCGGCTGGGCCGGCTGCGTCGCCGCGGGCGCGGTCACCGCGGGGTCGGGCGTCTCGGGCAGACCGGCCGTCGCGAACGTGCCGCTGGCGGCGTCGAGCCTCGAGGCCTCGCCCTCGCCCGCGAGCCGCAGGAAGTTCGCGAGCAGGTGCGGTCCCTCCGGCGTCAGGACGGACTCCGGGTGGAACTGGACGCCCTCCATCGGGAGCCCGACGTGCCGGATGCCCATGATCACCCGGTCGACCTCGCTCATCGCGGTCACCCGGAGCTCCGCCGGGAGGGTGGCGGGATCGACCGCGAGCGAGTGGTAGCGGGCCGCGAGGAACGACGGTGGCATCCCCTCGAGGAGCCCGCTGCCGTCGTGCGTCACCTCCGAGGCCTCGCCGTGGACGAGCGTCGGCGCGCGGACAATCGCGGCCCCGTACGCGGCCGCCATCGACTGCATCCCGAGGCAGACCCCGAGGAGCGGGATCCGCCGCTCCGCCGCGACCCGGATGGTGTCCACGGAGACGCCGGCATCGTCCGGATCGCCCGGCCCGGGCGAGATGACGATCCCCCGGAGGTCCGCGCTCGCGTCCGACGCCAGCTCCTCGACGCCCGCGCGGTCGATCGCGTCGTTGCGGATCACCCGGACCTCCGCCCCGGCCGCCTGGAGGGCCTGGACGAGGTTGAAGGTGAACGAGTCGTAGTTGTCGACCACGAGGATCACGAAACCGGCTCCAGCTCCGGCTCGGCCGGGTCGATCGGGTCGATCGGGTCCGCCGGGTCGGCCGGGTCGGCTCGCCGGGCATCGGGCACCCCGGCTGCCATCTCGATCGCCCGGCGCAGGGCGGCGGCCTTATGCTCGGTCTCCTCGAACTCCTTCTCCGGCACGCTGCCGGCCACGATCCCGGCACCGGTGTGGACGTGCGCCCGAGCCTCGCGGAGGACCGCGCTCCGGATCGTGATCGCGGTGTCCAGGTTGCCGTCGTAGCCGAGGTAGCCGACCGCGCCGCCGTACAGCCCCCGCCGCTCGCCCTCCGCGGCGGCGATCAGCTGCATCGCCCGGACCTTGGGAGCGCCGGACAGCGTCCCGGCCGGGAAGACCGCCCGAAGCGCGTCGAGCGCGTCGAGCTCCGGGCGCAGGCGGCCCTCCACGTGCGACACGAGATGGAGCACGTGGCTGTAGCGCTCGACCTCCATGTACTTGCTGACCGTCACGGTGCCGGCCCTCGCAACCCGTCCCAGATCGTTCCGGCCGAGGTCGACGAGCATCACGTGCTCCGCCCGCTCCTTCGGGTCGCGCTGGAGCTGCTCGGCGAGGATCGCGTCCTCGCGGGCGTCCGCGCCGCGCGGCCGGGTGCCGGCGATCGGGTGCGTGGTCAGCCGGTCACCCTCGACCCGGAGGAGGAGCTCCGGGCTGGCGCCGACGACCTCGAACTGCGGTGTGCGGACGAGGAACAGGTAGGGCGACGGGTTGACGCGGCGCAGCGCGCGGTAGATGGCCACGCCGTCGAGCGGGCGGTTCGTGCCGGGATCGGCCGGCAGGTCGAACGACTGGCGTCGGGCGAGGACGACCTGGATCGCCTCTCCGGACGCGATCGCATCCTTGGCCACCTCCACCGCGCGGACGTACTCGTCGCGCCCGAGGCTGGCACTGACGGCCTCCGCTCGGATCGGGGCGGCGGCACCCGCGGGGCCATCGGTCCGCCGGGCAGCCCGGACCGCGAGCTCACCGGCACTCGGGCGAGCGGTCTGCTCCAGCGCGTCGAAGATGGCCTGCTCGGCGATGCGGTAGCGGCCCTCGAAGTCCGGGGCCTCGGCGTGGAGCGAGGCGATCGCGCTCAGGGTGTGCGTCAGGTGATCGAAGACGAGGACGAGGTCCGTCTCGATGAAGGCGGCCGTCGGCATGCCGATCGGGTCGCGCGCCAGCAGCGGGACCGTTGGCTCGAACGAGGATACCGCGTCGTACGCCAGGGCGCCGACCGCGCCGCCAGTGAAGCGTGGCATCCCCTCGACCGGCTGCACACGGCGCCGAGGCACGAAGCGGCGGATCGCCTCGAGCGGATCCGGCGCCTCGTCGACGTCGAAGGGAAGGTCCGGGGTGTACTCGGGGACCGTGACGGGCCGAGTCTGGACGCGCGCCACGCCGTCCCGAACCTCGAGCAGCCGGCGCGGCCCGATGCCGAGGAAGCTGTAGCGGCCGAGACGCTCGCCGCCCTCGACGGACTCGAGGAGGTAGGCCGGCGTCGTGCCGTCGTCGAGGCGGAGGAAGGCACCGATCGGCGTCTCCAGGTCAGCCGGGCGGGTGGCACGAAGCAGCACCGTGTCTGCCGTCGCGGCGTGGCGCCTGGCCTGGGCCAGGCTGAGCGGATCGGTTGTCGTCATCGCGGGCGCCTCCGGGTGCGGCTCGACGGTCGTCGCGCCGTCCGAGAATCAAGAACGACCTTCGTCTCCGGGACGAAAGGTCGTGCCTTCCGCGGTGCCACCCTCGTTCGGCGATGCCGCACTCGACTGACCGAAGGACCACCGCCTCACGCGGTCGCCGATCGGCGCTGCCCTCTATCGCTGGCGCTCTGCGCCGGAGCCTACTGGCGGCTTCGACGCGCCGGGCGTCGACTCGCGTTGGGTCCGGAGGCTCACGGGTCCATTCCCCGCCGTCGCCGCCCCGGCTCGCACCAGCCACCGGGTCTCTGGGCCGACGGACGACGGGTACTCGTCCCGATCATCGCCGCTGTTCGTGATGTGGCCGGGAGTCTAGGCGCGGCTCCCGACGGGCGTCAAGCGAGGGCCGGTGCCGGTCGTGGGGTCGGATCGCCGCCATGCTCGACGTGACCCGTTGCACGCTCGTGGATAATGGGGACGGCCGCTCGGGGAGCCCAGCGGCGTCTGCACTCGGAGGGATCATGGCCAGACTCTGGCGCACGGGTTTCTTGCTCGTCCCCCTCGCGTTCCTCATCCAGGCCGCTGCATTCCTCGTTGCAGGCTACGAGGCGGCAGGCCTGCTGTTCGGTCTCGCAGCGGTCCCATTTCTCCTGTTCGCCGCGGCGCGCGCGTACTCCAGGCCTGCCACCCGAAGGGACTGACCGGCCGCCTCGATCGCCAGCCGACCAACCCAGGTCCGCCGCCGAACGGTGGCGGCGGAGGAGATCGGGCCGAGGCTGCGCGCGGCGGAGGATTCACGATCGCCAGGTGCTCAGGGGCACCCCATGGAGCCTTGCGTGACAGGCCGCGCACATTGCGCTAACCTTGCGCCAGTCCACTGGCACGAGCAGAAGGCCCCCTGAAAACCGAAGATCGGCCGCCCCCCCAGCAGACACCCGATCCCTCGGCGCGGGTCGCGCTCACCGACCCTGCCCTTTGCCCAGCCCCTTCGTTGCGGTCGTGGCCCAGCCACGCCATTCCTCGTGCCTGTCCGTCTGCCTGGGTGGCCCATCCATCGCTCGTCGCGGCTCACCCGCGGCGTCCTGGCAGATAGGAGCTCCATTGCAGGTAGCCGCACGCGCTCGAACCGTGGCCTTCGCCGCCCTCGCCGGCGTGGCCCTCACCAATCCCTTCGCCCCGGCCCCCGCCGCGGCGACCCACACCCCGGCCGACAAGGTCGTGGCCATCGCGACCGCTCAGCTCGGCGACCCCTGGGTCTGGGGAGCAACGGGACCCTATTCGTTCGACTGCTCCGGCCTGATCATCTACTCGTTCAAGCAGGCCGGCTACGGGAGCCGGATCGGCGACGGCAAGTACCGCAGCGCCTACGCCATGTACGACTGGTTCCGCAGCCGCGGGCTCGCCACGAAGACCGGCGGCCAGCGCGGAGACGTGGTCATCTACGGCGGCGGGAGCCATGCCGGCATCTACATGGGTGACGGCAAGGTTGTCAGCACGCTGACCTCCGGCGTCCGGATCCATGGCCTGTACGCGGTCACGGCACCGTTCACGGCATTCCTCAGGACAGGCATGTCGTCCGGTACGGTGACGACCAGCTCGACGACGACCACGACGGCCACCACCACCACCTACCGGTACACGACGGCGTCCCTGCGTCTGCGCAGCGGTCCTTCGACGGCCTACGCGACGCTCTCGATCCTGCCGGACAACAGCAAGGTCAAGGTGACGAAGTCCGCGCGGGACGCCTACGGGCGAACCTGGTACTTCGTCTGGTCGTACGCGGCCGCGAAGAGCGGCTGGGTCGCCGGCTGGTACACCCGGGCCGCCTGAGGTCCGCCTTCGTTGCTCGCGGGGGGAGCGGGCACGAACGACGCATCACCGGACGCCCGGGCGGTCAACCGCCCGGGCGTTCCTGTTGCCCGGGAACGTCCGTGCCTCGCCGTTCATCCCCGGGGGGCGCGTAGCCGAGGCATGCCAGCACCGGCAGCGGCGGGTAGCGCGGGAAGCGCGGGTCGGTTCGCGACAGCTCGCAGAGCAGGAAGGTGCTGCCGCGAGCTGTTCTCACGAGCCTGGCGTGGCGGCAGGCTGCGCAGAGGCCCGTCGGTTCAACCAGTCTGAGCCCTCGCCACCCACATGGCGCCCAGTTCGACGCACTGATGACAGACGAGACCCGCGGCGACCCGGCCGATCTGATCCAGGTGGGTGCACGTCACCGGCATCGCGGTACCTCGGTCTTCTGGGCTGGCGGAGAGGGTGGGATTCGAACCCACGGACCTTTCGGTCAGCGGTTTTCAAAACCGCCGCAATCGACCGCTCTGCCACCTCTCCCGGGCGCGCCGAGGATAGCAGGGTCCGTTCAGGGCAAGACTCGCAGCGAGCCCAGAACCTCGTCGAGCGAGGGCGCCGGGGAGGCCGGCCCGGAGGCGTCGACGTTGCGCAGGACGAGGAACGAGGAGGCGTCCGTCGTGACCAGCGCGCCGTCCAGCCGGGCCCGGATGCCTGGACCATCGCCCTCGTCGAGGATGCGGTGATCGAAGCCGAACACGATTGCCCTGCCGACCTCGAGCTCTGCCCGCCGCCGCTCGATCGCCGTCTCCACGGACAGGGCGGCATCGAGGGCGTCGAGCACGAAGTCAGCGCCCAGCCCGAGGCCGATCGGCGGGATGCGCGGCTCGACCGCCACGATCGCCACCGTCGACGCGAGGGCGCCCGTGCCCCGAGCGGCCGGATCGACGCCCAGGAAGACGAGCCGGACCCGCGAACCTTGCGACCCGATCGCGCTGAACAGTCCCCGGGCGCCGGCGTAGTCGCGTTCGAGCTCGGCGCGGGTGTCGGGATCGAAGAGATCCGCCTCGTCGAGCGCAAGCCAGTCGGGCGGGAGCGACAACGCGACCCGGGCCGCGGGGACATCGTGCTCCTGCCACTCGGCCGGTTGCACGGGAGGCTCCGGCGTGGGCGTCGGCGGACTGGCGGCGCGGCAGCCGACGAGCAGGGCGCACGCCAGCGCCGCGGCCAGGCGCATCGTCGCCAGGCGCATCGTCGCCAGGCGCCTCAGCGTCCGTCCGCCGTCCGGGCGGTCGCGGTCACGCCAGCCCGGTGATCCGGTCGCGACGCAGATACGCCCGCAACACCTCGGGGACGACGACCGTGCCGTCCGATCCCTGGTACGTCTCGAGAATCGCCGCCACCGTCCGCGCCATCCCGAGGGCGGACCCGTTGAGGGTGTGGACAAGCTCCGGCTTCCCGCCCGGCTCGGGTCGATGGCGGATCGCCATGCGTCGGGCCTGGTAGTCGCGGAAGTTCGAACAGGAGCTGACCTCGAGCCAGCGCTCGACACCCGGGGCCCAGACCTCGAGGTCGTACTTCCTGGCCTGGACGAAGCCCATCTCGCGGGTGCTCATGAGGAGCACCCGGTACGCCAGTCCCAGCTGCTGGAGCAGCGACTCCGCGACGCCCGTCATCCACTCGAGCGCCTCGCCGGATGCCTCGGGCCGCTCGAACAGCACCATCTCGACCTTGTCGAACTGGTGGACGCGCAGGATGCCGCGCGTGTCCTTGCCGGCCGCCCCCGCCTCGCGGCGGAAGCACGGCGTGTACGCGCAGTACCGGACCGGCAGCTGACCGGCAGGCAGGATCTCGTCCCGGTGCAGGTTGGTCACCGGAACCTCCGCCGTGGGCACCAGGTAGAGGCCGTCGCGCGGGACGACATACATCTGGTCCTCCTTGTCCGGGATCTGACCGGTGCCACGAACGCTGTCCTCGTTGACGACGACCGGCGGCCAGATCTCCGTGAAGCCCCAGTCCGCGGTGAGGGTGTCCATGAACCAGGAGATCAGGCCGCGCTGCAGTGCCGAGCCGGCGGCCCTGTAGACCGGGAAGCCGGAACCGGCCACCTTGGCCCCTCGAACGTTGTCGATGATGTGGAGCGACTCGGCGAGCTCCCAGTGCGGCCTGCGCTCCCAGCCGTTCGCGGCCCGACCGAGCGGCTGGCCCCACGTCCGGACCGTCACGTTGGCGTCTTCCCCGCCCACGGGAACGTCCGGATCGGCCGGGTTGGGAATCCGCATCAGCAGGTCCTCGATCTCGCGCTCGACGGTCGCGATCTCCGCGTCGGCCCGTGCGATCTGCTCGCCCGCGCGCACCGACGCGGCCTTCAGCTCGGCGACCTCGGGCCCGTCGGGCCGAGCGCCCGCCCGCACAGCCTCCCCGATCCGCTTCGAGACGGCGTTTCGCTCGGCCTTCAGCGCCTCCGCCTTGCCGAGCAGCCGGCGCCGCCCCTCGTCGGCGGAGAGCGCCGCATCGACCAGGGAGGGGTCCTCGCCCTTGTCGGCCGCGCCCTGCCGGACGCGCTCGGGGTCATCGCGAAGCCGCTGCAGGCCCACGCTCATCTCAGCCGCCCACCGGGATCGGGTCCGGCGGTCCGCCGCTGACCGTCCAGCCCGACGCCTCCCACGCCCGTTCCCGCACGAACCCCGGCTCGAGACTGGCCAGCAGCCAGCCGGCTCGCGGGCCATTCGGGCGGCCGAGGAATGCCCGGTAGACCGCCTCGAACGCCCGGCGCGGCGGCACGCCGTTGGATCGGGCCACGTCGAAGATCAGCGTCTGCCAGTCCTCGCCGCTGGCCGGGGATCGCGCCCCGGCCTCGTCGGCCAGCCTGGCGAGGAACGCCCGCTGATCGAGATCGAGCTCGCCGGCCGAGGCAGGCAGCCTCTCGCGCTGCACCTCCAGCCGCGATGCCTCCGGCGCGTATGCGTCCAGCCAGGCACGGGCCGCCCGGACACGAACGTCGAGGGCCGCCTGCTCATGGGTCGTCAGCGCCTCGCCCTTCTCGGCGGCGACCCGCTCCTCGATGTCCACGCCCGGAACCTGGAGCAGCAGGGCCAGGTGGCCGAACGCCGGCCGGAAGGAGGCGGCTTCGGCCGCCACGTCCGTGTCGGGATCGAGCAGCGAGTACCGGAAGAGGCTCGCGTGGCCGGCCGGCAGCTCGCCCCGAACCTCGCGGCCGGCCGTCGCGTCCGCCAGGCGGTCGAACTCGTCGAACAGTCGCGGAATGGCGTCTGAGCCCTGCGGGTCGAACTCGATGGCCTGGTTCGGGCGGGGCCGAAGGAAGAGCAGCCGGAGCTGCTCGGCCGGGACGACCTCGGCGATCCGGTGGGCCGCCGCGCCGCGCCCCCGCGACGTCGACATCTTGCGGCCGCCGATGTTCAGGAACTCGTACGCGACGCGGCGCGGCGGCTCTCGTTCGAAGACCTCGCGGGCGATCGCGTCCGAGCGATCCCGCGAGCCGCCCGCGGTTGCGAGGTCCTTGCCGCACGGCTCGATCGTCACGCCGAACAGCGACCACTGGGCCGCCCACTCGAGGTTCCACGGCAGCTTGGCCCGGCCGCCGAACGGCGAGGTCCAGCCGCTGTTCCCGCAGCCCAAAGCCCAGGTCACGAGCGTCGGGCGGCACTCGTAGTGGACCCGCTGCCCGTCCCAGGCCGTGGCGATCGTCGTGCCGACCCTGCCGCACCGCTCGCACACGACGTGGAGCGGGTGCCAGTCGGCGGGATGTCTGACGTTGGCGACCCGCACGTAGATGTCGCGGACGAGGGCCGCACGGTCCAGCGCGAGGCGGATGTAGCGGTCGAGCTCGCCGGTCGGATAGATCTCGCTCATCCAGTAATAGCGATCCGGACGGATGCCGAGGCCGTCGAACGTGTCGATGAACGTCTGTGCGTGGTGGCGCGCGTACGAGGCGTGGCCGTCGGCCGCCTGGTCCGGGACGTGGGCCAGCGGCGCGCCCATGTACCGCTCGACGGCGTCCGGGGTGAGTAGCGCCTGGGCGTCCATCGGGTCCATGTCGTCGACGCCGTACAGGTAGGTCGTCTGGACGCCCCTGGCCCGCAGCGCGCGCGCGATGACGTCGAGGATCACGGGGCCGCGGAGGCTCCCGACGTGCACCGTCCCCGACGGCGTCTTCGAGTCGTTGATGACCTGCGGCCCGCTGACCGAGGCCGCGAGCTCGTCGGCCCAATCCTCGGGCGAATGTCGTCGCGAAATCCTCGGGCCGATGGCGTCGCGGAGCTCCGCCTCGGGCCTCGGAGGGCGTCGCGGCGCCTCATCCTCGGGCGAATGGCGTCGCGGCGCCTCGCCTTCGACCTCGGAGGGCGATCGGCGGCTCATCGGCCCGGGTGGCATCTCCCGATCACGTGATCCCGACGACCTTGTAGGTGAAGTCTCCGGCGGGCACCCGCACGAGAACCTTCTCGCCCTTCTTCTTGCCGAGAAGGGCGCGCCCGACCGGGCTCTCGTTGGAGATCCGGCCCTCCCCGGGCTTCGCCTCGGCTGAGCCGACGATGGTGAACGACTCCTCGCCGTCATCGCTCTGGACCTTGACCGTGGAGCCGATCTGGACGTGCGTGGTGGAGTGGTTCTCGTCGATGATCGTGGCGTTCTTGATCAGCGCCTCGAGCGTCTGGATCCGGCCCTCGACGAAGGCCTGCTCGTTCTTGGCGTCCTCGTACTCGGCGTTCTCGGACAGGTCGCCGTGCTCCTTGGCGTCGTGGATCCGCTGGGCGACCTCCGGCCGCTTGTGGGTGACCATGTCCTCGAGCTCCGCCCGGAGCTTCTGGAGGCCGTCCCTGGACAGGTACGTCGGCTTGTTGTTCACGTCGGGTAGCCCCCAGGGGCTTGCGCGGGCCCGACCGGCGGTCGGGTGCGAAGCGATCGGATAAGGAAAGAACTCCAGGTCACCGCGGCATGCGCGGGCCCGAAGTTCCGACCGGTGGCGGAGTCTAGCCCGGGGCCGTTCCCGGTGTCAAAGCGCCCAGGCGTGGTGGCGGCGTCAGGTGCACCGGACCTCGCGGCGCGCTTCGAAGAACGCCCGGATCTCGGGGTCGGTTGCCGGGTCGATCGAGGCGAAGCCGCCGGCCCACACCCCCGGATCTGCCGCGGGTGCCCCGCTCAGCGCCACGGCGAGGCCCTCGCTCGCGGCGCCGTACTGCTCGAACAGCAGCACGACGCCGCCGTCCTCCCGGCATCGTGCGGACCGGAAGGCGAAGTCGCGGTGTCGATCGTCCTCGCGCCTGATCGCCTCGCGGGCCGCGTCCACGAACGGCGCGACCGAGACCGGCGGGGACGCGTCCGGCGTCTGGGTGCAGCCGGCAAGCAGCAGGAGCAACAGCGGCACGATCCCGGCGACCGATCGAGGCACGACCCCTGGACGGCGCGGTGACGGAGCGTGCGGTGCCCGATCACCGGCCGGCCCAGCCTTCGGGCAGCGGCTGGAACAGGTAGCCGGCGACCGCGCGCGCCACGACCTCCGGATCGTCGCCGAGGGCCGGCGGGAGGTTGCCGCCGAGCCAGAGCGTCGAGAGCCCGTGGACGAGCGACCAGGCAGCGACGGCGCCCCGAAGCGCGTCGAAGTCCGGATCCGCAGCCGCCGCCTCGTCCATCGGGCCATGGAGGCGGGCCGCGGAGGCTCGGCGGGCGGCCACCAGATCCGGGTCGTCGCCGCGAAGGAGCTCATGGCGGTACATCACCTCGAAGTGAGCGCGGTGGGTGACCGCGAAGCGGACGTAGGCGACACCGACCTCGAGGAAGCTGCCCGAGCTGCTCCATGCCGCCTCGAGCTCGTCGGCCAACCGCCGGAAGCCATCGGTGGCGATGGCCGTCAGCAGCCCCCGCCGGTCGCCGAAGTGATGGGCCGGAGCGGCGTGGGAGACGCCGGCCCGTCGGGCGAGGTCGCGGAGGCTCCATCCGCCGGGTCCGGCCTCACGGATGGCGTCGAGGGCCGTTTCCAGGAGGGTCTCCCGGAGGCGACCGTGATGGTACGGGCGCTGTGGCATCGGTCCAGCCTACTCCGGACATCTTGCCATTGACAAGTTCCGCCCTCGCCCGTATCTTGCCGTTGTCAAGATCTGGTGTCACGGAGACCTCACGCATGGACGCTCTCCCGCTCTCGGAGGCCGCGCGGACCACGGCCGCGACCCTGCTGCTGGCGATCGTCGCCGTCGAGGCCGGCGGCCTGTACCTGCTCGGCATCGTCCGGGGCAGCACCCCCGCCACCCCGTTCCAGCTGGCCTTCGGGCGGGCCGGACACGCCCACGCCGGCGTGCTGGTCACGCTCGGCCTCGTGGTCCAGCTCTTCGCCGACGCGACTGCCCTCGCCGCGCCGTGGTCGCAAGTGGCGCGCTCGGGGATCCCGCTGGCGGCCATCCTCATGTCAGCCGGGTTCTTCCTGTCCTCAGTGGGCGCCGGACGGACGGCGCCCAACGGGCTGATCGTGCTCGTCTATCTCGGGGCGGCCTCGCTGGCGGCCGGCGCCGTCGCGCTCGGCCTGGGACTGCTGGTCGCGCCCGCCGGCTGACGCCCCGGCGCGCGGGCGTGAGTCCTACGGGCCGCCGCCCGCCAGGCGCAGCAGTCGCCGCTTGATCCGCTGCAGCGAGCCCCGATCCGAGAAGGCCACGAACAGCGTGTCGTCGCCCGCGATCGAGCCCGCGACCTCGGGCCAGCGTGCCCGGTCGAGCGAGGCCGCGATCGCATGCGCGGAGCCGGGCAGCGTGCGCACCACGAGCAGCAGGCCGGCCTCGTGGAACTCGACCGGCAGGTCGATCAGGAGCTTCCGCAGCCGGTCCTCGCCGGTGGCCTCAGCGTCGATCAGCCGTGGCGGCAACGCGTAGGCCTGGGTCCCCTCGCGGTTGGCCTTGACCAGGCCCAGCTCCGCCACATCGCGGCTGATCGTCGCCTGCGTCGTCCGGAAGCCGCGCTCGCCGAGGGCCGCCGCGAGCTCGCCCTGCGTCCGGATCGGGCGCTGGGCGACGAGGTCGCGGATCGCTCGCTGACGGAGCTGCTTCATGACCTCCACGTCGCTCGCCCGCCCTACCGCTGCAGCCCGAGCCAGACGACGACCACCAGCAGCGCCAGCAGGACGCGATAGGCCACGAAGACGTCCGTCGACCGCGTCCTGAGGAAGCGCAGAAGCACGGCGATCGCGAGGAAGCCGGCCACGAGCGACGCCACCATCCCGGCGACAAGCGGCACGATCTGGATCACGACGCCGGACTCGCCGCGCAGCAGCGTGAGCCCCTCGTAGGCGCCCGCGGCGGCGGTGATCGGCGTCGCCATCAGGAACGAGAAGCGCGCCGCGGCGTCGCGCTCGAGGCCCGCGAAGAGGCCGGCCGCGATCGAGATGCCGGAGCGCGAGATGCCGGGCACGAGCGCCAGGGCCTGCGCGCCGCCGATGCCGATCGCCACCGGCAGGCTGAGCCCGCCGATCGTCGCGTCGCGCCGGCCGTGGCGCTCGGCCAACCACAGGATCGCCCCGCCCACGATCAGCATCAGCGCCACCAGCCCGACCTCCCGGAACTGGTCCTCGATCAGGTCGTTGAGCACGAACCCGGCCACCAGCGCCGGGACCGTGGCCGCGGCGATGAGCCAGGCGAGGCGCCGATCCGGGTCGCCGGCGAAGGAGCGGTCGCGAACGGCGGCCAGACCGGCCGGGACGAGCCGCAGCCAGTCGCGGCGGAAGTAGACGAGGAGCGCCACCAGGGTGCCGATGTGGAGCATCACGCTGAACTCGAGCGACGTGATGAACGGGTCATCCCAGCCCAGCAGGAAGGGCACGATCACCAGGTGGCCGGAGCTCGACACGGGCAGGAACTCGGTCAGCCCCTGGACGATGCCCATGACGAGCGCCTGGAGGAGCGTGTCCATGGCGGTGACCTCAGGGCGTTGCGTCGATCAGGCGGACGACGCGCTCGGCTGATCGCACCGCCGTCAGGCGTGGGCGACGCTACCGGATGAAGAGCGGGGCGAGGACCAGCGTGATCGTCGCCAGCAGCTTCACGAGCACGTGCAGCGACGGGCCGGCGGTGTCCTTGAATGGATCGCCCACGGTGTCGCCCACGACGGCCGCGGCGTGCGCGTCCGTCTTCTTGCCGAGCACGTTGCCGGCCGAGTCCTTCAGGTGGCCCGCCTCGATGTACTTCTTGGCGTTGTCCCAGGCGCCGCCGGAGTTGTTCAGGACGGTGGCGAGCAGCACGCCGGAGATCGTCCCGACCATCAGCATGCCGGCCACCGCCTCCGCGCCGAGCAGGAGTCCGACGATGATCGGCGTGGCCACCGCCACGAGCCCCGGCGCGATCATCTCGCGCAGCGCTGCGCGGGTCGTGATGTCGACGACACGGGCGTAGTCCGGGCGCTGGCTGTAGTCCATGATCCCGGGCATCTCGCGGAACTGGCGGCGCACCTCGACGATGATCGCCTGCGCCGTCTTGCCGACCGCCCGGATGGCCAGCGACGAGAAGAAGTAGACCAGCATCGCGCCCATCAGCGCGGCGATGAAGACGCTCACGTCGGCCAGGTTGACGGACTCGAGCAGGGGCTCGCCGCGACGCAGGTGGATGAGGTTGACCTTGTCGATGTAGGCGCTGAACAGCAGGAAGGCCGCCAGCGACGCGGAGGCGATCGCGTAGCCCTTCGTCAGCGCCTTGGTCGTGTTGCCGACGGCGTCGAGCCGGTCGGTGATCTCGCGCGCGCCCGCCTCGGCGCGGCTGAACTCCGCAATGCCGCCGGCGTTGTCCGTGATCGGGCCGAACGTGTCCATGGCCAGGATGTAGGCCGTCGTCATGAGCATGCCCATCGTCGCCACGGCGGTGCCGAAGATGCCACCGACGTTGTCGCCCGACGCCGTCAGGAGGTTGGCCTGCGAGCCGAGCCAGTGGCTGGCGTAGAGCGCGATCCCGATCGTGATGGCGGTCACGAACGTCGTCTCGAAGCCGACGGCCGTGCCGGAGATGATGTTGGTCGCGGGACCGGTCCTCGACGCTTCGGCGATCTCGCGCACCGGTCGGAAGGTGCCGGCGGTGTAGTACTGGGTGATGTACACGAAGGCGACGCTCGTGGCCAGGCCGACCACGCCGGCGCCGAAGAACCAGAGCCAGGGCGGGATGCCGTACTGGCCCGTCGCGCCCGCGGTCTGCATCATCACGTTGGTCGTAAAGGCCAGCGCGATGACGGACAGGATCGTCGTGGCCCAGTAGCCGCGGTTCAGGATGTTCATCGGGTTCTCGTCCTCGCGACCGCGCACGAAGTACATCGCGACGATCGTCGAGAGCAGGCCGAAGGCGCGGATGACGAGCGGGAAGAAGATCCAGGCTTCCGGGTTCGGCCAGCCGAGGTCCCGGGCGATGGCGAAGACCGCGACGCCCAGGATCATCGCCCCGATGTTCTCGGCCGCCGTCGACTCGAACAGGTCCGCGCCACGGCCGGCGCAGTCGCCGACGTTGTCGCCGACGAGGTCGGCGATGACGCCCGCGTTGCGCGGGTCGTCCTCGGGGATGCCCGCCTCGACCTTGCCGACGAGGTCGGAGCCGACATCGGCCGCCTTGGTGTAGATGCCGCCGCCGAGCTGGGCGAAGAGGGCGACGAACGAGGCCCCGAACCCGAAGCCGACGATCAGGAACGGTGCCTCATCCGGGTTGGTGAAGCCGCCGAAGGCGGCGAAGATGCCCCATACGCCGAGGAGCGAGAGCGCGACCACGAGGAAGCCCGACACGGCTCCGCCGCGCATCGCGACCTGGACTGCCTCCACCAGGCTGCGCCGGGCGGCGGCAGCCGTGCGCACGTTGGCCTTGACGCTGATGTACATGCCGATGATCCCCGACGCCATCGAGCAGATCGCGCCGACGAAAAACGCGACACCCGTTCGCCAGCCGAGCTCCAGGCCGAACACGGACGTGTCCGCGACGTCTTCACCTTCGAAGAGCGTGATGACGGCTGCGATGACGAAGGTGCCCACCACGGCAAGGATCCCGATGGTCGTGTACTGGCGGCGGATGAAGGCGACCGCGCCCTCGAAGATCGTCCCGGCCACGTCCTCCATCTCCTTGGTCCCGGTGTCGCGCGAGAGGACGTCGCGAGCGAGGTAGAGGGCGAACAGGATGGCGGCGAGCCCGGCCACCGGGATGATCAACTGCAGCTGATCGGCGTTCATCGGGGCGTCGCATTCCTCCGGTCGATGGCCGTCCACCGGCCACGAGCCATCGCGGCACGCCGGGGACATGAGGGAGAGGGCAAGGCAGCCCGGCCGACCCGTGTTGCGAGCGGGACTGGAACAGTGCGGGCCGCGGCGGAGTGTATCAACGAGCCCAGCGGCGGGTCAAACCATGGCCGGCTGCGGGTTATGCAGCCCGCTGGCTCGCCGCCCGGCCCGCCGGGGACTTCCCTGCTACGGCACCCAGCGCGGATATGCCCCGTCCGTGGTCAGTGCCACGGGCGGTCCACCGCGCGACTCCACCGTCCAGATCCCGCGCGAGGCGCGCGGGTCGTCCGCCTCCACGCGACCGAACACGATGGTCGCCCCGTCCGGCGAGAACGCCGGCCAACGATCGGCCAGCTGGCCGTCGCTCGTCAGCTCCCGAGCCGGTGACGACCCGCCGAGCGAGCCGATCGCGACGTGGGTGACCCCGTCCGTCGCGCGCAGGAGATAGGCGACCGCACCCTCGATCGAGACCGCCACCGAGCCCTCGCCATCGACCCGGCGCTCCACCGTTCCATCCTTGCCGATCGCGTACAGCCCGTCCGCGGCCCGGCCCGGCTCACGGCCGACCACCAGGAACCGGGAGAGGTCCGGCGACCAGACGAGCGGACCGCCGGCCGTCACCGCCGTGGCGACGCTCGTCGCCGGATCGGCCGCGTCGAGGTCGATCACCGCGACCGTCCCGTCAGGCGCGGGCACGGCCGTCCAGCGGCCCGTTGGATCCCAGGCGGCCCGCGTGGCCCATACCGGGAAGCGGGCATCCGGCTCCAGCCCGTCGCCCGGACGCGCACTCGACCCGAGTGGCGGCGCACCGACCGGCAGGACCTGCCGCTCCGGGCCGCCCGCGCCGTCGAGCGGCACGATCCACCAGCCCGCGTCGGTGCCGTCGGGTTCGCGGCGGGCGAGGAGCAGGCGACGGCCGTCCGGGCTGAAGCGCGGGGCGTACTCGAAGCGTCCCTCGGCGGTGACCACGGCGGTCGACGAGCCGTCGACGGTCGTCGTCCGGACCACGCCGCCCGACGCGTAGGCCACTCGCGCGCCGTCGGGCGCCACGTCGAAGGCCGAGACGGACGCGAGGCCGGAGGTCAGCTGTCGCGGGGCGGAGCCGTCCGGGTTCATGATCCAGACGTCGTGCACGCCGCTCCGATCGGTCAGCCAGGCGATGTGGTTGTGAGCGGACGACGTGGGCGAGCCCGTCGTGAACGTCCACGTCCAGTCCGTCGCAACCTGCTCCGGATCACCCTCCCGGGTCACGACCGGATCGAGCTCGACGGTGTAGGTCGTGCTCGGCGCGAGCGGGTTCGCCGGCTCGAAGAGCAGGACCGTCCTCGGCGGCTCGGGGTCGTCCGGAGCTCGCGCCAGCGTGTCGTCCGGCAGGGCCACGACGCGAACGCCACCGCCGACCGACGGCGTGATGGTCAGGGCGCCATCGATCGAGGCCGGGTCGATCGGATGGTCGAAGACGATGGCGATCGGGGTCCGGACGTTGATCCCGGCGACCCCGTCGGCGGGCAACGTCTCGACGATCTCCAGCCCGGCCTTGACCGTCGTGAACGCGGTCCGGAACGGGGCGCGGAGGGGGCTCCCGTCCGTGTCCGAGGCTGCGGTCTGGATGGTGACCGTGTAGGTCATCCCGAACAGGAGCGGCGAGTCGAAGGCCAGGGTCAGCGTGCGACCGCTCCACGTTGGCTGCATCGCGGCGGCAGGCTCGATGCTCAGGGCGCGCTCGACGGCGTCGGTGTCCATGACCCGGTCGAACATGATCGTGACGGTCGAGTCAACGGTGACCCCCTCCGCGCCGTCGGTCGGGGCCGTCTCCACCACGGCGGGCGGCCCGATCGTCCGGAAGGTGAATGCCTCCAGCCCGCTCTGGGCGACGTTGCCGGCGAGGTCCTCGAAGCCGGGCTCCACGGAGACCCTGAACTCCGTGTCCTGGGGCAGCCGCTCTGACGGCGTGAAGATCGCCGTCGAGCCGTCCCAGGTGATCGAGCCGTCGACCCGGGGCTCGATCCTGAACCGGCGCTCGACCGTCGTGGTCCGGACCGGCTCGCTGAACTGGATGTCGATGGCCGTCAGCGTCTGGGCGACGCCCTCCTGTCCCTCGACGGGAGCGCTGAGGCCGGCGGCGGTGACCGCCGGGCCGCGGCGGTCGACGAGCGTGGCGTTGAGCAGGACCACCGCGAGGGCGATCAGGGCAAGGAGGATGCTGCCGACGGAGACGACGCGGCGCGGCATTCAGCGCCGACGGGACGGGACGGACACGGGGCGGCACGGTAGCACAGCACCTATACTCCCGGACTTGTGAGCCGACGCCCTGCCCTCGGGTGCCTTCTCGAGGTCGTCGAGACCCTCGCGCTCACCCTGATCATCTTCTTCATCATCCAGACCTTCGTCGCCCAGCCCTACCGCGTCGAGCAGCGGTCGATGGAGCGGACGCTCGAGCCGGACCAGTACGTCCTCGTCGACAAGCTGACCCCCCGTCTCGGCCCATACAACCGCGGCGACATCGTCGTCTTCACGCCGCCGCCGGACTGGGTCCAGGGCGACGGCACGCCGTTCATCAAGCGCGTGATCGGGGTGGCCGGCGACAGCGTGGAGATCCGCGACGACGGGCGCGTCTACGTCAACGAGACGGCCCTCGCGGAGCCCTACGTCTACCAGCTCGACGGGGCGCCGCAGCCGACGACGACGTCCACCGAGCCACCGCGCTGGGTCGTCCCGGACGGCGAGCTGTTCGTGATGGGCGACCATCGCTCGAGCTCGTCCGATTCGCGGACCTTCGGCCCGATCGAGACGGACGACGTCATCGGACGCGCGTGGCTTCGCTACTGGCCGATCAACACGTTCGGCGTGCTCCAGACGCCGACCCACCCGGAGCTGCAGGCGGCCGCACCCTGACGCTCGGGCGGGACCCGGCTCGCTACTCCGCCGGTGCCATGACCCAGCGATCCACCTCGCGCCGGTAGTCGAGCAGCTCATCGGCGCTGAACCACAGGGCGATCTCGTCCGTCGCGGTCTCCGCCCCGTCGGAGGCGTGGACGAGGTTCTGGCCTGTCTCGAGCGCGAAGTCGCCGCGGACCGTGCCCGGTACGGCATCGTGCGGCCGCGTCGCGCCGTTCATGGCCCGGACCACCGCGATGGCGTTAGGTCCCTCGAGTACGGCGGCCACCAGCGGACCGCTGACGATGAACTCGACGAGGCTGCCGAAGAAGGGCTTCTCGCGGTGCACCGCGTAGTGCCGCTCGGCGAGCTCGCGCGAGACCAGCACGAGCTTCAGGCCCACCAACTTCAGCCCGCGCTCCTCGTATCGGCCGAGGATCCGGCCGGCCAGCAGGCGCTGAACACCGTCCGGCTTGATCAGGACCAGGGTCCGTTCCGTCACGTTCTCTCCTCGGGATCGATGGTGGGATCGCCGCGGTCGCCCGCCCCAGGGCCTGCCCGCGACGGTGAGCGCCGGTCCGCGATGGCGCCGGCCGCCTGGACGTAGGCTCGCCGGGCGTCCAGCTCATGCCCGACCATTCGGAAGGAATCGCCCCGGACGATCTCGATCTCGGGCGAGCGCGCGTCGCGCGGCTCGGTTGCGGTCAGGACCGCTGGCGCCAGCTCCGGCGACTCGCGAAGCGCCAGTGCGAACCGCAGCGCAGCCTCGGCTCGGTGGCCCTGAGCGAGCGCGAGGCGGCCGCTCTCGAGCTCGTCCGAAGGCTCCGGCAGCCCCTCCGTCTCGCTGCGGTCGTCGCGGACCTTCCCGTCGTCTGACGAGCCGGCGGTCGCTGCCTGCCCGGTGCCCCGTTCCACCAGCGGCGGCCGGCGCTGGCGCGCCCCGGTCTCGCCGCCGAACAGCCTCGCTGCTGCGGCCTGACCGGCCTGGGCAGGATCCGCCGGCCACAGCGCGCTCCGCGGCATGCCCGCGAACAGCCGATCGAGCGGGATGTCCTCGCGCTCGAGGACGCGGGTCGAGAAGCGCCGGGCCTCGCCGGGCCGGCCTGCCGCGGCGATCGCCTCGGCGGCGATGACGAGGGCAACGGTCGCCTCACCGCCCGAGGCGAGGTAGGCCTCCGCGGCGTCGCCGGCCCCGGTCAGGTCGCCGGTCCGCCAGCGTGCCTCGGCAAGCGCGAGCAGGCCATCCTCGTCGAGATCGCCGCTGCCGGCCAGCGCCTCGAGGGCGGCGCGCGCCAGACCGAGCTGGCCCATCCGGAGATGGAGGCACGCGAGGCGCAGGTCGACGGCCGGATCCGTGGCCGCCGGACGGAGGGCGGCGGTCGGGCTCACGTCAGGCGACGAGTCGCAGGTGACGCTCGAGACCGCGCAGCTGACGAGCCGGCGCGACGACCGCCATTCGCAGGAGATCGTCCCGAAAGAGCCGCTCCGCCAGCGCCCGGATCGCCGGCCCGTCCACCGCGTCGACGGCAGCCATCGCCTCGTCGATCGTCATGACCCGATCGTGGAGCGCCTCCTGCCCGCCGATCCAGCTCGCCAGGTGACGGGTGTCGTCCAGCCGCAGCTCGAGGCCGCCGGCGAGATAGGCCTTCGCCTTGGTCAGCTCCGGCTCGGGCACCGGCTCGTCACGGAGCCGGGCCAGCTCGCCGACGATCGCGCCGATCGCCTCCTCGAGGTGACTGGGGTCCACCCCGGCCGCGATCTCCAGGACGCCGGCGTCCGCGTACTCGGTGACCCCGGACGAGATGTCGTAGGCGAGCGCCCGCGCCTCGCGCACCGACAGGAAGAGCCGGCTGCTCATCCCGTCGCCGAGGATCCCGTTGAGCAGGGCGAGCGTCCACGTCTCGGGATCGTCGCGCGGCAGGGCGGGGACGCCGATCGCCACCTGGGCCTGCGTCGCGTCGCGTCGCGGGCCGGTGATCACGCGGCGGCCGGCGGGCAGTGCCGGCGCGGGGGCGAACCCGGGAATCGCGCCGTTGCCGGAGCCGAATGCGGCCGCTGCGAGGTCGATCGCCACGGCGTGCGCCAGGTCGCCGGCGAGCGCGACCACCGTATTGGCCGGGCGGTACATCGTCTGCCAGAAGCCACGAATGGCGCTCGTCGGAAGGGCGCGGATCCCGGCCTCGTCGCCGCAGATCTCGCGCCCCAGCGGCCCCTCCCCGAACATCGCCTGCTGGAAGAGGATCTGGCAGAACTCCGCCGGGTCGTCGAGATAGGAGCGGATCTCCTCGACGATGACCGTGCGCTCGTGGTCGATCTCGCGCGGATCGAGGATTGGTCGGACGATCAGCTCGCCGAGGACCTCCATCGCCCGCTCCGCCTCGCGGCGCGGCACGCGGACCCAGTAGACGGTCGACTCGCGATCCGTGGCCGCGTTGAAGGATCCGCCGACGCCCTCGATCGCCTCGGAGATCGCGCGGCTCGATGGGTACGCCGCGGTGCCCTTGAACGTGATGTGCTCCATGAAGTGCGCGGCGCCGGCTTCGCCGGCGGTCTCGAGCCGGGAGCCGGCCAGCACATAGGCGGCGATCGAGACGGACCGGGCTCCCTGGAGACCGGCGGTGATCACGCGCGGCCCGGCGGGCAGCTTCGTTCGCTCGAACATCCGCCGGATCGTACCGGAAACGGTTCTGTCCCCCGGACGCGACGCCGATGGTGTGGTGCGGGCACGGCGCCGGCCGGTATGCTTCGCCGCGTCCGTGCCGGGCACACGTTCGATCCGGCCCGGTGGCCGGCGATCAGGAGGAGGGACCATGGGCACCAGGCGTCTGCGCTTCATCTCGGTGGCGGCGCTCGTCTCGATCGTGGCGGCCGCATGCGCCGGCGCCGCCTCGCCGACGCCCGCCGGCTCGGCGGTCGGATCCCCTGCCGGATCGGCGGCCGCGGGCTGCGCGGGAACCGGGGCGCAGGCTGGGGCGGAGCTGCAGATCCCGGACATCGAGCAGGGCAAGTTCAACGTGGCGATGGTCCTGATCGGGCCCCACGACGACGGCGGCTGGAGCCAGGCCCACTACGAGGGCCTGCAGCACGTCTGCCAGAACGTCCCCGACACGCATGTCGCGTACATCGAGCTCGTGCCCGAGGGCGCCGACTCCGAGCAGGTCTTCCGGAGCCTGTCGCGCAAGGGGTTCAACTTCATCATCGGCACCTCGTTCGGCTACATGGATCCCATGGCCGCGGTCGCCGAGGAGTTCCCGGACATCACCTACCTCCACCTGACCGGCTTCAAGTCGAACGGCACGAACTTCGGCAACTTCTTCGGCGCGATGGAGGACTTCAAGTACCTCGCCGGCATGCTCGCCGGCTCGCGCGCCAAGAAGGACGGCAATCCCAAGCTGGGCTACATGGCCACGTTCCCGATCCCGGAGGAGATCCGGCTCGGTAACGCGATCATGCTGGGCGCAAAGAAGACCTGCCCCGAATGCACCATGGACGTCCGGTTCATCAACACGTGGCACGACCCCGTGGTCGAGAAGGACGCAGCCGCATCGCTCTTCGACGCCGGCGCGCAGGTCGTGTTCACCGGCGCGGACACCCCGGCCGTCGCGGACGTCGCCCAGGAGAAGGGCAAGTGGGGAGTCACGTACGACCATCCGAGCTCCTGCCGGGTCGAGAAGTGCCTCACCGCCCCGTACTGGATCTGGGGGCCGGAGTACGCCCGGATCGCGGAGCAGGTCAAGGCCAAGACCTACAAGGCGGGCTACGAGTACTTCGACGCCGATTCGGGCGCCATGGGCCTGTTCGGGTTCATGGAGGGGGAGACACCGCAGCCGGGCGTCGCGGACCTGCCGGCCGAGGACGTCCAGCTGGTCAAGGACACGCTCGACAAGATGCTCAAGGGAGACTTCACCCGCTTCGACGTGTTCGCCGGGCCGATCACGGACAACGCGGGCAAGGAGGTCCTCCCGGCAGGGGCGAAGCTCGAGCAGAGCGATCTGGACCACTTCCCGACCGGCGCGCCGGGGGCGGAGTGCACCGTCTGCATGAAGTGGTGGGCCGAGGGGATCAACGGCGACCTGCCGGACTGAGGCGGCACCGCCGGCCCCGCTCGCGTGACTGACGGACCGGCGCTGCCCGCGCGCAGCGCCGGAGCCGGCGCGGCCGTCGAGCTGCGCGGAATCGTCAAGCGCTTCCCGGGGGTCGTCGCCAACGAAGGCGTCGACTTCACGCTTCGCACCGGGGAGGTGCACGCGCTGCTCGGCGAGAACGGCGCCGGCAAGAGCACGCTCATGAACATCCTGGCCGGGATCTACCGGCCGGACGGGGGCGACATCCTCGTGGACGGGCAGCCGCGCGACTTCCGTTCACCGCGCGAGGCGATCGCCGCGGGTCTCGGCATGGTCCACCAGCACTTCACGCTCGTGCCGTCCCAGACGGTCACGGAGAACGTGCTGCTCGGCCTGGACCGCCCGCGCTTCCGCCTTCGGCTGGGACGCTACGAGGCGGAGATTGCCCGGCTGGCGGACCGGTTCAACCTGCGAACCGACCCGCGCGCCAAGGTGTGGCAGCTGTCTGTGGGCGAGCAGCAGCGAGTCGAGATCCTGAAGATGCTCTATCGCGGTGCCAACGTCCTGATCATGGACGAGCCGACCGCGGTCCTTGCCCCCCAGGAGGTCGAGGAGCTGTTCCGGACGCTCCGCGCGATGACGGCCCAGGGGCGGTCCGTCGTGTTCATCAGCCACAAGCTGTCCGAGGTGATGGCCATCGCCGATCGCATCACGGTGATGCGCCGCGGCCGCGTGACGGCGGCGGCCGTGCCCGGTTCCGGCGCCACGCGCAGCCAGCTGGCGCGACTGATGGTCGGCCGGGAGGTGCTCGAGACCGTGGCGCGGGCACCCAGCCGGCCCGGTGACGTCGTCCTGTCCATCCGCGACATCGAGGCAGACAACGACAAGGGGCTGCGCGCGCTCCGCGGCGTCTCGCTGGACGTGCGCGCCGGCGAGATCCTGGGCCTGGCCGGAGTCGCCGGGAACGGCCAGAGCGAGCTCGCCAAGGTGATCACGGGCCTCCGCCCGTATGCCGGCCGGATCGAGATCGCGGGCCGCGAGGTCGCCATGTCCCCGCGCCGGGCGGTCGCGCGGGGCATCGCCCACGTGCCGGAGGATCGGACCGGCGTCGGCAGCGCCCCGAACCTGTCCCTGACCGACAACCTCATCATGAAGCGCTATCGGCAGCCGCCCCTGGCCCGCGGCTGGGCGATCGACCGCGCCGCCGCTCGCTCGCTCGCGCAGCGGCTCAAGGACGAGTACGCGATCGCTGCGCCCTCGATCGACACGCAGGCTCGGCTGCTGTCCGGCGGGAACCTCCAGCGGCTCATCCTGGCTCGGGAGATCGATCTGCAGCCGAGCCTGATGGTCGCGGTGCAGCCCACGCGCGGCCTGGATGTCGGCGCGATCGAGGCGGTCCACCGGCTGCTGATGGCGCGCCGGGACGCCGGGGCCGCGACCCTGCTCGTCAGCGAGGACCTCGACGAGATCCTTGCCCTCGCCGACCGGATCGCGGTGATGTACGAGGGCGGGATCGTGGGCACGTTCGACGCCGCGGACGCCGACATCCACGAGATCGGACTGCTCATGACCGGCGGGCGACGGTCGGCCGACGACGCCGCGGCCGCCGCCGACGCGGTCGGGGCACGGTGACGTCCGGCCGGCTGCCGATCGGGAGCAGCCGATCGCTCCCGGTGCGCCTGTCGGTCGAGCGCCGGCTGGCGGCGCCCCGATGGCTCGGCCCGGTGACCACCATCGGCGCGGTCGTGCTCGCTCTGCTCGTGAGCGCCGTGATCATCGCGCTCGTCGGCGGCGATCCCGTCCGGAGCTACCTGCACATCGTGCGTTCCGCGTTCGGAAGCGTGGGGGTCCTGTCGGATACGCTCGTCAAGGCGACACCGCTCATCCTCACCGGCCTCGCCTGTGCGCTCGCCTTCCGGATGCGCCTCTGGAACATCGGCGCGGAGGGCCAGTTCCTCCTGGGAGCCTGGGGCGCAAGCGCCATCGTGCTGGCGCCCGTCCTGCCCGCCGGGACGCCCGGCATCCTGGTCATCCCCGCGATGATGCTGGCCGGCGCGGCCGCGGGCGCTGCCTGGGGGATGATCCCCGGCGTCCTCCGCGCCCGGTTCGGCGTCAACGAGATCATCACCACGCTGATGCTCAACTACGTGGCCCTGCTCTGGATGCAGTACTGGGTCTTCGGGCCGTGGAGCGAGGGCGGGTTCCAGCAGACGGCGCAGTTCCCGCGCGAGGCCTGGCTGCCGCGCCTGACCGACCTCTCCGGCAGCCTGCCGGCCTTCAGCGGACTGACGATCCACCTCGGGCTGGTCTTCGGCCTGGTCGCGGCGGCCGTCGTGTGGTTCGTCCTGCGCCGCGGCCGGTGGGGCTACGAGATCCGGTTGATCGGCGACAGCCCACGAGCCGCGCGCTATGCCGGCATCGACATCGCGCGCCACATCGTGGTGGTCTTCGCCATCTCCGGGGCCCTGGCCGGCCTGGCGGGCATGAGCGAGGTGTCGGGGGTCGTCCACCGGCTCCAGGACCGCATCTCGCCGGGCTACGGCTTCACCGCGATCATCATCGCGTACCTCGCCAAGTTCAATCCGCTCGGCGTGATCGTGGCCGCCATCCTGTTCGGCGCCCTCCTGCTGGCGGGGCGGGAGATCCAGCCGTCCGGCGTCCCATCGATGATCCAGGGGATCGTGCTCTTCGCCCTGATCACGAGCGAGATCCTCGTCCGATACCGCGTCCGGCTCGTGCGGCCAGGTCGCGCGGCCGCCTGATGGACCCCACGCTGATCCTCGCCGCCGGAATCGCCAGCGGGACGATCCTGCTGTTTGCGGCCATCGGCGAGATCTTCGCCGAGCGGGCCGGTGTCCTGAACCTGGGCGTCGAGGGGATGATGCTCATGGGCGCCGTGGCCGGCTTCTCGACGACCGTGTCGACCGGCAACCCGTGGCTGGGCCTGGCGGTCGCGATGCTGGCCGGCGGCCTGCTGAGCCTGCTCCACGGCGTCATCACGATCCACTTCCAGGCCGACCAGGTCGTCTCGGGCCTGTCCCTGACGTTCCTCGGGACGGGCCTCGCACGCGTGCTCGGCGAGGGTCTGTCGAGCGCGGGCGGGACCTCCCTGCTGCCGCGTCTGACGATCCCCCTGTTGGCGGACGTCCCCGGCATCGGACCCGTCCTCTTCCGCAACCAGAGCGTCCTCGTCTACGTCGGCTATCTGCTGGTGCCCGCCGCCTGGTACTGGATCCACCGCACGCGTCCGGGCCTCCATCTTCGTGCCGCCGGCGAGCAGCCCGCGTCCGCGGACGCGCTCGGCATCGACGTCTACCGGCTCCGCTACGCGTACGTCTTCGTCGGCGGCCTCCTGGCCGGTCTCGCCGGAGCGATGATCACGCTGGCCATCCAGCCCGGCTGGTTCAGCGACCAGACGGTCGGCGGGCGCGGCTGGATCGCCGTCGGTCTCGTGATCTTCGCCCAATGGTCACCCGTGCGAGCGGCCATTGGCGCCTTCCTGTTCGGCGCCATCTTCCGGTTCATCCTCGACGTCCAGGGTCCGGCTGACCTGTTCGGGATCGCCAACCCGTTCCGGGCCGGCCAGTCGGCCACGTTCTTCCTGGGCATGCTGCCGTACGTGCTGGTCATCGTCGTGCTCGTGCTCGGGTCACGCGAGGCGACGCGCAGGCGCCTTGGCGCACCTGCCGCGCTGGGCCTCCCATACGTGCGCGGCGAGCGGGGGCACTGAGGGCCCTACTCCTCCTCGCGGGCCTCCAGCCCAAGCAGCTCCATCTGGACGTAGCCGCTGGTGTCGAATGCCAGCTGGCGCGGCTCGAACGGGGAAGGCGCGTCGGTCGAGCCGACCGGCGCGAACTCGAGGACCACGCGCTCGTCGCCCATGACCAGCGCGTAGACGAGCAGCTGGTCCGGCCGCGTCTCGAACTCGAGGTGCTCGAACGAGTCGATGTTCAGGGTGATCGCGAGCGGCGTGAAGTACGTGGAGACGTCGGGCTGGTCGAGGACGACCCGCTCGACCCAGCCCGTGCCATGCGCGACCAGCTCGCGAGCGCGGAAGTAGCGGTAGGTCACTGTCTGCTTGAGGAGCGGCCGGAGCAGGTGCTGGATATCCGCGCGGCTGGAGACGACCCCCTGGTTGACGAAGAACTTGGCGGGCGCGGCGCTCGGCACGGGCGGGCTCCTGCGGCTTGCCGACCTGGGACGGACTCGACTCGGGGTTTCGCGGGGCTCGCGGCGATGGTACCCGGTGGCGCAGGCCGCGGAAAGGCGAATCCGGCGGCAGGTCGCGGGCGCGTCGCGGCGGTCGCGGAGCGGCGCGGTGTCGCGGGAGCGCCCCGGCGGTCGCTCGCCAGGCTGGCTCCGGCGGCCATCGCCTGGTCACGCCGACGGCCACCGCCCGGGCCCCGCGTATGATCCGGCCATGCTGCTGGCCGTCGACATCGGCAACACGAACGTGACGATCGGGCTCTTCCGGAATGGCGCCCTGTCCGTCACCCGGCGAGCGGCCACCTCAGCGGGAGCCACCGCCGACGAGCTCGAGATGCTGCTGGACGGCCTGCTGCGCCTCGACGACGTCGCGTTCGCCGATGTCGGCTCGATTGCCTGCGCCTCGGTCGTGCCGGCGCTCACGGCCTCGCTCGAGCAGGTCGCCGAGCGGCGAGAGCGCCCGCTGGTCATCGCCTCCGCCGGCACGGTCCCCATCCCGATCCGCGTCGACCGGCCGGATCAGGTTGGCGCCGATCGCCTCGTCAACGCGCTGGCGGCCCAGCGCCTGTACGGCAGCCCTGCGGTCGTCGTCGACTTCGGCACCGCGACGACGCTCGACTGCGTGGCCGCCGACGGCGCCTATGTCGGCGGGGCGATCGCGCCGGGGTTGGAGCTTGGGCTCGATGCGCTGGCCGCCCGGACGGCGAAGCTGCCACGGATCGAGCTCCGGACGCCGGACCGGGCAATCGGCCGGGACACCGTCTCGGCCATGCAGGCGGGAACCGTCCTCGGCTACCAGGCGCTGGCGGGGGGCCTCCTGGCCCGCGTCCGGAGCGAGCTTGCCCAGGCGGCGGGGATCGCACCCGGCGAGGTCCGTGCGATCCTCACCGGGGGCCTGTCGCTCGCGCCATGGGTCCGTGCGCTCGAGGGGATCGACGCGGTCGATCCGGACATCACGCTCAAGGGTCTGGCCATCCTCCATGCCGAGGTCGCGGGCGGCCGGTCCCTGCGAATGGAGCTGACGTGACCAGCGGCGCCGTCCGGGGGGGCCGGCCGCCCGCCCGGCGCCTCGACGGCCGCCTGGTCGCCCTCGGAGTGACCGGCTCGATCGCGGCCTACAAGGCCCCCGAGCTCGTGCGCGCCCTCCAGACCGCCGGCGCGGACGTGGTCGCCCTCCTGTCGCCCGCCGCCACGCGCTTCGTCGCGCCGCTCGCGCTCGAGGCCCTCACCCGCCACCCGGTCGAGGATGACCTGTTGGCGCTGCTGCCGGACGGGCGGATGGGGCACATCGTCGTCGCCGACGCGGCGGACGCGATCCTGGTCGCGCCGGCCACCGCACACTGGCTGGGCGCGATGGCGAACGGTCTCGCCGGTGACACGGTGACCGCGACGTGCCTCGCCACGGCTGCGCCCGTCGTGGTCGCTCCGGCAATGGACGGCGGGATGTACGCCCACCCGGCGACCCGGGCAAACGTGCGGCGACTGCGCGACGATTTCGGCTATGCGATCGTCGAGCCGGAGGATGGCCCACTCGCGTCCGGTTCCCTCGGTGTCGGACGGCTGGCCAGGGCGGACCGGATCGTCGAGGCCGTCGTCGCGGCGATCGGCGACCGGCCGATCCGGGCCGCGGATCCGGCAGCGCGTCCGCCGCGGAGCCACGAGCCGCGCGAGGGGGACCTCACCGGCCGCCACGTGATCGTCACGGCCGGTGGCACCGCCGAGCCGATCGACCCCGTCCGCTTCATCGGCAACCGCTCGACGGGCCGGATGGGCGTCGCGGTCGCCGAGGCGGCGCTCGATCGCGGTGCGCGGGTGACCCTCATCGTCGGACTGACGACCGTGGCCCTGCCGCCGCAGGCAGAACAGGTCCGGGCCGAGACCACCGCCGCGATGCGGGTCGCCGTCCTCGAGGCGCTGCCCGCAGCCGACGCGCTGGTCATGGCAGCGGCGGTCGCGGACTTCCGCCCCCGGCGGGCCGCGACGGCCAAGCTCGGGCGCAGGGACGGTCTGATCCTGGAGCTGGAGCCGACCGAGGACATCCTTGCGGAGGCGGCGGTCCGCGCCCGGCGACTCGATCCGGGTCCCCTCCTGGTGGGGTTCGCGGCAGAGACCGGGTCGCTCGATCGGGCACCCGGGAAGCTCACCGGCAAGGGCGTCGATCTGCTCGTCGCGAACGACGTCGCCGAGGATGGCTCGGGTTTCGGGTCGGAGACGAACCGGGTGACGATCCTGAGCAAGGCCGGCCAGCGCGACGAGCTGCCGCTGCTCACCAAGCGCGAAGTCGCCGACCGGCTGCTCGACCGGGTCGCCAGGGCGCTGGACGATCGCGACGCCGCCGCGCAGACTCAGGCGATGATCGGGACCACTACCACGTGAGCGCCACCTCGGACGCCCCTCGTCGCCTGACCGTCGCCGACATCGGCCGGATGCACGCGGACGGGCAGCGGATCGCGATGCTGACCGCCTACGACTACCCCACCGCCCGCCTGCTCGATGAGGCGGGCATCCCCATCCTCCTCGTCGGAGACTCGCTGGGCCGGGTCATGCTCGGCTACGAGAACGAGATCCCCGTCTCCATGGCGGACATGCTTCATCACACCGCGGCCGTCACACGCGGCGCATCTCGTGCGCTCGTCGTCGGCGACATGCCCTTCCTCTCGTACGCGACACCCGAGGCGGCCGTCGCCAACGCCGGCCGGTTCCTGGCCGAAGCCGGCGCGCAGGCCGTCAAGGTGGAGGGCGGCGTGCGCACCGGGCGCACGATCGAGGCGCTCGTCAAGGCCGGGATCCCGACCATGGGCCATGTCGGCTGGACGCCGCAGTCCGCGAACCAGGCCGGCCGCGTGCGGGTTCAGGGCAAGTCCCGCGAGCAGGCCCGCGCGCTCCTCGGCGACGCCCTCGCGGTGCAGGAGGCCGGCGCCTTCGCGCTCGTGCTCGAGCTCGTCCCGGAGCAGCTGGCCGGAGCGATCACCGAGCGCCTCCGGATCCCCACGATCGGCATCGGTGCCGGTGGCGGCTGCAGCGGGCAGGTCCAGGTGGTGACCGATCTGCTCGGACTCGACACCTGGCGCCCGAAGCACGCTCGGGCCTACGCGGACCTTCGATCGACGATCGTCGAGGCGGCACGCGCCTGGGCAGCGGACATCGCCACTGGGCAGTTTCCTGCCGCGGCTGAGACGGTCCGCATGGACGAGACCGTGCTGGACGACGCGCTCGGCCGCTCGGCGCTGGACCGTGGCCTGGACATGCCGGCCGGCGGCATCCCGCTCGACCGCGACCTCTGAAAAATCCTCGGGCGAATGGGGTCGCGGGAGCTCCCCCTTCGACCTCGGAGAGCGCGGGCACGCCATGACTGAGGGCGGCGGTACACGCGTCGTGCGCACGCGCGCGGAGCTGCGCGAGGCGCTGGCCTCGGCTCGGAGGCCGGTCGGGCTCGTGCCCACGATGGGCTGGCTGCACGACGGCCATCGGGCCCTGATGCGCCGGGCTCGCTCGGAACACGGCACCACGGTCGCGACGATCTTCGTCAACCCGCGGCAGTTCAACCTGGCGACCGACTTCACCCGCTACCCGCGCAACGAGGCGCGCGACGTCGCGGTGTGCGAGGCGGAGGGGATCGACCTCGTCTGGGCCCCGCCGGTCGAGGAGGTCTATCCGCCCGGGTTCGACACGACGGTCTCCGTCGGCGCGATCGCCCGCCCGCTCGAGGGGGCGGCTCGACCCGGCCACTTCGACGGTGTGGCGACGGTCGTCTCCATCCTGTTCAGCCTCGTCGGAGCCGATCGGGCCTACTTCGGCCAGAAGGACGCCCAGCAGGTGATGGTGATCCGGCAGATGGCACGCGACCTGGCCATCGGCACGCAGGTGATCGCCTGCCCCACCGTGCGCGAGCCGGATGGGCTCGCGCTCTCGTCCCGGAACGTCCATCTCGGCCCGGACCAGCGGGTGGCGGCGGCGGCCCTCCACCGGGCGCTGATGGCGGCCCGCAGCGCGTGGGAGGACGGCGAGCGGTCCGCCGACCGGCTGCGCGACATCATGTGGGAGACGCTGACGGCGGAGCCCCTCGCGGCCCCGGAGTACGTCTCCGTTGCCGACGGCGTGACGCTCCGCGAGCTCGACCGCGTCGAGGGGCCGGCGCTGCTCTCGCTGGCGGTCCGGTTCGGTGAGACCCGGCTCATCGACAACGAGCCGCTCGGGACCGGAGACGGCACGACGCCCCGGGCGTGACCCGGGGCGTCGTTCGCGCGCTGGAGATCGAGGCTCCCGGCCTGGAGCCCGCGGCTCAGCGGTAGCGGGTCGGCAGCCAGTACCCGCTGTCGACGTAGTTCCAGGGATTAACCCGGTACGAGCCGGTTCGCCACGGGTAGCCGGTCCAGACCTCCATGTGGACATGGGCGCCGCTGGCGCAGCCGGTGGAGCCGACGTAGCCGATCCGCTCGGAGCCACCCGTCACGTACTCGCCGGAGTACGTGGTCTCGCCGGAGAGGTGGTAATAGGCCGAATACCGCCCGCTGGAGTGGCGGACCCAGACCTGGTAGCCCCCGCAGTTGTTGCGCCAGCCGGCGAAGACGACGGTGCCGCTGCCGAGCGGGACCACGCCCGTGCCGCGGGTCGCCGCGATGTCGAGACCGCGATGGCCGCTGTGATAGTACTGGCTGGCGTACGAGGTCCGGCTCTGGACGGGCCACGACGCCGAGGTGGTCGCCGGGATCGTGATCGCGACCGCGAGGGCCAGTGAGAGCGCGCGGAAGATCTTCGTCATGAGTTGGTGGGCACGCGAGGACGCGCTACCCGTACTCCTTTCTACCTGGAGGCCGACCGGGGCAAGCCGGGGCCAGCGGTGGGGGACGACGGTCGGCCCCTCCGGTGGAGGGCCGTTTCTTGGGCAGGGTGGGCGGACCCGCGCAGGGCGTGCACCGCCCACCGGTGCACGGTCTGGCAGCGCGGCTCCCCACGCGCTGCTGGTCGATGGCCGGTCGCGCGCCTGGGGGCACGCCACGCGACGGTCGTCGACGGTCGGAGACGCGAGCGGGCGGATCGGTCGCGCCGGCTCTCTGTCGAGCCGGGAGGACGGATCGTCGGCGCGCCAGGCGCCGACACTGCCCGGTCGATCTGGGGTCCGACCGTGTCAGGGCGGGCTGGGGACCCGCCTGATGGGTCGCAATGGTACTAGAGGATCAGCGATCTGCAAGTCGCGGGCTTACCGAGGCCTCGTCATCGGGCGGTCGCAGCCGTGGAGGCCGCCCGCAGCACGCGTTCCACGTCCAGGTTCTCGGCGACGAGCGTCTTGATCAACGCGATCTTGTCGCGGTCCGCTGGGTGGGTCTTGACGAGCAGGTCGTGGATCTCCGATGCGACGTGGTACGTGTCCTCCGCGACCAGCGTGGTGAACAGGTCCGCCTGCCGGATCGCGGCGAGGACCGCGTCGCGGGGGCGGTAGCCGCCCGTCAGGACGAGTCCGACGGCCGCGCCCTCGTGGCCGGTCACCGACGCGGCGCGCTCGTTGCTGGCCTCTGCCGCGATGGCGGCAATCCGGGCGGCCTCGGCGGCGCCCGCCATCCGGACCCGTGGCGCGAGATGGGCCGTCGTGATGGTCAGGATCACGTCCTCCCGGTCACCGGGCACGATGACCAGCGTGCCCGGGCCGACCCGCTCGAGCATGTGGCCCGGCTCCATAGCCCCGATCGCCACCCCGTCGATGACCCGGTCCAGATCTGGTCCCGAGTGGATCGTCTCACCGTGAACGCCTTCGAGGATCATGCCCAGGGTGGGGTTCGAGAGGATCGGCTTGACCGGCAGGACGCCCAGCAGCGGGATGCCGTACGGCTCGAGCCCGCGGGCGAGCACGCTGCCGAGGCCGGGCTGTGCGACGAGGTCGACCTTGTTGACGATCGCGCCGGCGACCGCGACGCCGTGCCGTTCGAACAGCGCGGCGTTCAGCACGATCTCGTCGATCGGCCGGCCCACGCCGCCCTCGCTGATGATGATCGCCGGGGCGCCGAGCATCGCCGCGACCGTCGCGTTGGAGAGCCCGATGACGGCCCCTACACCAGCGTGGCCGGTTCCCTCGATCAGCACGATGTCGTGGTCGGCGAACGTGCCGTGCGCGTCCCGGATCCGCCCGCCGAGGTCCTCGACCACCTGGCCGGCGATGTACGACTTGGTGAAGCCCCGCGGAATGTGGATCGGGCTCATCGCCGGGTACGACTCCGGCAGGGCGAAGACCGACTTCATCAGCACGGCGTCCTCGTCCGCCGGTTCTCCGTCCTCGATCACCGTGCGCTGCCCCACCGGCTTGATGAACCCGGTTCGGAGGCCTCGGCGGACGAAGCCGTCCAGCAGCCCCAGCGCCGCGGTCGTCTTGCCCCGGTTCTGGCCCGTCGCGGCGAGGTACAGGTGGCGCATCAGGAGTGGCGCATCAGACTTGACACCCTCCCTGGCCTGCCGGCACCCGCGCTCCGAGGCCCAGGGCCGAGCTCCGCCAGGCCATTGGCCCGAGGATTCAGCCCCGCGAGGCCGTCTTCCGCTCGATGAGCTGGAGGGCGTCGCGCAGGCGGTTGAGCGTGTCGGCGTCGACCGCGTCCGACTCCAGATAGGGGCCCAGGCGCTCCATCACGTCCGCGACGAGCCCGAAGAACACGGGCGCGTCCGCGACGAAGAACTGTGGCTCGTTGTTGTAGCGGACGAGCGTGAGACGGCCCTGCAGGACGCGCCGCTCCTCGACGTGCGCCACCTGGGTGGCGAAGTTGTGACCCTGGATGCCGTCCGGGTTGTTCAGGAAGTTCAGGGCGTTGTCGATCGCCAGCCCGAACCGGGCGCGCCACGCCACCAGGCGCTCGTGGACCTCCGAGGGAATGCGGACCTCGGCGACCTCGTCGAACACCTCGGGGGCGACGGTGAGCAGCCCGACCAGCGTCGTCCCGGCCCGCGATCCGAGCATCACCTGGAGACTTCGCTCGAGGGTGAAGACCTCGGAGTCGAAGCGAGGGCTGGTGATGACGTCGGTCAGGAGGTCCTCGACGTTGTCGAGGATGCCGGGCTCGGCGACGGAGCCCGCCAGATGGAGGATCTCCTCCTTGAACAGGAACTTCTCTTCGTGGTCGAGCATGGCGGCGATGGTAGCACCGGCTTCCCGGCCGGCCGAAGGTGCTCGACCGAGCCGGTGGCCGCTCGGACCGTCGGCTGGTCGAAATGCTGAGACACCGGGAGTGACGTGCCCGCAACGCTGCCAGCATCAGGGTCATCGTGCCGCGTCGGGCGGCAGGCACACGGAGGACGGACATGGACCAGCTGCTGCCGCGCAAGCCACAGGACGTCGACCGCTGGTCGGACGAGGCGGAGCGCACACCAGGGGCCGATCCGGTGACCGGGCCCGACGACCGCTGGGCGAACGAGTCCACCCGCGGGGAGCCGGGCTACCCGGCGCCCGGGACCGACGATGGCGGCACGGACCAGATCAATGCGGATCTCGAGCAGGGCGGCGCCCCCCGCGAAGACTCGGACGACCCACTCGTTCACGGGCAGGCACGCTGAGGAGATGAGATGACGGACGACACCTTCAGCCCGCCGTTCGGTGGCGACAGCGAAGACGAGCGGCCCCTGCCGGATCACGAGTACGACGAGAACGAGAGCGTGGGTGGCGGGGTGCTCGGCGCCGGCGGGACAGCCACGGACCGTGGCACCGGCACCCTCGAGGGCCAGGCGCAGGGAGACGACCCCGGCGGCGAGGAGGATGCCGTCGGCCTGCCGGAGGGGGTGGTCGCCGGGATGCCGGCGGGCGGCGCCCAGACGTACGTTCCGGCGTTCACCGAGGACGCGGATGCGGACGGCGACGGCGACGCCCTGCCCGACGCCTGAGCAGGGCTGGGCGGCGGCGCTCGGCGGCGGCCTACCGGATCGGAGGGCCGACGCGTGACCGGGCGCGGCTGAACGCCGCGTGACCAAGTTGCTTCGCCCGTGCTCCGCTCCGGCCGCACCCGCAATGTACGGCCGGAGCGACGGCATCCGGGCCGGTGCGCTCCCGTCACTGCAGCCGCGTTACTGACTCCGCGTCACTCCGGCCGTCACTCCGGCTGCGTCATTTACGGGTGTGACGCGTGTTAGCTCCTGCGCTGGGATGCCGGAGCGCCCGTCACCACCGCCTGATAGCTTTCGCAGGCTACCGAGCATCAACGGGAGTCTCGCGCTTCGTCCCGTGTAGGCCCACTACGCACGAGACGCGTAGGTGACGCAGATCGCAGGCAGCTGCCACGCCGCGACCCGGCTCCTGGGGGCCCGCCGGTCAGCCCGGGCGCCGGTCAGCCCGAGTCCCCCGGCCGGCTAGGGGTAGAGGCCGCGCATCGCGGTGGCATCGGCCACCCGCTGGACCGCGAGCAGGTAGGCGGCCGTCCGCATGTCGCACTGGTCGCGCTTGGCGATCGCCAGCGTCTCGGCGAATGCCCGGGTCATGATCCCGCGCAGCTTCTCGTTGACGACCTGCTCGGACCAGTGGTCGCGATTCAGATCCTGGACCCACTCGAAGTAGCTGACCGTGACGCCGCCGGCATTGCACAGAATGTCCGGGATCATGAACACGCCGCGCCGGAACAGCTCGAGGTCGGCCTCGGGCGTGCTGGGTCCGTTGGCGGCCTCCGCCACGATCCGCGCCTGGATCCGCCCGGCGTTGCGGCTGGTGATCTGGTTCTCTAGCGCTGCCGGGATCAGGACGTCGCAGCTGACCTCGAGGATCTCGGCGTTGGTGATGTCCTTCGCGCCCGGGAAGCCCTGGACGGTGCCGTGCTCCTCCTTCCAGGCCACGACCCGCGAGATGTCCAGCCCGTCGGGCTTGTGGATGCCGCCGGTCGAGTCGGACACGGCGACGACGGTTGCGCCTTCCTCTGCGATCAGCCGGGCCGCGATCGAACCGGCATTGCCGAAACCCTGGATCGCGACGGTGGCGGAGGCGAGGTCGAGGGAAACCTCGCGGGCGGCATCGATGATGCAGAACACGGTCCCTCGAGCGGTCGCCTCGTTCCGCCCCTCGGAGCCGCCGAGGCTGATTGGCTTGCCGGTGACGACGCCCGGCACGGTGTATCCCTGGTGCATCGAGTAGGTGTCCATCATCCAGGCCATGACCTGGGCGTTGGTGTTGACGTCCGGCGCGGGGATGTCACGCTCGGGCCCGATGAGCACCTCGATCTCGGTGGTGAACCGGCGGGTGAGGGCCTCGACCTCCTTGGACGAGAGCTTCTTCGGGTCGACGATGACGCCGCCCTTGCCGCCGCCGTACGGGATGCCCACGACCGCGCACTTCCAGGTCATCCACATGGCCAGCGCCTTGACCTCGTCGAGGGTCACGTCCTGGTGATAGCGGATGCCGCCCTTGGCGGGGCCGCGCCCGAGGTTGTGCTGGACGCGGTAGCCCGTGAAGACCTGGACCGAGCCGTCGTCCATCTTGACCGGGAAATGGACGGTCAGCTCGCGGCGGGGCTGCCGGAGGACGCGTCGGAGACCGGGATCGAGGTTGAGCTTGTCGGCGGCGAGGTCGAACTGCCACTGCGCCACCTCCCACGGGTTGATGTGGGCGGCGACCTGCTCGGTTGTCATCGGGGAAGCGACCTCCGGTTGGGCGGTCTTCGCGACCGCCGGCTGCGGGTCGTCGCCCGGACGGCCCCACGGGACGCGGCGCGGCGGAGCGGCGACCGGCGTCGCGTGTTCACAATCGGCGTCGAGTATAGCCCGCTGGGTCACCGGCCGAGTCCCCAGTGGTCCTGGTCCGCAACATTACCGTTACCGAGTCGCAACCTTTGGCACGTGAGCGGCGGCGAGGCCGGGCGGCGGCGACAGGGGGCGCGGCGGGCCTGGTCCGGCCGAACGCTGACTGGCCGTCAACGGAATGCGCCATCCGCGGCCGGTCTCCGCCCGGTGACCGCAGACCCGCTGACCGGCAGTCAGCGCGCGGCAGCGGGGACGGGCCCCGGGCGCCGTATCGGCTCGGATCGATGACTGGCAGTCAGCGCGCGGCAGCGGTGCGATCGGCCCTCAGCGCTGGTAGAGGACCACGCCCCCCAGGCAGCCGGGGCCGATATGCGGCCCAACGGACGCACCGACCGGCTGGATCGAGACCCTGGCTGGATCGATCGAGCCGCCGAGCCGCTCGAGCACCTCCCGACGGAACCCCTCGCCGTCCGCCGGTGGCGTGTAGAGGATGGCGAGGCGCTCGAGCGGGCGCTGGGTGAGCAGCTCGATCACCCGGACGCGCGCCTTGCCGGTCGTCCTCGGTTTGTCGGCCGTCTCGACCACGCCATCGCGGATGGTGATGATCGGCTTGACGGACAGGAGCGTGCCGATCGCCGCCCGCGCCCCGCTGATGCGGCCGCCCTTCTTCAGGTATTCGAGCGTGTCGAGCGCGACGTACAGGTCGATGTCGCGGGCCCGATCCTCCAGCAGCCGCGCGACCTCCGCCGCCGTGTGGCCCAGGTCGGCCGACTCGATCGCCAGCTCGGCCAGCAGGCCCTCGCCCATCGAGGCGCTGCCGGAGTCGACGATGTGGATCTCCCGGTCGGGCAGCATGCCGCGCGCGATTTGCGCGGCCTTCAGCGTCCCCGACAGGGTCCCGGCGACGTGGATCGACACGATCGAGTCGGCGCCGTCCGCGAACGCCTTGTCGTAGGCCGCCTTGAAGTCCCCCGGCGACGAGGCGGCCGTCGTCGGAAAGGGCGCGTCGGGCGCGGTCATCCGGCGCCAGAAGTCGTCGGTCGTGAGCTCCGTTCCCGCCTTGAAGGTCTCCGAGCCGAACGTGACCACCAGCGGCACGATGCCGATCCTGGCGGCGGCGGCCACGTCCGGCGGCATGTCCGAGGCGGAATCGGTGACGATGGCGACGCGGCTCATGGGGCCTGCTCCTCAGTGGCGCCCGCTGCTCCCGGTGGCGGCAGATGATACGGCTCGCGGGCCGGCCGGATCAGGCGGCCTCGGCGGGCGTCGCGACACCGACGGCATGCTCGAATGACCGCAGCCGTGCCAGGGGCAGCAGGGCGATCGCGAGGAGCCCCAGCGTCGCGATCAGGATGCCGTCGATCCCCGCCCGGCTGGCCGCCTCGGCGCCGATGAACCCGCCCGTGATCTGCCCGACCGCCAGGAAGACCGAATAGAGGCCCATGATGGCCCCGCGATCGGATGGGTACGCCTCGCTCACGTCGGCCAGCAGACCGAGCGCCGCCGGCGTGGCACCGGCCAGGACGAAGAGCCCGGCCGCCGCGATCACCCCGCCGCCCAGGCGGCTCGCCTCCGGCAGCCCGCCACTGTGGTTGATCACGATCGCCGCCGCGACGGACACGGCGCCGCCGAGAATCCCGTAGAAGATGATCGTCGTCCGGCGCATGTTCCGGAACCGCTCGCCCCAGTAGGCGAGGCCGGCGAAGAAGACGATCAGCGCGACGCCGAGCCCCAGCGCGATCTGCGCCCCCACGAAACCGCCCATCAGCAGCTGGTCCGCGAAGCGCTCGTCCGGCTTCCGGATCAGCTGGAAGATGGACTGGCTCGTCCACAGGCCAAGCGCCGCGTTGATGGCGATCCACGTCGGCGCGAGGAGCCAGACGCTCGAGGCGGTCAACAGCTCGACGTAGCGCCGCCAGCCGAAATGTGGCGCGTCCAGCGAGCGCGCCTCCGCGCGCGCCGGTCGGACCCCGTACCGGTAGATCAGGAACGAGGCGCCGTAGATCACGGCGTTCAGCAGGAAGGCCGTGCGCCCCAGCCCCGGCGCGACGCCCGGGATCCCGTCGTAGAGCAGCCCCGCGGCCGTGATGCCCACGCCCAGCCCCGCCAGGGTCGCGCCCTCGAACCGCGCCGACGCGCGGCCCCGGAGCAGCTCGTCGCCGGCCGTGACCATGGCGATGAAGCCGAGGATCGACGGCACGGACGCGGCGGTGGACGCGCCCTCGAGCCAGCGCGTGCCGCCGATCAGCAGGAGGTCCGTCGTCGCCCACGTCATGACGACCGCAACCGCACCGAAGACCGGCCCGATCTGCATCACCCGGTGGTGGCCCCACCGGTCCGAGAGCAGCCCGAAGGGTGCGGACAGCAGCAGCTCGGCGGCGAAGAACGTGGCCCCGAAGATGGCCAGCGTGAACTCGCTGACGTCCAGGTCCCGCAAGTAGAAGACCAGGAGCCCGCCCGTCAGGCCCGTGCTGAAGCGCAGGGTGAACGTGCCGAGGAGGACGGCCAGCATCGAGCGGCTCACGCCGGCTAGGGTAGCGGCGCGACCGGGGTCCGCGGGACGGGGCGGCTCCGAGGGCCCGCTGTTTGCCGGCCCACGCGTGCCGGCTGGCACTCGCCCTGGCCGTCTCCGCCTTCGTGGGCCGGGTCGCTGGCTACAATCCCCATCCATGACCGCCTCCCCCCTCGTGCCGGTGCCGCTCGCCCGCGGTCGACGGGGAGCGGTCGTCGCCCCGCATCACCTCGCGACGGCGGCCGGGCTCGAGGTCCTGGCGGCCGGCGGCAGTGCCGTCGATGCCGCGATCGCGACCAATGCGGCGCTCGCCGTGGTCATGCCCAACGCCTGCGGCGTGGGCGGCGACGCGTTCTGGCTCATCTGGGACGCGGCGACGGGGGCGCAGGTCGGGCTGAACGGCTCTGGCCGATCGGCGGCGGCCGCCGACCCGGCCGCGCTGCGTGCTCGCGGCCTCACGGCCATCCCGTATCGCGGCGCGCTCTCGATCACCGTCCCGGGCGCCGTGCGCTCGTGGGGCGACGCGCATGCCCGGTTCGGCCGGCTGGGCCGGGACGGCGTCCTTGCGCCCGCGATCGCGCTCGCTCGCGGCGGGTTCCCTGCCTGGGACGGATTCATTGCCTCCGTGGAAGCCATGGCCGGCGTGGCGGAGGCGGGCTTCCTCGGCCACTTCAGGCTGCATGGCCGCGCCTGGCGCCCGGGCGAGGCGGTGCGCCTGCCGGCGCTCGCGGCCACGCTCGAGCGTCTTGCGACGGACGGCTTCGGTAGCTTCTACGAGGGCGAGATCGCCGACCACCAGGCGCGCGCCCTGGCGGCCGCCGGATCCGCCCTCACGAGCGCTGACTTCGCGGACCACACCTCCACCTGGACCGAGCCGATCGAGACCAGCTACCGGGGGGTCCGCGTGACGACCCACCGGCCGAACAGCTCGGGTGTCGTAGCCCTGCAGCTGCTGAACCTTCTCGAACAGTTCGAGCCGCCGGCCGGTGAGCCGGACGCGCGCTGGGTCCACCTCGGCATCGAGACCTCGAAGCTCGCGATGGCCGACCGTGACGCCCACCTGACGGACCCGGAGTGGCACGACATCCCGCTCGACCGCCTCCTGGACAAAAGCTACGCGGTCGATCTCGCCCGGCGGGTCGAGCCCGATCGAGCCTCCCCTGCCCCGGCGGCGCGGGTGCCGCGCGGCGGCGGGACCATCTATCTCGCGACGGTCGATGCCCTGGGCAACGCCGTCAGCCTGATCGAGTCCAACTACAGCGGCTTCGGGTCGGGCGTCGCCGATCCCGTCACCGGCGTCCATTACCAGAACCGGGGCTCCTACTTCAGCCTCGATCAGGACCACCCCAACGTCCTCGCCCCGCGCAAGCGCACCCTGCACACGCTGCTGCCCGGGATGCTGTTTCGCGACGGCCAGCCGGGCCCGTGGGTGGTGGCGGGCTCGATGGGCGGAGACGCCCAGCCGCAGATCCACGCCCAGGTGGTCTCCGGGCTCGTCGACGCGCGCCGCGACGTGCGCTCCGCTGTCTCGGCGCCGCGCTGGTTCGTCGAGCCGGCCGAGCACTTTGCGCCGCCGGTCGAGGTCCGCATCGAGCCGCGCTTCGCGCCGGGCGTGGTCGATGAGCTGAAACGGCTCGGACATCCCGTCACCGAGGTGGGCGCCTGGGACAGCGGTCTCGGCCATTGCCATGCCATCGAGCTCGTGGCCGGCGGCCCGGCCGATCCGGACGGTTCGCTCGTGGCCGCGACGGACCCGCGCAGCATGGGGCTGCCGGCCGTCCGCTGAACCCGATCCGCCCTCGCTCCTGCGGGCTGGATATACTCGGCGGGCCGGTGGCAGGCTGCGCTCACACGAGGCCGCCACCGGTCCTGCTGCCCGGTCAGCGTGGAGGGGGTCCCGTGACGTCGAACGTCGGTCAGAACTACCCGTACACGAGCGAGACCGAAGCTGAGCGGGCGGCGGCGATCGACCGCCTCCTCGGTGCACAGGAGGACCTGGCGGGCAAGCTCGCCGGCGAGGCGACGCCGCTCGACCACAACGATCGCTGGTGGGTCTGGAAGTGCCCGACGAAGGGCTGCCCCGGCCTCCTCCACGCGGCCGGCTACTCGCTCGAGAAGCACGCCGTCTACGTCGTCTGCGACGGGACCTGCGCCAAGACCTTCCTGCGCTGACCGACGGCGCCGTGGCCGACGCAGACCCGGCGATCGACCTTGCCACCGCGCGCCGGCGCCTGGTGGTCGACGGGCTCGGCATTCTCGCGACCGCGGCCGGCTTCGGCTTCGTCTACGGCCTCTCCGCGCGGACCGCGGGCTTCTCGCCGCTCGAGGCGAGCGCGATGAGCGTGCTGGTGTTCGCCGGCGCGGCGCAGTTCGCCGCCGTGGGTTACGTGGCCGGCGGGTTCTCGTGGCTAGGGATCGTTCTCCTGACCGCCTTCCTGAACGTTCGGCACCTGCTCTACTCGGCGGCGCTCGCGCCATGGTTCGTGGACCGGCCGCGAGCGGAGCGGGCCGCGATGGCCCATTTCCTCACGGACGAGTCGTTCGCCCTGTCGATCACGCACCTCCGCCGGCTCGGACGGCGCGATCGGTGGGGCTACTGGTTCCCGGCCATCGTCACGACGTTCATCCCGTGGAACCTGGCGACGCTCGGCGGGGTGCTCATCGGCGGGGCGATCCCGGACCCGTCGCGGTTCGGCCTTGACGTCGTCTTCCCGGCCGCGATGGGCGGCCTGGCCGTCGCCCTGGTGGCTGGCCGGCGCGAGGCGGTGGCGGCCATCGTCGGCGCGATCGTCGGCGTCGGGGTGTCGCTCGCGTGGGACCCGGCCGTCGGAATCATCGTCGGCGGGCTCGGCGGGCCGCTTCTGGCGATGGCCATGCCCGGCGCGCCGATGCGCGAGCGCTACCCGGCGGACCCGCTGCCGCTCGGCGTGCATCCGAACGCGCCGGAGCGGTTGATCGACGACCCGACGAGGCCCTCGTCGTGACCGATCTCGTCCCGCTGGCGCTGCTCATGGCGCTCGCGACCTACCCGTCCCGGGCGATCCCGCTGCTCGTGTCGCGGTTCGGCCGGCTGCCCGATCCGGCCCTCGTCTACCTTCGCCTGGTGGGCCCGGCCGTGCTCGCGGCGATCGCCGCCGTCAATACCCTCGTGCTCCTGGAGACGTCGCCGGACGGCCGTCGCGTGCCCTCCTTCCAGGTCGGCATCGCGGGGCTGGCGGTCCTGGCCTGCATCGCGATGGTCATCTGGCGCAGGAACCTGCTGCTGGGGATCGTGGCCGCGGTTGGCCTCGCGGTCGCGGCGCGAGCCTCGGGGATCGCCTAGCCGCGGCGGGCCTCCGCCTCGATCTCGACGAGCAGGGTCGGCTCCATCAGGCCGGCGACCTGGACCAGGGTCGCGGCCGGGCGGATCTCCCCGAACACCTCGCCGTGGACCGCCGCCACCGCTGGCGCGTCCTCGATCCGGGTCACGTACGTCCTGGTCCGCACGATGTCCTCCAGCCCGAAGCCGGCTTCCTCCAGCGCGGCCCGAGCGATCCCCCAGGCCGCCCGAGCCTGTGCGGCCGCGTCCCCGGGATGGCGCGACCGCCCGTCCGGGCCCGCGTCCGTCGTGCCGGCCAGCCAGCACGTGTCGCGCAGGACGACCGCGCGGCTGTAGCCGATGGCGGCTTCCCACAGGCCGCCGGAAGAGATCCGGACGCGCTCCGTCACGTGGCGGGCCCTCGATCCGCGAGCCGGCTGTCCCGACCGATGGCGACGAGCAGCGCCGCGAGCAGCGCCGTTCGCGGGGCGATCGAATCGACCTCCAGATACTCGGCCGGCGAGTGGTCGTTGCCGCCGATCGGCCCGAGCCCGTCGATCGTCGGCACGCCCATGCCGGCGGTCGTGTTCGCGTCGGAAGCGCCGCCCGTGGCGGCGTCGTTGACCGCGAAGCCGAGCCGTTCGGCGAGCGCCCGGACGTGCTCGACGAGCCGGCCGGACGCCTCGAGCTTCTCCATCGGCCACCAGCGGGCCATCGTCTCGGATGTCGCCGTCGTGTCCGGGACGGACAGGGACTCGATCAGCCGGCCGATCTCCGCCTCGGCAGCCTCGAGATCCGCTCGGGCCGTGGCCCGCACGTCGACCTCGAACTCGCACCGCTCGGGGACGACGTTCGGACGTGTGCCGCCGCGGATGACGCCGACGTTGACCGTCACGCCCGGCCACCGGCCGTTGAGCGCGTGGAGCCGCATGGTCAGATCGGCCGCGGCGAGGATCGCGCTGCGGCCCTTCTCCGGCTCGACGCCCGCGTGCGCCGCCCGGCCGGTCACCCGGATCCGGGCGTCGAGGATGCCCTTGCGCGAGGAGACGATGTCGCCGTTGGCGCGGGCGCACTCGAGGACGAGGCAGGTGTCGGCGCCGGCGGCGAGGGTCCGGATGTGCGGACTGGAGGTGGGCGATCCGATCTCCTCGTCCGGGTTGGCCACGTAGACCAGGCGGCCGACCGGCAGCCCGCCGAGCACCTCGCGCAGGGCACCGATCGCATGGAGCCCGGCGAGGAGACCCGCCTTCATGTCGGTCACGCCGGGTCCCCGGGCGATGCCGTCCTCGATCCCGAACGGCCGCTCCGCGGCAGTTCCGGCATCGAAGACCGTGTCCATGTGCCCGATCAACAGGACGGTTGGTCCGTCCGGGGCGCCGCTCGCCCCGTTGCCGGTCCACGTTCCGACGACCGTGTCACCCAGCGTGTCGTGGGCCCGGACCTCGACCTGGGCGCCGAGCGTCCGCATCCGGTCCGCGACCCAGCGGCCCACCTCGTCGACGCCCGCCTTCGTGTAGCTGCCGCAGTCGATGTTGACGAGCTGCTCGAGATCGCGGAGGAAGGCCGGCAGCGCCTCGTCGACGTGGGCACGGAGACGCGCGAGCTCATCGTCGGTCGGGCCGGCGCCGGGTGCCGAGGGATGGGGCATGGCGGGCAGTCTAGCGATCGGGCCGCTGCTATCCTCGCCGGATCGTGCGCCTGATCGAAATCCGCCTGCTCGATGGTCCGAATGTCTACCGGCTCGAGCCGGCGGTCAAGATCGAGGTTGCCCTCGGCCGGCGGCGGAGCTGGTACGGACAGCGGATCCCACCGCGCCACGCGCTGGTCCGCCTCGGTGCCGCCGTCCCGGCCAGGACCTGGCCGGACCAGGTCGCGGGCGTCGTGGCCTGGCTGCGCCGCCTCCGCGCCGACCACGGCGAGGGCACGAGCGGCGTCGCCGTCCATCGCTCGTCGGACCCGGGTCACTGGATCGTGAGCTACCCGTGGCGCGGCGGGGAGCGAGCGCAGGCGATCGCCCAGGCGGCGCTCACCCTCGCCGAGCGCAACGTCTCGCCCACGCGCCGCGCCCGGCTCACGGGCGCCCAGCAGCGGCTGGTCAGCCGCTGGTCCGAGCGGATCAGCGCCGCGAAGGCGACCGCACCGGCGTGGATCCGGACCGCGGACCGTCGGGTGCCGATCGTGTCGATCAGCGGCACCAACGGCAAGAGCACGGTGACCCGCCTGATCACCCACATCCTCGTCAACGCCGGGCGGCACGTGGGAACGACCACGTCGGACGGCGTGCTCGTCGACGAGCGGATGGTCGAGCCCGGCGACTGGACCGGCCCGGGCGGTGCGGCGCAGATCCTGCAACGGGACGACATCCAGGTCGCCGTGCTCGAGACCGCGCGCGGCGGGATCGTCCTGCGCGGCGCCGGGTACGAGTCGAACGACGCGAGCGTGATCACCAACGTGTCCTCGGACCACCTGGACCTGCAGGGCATCCACACCCTGCCGGAGCTGGCCGAGGTCAAGGCCACGATCTGCCGGATCACGAAGCCGGACGGCTGGGTCGTCCTGAACGCCGATGACCCGTTCGTCGCGCAGACCGCCCGTCGCGTCCGGGCACGGGTCGCGTTCTTCTCGCTGGCCGACGGCGGGTCTCCGCTCGTGCGGCGTCACCTGTCACGCGGTGGGCGGGCGTATCTGCTGCGCGACGGCGAGCTGGTCGAGGCCGACGGCGACCGCGCGAGGTCGATCGTGCGGGTCGCCGACGTGCCGATCGCGATCGGGGGCCTGGCGCGGCACAACGTGGCCAACGCCCTGGCCGCCGCGGGCGGCGCACGGGGCGTCGGCGCGTCGATCGCGGAGGTGCGCGCGGGGCTGACCGATTTCCGACCGTCCTCGGAGCGATCGCCCGGACGGCTCAATATCTTCCGAGTCGGATCGAACGTGGTCATCGTGGACTTCGCGCACAACGAGGCCGGCGTCACGGCGGTGCTGGACGTCGCCGAGGGCATCGCCGCCGGCGCCGCCGGGCGCACCGCGCCGATCACGATGATCATCGGGACCGCGGGCGACCGCCCGGACGACACGCTGCGCGGCGTGGCCCGGATCGCGGCTGAGCGTGCGCAGCGCATCGCGATCAAGGAGACGCTCAGGTACCTGCGCGGGCGAAGCCGCGAGTCGATGATCGGGGAGCTGCTGGCGGGCGTCCGCGCCGCTCGCTTCCCGACGTCCGAGATCCCGGTCTACGAGACCGAGACGGAGGCGCTCGAGGCCGAGCTGAAGCGCAACGGCGAGACGACCGCCCGGGCAGCGACCTCGCGGGTCGTCGTCCTGATGTGCCACGAGGAGCGCGAGGAGGTCTTCCGGCTGCTCGACCGGCTCGGCGGCCGAGCCGTCGACGTGGCGTCGGAGCTGACGCAGCTGGTGCCGCGCCTCCAGGACCGGCCGCGGTCCTAGGGGTTCGTCTACCCGGCGGGCTCCATGTCCGCGCCGCCCTACCCCTCCGGCGCCTCGAGCTCGCCCGGGTCGGCGAACGCGGTCTGGCCCCGCACCGATCCGCCGGCGGCGAGGGCTTCCCGGTAGACCGCCACGGCGTCGTCGACGCAGCACACCACGAGGTCGCCGGGCGATGCCCGTCGAAGGGCGGCGCGAACGGCGGTCAGCTCGTCGAGGATCCGATCCGTCCGCTGCGTCCGGGCCCTGCCGGCCGCCCGGGCTGTACGGATGCCCTCCACCACGTTGTTCGCCGACACCCCGGCCGCCCGCCCTCGGAGGTGCTTGTCCTCGCGGACGATGATCTCGTCGAACGCCCCGGACGCGAGCGCACCGTACTCCCGCTGGTCCTCGTCGCGCCGGTCGCCGGGAATGCCGATCACGCCGATCGCCCGGCCACGGCGCACCGTCACGCCACCGGTCGGTCCGATCCGCCCCGCCCTCGTCAGTGGCTCGGCCATCATCCGGGTCACGAAGTCGGCCAGCATCCGCATCCCGTCCACGTTGTGGCAGTAGTCGATGACGACCCGGACGCCGCCGGCGTCGAGCAGGTTCAGCCGCCCGGGCGCCTGGAAGAATGAGGTCGAGAACGTGCGCAGCCCCTGCCGGATGTCGTGCAGGTGCGCCCCGGCGGCCCAGGCGGCTGCCGCGGCGGCGAGCGCATTGGCCACGTTCATCCGGGCCTTGCCCCCGAAGGTGGCGGGGATCAGGTGCGTGTACAGGACGGGCATCTTGCGCGACCCCAGCTTGAGCACGACGAGCTCGCCCTGCGGCGTCTGATCCAGGCAGAAGGCGGCCCCGCCGCGGCCGGTGTGGCCGTCGACACGGTCGAAGCCGTCCTCGCCCTTCTCGGTCGCCATCGTGAACAGGACGACCCGACCGGCGCAGTGGCGGCCCATCCGGTAGACGTTCGGGTCGTCGGCGTTCAGGACGGCGGAACCGGAGCGAGGCACGGCGTCCACGATGACGCCCTTGACGTTGGCCAGCTGGCTGAGCGACGTGATGCCGCCCAGCCCGAGATGATCGCCCGTGACGTTGGTGACCACCGCGACGTCGTTGCGGTCGTAGCCCAGGCCCTCGCGCAGGATCCCGCCCCGCGCCACCTCGAAGACCGCCGTGTCCACGTTCGGGTTCTGGAGGACCATCAGCGACGACTTCGGCCCGGACATGTCGCCCTTCTTGATCAAGCGGCCGTCGATCACGATGCCGTCCGTCGAGGTCATCCCGACCCGACGGCCCATCAGCTTCAGGATGTGGGCGATCATGCGGACCGTCGTCGTCTTGCCGTTCGTGCCCGTGACGGCGACGATCGGGATGCGTGAGCCGGTTCCGGGCGGGAACAGCAGGTCGATGACCGGCTTGGCGACGTACTGCGGCTCGCCCTCCGTGGGGTGCGTGTGCATCCGGAACCCGGGTGCGGCGTTGACCTCGACGATGCCGCCGCCCGTCTCCCGGACCGGGGTGGCGATGTCCGGGCACACGAAGTCGATGCCGGCGACGTCGAGGCCCACGATGCGGGCGGCCGTCTCGGCGATCTCGATGTTGTCCGGGTGGGCCTCGATCGTGCGGTCGATCGACGTCCCGCCGGTCGACATGTTGCCGGTCAGCGCGAGCTTGATCCAGGTTTTCTCCGGCGGGACGTCCGACAGGTCGAAGCCCTGGGCTCGGACGAGCTCCTCCGCGGCCGCGTCGAGCCTGATCCGGGTCAGCACCTTCTCGTGCCCGATGCCCCGCCGCGGGTCCGCGTTGGCCAGGTCGACCAGCTGGCGGACGGTGTGCTCGCCGTCCGCCGTGACGCTGGCCGGAACACGCTCCGCGACGGCGGTCAGCTTGCCGCCGATGATCAGGCAGCGGTAGTCGTTGCCGGTGATGTACGACTCGACGACGACCTCGCGGCTGCGCGTCTGGGCCTGCGCGCCGTGGAACGCCTTGCGCACCGCCTCGTCCGAGCGCAGGTCGAGATGGACGCCCCGGCCGTGATTGCCGTCGAGCGGCTTGACCACGCACGGGAACCCGATCCGGGCCGCGGCCGCCACCGCTGCGTCCTCGGAGGCGACGACCACCCCGCGGGGCACGGGCAGGCCGGCGGAGTCGAGCAGACGGGTCGTCAGGCTCTTGTCCGAGGCGATGTCGACACCGATCGCGGACGTCCGCGAGGTCATCGTCGCCCGGATCCGCTGCTGGTGAACCCCCTGTCCGAGCTGGACCAGCGAATGGCGGTCGAGGCGGATGTAGGGGATGTCGCGGCTGACCGCCTCGTCGATGATCGCCTGGGTCGAGGGGCCGAAGGCCTGGCGCTCGGCGAGCAGGATGAGCCGCTCCAGCTCCGGCACGAGGTCGAAGGCGAGCTCCGAGTTCGACGGCGCGACCAGGTGATTGACGAGCGCGACCGCCATGCGGCCGGCCTCGATCCCGACCGACTCCTCCTTGTACTCGAAGATGACGTTGTACTGGCCGGGCTTGCCCGTCGAGCGTGTCTTGCCGTGCCGGACATCGGTACCGGCAAGGTTCTGGAACTCGAGCGCGATGTGCTCGGCGATGTGCCCCACCCAGGTCCCTTCCCGGAGCCGGCTGATGAAGCCGCCACGCCGGCCGAGCGAGCAGGCGTGGTCGTCCAGCGTGGGCAGCATGCCGACCAGCGCATCGACGAAGCCCGGGATCGTGTTCGACGGGAACTGCTCGAGCACGCCGAGGTCGACCAGCATGCGGACCACCGGCTGTCGCGACCAGTAATTGGGCCCGCGGAGCGTGCGCGTCTCGAGGATGCGGAGCGTGGGCTCGGGGCGCGGCTTGCCGGAGCGTCGCTCCGGCAGTGAAGGGGCCGCTTCCGCCGTCGGCGGCGTGGCCGCGATCACGGTCGCGGTGCTGGCCGCGGCCGAGCTCCCGTCGGGACGTCGTCGAGATCGCGGACCGGCCTGCGCCACCTATCCCTCCTGCCGCTTGCGATGGCGGGGAGTGTACCGCGGCGCCGGAGCCCCTCAGCTCGAGGCCGCCGCCTCTCCGCCAAGTAACGCCTGGAGCGCCGGCGTGGCGATCCGGTTGCGACGCCGAAGGTCGAACCGGTAGCCGCTCGGGAGCGAGTGAAGGACCACGTTCGAGATCATCAGCGGCCGGTGACCCTTGATCTCCCAGGCGTCGGTCTCGGACGCCGACCCGTCGATGACGGTGATGCTCCCCCGCCCGATGACCTCCATGACGTGATCCGGGCCGACCACGCCCGCGGTGTCCTCGTCGACGCCGAGCCCCAGCAGGCTGGGGTTCTGTGCGATCAGGCTGAGCAGCCGGCCGAGCCGGTTCCGCTGCTGGAAGTGCTGGTCGACGATGACGCCCGGCAGCAGGCCCAGCCCGGCCGCGATCTGCGCCATCCGGTTCTTGGGCGTGGCACCGGACGCGCCGAAGGCGATCATGTGGCTGCTCATCGCGGACGCCCCGGCCGAGGTTCCGGCCACCACCGCCCCGTTCTGGAAGCACTCGAGCGTCGCGTCGGCAAGCCGGGTGCCGCCGATCGTCGAGCTGAGACGGAGCTGGTTGCCGCCGGTCAGGAACACGCCGGTGGCATCGCGCAGGGCAACCGCGGCGGATTCGTCGTTGGCCTGTGGCCGGGTCATGGCGTGGAGCGCCCGGATGCGGCGAACGCCGAGATCCGCGAACACGCCCTTGTACCGCTCCGCCGCCTCGGCGCCGAGTGACGACGCCGTCGAGATCACGGCGATCGACGCGTCGGAGCCGCCCGCGAGCGAGACGAAGCGGTTCAGGATCACCCGATCCCGAACCTTGTCCTCCGCGCCGCCGATGATGATGACCGTGCCGTCGCTCACGGTTCGCCGATCCTCCTGGGGTCCGGGCAAGGATAGCGTCCGACGGCGCCGAACCCCGGATCGCGCCCATGGGGCCACAGCCTTCCGAGTCTCGCGCGAAACCGTGGTGACGAACTTCCGGCCGCCGCCGACAATCACCGACGATGACCCGCCAGCGTGCGCTCGACCTCGTGAGACCGCCGACCCGCCGCCGCGCAGGTGTCTTCCAGCGTGCCCTCCGCCGGGAGGCCTCGCGGCTGCGGGACCGCCGGCGGGTGGTCGCGATGGTCCTGCTGATGCTGACGTTCGGCTTCGTCGCGGCCGGACTCCTGGCGCGCGGCGAGGTGGCCGGCGCGGACGCTCGAGCGTACTGGGCCGGCGTCCGGATCTGGCTGAACGGCGGCGATCCCTACAACCCGAGCGGGCCGTTCCTCCCCTACATCTACGCCCCGTGGATGCTGCCGCTGTTCGCGCCGTGGGCCCTGCTGCCGTGGGACGTCGCGTGGTTCGTCTGGCGCGGGGGCACTATCCTCGCGCTGCTGTGGTCGATCGACTGGGCATACCGACGCCGACCGCTCGAGACGGCGATCGTCGTCGCGCTGCTCGGGTTCTCGTTCGGCGCCAACCTCGACCTCGGCAACGTGACGCTCCTCCTCGCCCTGATGCTCTTCGGTGCGCAGTTCGTCGGGCCACGACTGGCGGGCCTTGCCTGGGCGATCGCGGCATGGATGAAGTGGTTGCCGGTGGCGATCTGGCTCGTCCTCGCCCCGCGGGCGCGGGCCTGGGGCCTCGTGTGGCTGGCCGTGTCGGTGGTCCTGACCCTGGCCACGCTGCCCCAGACGATCGCCCAGCTCGACGCGCTCTTCGGCTTCGGGCCACGGCCGGTGCGCCTCGACTACCTCGTGCTGCTCTGGTCGTTCGTCCCGTGGCTGTGGCGCCGACCGGAGCCGTTCGATTGGCTCCAACCCTCGTTCTGGCGGGCCCGCCTGGCGGGTTGGCGAGGCCGCTCAGCCGATCAGGTCGCGGCCTGGCGCTCGGCGCCCGACGGCGCGAGCCGCGCCAGGCGGGCCGCGCTCGCGCGAGTGCGCGCCTTCCTGGGGCTGGGCGCCTGAGGGAAGACCGAGCCGGAAGCGGGCGTGCCGACGAAGCCGGGGCTTGCTCGTCCGGCCGCGCTCAGCACTTCACACGACCTCGCCGTCCGGTCTGACCTCCCAGGGCGTCTTCATGGGGCCGAATCTATGCGCCGCTGATGGCCACTGCCTCGGTCGACTCCAACGGTGCATTGTCCCGCCGGCGCTCCTCCACCGGCCTGAGCAGCAGCGCCCCCACCCCGCACAGGATCACGGACATGACGAGGGCGGCCCGAGGCCCGCTGCCCGCCTCCGCCGGCCCGCCGACGAGGTCCATCAGCGAGCCGCCGATCGCGACGGCGAGCACGCCGGACGACGCGGTCGCGACGTTGCTCATGCCCATGTACCGGCCGGACGACGCCTTGGGGATGATGTCCGTCATCAGCGCCCAGTCGACCGCCAGGAAGATGCCGGCCGAGATGCCGTAGAGCGCCACGCCGGCGAAGGCGATCGGCAGGGTGGGCGCGGCGGCCACGATCGCGAACCCGACCGCGCCGAGGGCGCAGCTGGCGTAGATGACCTTCTTCCGACCGACCCGGTCCGAGATGCGCGCTGACGGCACGACCGAGATGACCGTTCCGACCGCGACCAGGCCGACCATCACGAGGTAGGCGCCGCCCGTCTCCGCCTGCGTCAGCCCGTGCGACCGGGCGAGGTAGAACGCGGCCAGGTTCACCAGCACCCCGCCGGCCATCAGGATCGCCAGGCGCGAGCCCACCAGCCACAGAAAGCTGCGCTCGGCGAGGATGTCCGTGCCCCACGCCTCGCCGGCGATCGACAGCCAGGAGCGGCCACCCCGCTCCTTCGGCGTCTGCCCCTCGCGGACGGAGAAGAACACGACGACCATCGTGACCAGCTCGATGATCCCCAGGGCGATCAGGCCGAGGGCGAACTGCTCGGTCGCGATCGCGATCGCCCCGATCGCGAAGCCGCCCACGTTGCCGAGGATCTGGAACAGCCCCACGAGCGCGCTCGCGAGTCCCACCTGCTTCGCCGGGACGAGGTCCGGCACGTAGCCCTGGAACGGGCCCTGCGCGAAGTTCGAGCTGAACTGGAGGAGCGTGATGAAGGCCGCCAGCGCCAACAGGTCGTTGGCCATCGCGATCCCGATCAGGAAGACGACGTCGAGCACGGAGCCGATGACGATGTACGGCTTGCGCCTGCCCCACCGGCTCGTCGTGTAGTCGCTGATCGAGCCGATCGTCGGCTGGACGAGAACCGCGATGATCGCGCCGCCGATGGTCGTCGCGAACAGCGCTCGACCGGCCTCGCCCGGTCCGACCAGCCCGGTGAACTCGAGCCGGCCGCCGAGGATGGCGGTCAGGCCGGCGAAGATCGACGACAGCCCGAACCAGTAGAGCGACATCGCGACGAGCTGCCGGTTGGGCAGCCGTTCAGTCGGTCGACCGCCGGCCGTGGCGTCGAGCATTCCCATCCCCTCCCTGTGGCTGCCGGAGACCCGACCACTCTACGACGCGCGCGAGGCGGTTCCGTCACGTTCCGGCACGACGGTCTGCCCGTGGCGCACCAGGGGGTGATCGGTACCATCCATTGACAGCGATCGGGTGGGCAAGCATCGTCTCGCCGATGGCGGGGAATGGGATCCTGACGGTCGTGCGGGCAGCATCGGTGGCGCTCGTGCTGGTCGCGATCGTTGCCCAGGCCGTCGTCCTCGTCGGCGAGGGCGCCTTCAACCCGACTCGGTACTTCGCCTTCTTCACGATCCAGAGCAACCTGATCGGGGTGGCCGCGCTGGCCGTCCTGGTGCTCCGGCCGGCCGCACCGCGATCGCGCGGGCTCGAGCTGCTTCGGGGCGCGGCTGCCGTGTACCTGACGGTCACGTTCTTCGTGGTGATCTTCCTGCTCTCGAACGTCGACGTGCAGCTCCAGCTGGGCTGGGTCGACTTCGTGCTCCACAAGCTCTTCCCGATCGTCGTCGTCGCCGATTGGATCGTCGATCCGCCGACAACGCGGTTGACTTCCAGAGACATCGGCGTCTGGCTCGTCTACCCCCTCGGCTGGACCGCCCTGACCCTGGTCCGTGGCGCGGTCGACGGCTGGTACCCATATCCGTTCCTCGATCCCGCGAACGGTGGCTACAGCGCCGTGGTCGTCACCATCCTGGCCATCCTGGTCGGCTTCGCCGTCGTCTCCGCGCTGGTCGTTCTGCTTGGGAACGCCCGACGCGGCCAGGCCGGAGCGTCTGCCCCGGCAAGCTGAACCTCTGCGCCACCGGGCATCCTCCTGGGAGCGGCCCATCCAGGTGCCGCTCGATGTCGAGGTCACAATCCCGGTCCGGGGTGACTGCCCCGAGTGGTCGGCCGGTCAGTCCCGGATCGTGCTCTCGTACTCGGGGAAGTAGCGCCCGATCACGGGCAGCTCGAAGGCCGGGAGGATCGCCGTCCGCGGCTCGCGCTCGAGCAGGAACTCGAACGAGCGGCGGACCAGGTCCTCCGGGGCGAGGGCGCCCGGCGCGAGCCGCTCGAGGTCGATGGTCCGGACACCCACCCGGTGCTCGCCGCTCCCCGTCTCGTCCGCCACGGCGACCCGGCACGTCCAGCCGTCGCCGACCCGATCGCACGCCACCGCGATCGTGGTCATGCCGGATCCTCCTGGCAGCGCGGGCACCAGTAGGTCGTCCGTGGCAGCTCCGAGCCCTGCTGCGCGGACCGGACCGGTGAGCCGCAGCGGCGGCACGGTCGATCGCGACGGCCGTAGACCCACAGTGGCTCACCGGCGGCCGCGCGGCTCCCGCCCGTGGTCACCCGCTCCGCGCCCTGGCGGCGATCGATGTTGGCGAGCAGCAGACGGCGGGACGCCACGACGAGCCGTTCGATGGTCGCGTCGTCGAGGTCGGGCAGCCGTCGGAAGGGGCTGACCTTCTCGATCCAGAGGACCTCCGACTTGTAGACGTTGCCGATCCCCGCCAGGGCGCGCTGGTCGAGGAGCGCCTCGGCGATCGAGAGCTCGGCTCGATCCGGATGGCGCAGTCGGCGCAGCGCCTCCTGCGCATCGAAGTCGGGCGCCAGGAGGTCCGGCCCCAGGCGGCCCAGCGCCGGGTGCAGGTGCTCCGTGCGCTGCTCGAAGAGCTCGACCGTCGGGCAGTCGAAGCAGACCGCCACGGCGTCCTCGGTTTCCAGCACGAGCCGGGCCCGACCGGGCGGGCGCCGCCACCGCTCGCCGCGCCGGTACCGGTGCCACGAGCCGTTCAGGCGGAGATGGGTCCGGAGCTCCAGGCCGTTGTCGAACCGGATCATCAGGTTCTTGCCGATCGCCTCCACGCTCGTGATCGTGGCCCCGATGACGCGGCCGATCTGCGGCCCCGGCAGGTGGCCCCGCGCGGCGGTCACGGCGCGCCCCACGAGATGCGGGCGCAGACCGGCGGCGGTCCGGTGGAGCGTGTCGCCTTCCGGCACCCGTCAGCGGCGGCCGGCGGCGACCGGCTGCCGACGGCCCTCGCTCTGCGCGGCCGTCCATGCTCCGGCGGACGGGACGGGGCGGAGGACCAAGCCGCGGTAGCCGCTCACGAAGCCGGCATCGAGCAGGATGGGTCGCGCGGGGGACTCGGCGACCGGAAGGCCGTCGACCTTGCCGATGACCAGCTCCCGGAATCTCGCCTCCGGCCCGCCGATGAGGCCGGCGAGCGCGCGGGCGGCCATCAGCGCGCGCTCCGGATAGTCCCCCGCCGGCAGGGTCTGGAGAGACGAGCCGCCGCGGTCGAGGTACAGGACCGCCTCCCCGTCCACGAGGACGACGTACGCGCCGGCCGCGCGCTGGAAGGGCCGTCGGTCCGCCTCGTTGCGACGCGGCCACGCGAGCGCTGCGCCGTACGGGTTGGCCGGATCCGCGGCTGCCAGCAGGTGAACGCGCCGCTCGCTCGCGGAGCGGGCATTGTCCCTGGCCGCCCTGAGGCGATCGATGGCCCCGCCCTGCGCGAACTGGGCCGCGCCGAGCCCCTCCACGAAGTAGCCGCGCCGGATGCGGCCGGCCTCCTCGAGCGCTCGCAGGACAGGGTAGACGCCGCTGAACCCGCCCTCGATGCCCTCCGATGCAACCGCCTCGCGGGTCACGATGCCGTACCGGTCGAGCAGGGCGAGCGCCACGGCGTGGAGGCGCTCGGTGGCGGGTGCGGCGCCGGCAGCGTCGCCACCCGCGTCCACGAGGGACCAGCGACCGGCCGCTTCCGGTGGGCCGAGGCTGGTCAGGCGTCCCGGCCGCGGCCGGCGGTCGCGGCCCGTGCGCTTCCAGCGAAGCGCCCGCAGCGGCGTGAACGTGTCGTTCGTGACCTCGCCGGCCCAGACGAGGTCCCACAGCGCGTCGAGCACCTCCCGCTCGCTACCCCCGCCCGCGGCCGCGAAGATCGCCCGGTAGAACGAGGCGCCGCGCCCTCGAAGGTGCCGGCGGATCCGCTCGTGCCGTTCGCTCGCCGGTCGCTCCGCGGCGTCCGCGCCTCCGACCGCGCCGTTCGTCGGGCGAAGCAACTCCCGCCCGGGCCGCAGGAGCGCGACCCGCCCGTCGTCCCGGCCGAGGCTGCCCCGGCCCACCCAGGCGACCTCGCCCAGCGCGCCGAGCTCGTCGAGGAGCCGCGGCTGGTAGCCGGCCACGCGGGCCGGAAGGACGTCGCGCTCGAGCACGGAGGCGGGGATCGGCAGCCCGGCCAGCTGGTCGACGACCTCCGCCAGCCGCTCGAGCGCCGCCGTTCCGCGGAGCGGCGCGAGGGACTCCCCGACGGCCGCCACGCCGTGCCACTCGGGCAGGAACCGGGCGAGCGCAGCTGGCTCGACGGGCTCGACCTCGCGGCGCAGGCGGGCCAGTGAGCGTCGCCGGAGCAGCCGCAGGACCTCCGCGTCGCACCACTCCCGCTCGGCGCCGTCCGGGCGGAACTCGCCGCGCAGGAGCGAGCCGGCGGCGAGCAGCCGCTCGAGCGCATCCTCGACCACGCCGAGCGGCAGTCGCCAGCGCACCGCCGGCCCCGGCACCAGGAACGGCCCATGCGTGCGCGCATACCGGGCGAGCAGCCCCTCGAGCGCGGCGCTCGTCGCCCCGAGGAACGCGTGCGGGATGCCGGCCGGCGGCGCCACGCCCACTCCGTCGCGGTAGCGGGCGACGTCCTCGATGGCGATCCAGCGCTCCTCGCCGCCGATCCGGGCATGGACGGCCCGGCGGGACGCCGCGAGCTCGGTCAGCCAGGCCTGCCCAGCCGGCCTCCCGCCCACGACGCGGGCGGCGATCTCGTCGGCGGACAGGTCACCCAGCCGCCGGAGCAGGTCGTGGAGCTGGTCCGCGGTCGTCGCCTGCCGGTCCTGTGCCAGCGCCTGGAGCGAGAGCTCGAGGTCCGCCAGGGCCTCCGGGTCGAGGAGCTCGCGCAACTCCTCCTGGCCGAGCAGCTCGCGCAGCAGGTCCCGGTCGAGCGTCAGGGCGCCCGCTCGGCGCTCGGCCATCGGGGCGTCGCCGTCGTACATGTAGGCGGCGACGTAGTCGAACATCAGCGAGCTGGCGAACGGCGACGCCTTCGGCGTCTCGACGCTCTGGACGGCGATCTCGCGGCGCTGGACGCCGGCCAGCAGCTGGCGAAGGGCCGGCAGGTCGAAGACGTCCGACAGGCACTCGCGATAGGTCTCGACGAGGATCGGGAACGAGCCGTAGCGGCTGGCGACCTGGAGCAGGTCCTGGGCGCGCTGCCGCTGCTGCCAGAGCGGGGTCCGCGTGCCGGGCCGCCGGCGCGGAAGCAGCAGGGCCCGAGCGGCGTTCTCCCGGAACCGGGCCGCGAACAGGGCGGACGAGCCGACCTGTCCCACGACCAGGTCCTCGATCTCGTCCGGGTCCGGGAACAGCAGCTCGCCGATGCCCTCGACGTCGCCCTCCGGCAACCGGATGGCGATCCCGTCGTCCGACCAGATCGTCTGGACCTCCATCCCCAGTCGCTCGCGGATCCGGCTCTCGAGCGCGAGGGACCAGGGGGCATGAACCCGCGCTCCGAAGGGGGTCAGCAGGCACAGCCGCCAGTCGCCCAGCTCGTCCCGGAAGCGCTCGACGACGATCCGCCGGTCCGTCGGCAGTGCGCCGACGACCTCGCGCTCCTCCTCGAGGTAGGCGAGCAGGTTCTCGGCCGCCAGCGCGTCGAGGTCGTGGTGCTCGCGCAGGCGCTTCGTTGCGGCTCGGCGGCCCTTGTCGCCCTTCGCCAGGTCGGTCTCCAGCTCGCGCACGAACTCGCCCAGCGCCCGCCCGAGCTCGATCGGCCGGCCGACGGCGTCCCCGGACCAGAACGGCAGCTTGCCGGGAACGCCGGGTGCCGGCTCGACGATCACCTGGTCGCGCGTGATCTCGACCACTCGCCAGCTGCTGGCCCCGAGGACGATGACGTCGCCGTGCATCCCGGCTCGGAGCTCGTAGACCATCTCCTCGTCGAGCTCCCCGACCCGCCGGCCCGGAGTGCCTGCCTCGCCGGCCATGAAGACGCCGTAGAGGCCCCGGTCCGGGATCGTGCCGCCGCTGGTGATCGCCACCACGCGGGCGTCGCGGCGGCCCTCGATTCGGTCGGTGACCCGGTCCCAGGTGAGACGCGGCTTGAGCTCGGCGAACTCGTCGCTCGGGTAGGCGCCGGCCAGCATCCCGAGCACGCCCTCGAGCACCTCGCGGGTGAGCGTCTCGTAGGGCGCGGCGCGCGACACGGTCGCGAGCAGGTCGTCGACGGACCATCCGTCCATGACGCTCATGGCCACGATCTGCTGGGCGAGCACGTCCAGCGGGTTGCGGAGGAGCGTCGTCGACTCGATCGCGCCCTCGTGCATCCGCCGGGTGACCACCGCGCACTCGAGGAGGTCGCCGCGGTATTTGGGGAAGATCACGCCCTTGCTCGGCGCGCCGACCTGGTGCCCGGCCCGGCCGATCCGCTGCAGCCCGCGCGCGACGCTGGTGGGGCTCTCGACCTGGATCACGAGGTCGACCGCGCCCATGTCGATGCCGAGCTCCAGCGAGCTGGTCGCGACGAGCGCCGGCAGCCGCCCGGCCTTCAGCTCCTCCTCGATCTGGACGCGCTGCTCGCGAGCGATCGAGCCGTGGTGGGCGCGGACGAGCTCCTCGCCGGCCAGATCGTTGAGGCGATGGGCGAGTCGCTCGGCCAGACGGCGGCTGTTGACGAAGACGATCGTGCTTCGGTGGGCCCGGATCCGCTCGAGGATCGCGGGGTGGATCGACGGCCAGATCGACGTGCGCGCGTCACCCAGCGTGGCCGGACCGCCCGGCTGGTCCTCCGGGGGGAGCAGCTCGCCGATTCTTGCCATGTCCTCGACCGGGACGACGACCTCGAGCTCGAGTGGCTTGCGAGCGCCGGCGTCGACGATCGTCACGGTCCGGTCCGGGCCAGCCCCGCCGAGGAACCGGGCGATCGTCTCGAGGGGCCGCTGCGTGGCGCTGAGCCCGATCCGCTGGGGTGGTCTCACGGCCAGCTGCTCGAGCCGTTCGAGGCTGAGGGCGAGGTGGGCGCCGCGCTTCGTGCCGGCAATCGCGTGGGCCTCGTCGACGATCACGTGCTCGACCGTCTTCAGCACCTCGCGCGCCTGGCTGGTCAGCATCAGGTAGAGCGACTCGGGCGTCGTGATGAGGATGTCCGGCGGGTGTCTGGCGATGTCGCGGCGCTCGTCCTGCGGCGTGTCCCCGGTGCGGCTCGCGACGGCGATCCGGGGCGCTTCGGCGCCGAGACGCGTTGCGGCCAGGGTGATGCCGGCGAGCGGGGCGCGGAGGTTGCGCTCGATGTCGTACGTCAGCGCCTTGAGGGGCGAGATGTACAGGACGCGGATCCCGTCGCGGACCGTTGCCGGCGTTCCGCGCCGGCCGGCGACGGTGCGGCTGGGCGGCGGCTCCGAGGCGAGGCGGTCGAGCGTCCACAGGAACGCGGCGAGCGTCTTGCCGCTGCCCGTCGGGGCGTGGATGAGCGTGTGCTGCCCGGCGGAGATGGCAGCCCAGCCGTCTGCCTGGGCCTGGGTGGGGGCCTCGAAGGTGGCGCGGAACCATTCGCGAACGGGGGCGCTGAACGGGGCGAGCGGATCGGCCACGGCCTGGCGAGTATAGGGTGCCCGACAGCTTTAGACCATGCGTGCTAATTGCCCCTCTGCTGCGCCGTTCCGGGCGGCCCGGGCGCGCCGCTGTCGTGGAGGCGGCGAAGTCGCAGGGTGGGGGGCGGCACCGGGCGCGCCGCTGTCGTGGAGGCGGCGAAGTCGCAGGGTGGGGGGCGGCACCGGGCGCGCCGCTGTTGTGGAGGCGGCGAAGTCGCAGGGTGGGGGCGGCACCGGGCGCGCCGCTGTCGTGGAGGCGGCGAAGTCGGCGTCGGCTCTGGGCGATCCGCGCGGAACGCCGCCTCCAGGACAGCATCCGGCGGGTCCGTCACGCAAAGCGCCAACATCGCTGTCTCCAAGACAGCGCGTGCCGTTCTGTCCAACGGCCGCGTAAGCACTGGATACGGGCCGTGTGCTCAACTGACCCCATGGCCACGCGAACCCTGTCCGAGCGAACCGTGGCCGGCCGGCGGGCAGCCGAGCGACTTCGGCAGATCGGCCAGGAAATCAGGCGCCTCCGGCTGGAGGGCGGGATCAGTCAGCGTCGCTTGGCGGAAGCGGCGGGAGTGGCCGCCGGCTTTCTGTCGCATGTCGAGCGCGGGGAGCGCCAGCCCAGCCTTGCGGTGATGGAGTCACTCGCATCTGCGCTGGGAGCCGATCTCAGCGTGCACCTCTACCCGAACACCGGGCCGACGATTCACGACCGGCTGCAGGGACCGATGGTCGAGAGCCTGCTGTCCGAACTCCATCGACGATGGCAGCGCTTCGTGGAGGTTGTGGTTCGTCGCCCATCGCGCGGCGTCATCGACGTCGTCGTGGCCGACCTGACCGCCCAGCTGGTGATCGCGATCGAGGTCGAGTCGGGGCTCCGGCGACTCGAACAACAGCTGCGCTGGTCGGCCGACAAGGCCGAGTCGCTCCCGTCGTCCCAGCTCTGGGCCGTCCTGGCGGCCACGGGCCCCACCGACCATCTCCCGGGCATTGCTGCTCCGAAACACCCGATCCACACGCGCGGTCGCCGGCACCTTCGAGCGGGCCCTCGCGACGGCCTATCCCGCTCGCCACGCTGACGCGGTCGCCGCGCTGCGCGGCGTGCGACCCTGGACGGGACCTGCAGTCCTCTGGGCGGAGGTCACGGGGGGAACGGCCGTGCTTCGCGACACACCTCCGCGCGGCATCTCACTTGGCAGGTGACTGCCTCCCTGCCATCGATCGAAGCCGGGACGCCAGGACGACGATCAGCCGGCGGAGTACGGCCTGGGCTACCGGCTGACCGGCCCGGCAGGCCCGGCACGGCAGGCCCGGCAAACCCGGCACGGCAGGCCCGGCAGGCCCGGCACGGCAGGCCCGGCAAACCCGGCCGAGCCGGAAGGGGCTGACGGCGCGGTTCGGTCCGGAGGTCGCGCCCCGGCATGTCAGCGGACGGGCGGTGCGGGCGCACGTCGCCCGACCAGGGCCTCGGAATCGATCCGCCCGAGGCCGCCACCCGCGAGCTCGACCCCGAACCCGGCGCCCTCCAGAAGCCGCCTTGCGATCAGCGCCCGGGTATCGCGCGGAAGCGGGTCCAGCGGGTCGCGCTCGGCCACGGTCACGACGGCCTCGAGCGGCCCGCCGTGCCGGGACACCAGGCTGCCGAGCAGTGCGGTCGCGACCCCCGATCGCCGAAACGCCGGAGCGACGCCCAGCGCGGCCAGCCGCCCATCGACCTGGATCGCGATCCCAACGATGACGTCGCCTGCCACGGCCGCCGCGGCCGTCGCGTCCCCAAACTGGACTGCCGCCGCCAGGATCGCCCGACCGGCCGCCGGGTCGGCGGGGGGGATGACACCGGTGGCGAGCCCGAGTCGATCGAGAGTGGCCGCGTCGAGCGACGGCACGAGCGTCGGCTCCTGGTTCGGCGGCTGCGCTCCAACCCGGGCGGCCCGCCCGGGATCCAGCGGCGACCACCAGCGTCGATCGCGCGCCTCGCGAAGCAACGCGGGCACGACAACAGCCTCCATCTCCGCGGCTCCACGTCGGGACGCCCGCTCCGCCGCGCGCTGCTGGCTGTCCACGGGCTCACCGGCGTTCGGCGCGTCGTCGAACGTCGTCGGCAGCGGCACCTGCCCGTACCGTGCCGCCTCGGACGACCATCGCTCGCGCCACGCGGCGGGCGTCTCCGCCGGCGTCTCGCGGTGCGCCCCGGCGAGCCAGACGAGCGACCACGCCCTTGGGACGACCCGGTACGCGTCGTAGCCGCCGCCGCCCGTGGCCAGCCACCGCCCGCCGGCGTACCGGTGTGCCACGCGGTCCACCAGCCGGGCCGCGGCGCCCATGGCCGTCGTCGTGACGCGCAGATGCGCGAGCGGGTCCCATGCATGGGAGTCGCCGCCGTGTTGCGAGACGACCACGTCCGGCCCGAACGCCGCCGCCAGCGCCGGCACGATCGACTCGACCGCCTCCAGCCAGGCCGCCTCGCCCGCGTACGGCTCGAACGGCACGTTGACGCTCGTGCCCGCCGCCGCCGCACCGCCGAGCTCGTGCGGGAACCCCGTGCCCGGGAACAGGTAGCGGCCCGATTCGTGGAACGAAACCGTGAGCACACCGGGGTCGTTCCAGAACAGGGCCTGGACACCGTCGCCGTGGTGGACGTCGAGGTCCATGTACAGGACGCGCCGACCGTCGCGGCGGGCCCGGGCGATGGCGAGCGCCGGATCGTCGTAGATGCAGAACCCCGAGGCGCGGTCGCGCATCGCGTGGTGCAGCCCACCGCCCGGGTGGAAGGCGTGCTCCACGTCGCCGCGCAGGATCGCTTCCATGGCCCGGAGCGTCCCACCGGCGACCATCGCCCCCGCCTCGTGCATTCCGGCGAAGGCCGGGTTGTCCCCTCCCCGACCGATCCCGGGCGCCGAGGCGCTCCACGGGTCGGCCGACACGCGCCTGACCGCCGCGACATAGGCCGCGTCGTGGCAGAGCTGCAGGTCCTCGTCGGAGGCCGGCTCCGGTGCCAGATCGGGCTGCGCCCCGACCGCCCGGAGCAACTCGATCCCGGGCCCGAACCGGCGGGGCGTGAGCGGGTGACCCTCCCCGAAGTCGTAGCTCGCTGAGCGGGGGCCGTAGACGAGAAGTGGGCCGTGGGGTCGTTTCACCGTGCTGCCATGGTGACACGCTGCAGCGAGGCGTCCGTTCCCCGGTCCGGCGACCGCCGCGCCCACCACGCGCCCACGCCCGCAGCCGCCGAGGCATCGCTGGACGCAGGGGCTACCATCCGGTCATGGGTGAGCTGCTCGTCGTCCTCCTCATCATCCTCGTCCTCGTGCTGATGTGGCGGGGGCCGAAGACGCTGCCGCGCCTCGGCGAAGCGCTCGGTCGCGGCGTGCGCGAGGCCCGCCGGGAGGCGAGCGACGCGCTGGAGGGCGATCGGGATCGCTCCCCGACGGACGACCAGCGACAACCCTGACGCAGCGCCACCAGCGCCCTCCTCCCGATGATCGATCGCGCGGACAGCACGTCCGCGGTCGACCGAGCCAGGACGCCGCCCCCGGACCGCCCGGCGGCGATCGAGGCTGCCTCCGCGATCCTGATCATCTGCGGCATGGTCCGCCTCTTCGCGATCGCCCTCGCGCTCATCGCGCCGCCGGATCCTGCCCGTCCCATCGTGTCGCAGGTCGTCGTGGCCGAGACCGCGCTCCAACTCGCCACGGGGCTTGTCGGCGGGGTCGTCCGCTTCGGTCGCGGCTGGCTCCCCGCCGTGAACATCGTGGCGACCCTCGCGTTCATCGGCCTGCTCGGTCCGAGCGTCGTGTCGCTCGCCTTCGCCGTGCTGTTCTCGTTCGCGTTCGTGGCGATCTTCCTCAACAAGCCCTGGTTCGACGCCATGCAGGCCTGGCGGCGCCTCACGCCGGAACGGCGCGCATGACGGGAGGCCGTTCGAACGGCACCGACGGGTCCGACCGCACGATCGAGATCGACCGCCCCCGTCCTGGCGCGCCGAACGACGATCCTCGTCCACGGCCGACCGGTCGACACGCGCGCGGACGTCGACCAGGGCCTTCAACGATCTGCGGTATCTCGCGGCGTCGCTCCCGAGATAGCGCCCCACGCCCGCATCAGCTCGACGGCAACCGCCGTCGCTGGGTCTCGATGGCCGTCCTGGGATCGGCGCGGATCTCGCCGTGACCCGGGAGCAGCCGGCGCGCTGCGAGCGCCTGGGCCCGGCCGAGCGACGTCAGCCAGGCGGTGACGTCCGGCGGGCCGAGGATCGAGCGGGCGGGGCCGGGCCCCAGGAGATCCCCCACCAGCGCCACGCCCGCCTCGTCGGCCACGAAGACCACATGGTCCGACCGCGGGCCGGGCGTCGTCAGGGTGAGGAGCTGCATGTCGCCGGCCGGGACCGGATTCCCATCGGCCAGCTCGATCACCTCCGCCGGGAGATCGTGCCCCGCGCCCGGACCGCCAAATAGCGGAACCGACAGCCGGATGGCCAGCGCCTCCGCTCCGGCCGCGTGATCCGGCTCGGCGTGGGTGATCGCGATCGCCGCGATCGATGCGGACCGGCTGGCGGCAAGGGCGAGGACCGCGTCGGCGGCGGCCTCGGACGGATCGCCCGGATCGACGACCACCAGTGCCCGGCGCCCCACAACCCACGCGTTGACCGGCTGCCCGGCGATGCCGCCGGCGCCGGGCATGACGATCCGGGCGATTCCGGGTTCGGCGTCCTCGAGCCGGATCGGGGCGGACGGACCCGGCGCCAGCCGCTCGGCGACCTCCCCGACGGACACGGCGTGCTCGAGCTGCTGGAGCGTGGCGCTCGTCGGCACCCACAGGGCGATCTCGCCGGCGGCCCTCGCGTCCAGCGCGGCCCGCGGCGACGTCCAGCGGTGCGCGACGACCTCTTCGCCGACGAATGACAGCTCCGCGTCTGGTGGCAGCTCGGCGACGAAGAACCGCACGTCGAACCGTCGGCCGGCGAACGGCGGCGTCACCCAGCGCGAGAACGGCCACAGGAGATCGGTGCGCAGCTCGAGGTCGAGGTCGTCGGCGAGCTCTCCGATCGTCGCCTGTCCAGCGATCAGCCAGCGGCGAGCGGCGTCGATCGTCGCGGCGTCGGCCGGCCGGCGCCGAGGCTCGGCGAGCAGGACTCCGGCTTCCTCCCACAGCTCCCGGATCGCGGCCACGTGCGCGGACAGCGCGGCGTCCGGTGCCATGTCTCCGCCGAAGGCATCGGCGGCCTCGGCCGGAGTGCGGCGCGAGCGCGTCGTGGCGGCGGCGGAGGCGTCACCCGGATCGATCGCCCCGCCCGGAAAGACGTGCAGGCTCGGACCGAACGCCATCGTCGACGGCCGCTGCGTGAGCAGGACCTCGATGCCCCCCGGGTGGGGGCGCACCAGGACCACCGTTGCCGCCGGACGCGGCACAGCGGCGCGACCGCCGGTGCCCGGGGGCGTCCGCTCGCTTTTCACCGCCCGATGGGACGAATCGCAGGTCACGTCGAGTGCGGCCGGTCCAGCGTCTCAGTCCTGCCGCCACGCCACCCCGCCGGCATGACGTACTCCCATCCGTCCTGCCACTGCAAGCCTGCGGCGACGAGCGGCGCGAGCGGCCGGCCAAGGAGCAGATGGTCGAGCGCCCACTTGTTTGCGGAGTGTCCGATCAGGAGCACCCGCGACTCGTCTCGCTCCCGGGCGAGATCGAGGAGCAGTCCGCGCGTCCGCTCGACCACGTCCCGGTAGCTCTCACCACCCGGCCACGGCTCTTCGACGTGTCGCGCCCGTTCCTCCTCCAGGCGGGCGGCCTCCATGCCGTTCATTTCGCCGTAGTTGCACTCGCGCAGCCGCGCGTCGACGATCACAAGCAGATCGGTGTCTCCAAACGCAATCTCGGCGGTTTGGGTGGCCCGCCGGAGATCGGAGAGGTAGATCACGTCGATGCCGTCGTCGCGACGGCGCCGTCCGAAGTCCGCAGCTGTCCCGCGCCCGCGCTCCGAAAGTGTTCCCGGCAGCCAGCCGGTCGCGATCCCGTTCTCGTTGTCGGTCGTGATCGCGTGCGTCTCGTAAACCAGCTGCACCGGCAATGACTGCACCTCCGCTCAGAATCGGAGCTGGTAGGCCCAGAGCCACTCGCCGGGCTCGAACTCCCAGTCGCGCGACGGGTCCCGTGCGAAGCCGAGCGCCTCGTACAGGTGATGCGCCGCGCGCATCGACGGTCGGGTGTAGATGGCGACGCCAGCCCGACCCTCCGCCCGCGCTCGCTCGATGACGGCCTCGGCGAGTGCTCGACCGATGCCACGGCCCTGCGCCCACGGCGCCACCGCCAGCATGCGGAAGCCCGCTTCGCCGTCCCGTTCAAGCTCGGAGAGGGGTCCATCCGGGCCCGGCACGTACGTCACGGACCCGAGCAGACGACCGTCCGGCTCGGCCGCGACGAGCACCGGCACCGCCGCGACCCGGCCGGCCACGTCGCGCACCTCGTCGAGATAGCCGAGATCGCTCTCGCCCTCCAGCGCGGCGTAGGCGAGGACGGCGATCTCGCCGATCGCCTGGTACTCGTCGGGCCGGGCCTCCCGGATCTCGAACGAGCCGTCAGCCATCCGCCGACTCGGTCAGCTGTGCCCGGAGCGATTCGGGTTCCGTGACCGGCAGCCGGCAGGCGAAGTTGCGGCAGACGTACGCCGTCGCCTTGCCCTCGATCCGCTCGCGGTCGCGCAGCAACGGCACGACGGAGGCGGCGGGATCCGCCGCGACGGCCACGACGGCATGCGGCCGATAGGCATGCCAAACCGGTTCGAGGAGCGCTCGGACCTCCGCCGAGCCCGGTTCGCCCACCAGTGCGACCTCGATCACCGGTGCCAGCTCGAAGTCCATCGCCGTCAGCCAGTTCGCGAACCCGCCGGGGTATCGGGCGGCGAACGCGGTGACCTGGCGGATCGCGGCCTCGGCCGCCGAGCGATACGACCCCTCGCCCGTCAACGCCGCCAGCCGCAGCAGGACGAGCGTCGCCATCGACCCGCCCGACGGGACCGCGTTGTCCTGCGGGTCCCTCGGCCGCGCGACGAGGCGCTCGTGATCGTCGGCCGTGTCGAAGAACCCGCCCGACGGATCGCGGAACCGGGCAAGGATCTGATCGGCGAGCTCGCGCGCGGCCACGAACCAGGCCTCGTCCCAGGTCGCCTCGTACAGCGCGAGGAGCCCGTCGACGAGATCGGCGTAGTCCTCGAGCACGCCGTCGCCTGTGGCTCGGCCGTCCTTCCACGATCGCCCGAGGCGCCCGTCCGGCGTCTGCAGGCCGCCGAGGATCGTGTGGGCCGCCCGCACGGCTGCTTCCACGTACCGCGCGCCGTCTGGCAGCCGCCCCGCCTCGGCCAGCGCCGCGATCGCGAGCCCGTTCCAGGCCGCCAGCGCCTTGTCGTCCCGTGCCGGCTGCGCGCGCTTGTCGCGCCCCGAGAGCAACTTCGCGCGGGCCGCCGCCAACCGTGCCTCCGAGGCCTCATCCGCCCGTGGCACGACCCGCTCGAGGACGTTGACGCCCTCCCAGTTGCCGTCCTCGCTGACGTCGTACGCGGCGGTGAAGAGCGGCGCGTCATCGTCGAGGACCTCGCGGATCTCGGCCGCGGTCCAGGTGAAGGTCTTGCCCTCCTCGCCCTCGGTGTCGGCGTCGTGGCTGGCGGCGAAGGCGCCATCGGCCGTGGTCAGCTCGCGGCAGATGTAGTCGAGCGTGTCCTGCGCCACCTCGCGGTAGCGCGGGTCGTCGGTCAACCAGAACGCGTGGAGGTAGACGCGGGCCAGCTGGCCGTTGTCGTAGAGCATCTTCTCGAAGTGCGGCACCAGCCACCGCGCGTCCGTCGAGTAGCGGTGGAACCCGCCGCCCAGCTGGTCGTGGATCCCCCCGTCGGCCATGGCGTCGAGGCTGCGGCGCGCGATGGCCAGCGGCCGCGCGTCGCCGGTTGCGACGTGGCGGCGGAGCAGGAACTCGATCGTCATCGGCTGCGGGAACTTGGGCGCCCCGCCCCAGCCGCCGTTGTGGGCGTCGAACGTGCGCTGGAGCTGGTCGGTGGCGGCGTCGAGGAGGGGCTGGGTCGGCTCGGGGCCGTCGTCCGGCAGGCGCTGCTGCTCGACCAGCCCGTCAACGAGCCGGACGCCCGCCTGCTCGACCTCGGCGCGCTGCTCCCGGAAGGCGCGCTCGACCCCCTCGAGGACCTGGCGGAAGCTCGGCATGCCGTGACGCGGCTCGTCGGGGAAGTAGGTCCCGCCGTAGAACGGCCGGCCCTCCGGCGTCAGGAAGACCGACATCGGCCAGCCGCCCCCGCCGGTCATCGCCTGGACGGCGCCCATGTAGAGCTGGTCGAGGTCCGGACGCTCCTCGCGGTCGACCTTGATCGGGACGAAGCGGGCGTTCAGGTATTCGGCGGTCTGGTCGTTCTCGAACGACTCCCGCTCCATGACGTGGCACCAGTGGCAGGCCGCGTAGCCGATCGACAGGAAGATCGGCTTGTCGAGCAGCTTCGCGTGGGCCAGCGCGTCCGGGCCCCAAGGCCACCAGTCGACCGGGTTGTCCTTGTGCTGGAGGAGGTACGGGCTGGTCTCGCTCGCGAGGCGGTTGGGCATGGCCCCGATGGTAGGCGCTATCGGCTCGATGTCCTTGGTTGGGGCCTGGTCGACCGCCGTTGCAACAGGCGAAGCGCGCCGCCTTCCCCGAGGAAGACCGGGTGGCGTCCTGCGCGCGCACGGGCCGCGACGACTCGCGACTTCCAGATCGGTACACAGGTCGAGCGCGAGATCGCTAGCGCCGACCGGGTCGATCTGCTTTGCGCATTCGTCCGCTTCGCCGGTCTGCGGCTAATCCGAGACGAACTCGCGGCGTTCACGAGGCGCGGAGGGCGACTGCGGGTCATCGCAAGCGTTTACACCGGTTCAACGGAGAAGCGTGCGGTCGACGAGTTGGTCCGATTGGGCGCCCAAGTGAAGGTGTCGTACGAGACCAACCAAACGCGTCTGCACGCCAAGGCATGGCTGTTCAGCCGCGAGAGCGGTTTCCATACCGCCTATATCGGCTCGTCGAATCTGACGAAGTCGGCACTGGTTGAGGGGCTCGAGTGGAACGTCCGCCTCAGCGCGGTCGAAAACGGTGAGATCGTCGAACGTGTCCGAGCGACCTTCGAGCAGTACTGGAACGAGCCAGCGTTCGTCGATTACCTGCCTGATCGAGACGGCGCTACGCTCGCGGCGGCCCTGGAGGGGGAGCGAGGTCCCGTCCCTGTCGATGACGTCGAGCGCCTTGTTGCTCTCAACCTCGACCTGTCTCCTCACCCTCACCAAACGCAGATGCTCGACGAACTCGAAGCGGAGCGTGCTCGCGGACACAATCGAAATCTCGTCGTCGCCGCGACGGGTACCGGCAAGACCTGGGTGTCGGCCTTCGACTACCGCCGTCTGCGCGACCGCGGTCACGAGCGATTGCTGTTTGTCGCCCATCGCGACGAGATCCTCCGACAGAGTCAGCTGGTGTTCCAACTGGTACTCAAAGACCCGTCGTTCGGGGAACGGTTCGTCGCTCAAGAGCGGCCGGTCGGGGGCGAGCACGTCTTTGCTTCAATCCAGTCGCTCCATCATCACGCCGAAAACATCGATGCAGGTGCGTGGGACGTGGTGATCGTCGACGAGTTTCATCACGCCGAGGCATCTACGTACCGGCGGCTTCTCAACCGGCTTGCGCCAAAGTTCCTCATCGGACTGACTGCAACCCCCGAGCGCGCCGATGGCGAGTCAATCCTTCACTGGTTTGACGGTCGGATTGCGACGGAAGTTCGGCTGTGGCAGGCGCTCGATCAGGGACTGCTGAGTCCGTTTCACTACTTCGGCACGCACGACGGCAGTGACCTGCGTGGAATCACCTTTCGTCGCGGCCAGTACGCGGTGTCGGAGCTCGAAGTCGCCTACCTCACCGATCGCGAGCGCGCCGCGAGAATTCTCCAAGCGATTGAGGCGCACGTGGCCGATCCGGGGCGGATGCGAGCCCTCGGGTTCTGCGTAAGCGTGGCGCACGCTGCCTACATGGCGGAGCGCTTCAACGCCGCTGGGCTCAACGCTATCTCGCTTCACGCCGGCTCGGCTTCCGACATCCGCCGGGCCGCAGTCGGCCGACTCCGGAGGGGAGATCTTCAAGCCATCTTCACGGTCGATCTCTTCAACGAGGGTGTCGACATTCCAGAGGTCGACACCATCCTGTTGCTCCGCCCGACCGAGAGTGCGACGGTCTTTCTACAGCAGCTTGGACGCGGCCTCCGACGAATCGAGGGCAAGACCGTGCTGACCGTTCTCGACTTCATCGGACAGGCCCACAAGGACTATCGCTTCGATGTCCGATATCGGGCGCTTGTTGGTGGAACGCGCCGCCAGATCACGCGGGCCGTCGAGGAGAGATTTCCTGTCCTTCCGCCAGGATGTGCCATCAAGCTCGACCGACTGTCTGCCGAGGCCGTCCTTGCCAACTTGAAGTCCAACGCTTGGACGACGCGGAAGGCCCTCATCGAGGATCTTCGAGCGATGCCCTCGGGTACTCGCCTTCCAGCCTTCCTCCACGCCAGCGGACACGATCTCGACGATGTCTACAGCCGCCCTACTGCTGGCCACTCGTTCACGTCACTTCGGCTCGCTGCACATGGAGGCATGGGTGCCAGCGGACCCTTGGGGGAACTCGACCGAGCGTACGGGCGGCTTCTGCATGTTGACGACGACGACCGCTTCGATGCCTGGATTCCGTGGCTCGAGCGTGACACCGCTCCGGCCTACGGAGATGCCGACTCCCGCGAGAACCGACTGCTCCTCATGCTCTTTGCCGCGCTTGGAGGGCGCAACCGGCCACTTCGCGAAATGCCCACGGTCCTTGGAGATCTGTGGCGGGATACGTCTCGGCGCGAGGAACTCCTCGATCTATTCGCGATCCTGCGGGATCGAGCTCGGGCGTCGACGCGGCCGCTCATGCCCGGAGGATCACTGCCCATCCACAGCCACGGGCGCTACGGCCTCATCGAGATCCTCGCCGCGTTTGGCGCCATCTCGAAGGGCGTGATCCGAGACGTCCGGGAGGGAAAGTATCGCGACGATCGAACGGCGACTGACCTGTTCTTCGTGACGCTGGAAAAGGGAGAGTCAGACTACTCAGCGACGACCCGGTACGAGGACTATCCGATCTCGCCCTCCCTCTTCCACTGGGAGTCCCAGAGCACGACAAGCGTTCAGTCGACAACTGGTCAGCGTTACCTCCGCCACCGCGAGACGGGCGACCGTGTCGCCCTGTTCGTCCGGGAACGCAGAACTGACGGCCGTGGCGGGACGATGCCATACACGTGTCTCGGCTACGCGAACTATGTTCGACATGAATCAAGCCGGCCGATACGGATCACTTGGGAGCTGGAACGACCGATGCCTGCCCGCTTCTTCCAGGAAGCAAAGGTCGCCGCCGGATGACCTAGCGTCGCCGCGCCACCGCGATCGGCGACTCCCCCGCCGAGCCCGCGGCGACCGGCGTCGGGGCCTGCGGGGCGAGCAGCTTCGCGGCCCGGATCCGCATGACCCAGAACCAGGCGGCGACCCCGATCGCCAGCGTCACGACGCCGCCCATGGCGAACGCCGCGCCGACGCCCCAGCGCGACGCGACCCAGCCGGCGAGCAGGCCGCCCGCCGGGACGGAGCCCGCGAACACGGTCGTGTAGACGCTCATCACCCGGCCGCGGAGCTGGTCCGGCACGCTGGTCTGGATCGTCGTGTTGGCAGTCACCGCCATCGCGATCCCGCCCCCGCCGGCGACGAGCATCGCGGCCAGTGCCACCGGGAACGACGGCGACCAGGCGAGGAACAGGCTCCCGATCCCAAGCGCCATCGCCCCGATCGCGATCCAGCGCGCCCGCACGCGGTGCGAGAAGGCGACCCCCAACGCCGCCACGGTCGAGCCGACACCGGACGCCGCCATCAGGAACCCGAACCCGGATGCGCCCACCTTCAGCACGTCATCGGCCAGCGGCGGGACGAGCACCTGGAAGTTCATCCCGAAGGTTGCCGCAAGGCCCACCACGACGCACGACAGCAGCACGAGCGGCGTCTCGCGGACGTATCGGGCGCCCTCGGCGAGGTTGTCGAGCACGTCGCGCCAGCCGTCCAGCCGCGAGCCCGGGTCGACGGCCCGCAGCTCCGCATCGCGCATCCACAGGTACGACGCGATCGCGCCCAGGTAGCTGAGCCCGTTGATCAGGAATGCGACCGAGATGTCGAACGCGCCGATCAGCAGGCCCGCGATCGCCGGCCCCACGATCCGCGAGCCGTTGAACAGCGCCGCGTTGAAGCCGACCGCGTTCGTCACGTCCTCCCGACCGACCATCTCGACGGCGAACGACTGCCGAACCGGCATGTCGACGGCGTTGGCGAGTCCGAGCAGCGAGGCGAGGACCATCACGTGCCAGACCTCGACGAGCCCGGTCGCCGTCAGCCCGAACAGGGCGAAGGCGAGCAGCATCGAGACCGCCTGGGTCACGAGGAGCGTCTGCCGCTTCGGGAGCTGGTCGGCGATGACACCGCCGAAGAGCCCGAACACGATGACCGGGCCGAACTGCGCGGCGGCCACGAGCCCGAGCCACAGCGGATCGTGGGTCAGCTGCAGGACCAGCCAGCCCTGCGCCACCTGCTGCATCCAGGTGCCGACGAGCGAGATCGCCTGGCCGCCGAAGAAGAGGCGGTAGTTGCGGTGCCGGAACGCGGGCGCGCCCCGGAAGCCGCCGCCGAAGATCGTCATCGGGCGCCCGACCGGTGCTCGTGGGCTGCGGGCTCGAGCCCCGCCTCGATCTCCGCGAGATGCTGCTGGAGGTGCTCCCGGCGTCCCTCCGCCTCGGTGACCATTGCCTCGAGCCGGCCGATCTTCGTGCGCAGCGTCTCGATCTGCCGATCGATGCGGGCGGTCGCGTCGGCGACGATCGCCCGTCGCTCGGCGGGGTCCTGCGTCTTGCGGAAGCGTTCGCGGTTGCGCGAGCGCGCGGCCTCGTCCTCGAGCAGCGCGGCGATCTCCGCGAGGCTGAACCCGGCGTCGTCGCGAAGGCCCTTGATGAAGCGCAGCCGCTCGATGTCGTCCGGATCGAACAGGCGGTAGGCGCCCTCGGTCCGGGCGGCCGGCTTCAGGAGCCCGATCTCCTCGTAGTAGCGGATCGCGCGGGTCGTGAATCCGAGCTCGGAGGCAACCTCCTGGATCCGGAGCAGGCCGACCTCGGCCGGCGGTGTGGGCTGGGACATGCGGTAAGGATACCGCAACCTTAACGTTGACGTAAATGTCACGACGCCCCGGCTCGCCGGCCGGGCGTCGCCGAAGCACGGTGGCGAGCTGGTCGCGGGGCTTCGACCGCGCCGCGGGCTTGCCGGCGGCCGGCACCCCGACCCGGCGAGCGGGTCACCTGTCGATGGAGCCCCGAGAACCGACCCCTGATCACGCCGATCGACCCGCTCAGGCGATGGTCGGGCCGCGTGGCGAGTGGATCGTCGCTCGCGACCATAGATGACCCGCGTGGCGGGTGGCGCGGTGGCGCGTGCCGAACTCGCGGCGGGGCGGATTCGGGTGCGGCGGGCGGTCCAGGTGCGGCGGGCGGTCGCAGCTGCTCGCGCGGGTCGACAGCAGCCGCTGGCGGCTACTGCCGCTGCACCCTGCCGGCAGCCGGTGGGGTGGCACGTCACGAGCGTGCCACCCCACCCCACCCGCGGGTCTCGGGCGCGTCAGGGCGCGGGCGTGAGCCACACGGGGTAGTCGCGGATCAGCTCGACGCTGCCGTCCTTCGCAGATCGGTTGTAGACGCGGAGCGCGCCCCACTGCGCCTCCGGCACGTCGTAGGCCAGCCGCACGTCGAAGCTGCCCCAGCAGCCCGTCCCGCAGGTCGCCATCACCGGCTGGTCGAGGATCGGCAGCCCGTCGCTGTCGAGGATGGCCACGTGGAACTGGGCCTCGAAGACGTTGGCCATGCCACTCAGGTGACCGGGGTTCTCGAGCGAGGCGCCCCACGCCGGACGGTCCGCGAAGATCGCGGGCAGCTGGTCCGTGAAGTCCGATCGGTCGACCGGGCCGTCGAGAACGATGCCCTCGCTGCCGAAGACCGTCACCGGCCGGCCGTCCACGCGGAAGTTAACGCCCTGGACGGTCGGGAACTGGGTCAGCGTGTACGTGACCTGGGCCAGGCGGATCATGCTGCCGGCGCTGCCGCCGCCGGACGCGAACTCCCCGGACAGGTCGACGGTCGCCAGGCCGTTCTCGATGGTGACGCCCAGGAGCTCCGTGCCGTCCGGGATCGCGGTCGAGATGCCCGCGCCGTCCATCAGCTCGCGGCCTGCCGGCCCGGCGAGGAGCGCCTCGATCGCGGCTCGCGCGACCGCCTGGGTCTGGGGGATCTCCCGAAGGACGGGGACGAGGCCCTCGCTGCCCACGTCGCCGCCGAGATGGAAGTACGCGCGGACGATCGTCGTGCCCGTCGGAGCGGTGGTGCCACTCGGAGGCTGCGACGCCGGCGGCGGAGTCGAAGCCGCCGTGGAGGGTGCCGTGGACGGGGCACCGCCGGAGGGCGACGGGCTGGCCCCGCTTCCCGGCGAGCCGCTTCCCGGCGAGCCGCTTCCCGGCGAGCCGCTGCCGGGACGGACGTCCGGCCCACCGGAGCCGGCCGGTGGCGCGGCCGAGGGCGACGAGGGGGCCAGGGTCCCGAGGCCGCCGCTGCCCGGCTGACACGCAGCCACGATGATGGCGAACCCAACGACGACGAGCGGTGAGAGGTGACGCTTCACGGCTGGAGCTCCCGTATGGATCGACTGGGAGCCACAGGCTCGCTCTCGATCGTCGCGTCCCGATCGCGGCCCGGTAACGGTTGGGTCACAGGCAGTCGCAGCACCATCCCGAGTCCGCCCCGCGGCCGGTTCGCGGCGCTCAGCTGCCCGCCGAGGATCGCGGCGTGCTCGGCGGCGATCGCCAGGCCCAGCCCGCTGCTCCCGCCGCGACGCGACGGATCGGCCTTGTAGAAGCGGTCGAAGATCCGTTCGATCCGGTCGCCCGGGACGCCCGGGCCACCGTCGAGCACCTCGACGATCGCGACCCCCGGCTCGGCGCGGAGGCGGAGCTCGACCGGCGCACCCGGCGCGTGCTCTCGCGCGTTGTCCAGCAGGTTGCCGAGGATCCGCTCGAGCCGGCGTGGCTCGGTCTCGACGAACAGCGGCGCCTCGGGCGTCCGGACGACCGCCTCCGGCGACCGGGCCGCGGCGATCGCCCGCACCAGCCGCCCGAGGTCGACGGGCTCGGCCGCCACGCGCTCCGCCGCGGCGTCGAAGCGCGACAGCTCCATCAGCTCGTCGACGAGGGTTCGCAGGCGGGCCACGTCCCCCACCAGGAGCTCACCGGTCCGGCGCACATCCGGCGGCAGCGCGTCGAGGTGGTCGCGCAGGATGGAGGCTTCCGCGACGAGCGCGGTGAGGGGGGTGCGCAGCTCGTGCGACACGTCGGACACGAACCGCCGGTTCTGTGCCTGCGAGCGCTCCAGCCGTCCGATCGACGCCTCGAGCGCCACCGCCATCCGGTTGAACGCCTCCGCCCAGGCGCCGAACTCGTCCCGTGAGGTGACCGGGACACGGGCGGAGAGGTCGCCGCGCTCGATCCGCTCAGCGGCCCGGGCGGCCACGTCCACCGGCGCGAGGACGCCGCGAGCGACCAACCTCGCGGCCACGAGCGCCAGGATCGCGAGCGCGACGGCGCCCGCCGCCAGCCCGACCCGGAGCGTGGCGAGCGCCTGCTCGATCTCGCTCGAGTCGTGGAGGAAGTAGAAGGCGGCGCCCTGGCGCAGCCGCCCGGCCACGACCAGCGTTGGCTGTCCGCCCAGCGACGTCCATTCGTAGGCGAGCTCTCCGGGCCCGAGGGCCCGGAGCGTCGGGGCGAGCGGCGCGAGGAATGCGTCGAGGCGGCCGTCCCCGGGGTCGACCAGCGCGTCGAAACCGCGGCGCGCGAAGATCGCGCGAAGGTCGTCGATCTCGGCCACCGTTGGCTCCGGCGAGATCCGGCCGGGGATGACCTCGGCCAGGTCGAAGCGAGCCTGCGCCGCCCTGTCGTCGAGGAACCGCTGGCGGAGCGAGGCCTCGACGAACACGTAGGAGCCGACGCCCAGCACGACGGTCGTCACCACCACCAGCGCCACCAGCGTGGCGGTGAGCCGACCCCGGACGCCGCTCATGTCGCGATCAGCGAACGGCCTTGTAGCCGGCGCCCCGCACGGTCAGCAGGACCTCCGGGCTGGCCGGGTCCCGCTCCACCTTGGCGCGCAGCCGCTGGATCGCGACGTCGACGAGCCGCGAGTCGCCCAGGTAGTCATAGCCCCACACGCGGTCGAGGAGGACGTCGCGTGTCAGGACCTGGCCGGGCCTCCGAGCGAGCTCGACGAGCAGGTCGAACTCGGTGCGCGTGAGCGGGATCTCCTCGCCAGCCCGCGCCACGGTCCGGCCGCCGACGTCGATCGTCAGCGCCCCAACGCGCAATCGGTCGTCGTCCATCGGCTCGCGCTGCGCCCGGCGCAGCGCGGCGCGGACCCGGGCGACGAGCTCGGGCACCTCGAACGGCTTCTTGACGTAGTCGTCCGCGCCGGCCTCGAGACCGACGACGACGTCGATCGTGTCGCCCCGGGCGGTCAGCATGACGATCGGCACGGTCGATGTCCGCCGCACCGCCCGGCAGAGCTCGAGGCCGTCGAGGCGGGGCAGCATCACGTCGAGCAGCAGCAGGTCGAAGGGCGCGGCGCGGAAGCGCTCCAGGCCCTCGAGCCCGTCCGCGGCGGTGGCCACGTCGAACCCCGCGCCGCGGAGCCCGATGGCGGTCACCTCACGGATCGACGGATCGTCCTCGACCAGCAGGATGCTTCCGTCCACGGCCCTCCTCCGCCCAACCGCCCGGTGGGCGGCCACCGCCCGCAGTATGCGCGGCCGCCGGCAAGGCGGGCCTCAGCGTTCCCGGCCCACGTCACGCGCCGGAAGGTTCAGGGCGTGACGGTCAGGGTGCCGGAGGCGACGGTGCGCCGGTTCTTGTCGACGAAGTTCACCTGATACGGGCCGGGTGCGAGCTTCTGGTCGGACAGGTCGATCCCGAACGAGGTCGACGGCGCGCCCGGTGGGAACGGGACGCGAGCCTTGGTCGTCCCGAGGAGCACGATCTGGACCGTCATGTCCTCGGGCGCCTTGGTCGCCAGGAAGTGTCCAAGCGCGACGACCGGCGTTCCCTGCTTGACGGTCGCCGTCTTCCCGACAAGGTTGGTCGAGCCGGGCTCGAAGCCCGTCCCGAACCACACAGCGCCGACGGGGGGGAGCGCCCCGGGTCCCGCGCCGCCGCCACCACCTCCACCCGGAGCCCCGGTGGGAGCCGGGGTCTGCGCGCCGCAGCCCGCCAGCAGAATCGCCACACCCATGACCGATGCCAACAGGGTCCGCATCCTCAGACCGACCTCCGACTGCGATCCGACCAGCCTCCGCGGAGGGTAGCGCGTCAGGGCCATGGCCGAGCCGCGTTGCCGCATCCAGGGCCCGCCGCGTCGCTACCATCGCAACCCATGGACTACGGGTTCTGCCTCCCGAACTTCCCGGCCGGGGCGACGGGCGAGGGCATCGAGGCGGCCGCTGCCACCAGTGAGCGGCTGGGCTGGTCGACGGTCTGGACGACGGACCATGTCCTCGTCGAACGGGCCAACGCCCGCGACTACGGACGGATCTTCGAGGCAATCCTGACGCTCACCTGGGTCGGTGCCCGGCATCCGGGGCTGCGTCTCGGGACGAGCGTCCTCGTCGTGCCCCAGCGCAACGCCGTGGTCCTGGCCAAGGAGCTCGCGACGCTCGACGCATTGAGCGGCGGTCGGGCGATCGCCGGCGTGGGGATCGGCTGGAACGAGGCCGAGTTCGCCAACATCGGCGCAGCGGACCGGTTCCACGTGCGCGGGGCGTATCTCGACGAGACGATCCGCCTGTGGCGCCACCTCTGGGCGGGCTCCGGCGAACCGTTCGACGGCCGCTTTCATCCGCTGACGGACTACGCCTTCGAGCCGCTCCCCAGGCAGGGCGCACGCCTGCCGGTCTGGGTCGGCGGTGGCTCCGTGGCGGCGTTGCGTCGGGCGGGCAGCCTCGGCGACGGCTGGCACTCCAGCGCGCTGGGACCGGACGCCTACGCAAGCCGCGTCCCGGCGGTCCGAGCGGCCGCCGAGGCGGTTGGGCGCCCGATGCCGATCCTCTCGGCTCGGGTTCGGGTGCGTTTCGACGAGGCGGAGGGCTCCGGCTACGCACTTCGTGGCTCGCCCGAGGAGATGGCCGGGGACGTTCGCGCCTTCGCTGCCCTCGGCGTCGAGCACCTGGCGCTGTCGTTCGGCGAAACCGAGCCGGAGGCCGTCGCGGCGGCGGCCGACCGCTTCGCGCGCGAGGTGGCGCCCCTGGCATAGGGCCGCTTCTGCCGGCGCGCGGCCGTCAGGCGTCGGTGCTGCCGAACCGCAACGCCGATAACGGTGCGGAAACCGCCGATAACGGTGCAGGCAAAGGACGGGGATAGTCGCGGTGAAGTGAAGTGCGCTAGTCTGGCGCTCCCGCCGTGTGCCCCGACGGAGTCCCGATCGATCCATGCGTCCTGCGGCCACCCTCCTCGCGCTGCTCGTCGCGCTCTTTGCCGCGCTGCCCGGGGCCGCCCAGGCCGCGCCCCGCGCAGAGCCCAAGGTCGTCCTGATCGTCGGCCCCGCCGGGCAGGCGACGGATCAGTACCGGGAGCTGGCCGAGGACGCGGCCCGCGTCGCGGAGCGACACACATCCAACGTGGTCCGCCTCTACTCGCCGGATGCCACCTGGCCGGCGGTGAAGCAGGCACTCGACGGAGCCGCGGTCGTGGTCTACCTCGGCCACGGCAACGGCTGGCCGAGTCGGTATCGCGACTCTCTCTACGGCACGACGCAGAACGGCTTCGGGCTGAACCCGGTCGCGGGTGGCGGCGATGACGCCTACCAATACTTCGGCGAGGATCGGATCGCGTCGGAGATCGTCCTGGCGGACAACGCGGTCGTGCTGCTGCATCGCCTGTGCTACGCGAGCGGTAACACGGAGCCCGGGCTGCCTGAGGGCACGGTCGACCAGGCGCGCCAGCGGGTCGACAACTACGCGGCCGGCTTCGTCCGGGCCGGGGCCGGCGCCGTCGTCGCGGACGCGTTCACGCCACCCGGCTGGTACGTCCAGCGATTGCTCACGGGCGACCGGTCCATCGAGAGCGTGTGGCGCAGCTCGCCGAACGCAAAGGACAACGAGCTCGGGTTCGACAGCACCCGGTCCCCGGGTTACGCGGGCGCCATGGATCCCGACCGGCCGGACGGCGGCTTCTACCGCTCGATCGTTTACCGCGGTGGGGTGGGCGCCGGTGCGCTCCAGGCTTCCCCGCTCGCGGCCGATGCACCGGCTCCGCCTGCCGAACCGACCCTGATCGGCACCGGTCTCCGGCTGGAGACGCCGTACCTCAAGGAGCGCCCGGTCGCCGGCGCGTCGACGAGCCTGTGGTTCCCGTACGTGGCGGACGACCCCGCGGGCCTGCGCGGTGTGACGGTCGGCGTTCGCTGGGATCCGATCGATGTCGACGAGCCGTCGACGGGCGAGGACGGGACGGCGGGGCAGGAACCCAGCGAGCCCGTCCAGCCGGAGGAGCCGGCAAGCCCCGATCCGGCGAGTCCGGACCCAGCCGCCCCCGCCCCGGTGAGCAGCCCGGATCCCGGCTCCTCCGCCCCACCCGCCGCGCCGGACGATCCGTCACGGAGCCGCCTGATGGACATCGAGCCGGAACGGATCGGCGATGTCGTGGAGCCGGTCCCTGCGACCGTGGGCGCCACCCGAATGGTCGTCGACGTGACGCTTCCCGACCGCCCGGGCCGATACCGGCTGGTCGTGACGCTCCATGACCCAACCGGGGTGGCCTACGACGCGCCGACCCAGACGCTCGCCACCGGTGGCATCGTCCGGATCAGCGGCGAGCTGGGAGCGCGGTACCAGGTCGCGGCAACCGCCAGGGCTGAGGCGAGCGGCAAGCTGAAGCTGCCGGTGACCGTCGCCAACGTCGGCCGGGCGACATGGGGCCAGGCGGGAACGCCGAACCACCGCAGTCTCGAGGAGCGGCCGAGCGCGGCCAGCCTGGTCGCTCACTGGGTCAGCCTCGACGGTGGTGAAGAGGCGGCGCTGCCAGCGGACGTCGAGCACGAGCTGCCGGCGGGCATGGCCGCCGGCCAGCGGAAGCGCGGGATCCTCGGGCTCGAGGTGCCGGCCGAACCCGGCGCGTACCTGCTGGTCCTCGACATCGTCCTCCCCGACATCGGCTCATTGACGGCGGAGGGAGTCGAACCCGGCCTTGTCCGGGTCACCGTCGAGTAGGGCCCGCCCGGGCGGAAGGCCAGGTCTCAGCCGCGCACGACGATCCATGGCACCAGGAGCTCGGCGGAGGTGAGCGACCCGTGGTGTCCGGCAAGCGATGCTTCGCCGGGGTCGACCAGCCGCTGAAAGACGCCCACCGGTCCGAAGGCCGCGCAGACGACGTCGCCGATCCGCTCTCGCACGGCCGGGCGCAGCTGATCCGGCGGTCCGAACCAGCCGCCGTCGATCGCCTCGTCGCGTGACACCACCCAGGCCACGTCCGCCAGCGCCTCCCGCCAGCGGCTGAGCACGGCCCCTGCCTTCCCGGGATGGGCGTGGACGTGGCGAGCGCGCGCCTCTCCGGCCAGAAATCGGACGCCGGCGGCAAGCTCCGGCCGTTCGGAGATCTCGATCCGCTCGCAACCGGGGAGGGCAAGGTCGACCATCCCGTGGTCGGCGGTGATGGCGAGCAGGCCGTCCGACGGCACCACGGCCGCGAGCCGGGCCGCGATCCCGTCGATCCGACGGAGCGCCGCGCGCCACGCGTCGGATCCCGGGCCGTGACGGTGACCCGCACCGTCGAGGACCGGGTCGTACGTGTAGACCGCCGTCGGGCACCCCTCGTCCCGGAGGCCCGCCGCCACCGCCCGGATCGCTGCCGGCTCCTCGAGGCCACCGACCGGCTCGTAGGTCCCGCCGCGAAGGACCGCATGGGTCAGCCCGGAGCCCACGTGCTCCCGCGGCCCGAGTGCCGTCATCCGGACGCCGACCCCGCGCGCTCGATCGAAGACCGTGGGAAGCGGCTGCACGGACTCGGGCGGGAGCACGTCCCGCAGATCCCGCGGTTCGGCACCGTGCGTCGCCCATGTCAGGTTGTTCATGGCCCGGCCGAGGCCCGGAGCGGCCATGGTGTAGCCCATCAACCCATGGGCGATCGGCGGCCGACCGGTCGACAGCATCGCGAGGCTGGTCGCGGTCGACGACGGATAGCCGGACGTGATGGACCGGGCTCCCGACAGGTGCGCCGTCAGGAATGGCGCGTCGTCTGGATGAGCGTGCAGCAGCTCCCAGCCGAGGCCGTCGACCACGAGCAGCAGGGCCGCCCGCACCGGTGGCACGCCGAGCAGGTTCGTCGCGGGAGCACCAAGACCCGCGAGCAGGGACGGAACCACCTCGCCGAGGGACCCGCGCCCGTAGGCGGGCAGCGGCACGGGCGGCTGACCGGCCAGCGGCGGGGAGCGCTGGTCGTCCGGGTCAGCCATCGCCAGCCATCCTACGGAGTCACGGGGGCCGCGCGGGGAACAATTGGGGACGCGGGTGGCAGATGGAAGGGCGGGAGCCGTCGATGCCCCACGGCTGCAAGCCCGGCCGGATGACCATCGACCCACGCCCCGAGACCGCCAGGAGGTTCCACCATGTCCGATCGCCCGTTCAAGCTCGGCGTCCTGATCTTGCCGCAGTACACCGCGTGGCAGCCGATGATCGACGCCGCCGCCAGCGCCGACCAGCTCCGCTACGACTCGATCTGGACATGGGATCACCTGTATCCGATCGTCGGGTCGCCGGACGGACCGATCTTCGAGGGCTATCTCACGCTGGCCGGTATGGCGGCCGCCACCGACCGCGCCACGCTCGGCCTGATGGTCGGCGCCAACACGTTCCGCAACCCGGCGCTCACGGCGAAGATGGCCACGACGCTCGACCATCTGTCCGGCGGTCGGGCCGTCCTGGGCATCGGCGGCGCCTGGTTCGAGACGGAGCACGAGGCGTACGGCATCGACTTCGGGTCCGGGTTCGGCGAGCGGCTAGACCGGCTCGATGAGGCGGTCGAGGTGATGCGAAGCATGCTTGACGGGCGGCCCGTCAGCGCTCGCGGCGAGCACTACCGCAGCCGTGACGTGCGCAACGATCCGCCGCCGGTGCAGGAGCGCCTGCCGATCCTGATCGGTGGCGGCGGCGAGAAGAAGACGCTCCGGACGGTCGCCCGCTTCGCCGACGCCTGGAACATCGGCGGCTCGCCGGACGAGGTCCGCCGCAAGGACGAGGTGCTCCGGCGCTGGTGCGACGAGGTCGGCCGCGACGAGTCGGAGATCGAGCGGACATACCAGGGCGGGGCGGTCGTCCTCCGGGCGAACGAGGAGGAGGCACGCCGCGCCGCGGACGAGGTCGGGCGGGCCAACGGCGGCTGGAAGGGCCCCGGGTTTGCCGGCACCTCCGAGCAGCTGATCGACCGGTACGCCCCGTACCTCGATCTTGGCTTTCGGCACATCTACATCGATTTTCCGGCGCCGTTCGACCGCGAGACGCTGGAGCGGGTCGCGCGGGAGGTCCGGCCGGCGCTGGAGGGCGCGGCGGGTCGCACCGGCGGCTGACCCACGAACCTGACACACGCGCTGTCGCCGGCCCGGCGTACCCTGCAGGCATGCCACGTTCGGCCGGCGCACCGACCCGCGAGGAGCTCCTCGGCCCGAGCCGGCACGGGGCGCCCGATGCCGTCCATGACCCGGGCCCGGACGCCGCCGCTCGGCGGCTGGACGGGATCGAGGAGGCGGCCGTCGAGCCGATCCCCGCCGCCGGCGGGCACCTCGTCCGGGTCGGCACGGCGTCCTGGACGGACCCGACGATGACCGCGGCCGGCGTCTTCTATCCGGACGGCTCGGACAGCGCCGAGGAGCGGCTGACCTATTACGCGAGCCGCTTTCCGCTGGTCGAGGTCGACGCGACGTACTACGCCCTCCCGGCGCGGCGGACCAGCGAGCTGTGGGTCGAGCGGACGCCGCCCGACTTCATGTTCGACATCAAGGCCCACGCGCTGATGACGGGGCAGCCGACCGAGACCCGCCGCCTGCCGAAGGACCTCCGCACGGCGCTGCCGGCGGAGCTCCAGGAGAAGGCGCGGATCTATGCCAAGGACCTCCCCGACGAGCTGCGTGCGAGCGTCTGGGAGTGGTTCGTGGACGGCGTGGAGCCGCTGGTCGAGTCCGGTCAGCTGGGCTCCGTGCTGCTGCAGTACCCGCGCTGGTTCTTCACCTCATCGCAGAACCGGGACCAGATCCTCGAGGCGAAGGAGCGGCTGGGCGAGGTCCGTTGCGCGGTCGAGTTCCGGAGCGCCAGCTGGTTCAACGACAAGAACATCGAGCGAACGCTGCGCTTCCTCGAGGATCACCGCATCCCGCTGGTCATGGTCGACGGGCCGCAGGGCTACCGCTCGTCGGTGCCGGCGATCGCCGCGACGACGTCGCCGGATCTCGCCATCGTGCGGTTCCACGGCCGCCGGGCGGACACCTGGGAGGCGAAGGGGATCCCGACCGTCGAGCGGTTCCGCTATCTGTACGAACCAGCCGAGCTCGAGGACTGGGTGCCGCGGATCCGCGAGGCGTCGAAGCAGGCGAAGGACACCCACGTCCTGATGAACAACTGCTACGCCAACTACGGGTCGACGAACGCGCGGGAGCTGGCGGCCATGCTGCTCGAGGCGGACCTTGCCGGCTGACTCGGCGGCGGGGCCGGCGGGAGCGCCGGCGGAGGCGCGCGTCCTCGAGGCGCGCGTCCTCGACTTCCGGCCCAGCCGCCACGGCTTCCACTTCGCCAACCGGTTCGCGTCGGGCCCCACCGTGCGATTGGGCCCGTTCGACCCACGCCGGATCGGCGTCGCCGACGCGTCGGCCGGGCTGTGCGGCGGGATGGCGTTCACGGTCCGCGACCTCTGGGAGCGGCAGGTCCCTCCGCCGCCGGATCGGGAGCCGCCGGCCAACGGGACGCGGCGCTTCACGGCACTGGTCCGGCGTCAGGTCCACTCGCTCGACTGGCTGCGGCTGCCCATCCGGTTCTGGGTGCTCGGCGCGTTCCATCCCGACCCGCCCACCTGGTGGTCCCGCCTGCTCCGGCGTACGCCGCTCGGCGAGCTGGTCCAGGGCATCGAGTGGCCGCGGATCCGCCGCGAGATCGACGCGGGGCGGCTGGCGCAGCTCGGGCTCGTCCGGGCCGCGGCGCGCGACCCTCGCCGCCTGACCGTGAACCACCAGGTTCTGGCGTACGGCTACCGCGTCGACCCAGACTGGGTGACCCTGCGCATCTACGATCCCAACTGGCCGGATCGAGACGACGTGGAGCTCCGCCTGTTCGTGCCGCCCGACGCGCCCGCCAGGCTGGAGCAGTCGACCGGAGAACCGTTTCGCGGCTTCTTCCTCGCGCCATACCGGCCGGCCGAGCCAAGAGCCTGGCTCGGGGCCCGATGACCTCCGCGAGCCTCGACCGGCTGCTGGCGCTGCTGGTCGTTGCGATGGCCGCGACCGGGCTGCTGACGCTCCGGGCCGGCTCGCCTGACACGGGCTGGGTCTACGTCGCGCACGGGCTGCTCGCGGGCGCGCTGGGCGCCGCCGTGACGCTCAAGCTGCGGGCGAGTCTCGGCCGCGCGGTTGCCGGCCGACGGTGGCGCCGGCTGGCCCTCGGGCTGCTCGTGACGGGCGCGGTCGCTGCGGCCCTCAGCGGCGGATGGCTGTGGGTCGCCAGCGGGGACCTGCTGTCGATCGGCTCGTGGACGGTGCTGACCCTCCACGCCTGGGTCGGGCTGGCGCTCGTCCCCCTCGTGCTTCTGCACCTGCTGCCGCGCCGCTGGCGGCTGCTGAGACCGGGCGCGTCGGCCGTTCGGCGCGCCGGCCCGCGGCTCCTGTCGCGCCGTTCGTTCCTGGCCGGGACGGGCCTGGCGGTCGCGGGCCTCGGGGCGTTCGGCCTGACGCGCGCGGTCGAGCTCGTCCGCGGCGGCGAGCGACGGTTCACGGGCTCCCGGTGGCTGCCTCGCGGCGGCGTCCCGCCGGCCACGACGTTCTTCGGCGAGCCGGCGCCGCCGCTCGACCCGGTCGCCTGGCGGCTGGAGGTCCGCGGCCGTGTGCAAAGGCCGGGCAGCTTCACGCTGGCCGAGCTCCGACACCTGGGCGAGATGGAGGCGCTCGCCGTGCTCGACTGCACGTCCGGCTGGGCGCTCGAGACGGCATGGCGCGGCATCCCGCTGGACACGGTTCTTGCCGCGGCGGGGATGGACCGGGACGCGGCATCGGTGACAGTTCGCTCGGTGACCGGCTGGGCGGCGGTGCTCCCGCCCGCCGATGCCGGCCACTGCCTGCTGGCGACCGGCGTCGCCGGCCGCGACCTGCCGGTCGAGAACGGCGCCCCGCTCCGGCTGGTCGTCCCGGATCGGCGCGGGCTCGACTGGGTCAAGTGGGTGACGTCGATCGAGGTCGCCTGACCAGGCCCGCTACAGGGCGGGCAGCTCCTGGGGGGACTCCTGGATCCCCGCGTACAGGTCGCCCACCTGCTGGACCCGCTCGAATGCTTCCCGGATCGTCCACCGATCCGATCGGAGCGCAGGGTCGTCCAGCTCCTCCCAACGGATCGGCATGCTGACCGGCGCACCCGGCCGCGGCCGGACGGCATAGGGGGCGACGAGCGTCTTGATCGCTGCGTTCTGGGTGTAGTCCAGTCGCGCCTTCCCGCCGCGCTGCGCCTTCGACCACTCCCAGGACACGAGGTCCGGGACGGTCGACCCGACCGCGCGTGACAGCTTCGCGACCCAGGCCGACGTGTCGTCATACGAGTAGCGACCGCGGACGATCGGGATCCAGGCCTGGATGCCCCGCGAGCCGGTCGTCTTCGGCCACGCCCGGACGCCGAGATGCTCCAGCGCCGTCCGGTAGAGCCGGGCCAGTGTGAGCGTCTCCGCCCAGGTCGTCTTGGTGCCCGGATCGATGTCGATCAGGGCGAACGTGGGCCGCCACGGGTCATCACAGGTCGAGGTCCAGGCGTGGACCTCGAAGGCCGCCAGGTTGGCGAGGAAGCACAGCGTGGCGACGCGATCCGCGATCAGGTGATCGTTCGCCTCGCGATCCTCGCGTTCACGGAAGCCGGTCTCGTGCCAGATCGTCAGCCAGGTGGGGGCGCTGGGCGGCATGTCCTTCTGCCAGAAGCCGGGCGCGCCTGCCCCGTTCGGGTAGCGGTGGAGGTTCAGCGGCCGGTCGGCGAGGTGCGGCAGCATGGCCGGACCGATCCGCGCGAAGTAGCGGATCAGCTCGCGCTTCGTGATCGGGGCCTCGCCGCTGCCCTCGCGCGGTTCGAAGAGGACCTTGTCCAGGTTGGTGACCTTGAGCCGCTCGCCCCCGACCTCCCACGTCCCTTCCCTGCCAAGGCTGTCGAGCGCGCCAAGCTCGGCGGCGGTCGCCACCCACGGGAGCCCGTCGGGCCCGGCCTCCGGCAGGCCGCTTCGCCCCGCGGGAGGCCGCTTCACCACCCTGCCGCCCCGCTTCGGGCCGCCGGCCGACCTCGGAGCAGCGGATCCACCGCGCTCGGGAGACGGCGGGTCAGCCGTCGCGGCGTCGGCAGCAGCGACCTGCGCCTCGGCGGCGCGCTCGGCAGCCGCGACGGAGGTCGGCCGCTCTCGCACGACGTCGCGCGGGTCCTTGTCCAGCTCGAGACCCTTGTACGCGGTCTGGCGGACGTGGCCGTCACGCGTCCAGCCACCGAGCTGCGTCCGGATGATGAGCTCCGGCCGCACCCAGCTCACCGTCCGCAGCTCACCCGTTCGCGGCGGGCACGGGTCGAACGGGCAGGCGTCCGTGGTGAGCGACTCGAGGCGCTTCCGGAGCTCGCCACGGGTTCGCGCGTTGAACCCCGAGCCGACCTTGCCCGAGAAGCGCAGCCGATCGCCCTCGTAGACGCCGACCGCGAGGGCGCCGAGGTCCTTCGCGTTGCCCTCTCCCGGCGTCCAGCCACCCACGACCAGCTCCTGCTCGGGACGGATCTTCAGCTTGAGCCAGGTCGGCACGCGGCGGCCCGGCTCGTAGCGCGACCGGCGGTGCTTGGCGATCACCCCCTCGACGCCCATCGTCGAGGCGGCCTCGAAGAACGCCAGACCGTCCCCTTCGAGGTGCGAGGCGAACCTGACCCGGCCGCTCTCCCGGAGCACGGACTTGAGCAGCCGCTTGCGGTCCTCGAGCGGGACGGCGAGCAGCGACCGGCCGTCGAGGTACAGCAGGTCGAACACCTGGTAGGCGAGGCCGCCGACGGCCTTCCCCACGCGCAGGCTGCTGATTCGCTCCTGGAGCAGCGAGAAGTCCGGGACGCCCTGCGCGTCGAGAGCGACGATCTCGCCGTCGACGATGGCCTGCCTGGCATCGATCCAGGAGGGTGGCGAGAGCAGCCGGCCGAAGTACGTCTCGGCCGGGTTGCCCCGACGGGTCCACAGGCTGACCTGGCCGTCCCGGACCACGGCCTCGACCCGGTAGCCGTCCCACTTGATCTCGAACAGCCAGTCCGGATCGGTGAACGGCTTGTTCGAGAGGGTCGCGGCCATGGGCTCGACGTACTCGGGCATCGGCTCCTCGACGGCGCCATCCAGATCGATCCCCGCCTCGGCGGCGGGAGCGCCGCTCGTCCAGAGCGCGTCGCGCCTCGCCTTGACCTCGTCGTTGGTCCGCCCTGTCTTGACCGAGCGCGGGTGGTCCTCGGCGTCCCAGCCGGCGACCGCTGCCTCGTCGCTCTTGTGGATCAGCAGCCACTGCTCGCCGTCCTCGCTCTCGAACGCGCGAGCCGGCGCACTGCCCGGTCGCCGGCTCGTCCGGACGATCGTGAACCGGCCACCGAGCTTCTGACCGCGGAGCGTGAACTTCAGCTCTCCGTCGCGGACGGCCTTGCCGGGGTCGAGGGTGGGCGCCTCCGGCACGAACGTTCCCCAGTCCCAGACGATGACGTCGCCTGCGCCGTACTGGCCCTTCGGGATGATGCCCTCGAAGTCGAAGTACTCGATCGGGTGGTCCTCGACGTGGACGGCCATCCGCCGGATCTTCGGGTCGAGCGTGGGGCCCTTCGGCACGGCCCAGCTCACGAGCACGCCGTCGATCTCGAGCCGGAAGTCGTAGTGCAGCCGGGTGGCGCGGTGGCGCTGGACGACGAACCGGCCGCTGCCGCCGGCGTCCGGCTCGCCGGCCGGCTCGGGCGTGACCCGGAAGTCGCGCTTGCGATGGTACTGCTCGAGCGGCATGTCGGCCAGTGTGCGACGGGTGCGTAACGGACGCGAATCCGCGACGGTGCCGGCCGACGCCAGCAGCTCCCGTGGCTGCAGCGCCGGGCCGACCGTCAGATGCGCCAATGACGCATGTGGTTCGTGTTGGCTGCGCGACGAGGGGTTCCGGGACGATCGCGACCGGACCCGAACGGTCACGGCATGACCGCTGGTAGCCTGACACGGCTACCAGCCGACCGGACCATGCCGGTCCATGCGCCGACCCACGCGCCTACCACGCACCGGGCGCGTAGGTGAGCCGAAACGGCTGGCGTGGCGGTAAGGCGTGGCGGCTCGGGCGGGTTCTCGGCCCGGGGACGGCTCGGCAGCCGGGCGGCTAGGCGCTCTTGCGGCGGCGTGCCGGCCGGGCCTGTGCCGGGCGCGCCTTGGCGAGCTCCGGCTCGGCCTCGGCGTCGCGCGCTCGCGAGGCGCGCCGGGCGGGCTTCTTGTCCGCGGTTTCGGCGTCCGCGGCCCGGGCGGGTCGTGCGGCACGCGCCTTCTTGGCCTCCGCGACCGAGACCGGCTTGTCCGCGTCCCGGGCGGACCGGGCCGCACTGACGCTCGCCTCGAGTGCCGCCATGAGGTCGATCAGGTTGCCGGTCTCCTGCTCGGGCTCCGGCTCCATGATCTCGTTGCCCTCCACCTTCTGCTCGATGACCTTGAGCAGTGCCTCGCGGTACTCGTCCTTGTAGTTCTCGGGCTGGAACTCACCGGTCATCGCGGCCACCAGCTGCCTGGCCATCGCCTTCTCGCCCGGCTTGAAGTCGAAATCCTCCTCGGGCAGATCGAGATCCGCCGTCGCCCGGATCTCGTCCGGCCAGTGGAGCGTCGTCATGAGCAGCGTCTTGCCGAACGGATCGAGCGCGGCCAGGGCCTCCCGATCCTTGATCACGACCTTGCAGATCGCCGTGAGCTCCTCCTCCTCGAGCACGGATTTCAGGAGGTAGAACGCCTTGCGCCCGATTTTGTCCGGCTCGAGGTAGTAGGCCTGCTTGACGAAGCGGATGTTGCCGTCGTCCTGGTCCGGCCTGGTGAACTGCTCGATCTCGATCGATCGGACGGTCTTGAGCGGGACATGCTCGAGGTCCTCGTCCGTGATCACGACGTACTGGTCCGGCGCCCACTCGTAGCCCTTGACCGTGTCCGAGCGCGAGATCACCTTCTCGTCGGCCGGGCACCAGACCTTCATGTTGATCCTCGACAGATCGGTCTGGTGGAGCATGTGAAAGCTGACGCCGTACTTCGACTCGGTCGCCAGGTACAGCTTCACGGGGATGGTCACCAGCCCGAACTGGATGGCCCCCTTCCACATCGCGCGTGCCACGGCAGGTCCTCGTGCGGTCGACTCCCTCCCGGCGGAGCCGAAGGACAACGATAGCGCTCGGCGCAAGGACCGACCACCACGATCGCGCCGGGCGATCCTGCAGCCGCGTTGCGGTCCAGCGACCGCGTCAGTTGGCGACGAAGATCGCGTCGAGATAGACGAGCGAGCGGGTCGCGTTCCGGAGCGCCCGCAGCTCGATCACCTTCGGACCGGCCGCCAGGTTCCTGACCCACACGACCCGGCGGGTCGCGTTCTCGCTGGCCCACAGGCTGATCCTGCTGTGGAACACGCCGTCCACGTAGACGTCGAACCAGCCACGGGTGGGCCCGACCGGCGCCAGGATCGTCACCGTGCGGTTCGCCACCGTGGTGCGCACCCGCGATCCGTCCGTGGACGTGGCGGAGAGCGTGCCGGCCCACGCCCACGTCGTCTCGACCCGGCGCCAGCCCGAGGAGTAGCTCATCGCCGAGGAGGCGCTGTCGATCGCGCCGAGGACGAGCTGGCTGCCCTGCGCCCAGGCGCTCCAGTTCCCGGCGGCGTCTCTCGCCCGGACGCGGAACCGGTGGCCCTGCCCCACGGCGAGATACCGGATCGCGAAGGGCGTGGCGCTGTCGAACGAGGCCGTCTGACCCCAGGCGCCGCCCCCGAGGGAGTACTGGAGCTCGTAGCCGGCGATCGCCGTCGACGGGTCGCTCGCGGTCGGCCAGCTCACGCGGACCGGGACGAGCGTGCCCTTCAGCGCGTACCCGTAGGCCGGCACGGCCGTCGGCGGTCGGGCCACGGGCGTGTCGGTGTTGACGACGATCTGGGTCGTCGCCTGACGCTTGCGCGGCCCCTCCGTCGCCGTGACCGTGACCGGGTACTGGCCCGCGGCCAGGCCGGCCGGGACGGTCACGGTCAGCGTGGCCTTCTCCGCGGTGAAGCCGGTCAGGGACGTGACGTCGAGGCTCGCCGCGAAGCCTGGGGGCGTCGTGCCCACCAGGCGCACGGTCTCGAAGTGGGTCGCCGTGCGCTCGACCGTGATCGGCACCGCGACCTTGCCGCCCGCCTCGCCGACGCCGAGCGGGCCGCCGAGCACGACCTGGAAGTCGCCAGCCGGTCCGAGCTTCGACACGTCGAGCAGGCGCTCGTGCGTGCTGTCCGGGTCCGTGGACGTGAGCCAGTTGAGGCTGCCGAGGAGCTGCAGCGCCGCCTGGGTCGTCGTCGGCGTGGACCATGGCCGGCTGGCCCGGTACAGCGCGGCCGCGCCGGTGACGGCGGGTGCCGCCATCGAAGTGCCGGACGAGTAGCCATAGCGGTTGCCGGTCATGGTCGACCAGATGCACTTGCCCGGCGCGATGAGATCGACGTCGTAGCCGTAGTTGCTGAAGTTCGCGAACGTGTCGTCGACGTCGTAGCTGCCCCACGAATAGCACCGGTTGCCGCCCGTGCCGCCGGCTTTCCCGTCCGTATCGGCGAGCGCCGAGACGGTGATCACCTCGTTGTAGGCGGCCGGGACGCGCCTCGCGGCGCTGCCGGAGTCGTTGGCGGCCGCGGCGACGACCGTGATGCCGGCCCCCGTGACCCGGCAGATCGCCTGGTGGAGGACGTCGTTCGTCGCGGTCCCGCAGCTTCCGCCGTCCGTGCCCCACTTGGCGACGCTCATGTTCACGGCTTCGAACAGGGGCCACGTGGCGTCCCGGGGATCGCGCTGTGCGGCGATCCAGTCCAGACCGCACACGTACCACGACAGGTAGCCCTCGCCGTTCCGGTCGAGGATCTTGACCGCCCAGAGGCGGACGCCCGGTGCCACCCCGACGACCCCGCTGCCGTTGTCGATCGCGCCGACCGTGCCGGCCACGTGCGTTCCATGGCCCTCGTCGTCGTTCCACGCCGTCCGGTCGCTGCTCGAGCAGTTCACCCCCCCGGCGACGTTGAGATCCGGGTGCGAGCGGTCGATGCCCGTGTCCACGACCGCCACGTCCGCGTCGACCCGCTGGTCGACGCCGTCGATACGGGCCACCGATGAGCTGCTGGCGCCGACCCGCGAGACACCGGTCGGAATCGTCTGGGCGGCCAGCTCGACGATCTCGTCCGGCACGACGGCCGCGACGTCCGGGTCCGCTCGCAGCGCCTTGGCCTGCGCGGCCGTCAGCCTGCCCGCGAAGCCGCGAACCGCGTGCTGGTAGAGCCGGTCCGCCTTGACCCCGTTGCGCCTGGCATGGCGGTCGCGAACTATGGCCGCCTCCGCCGAGCCGTCGAGGACGACGATGTACCGGCCAGTCGCGTCGAGGGTCCCCCGGCCGGGCTGGGAAGGCGCCTGGGGCTGCGCCGCTCGCGCGGCCGGGACCGGCACCAGCAGGAGCGCAGCCAGCAGCACGAGCAGGGTGTGGTGTCGCATGATTGCAACACCTTCGCCGCGCGGCACAGCCGGCCCAAGGACCCGGTGGTCACGTGCGGGCCTAGCCGTCCGGGCCCACACCGGACTGGTCCCATCGTCACAAACGGCTCCGGTCGCCGGCCCTCCCGATCGGTTCTTGCGGCCCGCGGGCCGGCGAGGGCCGCCGTGGGCACTTCGAGCGGCCTCAGGCGCCGATGGCCCGGATCTCCGCCTCCGCGGCGATCACCTGGGCGATCACCCCGTCGCGCAGCCTGTCCAGCCCGGTCGACACGGCGCCGGCCGCACCATTGATCGACGTCAGCTGTGACTTGAGCGTCTTGATGACCTCGAGCTGCTCCCGGATCGCGGAAAGGGCAGCACCGACGGCTGCGGCGTCCACCTCGGCCTCCGACTCGCGCAGCGACGCGAGTGCGAGCAACCGCGCCAGGCGCACCGCGGCCTCGAGCGTGGCGGGATCCGGCGCGGCCGGATCGAGGACGCAGTAGACGTCGCCGGCGCGCACGTCGAACGGGGCGATGCCGGTCGGGGCATGCGCGGGGGTGAACACCACCAGGGCGACGCACGCACTGCGGTTCGTCTTCGCCTCGCGCAGCTCCTCGCGCATCTCGCGGCCCGAGACGCGGCGATCCTTGGCTTCCACGACGATGCGCAGCTCCGCGCCACGGGTGAAGGTGGGATTGACCGTCAGGACGAAGTCCCCCTTCTTCGACTTCATCGTCGCACCGGGCGCGTTGACCGTCCGGTCGACCAGGTCGCCCGCACCGCGCGCCACCTCACCCAGAAGGTTCTCGAGCAGGTCCTCGAAGTCCGCTCCCTTGGCGGCCGAACGGGAGCGCTCGCCGGCCCTTGCCGAGGCAGCCGCCTCGATCGCGATCAGGCGCTCCTCGACGGCGCGGAACCCGGCCGTGATCTCCTGCCGGAACTGGTGCATGGGCGAGTTCATGCGGGTCGGATCGAGCAGGTGCGCGAGCTTGGACGTGTCACCGTCGAAATAGCGCTCGAGCATCGAGCCGATCCGGCCAATCGCCGAGTCGCGCTTTGTCTCGTCGAACAGCTCCTCGACCATGCCCCGGAGCGCGCCCCGGTCGCCGAGGAACCGCTCGAGCGTTCGCGGCAGCCGCCCGTCGCCGTCGGCGAAGTTGGCGCGCAGCGTCTGCTCGAGGGCCGTCGCCGCCCGCTCATTGGCCTGCTCCGTGCGCTGGAGCAGCTTCTCGAACTCGCCCCGGACGACGTCCACGTTGACCGTCACGCCTGCGTCCTGGAGCGCGATCAGGCCGATGCGTAGGGCGCGCTCGACGATCGCCGCCCGGTCATCCTCCGGGCGCTCGGCGAGCCAGCCGGCCAGCGCGGGGTCCGAGACGACGACGTCCGCCAGGACGATCCGGTCGCCGTCGACCCGAACGGCCGGTTGGGGCCGGGCGGTGGGGAGCGGGACGAGGCGGGCTTCCATGGCCACAGATTGGCGAGCGCCCGTGCCACCTAGCCTGTCACGGGGGTCATCCCCCGGATAGGGGATGTCTGTCACCGGTGTGCGGCTCTACCATGGCCGCGGGCCGGCACGTCGCGGGCCATGGGAGTCCCTGTGTCCCTGCCCGCGCGCCGCGCCCGTCTCTTCCCCCTGGTCGTCCTCACGCTCGCTCTTGCAGCGCCTTCGAGCGCCCTCGCGCGCGACGCCGAGCTCGGCCCGCCAGCCGTCCCCTGGCGCCCCTCGGCGGGCCCCGCGTCCTCCCCACCCGGCAGCCCGTCGAGCCGGCTGATCGTCAGGTACCGGTCCGGCACCGGCGCCGCCGAGCGCGCCCGGATCCGGGCCGCGGAGCAACTCGACCGGCTCGCGAACCTGCCGAGCATCGACGCCGAGGTCGTCCGCCCACGCGGCCGTTCGGGGACGGCGGCCCTTGCCGCCCTTCGATCGCGCAGCGACGTCGAGCTCGTCGTTCCGGATCAGCGACGCACCATCTTCATCGATCCGACCGCCGAGGAGGCCTGGTCCGCCCAGTGGGGCCACCACAACACCGGGCAGCCGGTGCAGGGCGTCACCGGCAGGGCGGACGCGGACGTCGACGCGCTCGAGGCGCTCGCGATCACGCCCGGCAGCGGCTCGGTCGTCGTGGCCGTGATCGACGATGGCGTCGACTTCAGCCATCCGGACCTCTCCGGGCGTGCATGGACGAACCCGCTCGAACTCGCCAACGGGCTCGACGACGACGGCAACGGGTACGTCGACGACGTCAACGGCTGGGACTTCTGCAACGGCGACAATTCGGTCCACGACTTCGATCAGGACTGGCACGGCACGGCCGTCGCCGGCACGATCGCCGCCTCCCTCGACGGCCGCGGCACGGTGGGCGTCGCGCCCGCCACGACGATCATGGCTCTCAAGTTCCTGAAGAACCCCGAGGACGATCCCGCCGGCGCGTGTGGCTGGGACTCGCAGGCGATCGAGGCAATCGCCTACGCGTCACGGTTCGGGGTGCGCCTGATGAACGCCTCCTGGGGCGGCCCATCCGGCGAGCCGATGCTCGAGACGGCGATCGAGCGGTCCGGCGCCCTGTTCGTCACCGCGGCCGGCAACGACGCGGCCAACATCGATGCGATCCCGAGCTACCCCGCGGCCTACGACTCGGCCAACATCGTGGCCGTCGCCGCCACCGACAACCGCGGCGCGCTCGCCCCCTTCTCGAACCGCGGAGTGGTCGGGGTGGACATCGCGGCGCCCGGCAAGGACATCTTCGCCCCCTGCCCCGCCGACGCGACCAGCCGCAGCCCGGGATGGTGCTGGGTGGACGGCACGTCGTTCGCGGCTCCGTACGTGACCGGCGTGGCCGCGCTGGTCGGCGCCGTCCGGCCGGCTCTGCTCGCGACACCGACCACGCTCCGCGGCCGGCTCCTCGGCAGCGCCGTGCCGGTTGCCGGGCTGCAGGCGACGGTCGCCGGCGGGCGGCAGCTGAACGCTCGCCGCGCGCTTGACTTCAATCCGCCGGCGGCCATGAGCGCGCCTCGGAGCTCGCCGATCGCGCCGTCCGGGCTGGGCAGCACGACGGTTGCGGCGCGCCTGAGCTGGCCGGCCGGCAGGGACGACTTCGGGATGGGCACCTACCGCGTGGAGCAGCGCCGCAACGGCGGGAGCTGGCAGACGTTGACGACCGGGACCGCGGCCCTCTCGCGCGACGTCGTGGTCAGCCTCAGCGGCAGCTACGAGTTCCGCGTCCAGCCCCGCGACGCGGCCGGAAACCTGGGCCCGCCCAGCACGGTCCTGCGGATCCTGCCGATCAGAATCGAGGAGAGCGGCACCGGCGTGGTCTACGGCGGAACCTGGCGAACGGCATCCACCACGACGGCATCCGGCGGCGCGACCCGATACACCTCCTCGACGGGCGCGTCCGTGTCGCTGGCGTTCACCGGTCGCGCGGTAGCCGTCGTCCTGGCCACGGGCCCCGCCAGCGGCAGCCTGAAGGTCTACGTCGACGGCCGGTACGTCCGGACGGTGGGTCTCTACTCGTCCACTCCGAAGGGCCGCCGAGTCCTCGTGGCGCAGTCGTGGTCGACGGCCGCCAGCCATACGATCAAGCTCGTGAACGCCCCCTACAACGGCCGGACCCGAGCGGATCTGGACGCCTTCGTCGTCTTCCGGTAGGCCGCGCCGGGACGCGCGTGCCGGCGCACCGTCCCGATGCTGCCCGGTGCCGGCGCCGTCAGGACCCGCGGCGGACCGTCGCCTCGATCAAACCGTACGGCTCGGCGGTCGCCGTGAAGATCTCGTTCCGGTTCTGCTGGCCGTACGGCGAGAGGTCGACGAGCCAGTGGTGCAGGTTCGGCAGGACCAGGTGGATCCTTTGCACCTCCGGGTGACGCTCGAGGATCGCTCGGCCGACGATCCACGCGGAGGCCTGGACCGAGCGGCTGTCGTGCTCGGCGAAGACGTCGAGCAGGGTGGCGCCGATCGCGTCGAACGACGCGTCGTGGTCGAGATCGGCGGCGCCGCCGTACGCCCACGAGGCCGTCAGCCGGGTGGCCATGATCCGATCCCCGGCCTCCGGCAGCGTCGTGTACGCGTCCCGCGGAAAGCCCTCGAACGCGGAGCGCCCGGTCTTCATCACGACCAGGTCCCGGATCCCCGCCTCGAGCGCCTCGCCGGCGGCGGTCGAGGCGACGACCGCGGTCCGCGTGAAGTCACCGGAGCGCAGGAATGCATCGGGCGCCGGTCCGTCGGCGGTCGGGATGCGGACCCAGCGGTGCTCGTCGAGCGAGACGGTGGCACGGTCGACCTGCTCGAAGGCGACGAAGTGGCGTGCCAGGACCTGCCCGAACCGCTCGATCGAGCCCGTCAGGTGCTCCCGGGCAAAGGCATGGACCGTGTTCTTCATCGTGTCCGTGGCGATCACGTTGGCGTTGTCGCCCTCCACGTGGGCGGCTCGGAAGTCGCCCTCGAGCGCGACGGCGACGGTCAGGTCGCGGACGGTATGCGTGGACGCATTGCGCTGCACCTTGACCAGCCGGATGCCGGACTTGCCGTAGCGGTTCGACCCAAGCTCGATCACTCGCCCTCCCTCGTGTGTCGGGTCTTCAGCCATCGGTCGCGGGCGATGTCGACGACCGCCCGGAGGGCCCGCCGCCGCTCGTCCGCGACGGGACGGGAAAGAGCGTCCTCGAACTCCCGGAGCAGAGCCGAGCGAGGTCGCCCCGCGACCCGGACGCAGTAGCGGAACCCGAAGCGCGCCTCGTACTCGCGGTTGAGACGCTCGAGCTGCGCGTCGACGTGCGAGCGCTCCGCCTCCGCGGCGGCGTCGGCGACCTCCCGGTCGTAGCCCTGCTCGACGTACGACAGGGCGGAGACGCTGCCGGGCGGCGCGCCCAGCCGGGGGTGCGCGTCGATCAGCTCCCGCTGCTCGTCCTCCGGCATCGCGAGGGCGATGCGTTCGGCCGCCTCGAACAGCGCCGCCGGGGAGCCGAAGGGGCGGGCCGCCGCGAGCCGGGCGAGGAACCGGGGTGCACCCTCGAAGAGGGGGGCGGTCGTGGTGACGAACGCCGCTTCGGGGAGGGCGTCGAGCTCCCAGGGAGGCGATTGCAGCACGTCAGCTGCCTCGGTATGTGGTCATCGAGAACGGCGCCAGCAGCAACGGCACGTGGTGGGAGCGGCCCACGTCGTCGATCCGCAGGTCCACGCTCAGGCGCCGGAAAAAGCGCTCCTCGCCGGAGCCGGGCGTCGTCTCGCCGGCCAGGTTGAACTCGAGCCGGTAGTCGCCAGGGGCCATCGGGCGCTCGAGCAGGTCACGAACCCGTCCGTCGGCATCGGTGAGCGCCTGCGTCAACCGGACCGGGCGGTTGTCCTCGCCGAGGCGGTACAGGGTGACGTGGACGCCCGCGGCCGGCCGCCCCAGCTCCGTGTCGAGGACGTGGGTCGAGATCGTCGGGCGGGACGTCTCGGGGGCATCGGCCACGCTATCCTCCGGGCCATGGGTGACTTGCAGATCCGGGTCGGGGACCTCCACTTTACCGCCCGCTGGGACCCCGCTGCGCCGCGGACGATCGAGGCCATCCGGCGGATGCTGCCGATCGAGCGGCAGCTGATCCACTGCCGCTGGACCGGCGAGTCGACCTGGATCCCGTTCGGCGACTTCCGACCCGGCCTCGACTGGGAGAACCACACGTCGCACCCCGCGCCCGGTCAGCTGGCGATCTACCCGGGCGGGATCAGCGAATGCGAGATCTTCCTCCCGTACGGCGGCTGCACCACGTCCTCGAAGGTCGGCCAGCTGGCCGCCAACGTCTTCTGCACGATCGTGCCCGATGACGGCTGGGAGGATCGGCTCCGCGAGGTCGGGCGGCGGTGCCTGTGGGAGGGGGCCCAGCCGATCTCGATCCTCGAGACCGCGTGACTCCGGGCGGCGGCGGCCGGGCCGGGAGGCCAGCCCGATGACGGCCGACCTGGTCCTGCGCGGCGGCACGGTCGTCACCGCCGGTGGCTCCCGGCTCGCGGACGTGGCGGTTCGCGGCGACGCGATCGAGGCGGTCGAGCCGGACCTCGCCGGGGCGGCCGCGACAGCAGGCGAGGTCATCGACGCCCGTGGCCTGCTCGTGCTGCCCGGCGTCGTCGACGTCCACACCCACGTGCGCATCGCGACCGACGCCGAGCCGGACCGGTTCTTCCAGGACTCCGTCGCGGCGGCCTTCGGCGGCACAACCACGTTCCTCGTCTTCAACACGCCGGGGGCGGGTGAGGGCGCCGGCGCTCCGCGCTCTCTGGTCGAGGACCTGCGTGGCTGGCGAGCCCGGACCGAGGGTGACGCCGCCGTCGACTACGGGCTCAGCCTCGTCGTGACCGGCTGGCACGCCGATCCGGTCGCGGAGCTGCCGGCGATCGTCGACGCCGGCGTCCCGACCGCCAAGGCGTTCATGGTCTACGACTTCCGGCTGCCCGACGCCCGGCTGTTCGAGACGATGCGGGTCATCGCGCAGCGCGGTGGGATGCTCCAGGTCCACTGCGAGGATCCCGTCCTCGTCGACGCCGCAGTCGCAGCGGCGCTTCAGCGTGGTGACACGCTACCGCGCTACCACGCAGCGACCCGGCCGTCGTTCGTCGAGGCGGTCGCCACGGCGCGCGCGATGGCGTTCGCACGGCTGGCAGACGCTCCGGTCCACGTCGTGCACCTCTCGTCGGCCGGGGCGCTCGAAGCGGTCCGAGCCGCACGGGACGCCGGCGTCGACGCCCACGCCGAGACGTGCCCGCACTACCTCGCGCTGACCGACGAGCGGTACGACGAGCCCGATCCCCTCGACTGCGCCCGGTACGTCATCTCGCCGCCCCTGCGATCGGCGGACGACCAGGCGGCGCTGTGGGCGGGTCTGGCCGACGGCACGCTCGACCTCGCCGCGACGGACCACGTCCCGGACCGGGTCGCCGTCGAGAAGGCGGGGGCGCGCAGCGGCGTGCCGTTCAGCGAGATCTCGAATGGCGCTCCCGGCATCGAGACGCTGCTCGCGGTCGTGTGGTCCGAGGGCGTCGCGAAGGGCCGCCTGACGCCCGAGCGCGCGGTGGATCTGCTGTCGACATCGCCGGCGCGGCTCTTCGGTCTGGCGCGCAAGGGGGCGCTGGAGCCCGGCCGCGACGCCGACATCGTGCTGTTCGACCCGACGGCCCGCCGGACGCTCCGCGCAGCGGATCTCCACCACACGAGCGACTACACGCCCTATGAGGGGTTCGACCTCGCTGGCGCCGTCCGCAGCGTCTGGGTCCGCGGCGCCGCCGTGATCCGCGACGGTGCGTTCGTCGGGCGGCGGGGCCACGGCCGGTTCGTCGAGCGCTCCATCGCCCGCTGAGGAGCAGCCTCAGCCGAGGCGCGGGTAGGCCAGCAGCGTCAGGAAGTCGGGGAAGGCCTCGGCGAGCACGAGCTCGTCGAGCAGGTCCGCCGCATCGCCCAGCCGCCGCTCACCGCGCCCGCCCAGCACCGCCAGCTCCTCGTCGCGGAGCGCTCGGTACCGCTCCTCGGTGAGCGACCCGCCGTCGTCGAGCGGCGTCGCGGTCGTGCGCCACTGCCAGAGCAGCGAGCGGCTGATCTCGGCCGTGGCCGCGTCCTCCATCAGGTTGTTGATGGCGGCCGCGCCGTTGCCGGCAAGCCACGCGTCGAGGTACTGGAGCGCGATCGAGACGTTCTGGCGGACGCCCTCCTCGGTCACGCGGCCGCCCTCGATCCGCAGGTCGACGAGCTGCTCGGGCGCGACCGCGACGTCGTCACGGAGCCGGTGCTTCTGGTTCGGGCGGTCGCCCAGCACGGCGTCGAAGATCCCGGTCGCGAGCGGCACCAGGTCCGGGTGGGCCACCCATGTCCCGTCGAAGCCGTCGGCGGACTCGCGCTCCTTGTCCTCGCGGACCCTGGCCATCGCGATCTCGTTGACCGCCGGGTCCCGGCGTGACGGGATGAACGCCGCCATGCCGCCGATCGCATGCGCACCCCGCCGGTGGCAAGTCTGCACCAGCAGCTCGGTGTAGGCCCGCATGAACGGGACGGTCATCGTCAGCTGCGCCCGATCCGGCAGGACGAGATCCGGCCGGCCGCGGAACCGCTTGATGCAGCTGAAGAGGTAGTCCCAGCGACCCGCGTTGAGACCCGCAGCGTGCTCGCGCAGCTGCCACAGGATCTCGTCCATCTCGAAGGCGGCGGTGATCGTCTCGATGAGCACGGTGGCGCGGATCGAGCCACGCGGGATCCCCAGCCGCGCCTGGGCCGCCAGGAAGACGTCATTCCAGAGCCCCGCCTCCGCGGCGCTCTCGAGCTTGGCGAGGTAGAGATACGGACCGCTGCCGCGCCGGAGCAGCTCGTCCGCGTTGTGAAACAGGTACAGGCCGGCGTCGAGCAGGCTGGCGCCGATCGGCTCGCGGTCGACCTCGACGTGGACCTCCGGCAGGTGCCAGCCGCGGGGCCGCACGACGAGCGTGGCGATCGCGTCGCCCAGGGCATACGCCTTCTCGCCCGACTGGAACGTCAGCTCCCGGCGGACGGCATCCCGGAGGGCCGCCTGACCGCCGACCACGTTGGCCCACGTCGGCGACAGCGCATCCTCGAGATCGGCCATGAAGACCCGCGCGCCGGAGTTCAGGGCGTTGATCATCATCTTCGCCTCGGCTGGGCCGGTGATCTCGACCCGGCGGTCGTCGAGGTCGGCCGGCGCGGGGGCGACCTGCCAGGCGGCGGCGCGAATGTCCGCGGTCTCGGGAGGGAAGGTCGGCATCCTGCCGCCATCGAGCTCGGCCTGCCGGTCGCGCCGGGCCGCGAGGAGCTCGAGGCGCCGCGGGTCGAACGCCCGATGGAGGTCGGCGACGAACTCGAGCGCCTCGTCCGTCAGCACCCCGTCCGAGCCCGGGACCGACGGCCCGATGACCTCGACGCCGCGCACTATCACCAGCCCCCGGCGTCGCGGATCAGCCGGTGGAGGACGCGACCGGCGACCACCCGGCGGTAGTCCGCGGTGGATCGGACGTCGTCGATCGGCTGGATCTCGGCGGCCAGCGTCGCGGCCGCGCGGTCGGCCGTCCCGGGGGTCGGCGGTGCTCCCTCCAGCACGGCCTCCGTCCCGACGGCGCGGATCGGCGTGGCCGCCACCGAACCGAGCGCCACGCGCACCTCGGACCAGGCGGCGACGCCGGCCGACTCCCGCCAGGCGAGCGCCATGACGATCTTGCTGATCGCCTGGGCGCGCCGCGTGCCGACCTTCCGGAAGCGGACCTCGCGGCCGGCCGCCAGAGGGATCCGGACGCGCAGCACCAGCTCGTCCGGCGCCAGGGCGGTCCGGCGATAGGCAATCCAGAAGTCGCGGGCGGCGACGGTTCGCTCGCCGCGAGCACCGCCCACCACGATCTCGGCGTCCATCGCCAGGAGCACCGGCAGCGAGTCGCCGGCCGGTGACGCGTTCGCGATGTTGCCGCCCAGCGTGCCCCGGTTCTGGATCTGGGCGGCACCGATCGTGGCCGCGGCATCGACCAACGCGGGGACGTGCTCGCGGCACAGCGCCGAGCGACGGATCTCCGTGTACGTGCTCAGCGCGCCCAGTGTGAGGGCGCCGCCGTCAATGGCGATCCCGCGGAGCTCGCCCAGGCGCCAGAGGTCGATCACACGGTCCGGCGCCGGCCCGAGCTCGCCCGTCATCTGGACCAGCAGGTCCGTCCCGCCGGCGATCGGGCGGTGGGGGGCCGCGGCGAGCAGCCCGAAGGCCTCGTCGAGCGTCCGGGGGACCGCGAGGGGCGGCTCGGCCGGCATCAGCCGGCGCCCTGCGCGGCAGCGCGCGCGATCGACTCGATGATCTTCGTATACCCCGTGCACCGGCACAGGTTGCCGGCGATCGCCACGCGAATCGCGCCCTCGTCCGGCCCGCCGCCATCGTCGAGGTAGGCCCGTGCCGCCATCAGCATGCCCGGGGTGCAGATCCCGCACTGCGCGCCGCCGGCCTCCAGGAACGCCTGCTGGAGCCCGTCCAGCTGACGGTCGATCTCGCCCGAGCCGGCGGATCGCGGCGCCAGCCCCTCGACGGTGCGGACGGTGGATCCGTCAGCCTGGCTGACCGGGACGAGGCAGGCGTCGACGATCTGTCCGTCGAGGATCACGGAGCACGCCCCGCACTCCCCTTCGCCGCAGCCCTCCTTGGTGCCGGTCAGGCCGAGGTCCTCGCGGAGGACGTCGAGCAACCGGCGCATGCCCGGCACGTCGACCTCGACCGGCGCACCGTTGACGAGCATCCGCACGTTCACGCGTCGTCCTCGTGGCTGGGCCATTCCGGCTCGCCCTCGGGCTGCGGGCCGCGCAGCGGCAGCGGGTCCGTCCGTGCGTCGGGTCGCGGGTCCGTTCCGCCCTGGATCGGCTCGCGCACCTCGCGGGCAGTGTCCGCCGCGTCCGTCGCACCGGAGGCCGCCGGCGCCGTGCCCTCGCGCCCCGGCTCCTCCGGCCGGGCCGTGGCGCCGAGCGCGGCCAGGATCCGCTCCGGGGTGGCCGGCAGATCATGGATCCAGACCCCCACGGCATCGTGGATCGCCGCGATTACCGCCGGCGCCCCCACGTCCATCGGCAGCTCGCCGACGCCCTTCGCGCCGTGAGGCGCGCCACTGAACGGCGCCTCCACGAGGATCGCCGTGATCCGCGGCGCGTCGAGCGCGGTCGGGATCAGGTAGGTCGCCAGCCGGTCGTTGAGATAGCGGCCGTCCTCGAGTTTCATCTCCTCGATCGTCGCGTAGCCGATCGCCTGGAGCGTGCCCCCCTCGACCTGCCCCTCGGCCAGCACCGGGTGGATCACGTGACCGATGTCGTCGGCTGCGACGACGTCCCTGACCGTCACCTCACCGGTGTCGAGGTCGACGTCGACCTCGGCCACGCAGGACGCCCAGCCATAGGCCGGATAGGCGTCCCCGCGGTACGTCTCGTCGTCGAAGTGGATGCCCGGGTAGGGCTCGAACCCCTGGTCGATCCGCAGCGGCCCGTTCTCCGCCGCCCAGGCGCCGAAGGACTTGGCGAACGAGCCGCCCGTCGCGCTCTCGACCTGCGAACGCATCCGCTCGGCGGCCTTGATCAGCAGCCCGCCCACGACCATGGCCGTTCGGCTGGCGACGGTCGGTCCGCTGTCCGGCACGAACGCGGTGTCCTGTGGCGCGAACTCGACCGCCTCGTACGCCACGCCCAGCGCGTCAGCCACGAGCTGGGGGAAGATCGTCTTCGTCCCCTGACCCATCTCCGTGGAGCCGGTCAGGATCCGGATCTGCCCGGCGGGCGCCAGCTCGAGGGAGGCCACGCTCGCCAGCTTCACCTCGCCGGAGCCGGTGAAGCCGGCGCCGTGCCAGGCGAGCGCCAGCCCGATGCCGCTGGCGGTCCGCTCGCGGGCCGTCGCGAGCGGCGAGCCGGCCGCGCTCGCCGAGTCGGCCCGGTCCTCGCGCGCACGCGCCGTCCGCTCGCGGACCCGCTCGAACTCGGCCGCCTCCGCCGCTCGCTCGAGCACCTCCTCGCCGGCGACGCTCTCGCGGAGCCGCTGGCCCGTCGGGGTCTCGTCGCCCAGCTGGTAGACGTTGCGACGCCGGATCGCCAGCGGGCTCAGCCCAAGCGCCTCGGCGATCCGGTTGAGGTGGGTCTCTGCGGCAAACTCCGTCTGCGGAGCGCCGAACCCCCGGAAGGCGCCGTTGGGCGGGGTGTTGGTGCGCGTCGCCCGGGCACGGATCCGGACGTTCGGGCAGCGGTACGGGCCGCCGGCGTGGAGCGCGCCACGCGACAGGACGACCGGGGTCAGCGTGCAGTACGCCCCGCCGTCCATGACCACGTCGATCTCCTGGGCGACGAGGGTTCCGTCGCGGCGGACGCCGGTCCTGTGGGTCACGACGGCCGGATGGCGCTTGGTCGTCGCCGCGATGTCCTCGTGGCGGTCGTAGATCATCCGGACCGGTCGGCCGCACGCGCGTGCCAGCAGCGCGGCGTGGATGGCCAGGATCGAGGGGTACTCCTCCTTGCCCCCGAAGCCCCCGCCGGTCTCCGCCTGGACGACCCGGGCCTGCTCGTCGGACAGGCGGAGCGAGCGCTTGAGCGCCTTGTGGACGTAGTACGGACACTGGAGCGACCCGTGGACCGCCACGCCCCCATCGTCCCGGGGCACCGCGATCATCGCGTTGTTCTCGATGTACAGCTGCTCCTGGTGCCCGACCCGGTAGGTCCCCTCGAGCACGAGGTCCGCCTCGGCGAAGCCCCGCTCCAGATCGCCGGACGCGATCTCGTAATGGGCGAAGACGTGCTCGCTCGCGAGCGGGTCGAAGACCGCCGGCAGCGGCGCCGTGCGGGCGTGGATCGCCCCCCGGGCCGCGCGGAGCAGCCCCCGGTCCGGTGCGGCCAGCAGCGCCAGCGGCTCGGCGTGATGGCGGACCTCCCCGCCGACCGGGACCAGCACCGGCTGGTCATCGCTGATCAGGCTGACGACGTTGTCGCCCGGGATGTCCTCGGCGGTGACGAGGACGACCTTCGACCAGTCGAAGGCCGGGTCGCGTTCGAGCCCGAGGAGCCGCGCGTGGGGCTCCGTGGAGCGGATCGTGGCCCCGTACCAGGCGCCCGGGAAGACGAGGTCGTCGGCGTACTTCGCCTCCCCGGTCAGCTTCTCCGGACCTTCCCGCCGGAGCGGCGCGGCCGGCCGGGCGCGGCCGGGGACGATCTCGGCTGGGGCGACCAGCAGGGGGCCCGCGGCGTCCTGCTCGGGCACGATCGGCGGCGCGGCGGGCCGCGGCTCGGTCCGGATCGTCATGCCGTGGGGGCCTCCTTGGCGCGAGAGGGTAGCACCGAGCGCGGTGCCGATCCCGGCGGCACGCTCAGAGCTCCTGGCGCCCCTCGCGCAAGGCCGCGAGGTACTCCGCGAAGCCCCATCGGGGCCGCCAGCCAAGGACGTCGGCGGCACGGCCGATGTCGTACCACTCGTTGATCGGACCCCACGGCTCGACGCCGGCGCGCTCGAGCAGCCCCGGCGCGTCCGGCCAGTACCGCCCGACGACCGCCATCGGGTCCGCGCGGAGCGCCAGCCCGTCCGCGTCCTCCCACGGCAGCGCCGACTCGATGTTGAAGCCGCCGAGGTGCCCGTCCGCCGGCCCGTCCAGGAGTCGCCGGAGGGCCAGGATGTTGGCCTCCGCCACGTCCCGCTCGTGGACGCCGCCGTACAGGAACCGGATGCCGGCGTGGTCGAACGGCTCCGGAACGAACATGCCGTAGCGCAGACAGGCGCCGGCCAGGCCCCGCCGCGCGAAGTACCTGGACAGCTCCTCCGCCACGACCTTCGACGCCCCGTACACGTCGCCCGGCAGGAGCGGCAGGTCCTCGTGGATGCGGACCGCCGGGCCGCCATCGGGCGCCTTGCGGGACTCGCCGTAGACGCCCATCGTCGAGCTCAGGACGGCCGCCCGAACGCCGGCGTCGAGGGCCGCCTGGTAGATGTTGAACGTGCCGGTGGCGTTCAGATCCCAGAAGTCGCCGGGTGGATGGTCGCGGAGGTGGATCCCGTGCCAGGCCGCCCCGTGCAGGACGGCGGTCACGCCATCCATCGCCCGGGCGACCGCGCCAGCGTCACGCACGTCGAGCTCCACGACCTCGACGCCGTCGGGCGCATCGTCGAGCGGGCGCAGGTCGCCGGCCCGCACGGCAAAGCCGGCCTCGAGCAGCGCCGGCAGGACGGCGCGACCCAGCGTTCCGGCCGCGCCGGTGACGAGGACGAGATCGGACACGGGAACCTCCTCAGCCCTTGAGGCCGACCGACGCGATGCCGCCGATCAGCTGCTTCTGGGCCACGAAGTAGAGCACGAGCGGGGGCACGACCGCGATCAGGTTGGCCGCCATCAGCTTGTTCCACTCCGTGCCGACCCGGCTGACCTGGGTGGCGAGCGCGACCGGCACGGTATAGAGGTCGCCGTCCGAGAGGTACAGCAGGGGCCCGAAGAAGTCGTTCCAGACGCCCAGGAACGTGAAGACGGCGACGACCGTCAGCGCCGGCGCGGACAGCGGCAGGATGATCCGGCGGTAGATCGTCCAGTGGCCGGCGCCGTCCATCCGGGCTGCCTCGTCGAGCTCGCGCGGGATCGTCCGCATGTACTGGCGCAGCAGGAAGATGAAAAACGCGTTCCCGGCCAGGGTCGGGATCGTCAGCGGCAGGTAGGTGTTGTACCAGCCGATCTGGAAGAACAGCAGGAACTGCGGGATGAGCAGGACCGGCGCCGGGAGGAGCATCGTGGCGATGACGACGGCGAACAGCCGATCGCGCCCGCGGAACCGGAGGCGCGCAAAGGCGTAGGCGATGAGCGAGTTCGAGACGACCGCGAAGGTCATGTTGACGAGGATCAGGAACGTCGTGTTGGCGACGTAGCGCAGGTACGGCTCGTCCTCGTCGAACAGGGCGTCCGCGAACGTCTGCCAGTGGAAGAACTCGGTGGGGAAGAACTGCGGCGGGAACGTGAAGATGATCGCGGTATCCGGCTTCAGCGCGGCGGTCACCATCCAGCCGATGGGCAGGAGGATGAACGCGGTCAGCAGGAGCAGCAGCCCGTAGACGATCGCGGCATGGACGATCCGGCTCATCCCTCGGCTCCCGCCTGGTAGTACACCCGGCGCTCGAACCGGAACGCCAGCCACACGATCGCCGCGCCGACCAGCGTCAGGAGCCAGGCCAGGGCCGCGGCGTAGCCGAGATCGCCCTCGACGAGCGCCTTCCGGTAGATGTAGTACATCAGGAACAACAGGGAATTGGCCGGGCCGCCGGTCTGGGTGCCGCCGCTCACGATGAAGATCGGCGCGAACACGAGCAGGGCGTCGACGAGCAGGTTGACCAGGACGAAGAACATGGTCGCCGACAGCATCGGGATCGTGACATTGCGGAACTTGGCCAGCTCGCCCGCGCCGTCGATGGCCGCGGCCTCGTACAGGTGCGGCGGGATGTTCTGCAGCCCGGCCAGCCAGATGATCGCCGAGCCCCCGATCCCCCACAGGCCCATGACCGCGACGGCCGGCATGGCCCAGCCGGGATCGCGCAGCCAGTTGGGCGGGTCGGCGACGCCCACGGCGCGAAGCAGCTGGTTGACCGCCCCGAGATCGCCGTTGAGCAGGACGATCCACAGGACGGCGACGGCGACACCGGACAGCACGCTCGGAACGAACAGGATGGTGCGGAACACGAACATGCCCGGCAGGCGCTGGTTGAGCAGCAGGGCGAGCGCCAGACCCAGGACCATGAACAGCGGGGTGGTCAAGGCGATCCAGCGCAGGGTGACCCCGAGCGCCTGCTGAAACAGCGGGTCGTCGGTCAGGATCTCCTGGTAGTTGCCGAGGCCCACGAACTCGCCGACCTTGACGATCTGCTCGTCGGTCAGGCTGATCCAGATCCCCCAGGCGAGCGGCAGCAGCAAGAAGGCGACGAGGCCCACCAGCCACGGCAGCAGGAACAGGAGCGCGGCGCGCTCGTCACCGCGCAGCCCGAGGCGCCGCCGCGGCGCCCCGGCCACGGTCCCGGCCATGCCTAGCCCTCGATCGCGTCGAAGCGCTGCCAGACCTCGTCGAGCTCCTCCTGTGAAGCTGCGGCCTGCTGGTCGAGGATCGCCTTGGTGTCCGTGCGACCCTCGTCGACGAGCAGCCGCATGACCTCGGCCGGATCGAACGCTTCCACGCCCGGCGGGACGAAGACCTGTGGCTTTGCGGCGGCATCCAGCACCTTCAGGTACTGGGCCTTGACCGGGTCGTCCCTGCCATAGCCGACCTCCTCCGCGACCTTCGTCGACAGGGGCGGATCGGCCGAGATGGTGGCCCGGATGTGCTGGGCGTCGGTGGCGATGAAGCGCAGGAACTCGAGCGCGAGCGCCTGGTCGTCCGAATCGGTGAAGGTGCCCCAGGCGGCGGTCCACGTGTCGACGAACGTGTCGCCATCCTGGATGACGAAGAACGGCGCGATCCCGAAGTCGACGCCCTGCTCGACATACTTCGGCGTCTCGGTGAAGTCGGTCCACGTGATCCCGATGCGCCCGGCCGCGAAGAGGTCGGACTCGCTGGCCGCCTCGAGGATCTCGCCGGTCGGCGCGAGGCGCTCGCGAACCACTTCAGCCGCCACGTCGAAGGCGTGGACCATCGCCGGCCCGTTCATGTAGCCGTCCGTCTTGCGGCCGTCCGGGCCGAAGACGTCCTTGGCCTGGATGCCGAGACCCCAGTCCGGCATCGCGCAGCCGAAGACCGCCTTGTTGGGATCCGGGTCCGGCTTGCCGACGGCCCGGCAGAGATCGGCGTACTCGTCGATCGTGAGCGATCGGTCCGCCGGCGGATGCTCCACGCCGGCCGCATCCAAAAGCGTCTTGTTGTAGACGAGGACGTTGCCGCCGAGGAAGTCGCCGACGCCGTAGACGCCCGACTCGATCGTGCCCTTGGGCGTCGCCCGGGCCAGCCCGCCCGGGTTGAAATCGGCCACGTCGACGCCCCATTCGGCGAGCTTGTCCGAGATCTCGACGACCTTGCCGGCCTGCATCCAGGTCCGGTCCTCGAGGACCGCCACGTCCGGCGGCGCCTGTGCCTGGAGAGCCGTGTTGATCTTCGTGACGTACGTGTCTTCGCCCACCACCAGCAGCTTCACCTTGACGCCGGGGTGGGCATCCTCGAAGGCCTTGGCGTATGCCTTGATCGGCTTCTCGTCGTCACCCTGGGGGATCGTCCAGACGTCGAGCGTGCCGGTCAGCTGAGCGGTCGCGCCCGGTGCCACGCTGGCGTTCGACGCGGGGGCCGTGGCACCACCGCGCGGACCGCAGGCGGCGAGCGTCACCGCGACCGCCGTCGCGGCGAGCGCGGCAAGGACGGTCGAGCGGCGGGGACGGCGATCGATGCGCGACATGGTGGCTCCTCTCGGTGCGACTGGATGGACGTCTAGGCGGTCACGGGCGCGCGGCGCAGCTCGGGGATGACGGTACTCGCGATCCTTCGCAGCCCGTCCCGAGCGCCCGGGTCCGGCATCGCGGTGGTGAGGTCGGTGAAGCCGAGACCGGTCATCTCGTCCACCCAGCGGCGGAAGCGGTTCTCGGAGGCAAGAGCGTGGACGCCCGTCCAGGTCGACCGGCGGATGGCCGCCGAATCGCGACCCGCGAGGCGCGCGAGCTCGTCGAACCGGGCGGCCTGGGTCGCGAGGTCCTCGGTCACCGCCTCGGTCGCGGCACCCGGGGTCGCCGGGAACGTGTCCCAGATGTCCGCCAGGCGCGCCGCGATCGCGAGCGTCCGCGGCCGGTGCGCCGCGATCAGCAGCGGCATGGTGGGCCGGCCGGGACGGGCGACCGGCGCGGGATCCAGGAACGCATCCTCGACCCGGTAGAAACGACCGGCGAACGTGACTCGCTCCCGATCGAGCAGTCCGCGGACGACGATGGCCGCCTCCGCCAGACGGGCGACGCGCTCCCCGGCCGGCGGCAGGGCGAAGCCGAACCGGCGATGCTCAGGCTCGAACCAGCCGGAGCCGAGGCCAAGGATCGCCCGGCCGCCGCTGATCTCGTCGACCGTGGCCGCCTCCTTGGCGAGCAGGGCGGGATGGCGGAACAGGTTGTTCGTGACCAGCACGCCGAGCTCGATCGCCGAGGTTCGTGCCGCCAGCGCGGCGAGGAGCGTCCAGGCCTCACCGCACGGCCGCTCCGGCGGTCCGTCCGTCGGCGTCAGGTGGTCGACGAGCCAGGCGTGGTCGTAGCCCAGCGCCTCCGCCTCGAGGACGTCGTCGAGCAGCCGCGCCCACGACTTGCCGGCCTGGCCGATGAACAGCCCGAAGCGCAGCGGCGGCCGATCGGTCACGGCTCGACCACGACCTTGCCCGTCGCACCCGACAGGAACAGCTCGAACGCCCGCTCGAGCTCCGCCACCGGCAGGCGATGAGTGACGATCCGTGCCAGCTCCGCCCGGTGGCTGCGCAGGAGCTCGAGGTTCCGCGGCAGCTCGTCGAGCCGGAAGTACTCGCTGCCGAGGACCGCCCGCTCCGGTGCGATGAGGTCCCGCGAGACGTCGAGCGCGAGGTCCTCGCCATGACCGATGCACACGAGCACGCCCCGTTTGCCGAGCACACCGAGGATGTCCCGCCGGGCGGCCGTTCGCCCGGCCCCGTCGATCCCGAGGTCCGCGCCGCCCCGGATACCGGCCGCGCGGACACCGTCACCGAGCGATCGAGCGCGCAGGTCGACCGTCCGCGCACCCAACGTGGCGGCAAGCTCGAGCCGGAACGGCACGACGTCAGCCACGATGACCGGGACGTCCGGCCCGAGCAGCAGGTGGCTCATCGCCACCGCGCCGAGGCCGATCGGCCCGGCGCCCCCGACCACCACCGACTCGATGTCGTCACGCAGCCGGCGGGCCCGGTCGATCGCGTGCCCGGTCGTGCCCATCACGTCCAGCAGGAGCGTCGCCTCGGCGAAGGGCAGATCCGCGGGAATGGCGAAGAGCTGGCGCTCGTGGACGAGCGCCCAGGCGCCGAGCCCGCCGTCGCGGGTGAAGCCCGTATCCGCCCGCTTGCCGAGGCACTGGTTGGTCGCGCCCGCGCGGCAGCTGCGGCACTCCCCGCAGACGTCCATCAGGTAGACGACGCCCGGGGTCCCGACCGCCGTCGCGGTTGCCGGTCCGGCGGCTGCCACGACGCCTGCGACCTCGTGACCGGGCGTGACCGGCGATCCGGAATCGAGCTGGTGCCGGTCCGTCCCGCACAGGGCGTTGGCCCGCACCTCGATCAGGAGCTCGCCGTCGCCCGGCTCCGGAACCGGGCGATCGCGGACGCCGATCCGCCCGCCGCCCAGGAAGTGCGGAGCACGCTGGACCCGCGGCGCGACGGTCAGCTCGACCACGCTACTCGGCCCCGTCGTAGCGCAGCGCGACCTGCAGAACCTCGGCGGGACGCGTCAGCGCCTCGAACGCATCGGCGGCCCTCTCGACCGGCAGGGTGAGGCGGGGCAGCCCACCGAGGACGAGGATCCCGCCGGCGGCGCTGTCACGGACTGCCGCCCGGAGCCGCTCCCACGTCCAGTCGGGATGCAGGTTGCCGATCTGGCCGCACACGACGCGGATCCCGTTGTGGTGGAACTCGTCGCCCAGCATCAGCCCCCGGCCCTCGCCCTGGTAGAAGCCGACCGCGACGACGAGGCCCTGGCGCCGGACGACCCGGATCGCCTCGTGGAGGGCGAACGTGGAGCCGGTGCACTCCCAGGCGACGGGAATGCCCTCCGGCCCGAACCGCCGCTTCAGCGTCGCCGCGACGTCGACGCCCTCCGCGGCCTCGAGCGTCTCGAGACCGAGCCCGCGCGCGATCGCCAGCCGCTCCGGCACGCGATCGACGACCGTGACGGACGCGGCATGACTGTCGATGATCTGGGCCGTGATCAGCCCGACCGGGCCCGCCCCGAACACGACGACGTCGCGGTCCACGTCCTCGTTCGCGCCGAACTGGACGGCGTTGAGGGCGATCGGGCCCATCTGGGCGATGTCGACCCCGTCGTCCCAGCTGAGCGCGTCCGGCAGGGCCTGCGCGAGCGCCCGCTCGGCCGGCATGGCGGTGAGCTCCGTGTGCCGCCAGCTGCCGTACACGCGAGCGCCGACGGCGACGTCCGGTGATCGGCTCTCGACGACCTCGCCCGCCGCCCGGTAGCCGAACGTGATCGGGTAGGCCATCGAGGGCTCGCCGGCCTCGAACAGCCGGAGCTCCTCGTTCCAGCGCTTGTGGAGATACACGTTCGACGCGTCACGCCCGTAGAACGTCATCTCGGTGCCGGGGCTGATCGCGGTCCGGACCGTCCGCACCCGGACCCAGCCGTCCTGGAGCGGCGCCGGCGCATACGTCGCGCACTCGACGGCACCGGTCGAGACGATCTGGACCGTGCGGCCGCCGACCGCGCCGGAGGCGACGAGCTCCTCGATCGCTGGCATCAGGCCGGCACGGACGCCGGTCCGGCCGCGGACGCTGCCTCCGCCATCCCTCGCCGGAGGAACTCGACGGCCACCGGCAGGACCTCCTCGCCCGGCCCGGAGAGATGGCACTCCATCGAGGCGAAGCCGTCGTACCCCATCCGGGCCAGGCCGGCGAAGACGTTCGGCCAGTCGAGGTGGCCCATGCCCGGCTCGAGGCGCTGCGAATCGGCCAGGTGGACGTATCCCAGCAGGTCGCCGGCCGCCTCGAGCGAGGCGCCCATGTCGACCTCCTCGATGTTCATGTGGAAGACGTCGCCCATGGCCCGCACCTGCGTGCTGTCCATCTCGCGGGCGAACCCGACCGCGTCCGCGACCTTGACCGAGATCGAGTTCTCGAAGCGATTGATCGCCTCGACGACGAGCGAGCCGCCCACCCGCTCGGCGTGGTCCGTCACCTCGCGCAGGCCCTCCAGCCACAGGGCGCGGTCCTCCTCGCGCGTTCGACCGGTCCCGCAGTGCGGCGGCAGATTGTGCGTCCGGCCGTAGATCGGGACGACGATGAGCGGCGCCCCGAGCTCCGCACCGAGCTCGAGGAGCACCTTGACGTCCTCCCGGCATGCCCGGACCTGCTCGGGATCCGGGTCGATGAACCAGCCGCGGTGCCCGGAGCACATGGCCGTGACCGGCACGCCGTCACGGACGGCCTCCCTGGCCAGGTCGATCATCACCGGGCCGGACAGCTCCATGCCGTCGAAGCCGTAGCGGCGGGCGTTGTCGTACTTCTGGCGCAGGCTGTCGCCGGGCACGAGGCGGGACTGGACGGCAAGGCGGGTCATCGTTCCTCCGGCTGGTTGGCACATGGGGCCCGCCGGGTCACCACGAGGCGTCGGCCGGTTCGGACAGGATGGCGGCACGGAGCGTCGCCACGGCCCGCGCGATCCCCTCGTCGGTCGAGGCGAGCGGATCCTCGTGCTCGATCGAGATGACGTGGTCGTAGCCGGCCATGCGGAGCGCGGAAACGAAGCGCTTCCAGAACAGCAGGTCGTTGCCGTCGCCGACGCTCCGGAAGAACCACGGCCGGTCGATCGGGGCCCGCGAGGGCGGCATGTCCAGCACCCCGTTGCGGGCGACGTTGTGGGGATCGATGGCGGTGTCCTTCGCGTCGACGTGGAAGATCGTTCCGGCCAGCTCGCGGATGGCCAGGACCGGGTCGATGCCCTGCCAGAAGAGGTGCGAGGGGTCCATGTTGGCGCCGACCACCTCGCCCACCTCCGAGCGTAGCCGGAGCAGCGTCCTGGGGTTGTAGACCACGAACCCGGGGTGCATCTCGAAGGCCAGGCTCACCCCGTGGTCCGCTGCGAACCGCCCCGCCTCGCGCCAGTACGGCAGCACGACCTCGTCCCACTGCCAGGCGAGGATGTCCGAGAACTCCGTCGGCCAGGCGGTGGTGACCCAGTTGGGTCGCCTCGCGCCCGGACCGTCGCCCGGGCAGCCGGAGAAGACGTTGACCACCCCCACCCCGAGCCGCTCGGCCAGCCGGACCGTGTCCCGGAAGACGGCGTCGTCGCGGGCCGCTCGCTCGCGGTCCGGGTGGAGCGGGTTCCCGTGGCACGACAGCGCGCTGACGATCAGGCCGCGGGATGCGACGGCGTCGGCCAGGCGGCGGCACGCCGCGTCATCCGCCAGCAGCTCGGCTGGCCGGCAGTGGCGGTCGCCCGGGTAGTTGCCCGTCCCGAGCTCGACCGCCTCGAGCCCGATCGCGGCGATCCGGTCGAGCATCGGCCCGAGGTCGAGCCGTCCGTAGATCGGGTCGAAGACGCCAAGCTTCATCTAGCCCTTGACTGCCCCGGCGGTGAGGCCGCGGATGAACTGGCGCTGGAAGAGCAGGAAGAAGAAGACGACCGGCGCGATCATGATCAGCGTCCCGGCTGCGGTCAGCTCCAGCTCCTGCGTCCGCCCGCCGGTGAACAGCAGCAGGCCCGTGGCCAGCGTGCGGCTGTCCTCGCCGGACAGGTAGAGCAGCGGCAGCAGGAACGTGTTCCAGGCGGACATGAACGCGAGCACGGCAAGGGCGGACGCGCCGGGCAGCGCCAGCGGCGCCATCACCTTCGTGAAGACGCCCAGCTCGTCACAGCCGTCCACCCGGGCGGCGTCCGCGAGCTCGTCCGGCATGTCGAGGAAGAACGCGCGCATCAGGAAGATTCCGAGCGGCAGGCCCGTGCCGCCGGCGCCGGCGATCGAAGGCAGGATCACCGCCAGCGGGTTGTCGAGCAGGCCATAGTCGCGCAGGTTGTAGTAGAGCGGGATCATCAGGCTGAAGAAGGGGATCATCAGCCCCAGGACGAAGCCGAAGAACAGCAGCGAGCGCCCCGGGAACGCAAACCGCGCGAGCGCGTACCCGGTCAGCATCGACAGCGCCACGACGCCGAGCACGACCGGGACCATGATCACGATCGTGTTCATGAAATAGCGGCCGAAGTTGCCCAGCGTCCAGGCGTCGACGAGGTTCTCGAAGCGGACCGAGCTGAACAGCTGGAATGGGTTGCCGGTCTCGATCGTGGGGTCCTTGAAGGCCGTCGAGAAGATCAGGATCATCGGCAGCAGACAGAGCAGGGCCCAGAAGCCGAGGAACGCGTACTTGGCGACCGCGAAGGCGAGGTTCCGGCGCCGCCGGACCCGATCGGCGGGCCGGGAGACGGCGATTCCGCCGGCCGTCATCGCGTCCGACCCCGCTCCCGGAAGCGCAGGAGCGCCACCGCGAGCACCAGCGAGATGATCGCGATGACCATGCTGATCGCGGACCCGTAGCCCGCGAAGTTCCGGTTGAAGGCCATCTTGTAGGCATAGCCGGCCATCGTCTCGGTCGCCGTGCCGGGGCCGCCGCGGGTCATGACGTAGACGATGTCGAACACGGAGAAGGCGCCGACGAGGGTGATCGTCAGCACGAACGTGAAGACCGGCGCGATCCCCGGCAGCAGCACGTGGCGGAAGCGCTGCCACGCGTTGGCGCCATCCACCTTGGCCGCGTCGACGAGGTTCAGGTCGATCCCCTGCAGGCCGGCCAGGAACATGACGACGCAGAACCCGAAGGTCGACCAGATGGCCGCGATGAGCACCGCGACCAGGGCCGTGTCCGGGTCGCCCAGCCAGCCGCGAGACCAATCGTCCAGGCCGACCGCCTCGAGCGCGGTGTTCAGCACCCCGAACAGCGGGTTGTAGATCCAGCCCCAGACGAGCCCGATGACGACCACGGGCAGGATGACGGGCAGGAAGTAGATCGCCCGGAACCCGGTCCGGAACCCTGCCCCGGACCACAGCACGATCGCCAGGGCGAGGCCGATGGCGATGGGAGCGGCCGTCCCGATGACGGCCCAGACCACGTTGTTCGACAGGGCCCGCCAGAAGTCCTCGTCACCGAGCAGGGCCTGGTAGTTGGCCAGCCCGACGGGGGTCTTCTCGGGCGCGAACCCGTCCCAGGCGGACAGGCTGAGCTGGAGCGTGCCGATGAACGGCACGATCATGAACAGGACATAGAGGGCGAGCGACGGACCCACGAACAGGGCCACGAGGGCCCAGCTCGTCTGCCGTCGGCCGCGGACGCGGCCACGCCGGCGGGTGATCCGCTCGAAGGCGCCGGCACTGACGCTGGCGACGGAACCGGTCATCGCTCGCCCTCCATCGGGACCCTAGGGCCGCTCGAGGGTTTCGCCGGCCGCCTTGGCCTTCTGGTACTCCTCCTGCAGCGCGTCGGCCTGCTCCTGCGGCGTGATCGTGCCGTTCAGGACCTCCTGGAAGCCCGTGAACATCTGCTCGTTGAAGCCGGCCGGCGTGAGGACGTCGATGTTGTAGCCGAAGTCGGACGTCTCACCGCTCGACTCGGCCAGGTCGTCGAGGACCTGCTGGAACAGCGGCGAGACCTCGACGCCGGTCGTGTCGACGGGCTGGGCCGGGATCGTGTTGAAGACCGGCAGCGACCACTTCTTGGTCACCTCGTCGGACAGGAGCCAGTCGAGGAACTCGAAGGCGGCGTCCTTGTTGTCCGAGTTGGCGGCCACGAACGAGCCGCCGCCGAGGCCTGCCGGCGGGGCGATCTTCGAACCGTCGATCGAGGGGAACGGGAAGAATCCGACCTCGAAGTCCGTGTTGTCGGTGATCTCCGCGACGAGCCACGTGCCGGTCGGGACCATGGCGGCCTTGCCCGCGTAGAAGAGCGCGTTGGCGTCCTCGTAGGTGACCGCGTTCGGGTCGCGCGGGAAATAGCCGGCTTCCTGGAACTCGCGGAAGTAGATGTCGATCGCCTTGACGGTGTCCTCGTCGTTCCACGGCGAGTCGCCGTAGAGCTTCTCGTCGAGGCCCTCGCGGCCGACGATGTTGGACAGCGTCATGCTGAACTGGTGCCCAGCCGGCCACTGCGGCTGGTTGCCGAACGCGAGCGGGGTGACCCCGTCCGCCTTGAAGGCGTCCATGATCGTCCGGAACTCCTCGAGGGTCTGGGGCTCCTCGAAGCTCTTCTCGTCGAACATCGTCTTGTTGTAGTAGATCCCGACCTCCTCGACCGCGCCCGGCACGCACGACAGGACGCCCGCGTACGTGCAGCGGGCCTTCGCCCAGTCGAACGTCTCCCAGCCGTACTTCTCGTAGGCCGGCGCCAGGTCGGCCAGCAGCCCGGCCTTGGCGTAGACGCCACCGAACCCGGGGCCCGTGTCGCCGCCGAACAGGTCGACGTCGCCGGCGCCGATGCGGGTCTGCAGGATCGTCCGCAGCTGGTCGTTGTCGAGCGCCTCGCGCTTGACCTGGATGTTGGGGTGGCTGTCGTTGAACTCCTGGACCTGGGCCTGGGCCTGCTTGTCGATGTCCGGGTCCTCGGCGATCCCGACGAGCCAGGTGATCTCGACCGGGCCGGTCGGCGCGGTCGAGGCGGTCGCGGCCGGGTCCTGGCTGGCCTGGCCGGCCTGGCTGGCGGATGGCGCCACGGACGCCGGACGCTGGGTGGGCGGCCCCGAGCCGCCGCCGCAGGCGGCGATGGCGAGCACGGCTGTGATCGAAAGTGCGCTGAGACGTTTCACGATCGCTCCTCCACGTGGACCCTGCGGGATCCCTGCTGCCTGGTCTGTCCCGTTGCCGCGGCGCTCGCCGCGAGTAAACTCATCCCTCGATCCCTGCCTCGGGCGCCTGCCCCGGACGCCCCGTGGCGGGCAAGGGTCGCCGCCAGCTGCTCGCGCGAGAAGAGCTCGTCGGCGACCATGGCCGCGGCTCCGATGACGCCGGCCAGGGGGCCGAGGCTCGACGGGAGGATCTGGAGTCGGCGGGTTGCCAGCGGGAGGGACCGCCGGTAGACCGTCTGCCGGATCGTCGCGAGGTACAGGTCGCCCGCCCCGGCGACACCGCCACCGATGACGATCAGCGACGGGTTGAAGAGATTGACGACGGTCGCCAGCATCCCGCCAACGTAGCGGGCGGAATGCTGCAGCAGCTCGACCGATGCGGGGTCCCCGCGCCCGGCTGCCGCCGCCACGTCCTGCGCCGTCGGCGACCGGCCCTCGGCGAGGGCTCTCGCCAGGACCGGGCTTCGACCCTCGCGCGCCAGCATCTCGGCATCACGGGCGAGCGCGTGCCCGCCGGCGAGCGCCTCCAGACAGCCGACGTTGCCGCACCGGCAGACGACCCCGTCCTCGACGACCTGGATGTGGCCGACGTCACCGGCGCTGCCCTGCGAGCCGCGATGGAGCTGCCCGTCGGAGATGAGCCCCGCCCCGATCCCGGTTCCGATCTTCACGAAGACGACGTTGCGGTGGCCCTGGGCGACGCCCGCCCGCCAGTCGCCCATGGCCATGACGTTGACGTCGTTGTCGACCCAGACCGGCGCTCCGAGCCGGGTCTCGAAACGCTCCCGGATCGGATAGTCGTCCCAACCGGGCATGATCGGCGGCGCGACCGGTCGCCCGGTCTCGAACTCCACGGGCCCGGGAACGCCGAGGCCGACGCCCCACAGCCCGCCCGCCGCGGGCGGCTCGTTGGCGGTGAGCTCGGCGAACATCGCCTCGACGCGCCCGAGGACGATGTCGGGCCCGGCGGCAATGTCCGACGGCTCGGCTCGGTGCGCCCGGATCCGGCCGGACAGGTCGGCGAGGGCGACGTCGATCGAGCTCGCGCCCAGATCGGCCGTCAGCAGGTACCCCGCCTCCGCGCCGAAGCCCAGGTGGCGGGGTGGGCGCCCACCGGTGCTCGGGCCGGTGCCGCCTTCGACGATCAGGCCGACCGCGGCCAGCTCACCGCTCCGCTGCGCCACGACCGCCCGCCCGAGACCGGTCCGCTCGGCGATCTCGCTCCGGGATCGGGCGCCGGCCAGCCGCACGGCGTCGAGGACGAGAACGGTCGCGTCGACGACATCGGTGGGAGATGCGGCGCTCAGCTGGTCCCGTGGCGGCACGCCGGCAGCATACTTCCGCGGGTCAAGGGCAGAAGTGCCCGCCGCGCCGGCCGATGTCGCGAGGCCGGGGCGGTGCCCCGTCGTGGTGGGCGGTGTGGTTTGCTCGCCTCAATCGATCCCGTGCCGCAGCGCCCGGCCGGGCGTTGCGCCGGTGTGCCGCCCGTCGGCGACGACCGGCCGGCCGGCCACGAGCACGTGCTCGATGCCATCGGGGTACCGGCGGGGGTCGTCGGCGGTCGCGTTGCTCCGGACCGTGGCCGGATCGAATACCACGATGTCCGCCACGGCGCCGTCGCGGAGCACGCCACGATCGCGCAGCCCCAGCCGTGCCGCGGGCGCCGAGGTCATCCGCCGGACCGCCTCCTCCAGGCCGAGGAGTCCCTCTTCGCGCACGAACTGCCCGAGGATCCGGGGAAAGCTGCCGTACGTCCTTGGGCTGGGCCTGGCCCCGAGGAACGTCGAATCCGTGCCGACCATCCCGATCGGGTGGCGCAGGAAGCGTCGGATGCCGTCGGTGTGCGGCCCGGGCGTCACCTCGTTCGGGCGGAGGTTCTCGGCCAGGAGCAGGTCGCACAGCGCATCCACGGGGTCCGAGCCGGTCGCGTCGATCAGCTCGCCGAGCGGGCGGCCCTCCCACCGGGCGTGCTCCGGGTGGGCGAGGTAGCCGATCCGGACGTCGCGGAGCCCGCCGGCCCCTGCGAACAGCACGCCCCGCTCCGCGAGCTCGCGGCGGATGCGGTGGCGGACGGTGCGGTCGCCGAGGCGCTCCTTCGTGCGCGCCGGCCCGCCCTCCTGGGCCCAGGTCGGGATCAGGATCAGGAGGCGCGTGCTCGCCCACTCGGACGGGTAGGCGTCGAAGGTCACGTCCAGCCCCTCGGCCCGGGCATCGTCGACGAGCGCGAGGAGCTGCTCCGGAGGGCCCGGGAACGTCCGGCGGTGGTAGAAGTGGGTGATGTGGGCGGGCGCCTCGCCCCGCCGGCCGATCTCGATCGCCTCTCGGAACGGGTCGAGGAAGCGGTCGCCAAGCGGGTAGCGCACGTGCGTGTGGTAGAAGCCGCCGTTGCGCCCCGCCTCCCGGGTCAGATCCGCGAGCTCCGCGGTCGTGGCGTAGCTGCCGGGCGGGTAGTCGAGCCCGCTCGACAGGCCCCAGGCCCCCTCCTCCATCGCCTCGCGGAGCATCGCCAGCATGCGACCGGTCGCATGCTGGTCCGCGGGGACGTCATCCCAGCCGAGCGCCCCGATCCGCAGCGCCGAGTTGCCGACGAGGAACGCGACGTTGAGGCTGATCCGGCCGTCGAACCGGCCGAGGTACGTCTCGACGGACGACCAGTCGTACGCGATGTCCGGGTGGCCGTCGAGCCCCGCGTTGAGCTCGACGAAGTCCCGCAGGGCCCGTGGGTCGTCGAACGGGGCATACGAGTTGCCGTCGACGCCGATGACCTCGGTGGTGATGCCCTGCCGGACCTTGGGCTCGTGGAGCGGCTCCGCGAGCAACCACAGGCCGGAGTGGCTGTGCAGGTCGATGAAGCCGGGCGCCACCACCCTGCCGGTGGCGTCGATCGTGCCTGCCGCGGCGGGCGGCGGGGCGCCGGCGGGGACGAGCCGGATCCGGTCGCCCTCGATGGCCACGCTGCCGGGTGTTCCGGGCGCGCCCGTTCCGTCGACGAGCGTGCCGCCGGTGATCAGGATGTCCGCGGTCACGTGGCCGGGCTCCGGGAAGCGGTTGGGTTCCGGCTGGCGGACCAAGGAGCGGGTGGAGGTGGGGCCGGCTCGGCGTTCCGTGCCGCTGTGGGCCGGGCGGTCCGGCTGGCGGACCAGGGCACGGGTGGAGGGGGGGCCGGCACGGCGTTCCGGGCCCCTGCCCGCCCGTTGGTCCTCTTGGCGGACCAGGGCACGGGGAGACACCCGTGCCTCCGACACCTCAGAGCGGCCGCCCGCCCGTTGGTCCGCTTGGCGGACCAGCGAGCATCCGCGTAAGCGCAGGGTGAGCGCTGGTCGCCATCATCTGGGCCATGGGAACGCGCGAACGCCCAAGCGATCGGGGACGACGGCGTGCACGCGAGGCTTTCCGGCGCATCGGGCTGGACCATCGCCACGCCCGGGTGGGTGCCGGCCTGAGCCTCCGGGCGGTGGCCGCGGAAACGGGCTCCTCGCACCAGCACCTGCGTCGGTTCGAGCGCGGCGAGCTCCAGCGTGTGTCCATTGCCGAGGCGGGCGCGTGGTGTGCGGTCGTGGGGCTCGACCTCGCGATCCGCACCTATCCGGCGGGCGACCCGATCCGTGACCGTCCCCAGCTCGTGCTCCTCGAGCGGCTTCGCGTGGAGCTCCACGGGTCCCTCGGCTGGCAGACGGAGGTCCCGCTTCCGATCCACGGTGACCTCCGGGCGTGGGATGCGCTGGTCTCGGGCCATGCGCCGCGGCCGTGGCGAGCCCGGGTCGAGGCCGAGACGAGCATCGCGGACGGGCAGGCGCTCGAACGTCGCCTCCGGCTCAAGCGTCGCGATGATCCGGACGGTCATCTGATCCTGCTCGTCTCGGACACGCGGACGAACGCGACGGCGCTGCGGGCGCTCCGGCCGGGCCTGCAGGACTTCCTGCCGGCCACGGCCCGATCTCTCCTTGGGGCCCTTCGCGAAGGTCGGGATCCGGCCCGCAGCGGCATCGTGGTCCTGTAGCACGGAGGCCGACTTAGGGTCCACGCCGGGGCGCCGATCACGTCGGCGCACCCGCCCTCGGCCCCTCCAGTTGACGCCCGCGAACCCAGGCGCCGCGGACCATCTCCGGGTGCGCGCGGAAGATCAGTCGGCTCAAGAGGTCCACCGGATCGTCCAGATCCGCGCCCGGGATCGCGGCGGTGAGCGCAGCGTCGACGGCGATCAGGTCCGCCTCCTTGCCCTCCTCGAGCGAGCCGATCTTCTTCTCAACGCCCAGGGCGCGCGCGCCCTCGAGCGTCGCCATCCGCAGCCAGTCCAGCGGAGCGAGAGTCGGGCGCGCGTCGCCGCCGACGACCCGCAGCGCGTTCTGCGTGTACGCCCCCACCCGCATCGCGTCGAAGATCGAGAGGTCCGGCCCGCCCGCCACGTCCGAGCCCAGCCCGACCGTCAGCCCCGCCTCGAGGTAACGCGCCAGCGGCATCACGCCCGAGGCGAGGAACAGGTTCGAGGCCGGACAGTGGGCCACCCGGGTGTCCGTCTCGACCAGCCGCGCCAGCTCGCGGTCCGAGAGGTGGATGGCATGCGCGAGCACCGTGCGCGGGCCGAGCCCGCCCGCCCGGTCATAGACGTCGACGTAGTCCCGGGCCTCGGGAAATAGCCGGGCCACCTCGGCCATCTCGCCCCGGTCCTCGGACACGTGCGTCTGCCAGAGCGCGCCAGCGGCCCGTGCCGCGTCGGCGGAGGCACGCAGCATGTCCGCGGTGCAGGAGATCGCGAAGCGGGGCGTGAACGCGTACAGCAGCCGGCCGGCATCTCGCCCGTGCCACCGCTCGCACAGCTCGATCGACTCGCGGAGCGAGCGGTCGCGGATCGTCGAGAGGTCGATCGTCTCGTCGTAGGTGATCCGGTCCATCATCACCTTGCCGATGACCGCCCGGATCCCATGCGCGTCGGCCGCATGAAAGGCGGCGTCGAGCGAGCGGGCATAGACCGTCCCGTACAGCAGCACCGTCGTCGTGCCGACGGCCGCGAACGCGTCGAAGGCCAGCGGCGCCAGCCGCTCGGCCACCGTGGGGTCCGCCCATTCACGCTCGAGCGGGAAGATGTACCGGTCGAGCCAGGCGAGGAGGTCGAGCCCCGCCCCGAGCCCCGCGTTGGGGAGCTGGGGGAGATGGGCGTGCAGGTCGACCATTCCGGGCAGCAGCACCCATGGGCGAAGGTCGAGCGCGGCGTTCGCGAGCTCGGGCCGCTCCGCCGCCGCGCCGACCGACGCGATGCGGCCCGCCGGGTCGACCTCGAGGACCCCGTCGGCCTCCCATCGGATGCCGCCCGCCGCCAGCGGGCTCAGGATCCGGGCGCGCAGGGAGAAGGGCGGCCGCGCGGGGAGAGGCGGCACCGGCATCACGGCGGCCGATGCTAGCAGAGCGGTTCGACGGCTCCGGAGGCGCCCGGTGTCAGCGGCGCGAGGATCCAGTAGCCCGGCGGCGTCCCGCAGGCGGCCCGGCGGCGTCCCGCAGCCCGGCGACGTCCCGCAGCCCGGCGACGGAGCGCGGCTCAGCGGCGTCCGGCGCCGCGGAGCATCAGCGCTTCTTGGTCCGGTAGAGCGCCAAGTGCTCCGTCCACGGGGACGCTCCGCGATCGCCAGGCGCACACGACCCGTGCCAGCCGCAGACGCAGGTGATGGTCTGCGCCTTGTGAACATACGTCTCGATCACGTGCTTGAACGGCGGCTCGACCGCGGTCGCGGAGCGAAGAGATGATGCGGACGAGCGAGGGTTCACGCGGACCTCCTGGGAATCCCTGGGCGCGAGACGGAGCGCGGGGGCTCGAAGTATGCCCGAAATCGGCGATCCCTGCTGGCAACACCCGCGCCCGTTCGCACCTATCCCGCCGGCAGGAGCGACGTGTCGACGACCTGCTCGACCGTGACCGGGTTGGGCACCAGCCCGAGCTCGGTCATGAACGCAATCGACTGCTGCCATGCGCCGGTGTCGATGGCCCCCATGGCGCCTGCGCCGTCGCCCTCGTCGTCGCCCCGCCACGCCTCGATCGTCGCGTCAAGGATCGCCTCCTGGGTGGCGCGGTTCTGGGCGAGGTCGGGTACCGCGGCGATCGCCGCGTCCACGCCGCGAGCCGGATCGTCGGCGATCGCCTCCATCGCCCGCAGCGTCGCCGCCACGAACGCCTGCACCGCATCGCGCTTCGTCTCGAGCGTCCCGGTGCCGGCGATCAGGCCGGGGCCCGGGAGCGGCACGACGTCGTCGACACGCAGCACCACCGCGTCCTCGCCCGTCAGCTCGAGCTGGACGGGCTCGTTGTTGACGAAGCCGGTCGCGGCGTCGACGGCGTCCTCCTGGACGGCGACCCCCTGCCCGAAGTCGGGGTACTCGTGGATCTCGAGGTCGTCGGCCGTGAGGTCCGCCGACTGGAGCAGGGCCTGGAGCATGATCCACGAGGAGCCGTACCGCCCCGGGATGCCCAGCTTGCGCCCGGCCAGATCCTCCGGCCCCTCGATCCCGCTCGATGCCTTGGCGAACACGATCGACGGGAACGCGCGGTAGACCGAGGCGACGTACCGGATCGGGATCCCCTGGCTGACGGCCGGGATGACGCTCGTGCCGTCGGCGAGCCCCACGTCGACGGCGCCCTGGCCCACGAGCGTGACGAGATCCGGGTCGATCTTGTTCTGGAACGTCACCTCGAGCCCGGCCTCGCGGTAGAAGCCCGCCTGCTGGGCGAGGTAGAAGGGCGCGAACTGGACGCTCGGGATGAAGCCGAGCCCGACCGTCAGGGGGGTCACGGGGGTCGACGAGGCGGCGGGCGGGCTCGACGCGCCCACGGTGCAGGCGCCGGCCGCCACGGCGATCGACAGGACGGCGGCGAGGGCGGCGAGCGGGCGGCGCGAGGGCATGGGCGGGTCTCCGATCTTGATTACCGGGCGCCGACCAGCCGGCGCTCGACGAGGATGACGAGGAGGTACAGCGCGACGCCGAGCGCCGCGATCGTGACCAGGGTCGCGAACATGAGCGGGATGTCGAAGAGGCTCCCGCGCGCCAGGTTGACGAGCACGCCGAGACCGCGCTCCGCCCCCGCCCACTCGCCCACGATCGCGCCGACGACGGCGAGCGTCACGCCGACCCGCATCCCGCCGAGGATGCTCGGCAGCGCGGCGGGGATCTCGAGGGTGGTCAGGACCTGGCGGCGGGTGGCCCGCAGGCTGCGGCCGAGCTCGAGCAGCCCGGCGTCCACCGATCGGATCCCGACCATCGTCGCCACCGCGACCGGGAAGAAGACGATCAGCGCGCAGATGACGACCTTGCTGAGGAGGCCGGGGCCGAACCACAGCGCCAGCAGCGGCGCGAGGGCGAGGATCGGCGTCGCCTGCGCGGCCACCAGGTAGGGCGAGAGCAGCCGCTCGACGAGTGCCGAGCGGGCGAGGCCATAACCGATGACCAGTGCAAGGCCCGCCCCGACGGCGAACCCGAGCACGACCTCGACGAGCGTCGCCGCGAAGTGGGGCGTGATCGTTCCCTCCGCCAGCGCTTCGACGAGGCGGCCGGCGACGGCTTCCGGCGGCGGCAGGATGAACGGCGGCAGCCCACCGACGACGACGATCGCCTTCCAGCCGGCGAGCGCGACGACAAAGGCGCCGAGGACCGTGATCGCGCCGATGCGCGTCACGCGGCCACGTCCTCGAGGTGCCGGCGGACGATGCGGGCGAGAGGCGACACGACGGCGTCGTCGAGGGTCGACATGTCGCGCGGGCGCGGCAGCGGTACGGGCAGGTCGGCCAGGACCCGACCCGGTCGGGCGGACAGGACGATGACCCGGTCGGCCAGGAAGATCGCCTCCGGGATGCTGTGGGTCACGACGATCCCGGTCGTCGCGGTCCGCGCCCACAGGTCCAGGAGCTCGACGTTGAGCCGCTCCCGCGTCAGGGCGTCGAGCGCGCTGAACGGCTCGTCGAGCAGCAGCACCCGCGGCTCGAGGGCGAGCGCCCGCGCGAGCGCGACCCGCTGGCGCATCCCGCCGGACAGCTGCGACGGCCGCGCGCCGGCTGCACCCTCCAGGCCGACGAGCTCGAGCAATTCGCTGACCCGGGCATCCCGGCGAGCGCGGGGCCACCCGGCGAGCTCGAGGGGATAGGCGATGTTTGCGGCTACGGATCGCCAGGGCAGGAGGCGTGGCTCCTGGAACACGAGCCCGACGGCCGGGTCCGGCTCGGTCACGGGACGCCCATCCAGCGTCACACCGCCACGGTCCGGCGTCAGCAGTCCAGCGATCGCCCGCAGGAGCGTGCTCTTGCCGGACCCGTTGGGGCCGATCAGCGCGACGATCTCCCCGGGCTCGACGTCAAGCGAGACCCCGTCGAGCGCGAGCAGGGGCCCGTCCGATCGACGGAAGGTGAGCGCCACGTCGACCACGGACACGCGCCCGGCGCGATTCGTCACGTGATCCCCTCCGGGATCCGACCGCGCAGGATCGGCGCGATGGCCGGGTGGAGCGCGGCATAGCGCGCGTAGAGGTCGTCGTAACGGTCCCCCGTCGCGCGATCCGGCTCGAGCCAGCGGTCGATCCGCGTCATTGCCGCGATCGCGCTCGGCAGGTCCGCGTGCGCGCCGACGCCCGTCGCGGCCACGATCGCGGAGCCGAGGACCGCGGTCTCGAGCACATGCGGGACCGCCACGGGGAAGCCGGTCACGTCCGCCTTGATGCGGTTCCAGGTCTCGCTCCGGGCCGGGCCGCCACACACGCGCATCGCGGCGACCCGGACGCCGGCCTCGAGGATCGGCTCCGCGACGTGCCGGATGGCCAGCGCGGCAGCCTCGAGGATCGCCCGGACGAGGTGCCCGCGACCATGGCCCATCGTCAGTCCCACGAACGCCCCGCGCGCCTCCGGATCCCAGAGCGGCGACCGCTCGCCGGCCAGATACGGCAGGAAGACCAGCCCGTCCGTGCCGGGCACGGCGGCGGCCTCGCCGATGAGCGACTCGATCGTCTGGCCGCAGCCCAGCACGTCCTCGCGGAACCAGTCGAGCGCCTTGCCGGTCGCCGCCATCGCCCCACCCACGATCCAGCGACCCTCGAGCGGCGACGGCGTGCAGAAGGCACCGCGGGCGTCGACCGGCCCGTCCCAGTAGACGCCGAAGCCGCCGGCCGTGCCACCGGCGTCCATCGCGTCGCCGGGCTGCAGCATGCCGGCGCCGTGGAAGCTGGCGAAGGCGTCGACCATGCCCGCGATCACGGGCGTCCCGACCGGCAGGCCGGTCGCCTCGGCAGCATCGCGCGTCAGGGCCCCGAGCCTGGCCCCGGCCGCGATCGCCGGCGGCACCCGGTCGGCCGGGATCCCCCGCTCGAGGACCGCCGGGGACGCGGGTGCCGGCTGGCCGGGGACGAGCGTCGTGGCCGCGATCCCGGTCAGTCGATGGGCCAGGAACTCCCACGTGTTCAGGTACCAGCGTGTCTCCGCCGCTACGCCGGGCTCGTGCCGCTCGACGTGGAGCGCCGCTGGCAGCACGCCGAGCGCCCAGCCGCGCAGGCCGCTCGCCTCGGTCAGCTCGGCCTGCTCAGCGGAGGCGCGCGCATCGAGCCAGGTGATCGCCTGGCGGGTCGGCCGGCCGGCCGCGTCGATCGCGGTGAGGGTGGGGCCGTGGCCGTCGACGGCCACGGCCAGGACCTCGCCGGGACTGCGATCCAGCAGCTCGCGGGTCGTCCGCGTCACCGCCGACCACCATGCCTCCGGGTCCTGCTCCGCGACCCCTTGGCCTGGTCCAGGCCGCAGGGGGTGGGCCGCCCGGGCCAGGGCCAGGAGCCGACCGTCCAGTGTGACAAGCCCGGCCTTTGTCTCGGTCGTCCCGACGTCGATGCCGAGCACGACGGACTCGCGCGTGGTCACCTGCCGAGCCCCGGCTGCGGCGGGTCGGCACTCTCCTCGTCGGCGGCGAGCACGGCCTCGGCCGTCTGCGCGTCCGTCACGAGCGTCGTGACAATGCCCGCCCGCAGCGCGCCGAGGATCGGCGCCACCTTGGAGGCGCCACCCGCGACGCCGATCGTGACCGGGACCCGGCGCAGCTCGGCCGCGTCGAAGGCGATGGTTCGGGGGCGCAGGGCGTCGCGGGCGATGAACCGTCCGTACCGGTCGAACGGCGCGATGAGCACCTCGCCCACGGCCTGCCGGCGATCCAGCTCCCGGGTGAGCTCGTCGCCGAAGCTCCCCGCGCCCCAGCCACGGCCGCCGATCCCGAACAGCGCCACGTCGAGCCGCTCCCAAAGCTCGAGCACGCTACGGATCCCCGCGTGCCGGATCAGCGCGTCCTTGGTCGCCGCGTCGTCGACCAGTCCGGGCGCGAGGAGGCCGTGGGCGGCCGCCCCAAGCGCCTCCGCCACCCGGCGGAATGGTTCGCGAGCCGGGCCCGCGAACCAGTAGCCGCCGCACAGCGGCACGATCGTCGCCGCGACCGGGGACGGAGTCTCGGGCAGCGCATCCGCCGTCGCGGAGACCGATGCGCCGTCGCCGAGGCCGACGACTGCCCCGTCGCGCACGGTCGAGCTGAGCACCTGCGCGGCCAGCCTGCCGACGCTGCGACGGGTCAGCTCCTCCGGGCCCTCATGGCTGGGGGCGAGGTGCACTTCGCGCAGTCGGAAGCGCTCCCGCAGCACCGGACCCGCGGCCGACTCGACGGCCGGCCGGTCATGGATCCGGATCTCGACGATGCCCTCGGCGCGGGCCTGCTTGAGCAGCTTCGAGACCTGCGGGCGAGTCACGCCCACGAGTTCCGCGATCCGTCCCTGGGTCTCGCCCAGCTCGTAGTAGAGGCGGCTGACGCGGACGAGCGTGCCGATGTGAGCTTCCGGGGGGCTGACGTTCCGCACTTTTGCATTATACAGATGTGCCTCGCCGCGCACTTCGCCCGGCGCGGACCATCTCTCGTCTGCACCGGGATCCCGTGTAATGAACCTGTCACTTGCGGTAGCCCAAGCGAGTCTCTACGGTGGCCCGCGGAGGCATGCCGTCCACATCGCTCACGGCCCTGTGGTGCGGCGCCGAGCACGCCTCCCAATGCGCAACAGGCAGGTCGGCCCGCTCGTGTCCCATCCGCATGCCCGGCCACCCACGCCCGTGTCGGGTCTGACCTGATGGCCAGCCACCAGACCCGGGCCGTTTCTCGACGGACCTCCTCAACGGCTCGATGGGCGGTGGGGGTCCTCTTCGACAGCACGTTCCTGCCCCCAGGCCATGCCGCGGCGAGCACCATCGTCGATGTCGGAACGACACCAGCGTGACCCGGATCCTCCCGGTCTGTCTCCCGGCGTCGGACGTCGGCTTCGGTGAGCGCGTTCGCCGGGTCGTGTCGCAGGATCGATGGGATCTCGACTCCGCCGAGGCGATTGCCCTGATGCAGGCGGTCCTACGCCAGAGCTACCCGATGGCGACTGTCGTGAGCCATGACGGGGTGTGGGCGGGCGGCCAGCGCCGCACCGTGGTGCTCGACGTCTACCGTGATGGGGCCCCGGGAGCCGCCGAGCTCGAGGTTCGCTGGGCGGGGGCAGTCTACGACCGGAGCGGGGTCGCGGCCTACCGGCTGGCGGCCCGCATCCTCGGCGACGGCGCGGCCGCGGAATTGGTTGTCGAGCGGGCCTTCCGCGAGGTCCGGCGGTCGGTCGAGGCCGGCCTTTCGGTCGAGGCGGGGGGAGCGGCCGTGGAGGCTGCCGCTCGACGGCTCGCGAACGATGCCCGCCTGTCCGCACAGCCTGCGCCGAGCGCTGCCCGGACCATCGACGCGCCGGAACGACCCGCGCTCGCGGGCGAGTCCGTGCGCAAGGGCGCAGTCCGCACCGTCCTGACGCAGGCAGCGCTTGCCCGATTGCTCGCTGCTCAGCGAGGGGTCCTCGAGCTTGGCGTCCTCGAGGACCTGAAGGTCAGCGAGATCGCGGAGCGAATGCAGACGATGTCCGCGGCCGTCCACACCCTCCTCAGGGAGGCGTTACTGGCGGTCGGCTCCGGGGTTCCGCCATCCTCGGCGACGACGCTTGCGCACTGGCGTGCCGCGCAGCGGCGCTGGGACCAGCTGCCGGCGAACGATCCCGCTCGCGCGGAGCGGGGCCTCGTCGTCGCGCACGCATGGCTCGACTACCAGGTCGTGAGCGGTGCCGTCGAGCCACAGACGGCGATCCTCGTCACCGGCGCTGACCGGCGTTTCATTGCGGCCAGCGCCAATGCCGGCCACATCCTTGGCCGACCATCGTTGATCGGGCTCCGGATCGACGACGTGACGGCTGCGTATGCTCGACCGCTCGTTGCCGAGCTCTGGAAGATGTTTGCCGCCAACGGGTCCATGCACGGCGATTACGACTGCGATCGACCCGGTCAACCTCCCATCCGCATCCCGTTTCGCGGCGTCTGGGGTCGACCGCTGCCCGATCTCCAGGTCGGATACCTTCAGTCACTCGCTGCGGTTCCGGCTGGTGTCGCCGCGTCCGCCTGACACACACCGGCGTCACGTCCGGGCCGCTACAGCACGCGCCCGGGGTTCAGGATGCCGAGCGGGTCCAGCGCGGACTTGATCCGGCGCATGACGTCGACCGCCCCCTCCCCCACCTGCGCCGGCAGGAACTCGCGCCGCGAGGCGCCGATCCCGTGCTCCGCCGTGACCGTGCCGCCCAGGTCGAGGGCCGCCCGGTAGAGGTCGGCCCGGGCCGCCTCGGTGAGCTCCTCGGCCCGCGCGTCGTCGCGCTCGAAGATGAAGTTCGGGTGGAGGTTGCCGTCCCCGGCGTGGCCGAACGTGGCGCAGCGGATCCCATGGCGGTCCGCGATCGCCTCGATCGCTCGGAGCAGCTGTGGGACGCGGGCACGCGGCACGCCAACATCCTCCATCCGGACGGTGCCCTGACGCTCGAGCGCGCGCAGCGCGAGGCGCCGGGCCTGCCGCAGCCAGTCCGCCTCGGTGGCGTCGGCCGCCTGCACGATCGAGGTCGCCCCGGCCGCCTCGCATGCCGCGCCGGCGGCCTCGATCTCCGCGGCCGCCCCGGCAGCCGGCAGGTCCGACTCGATCATCAGCATCGCCTCGGCGTCGCGGTCGAGACCCAGCTGGTGCCAGTCGTCGACCGCCGCGATCGTGGCCCGGTCCATCAGCTCGAGCGTCACCGGGACGAGCCCCGCGGCCGTCATGCGCGCCACCGCGTCGCCGGCCGCCTCGAGCGAGGCGAAGAACGCAAGCATCGTCGAGCGCGGCGGCGGCAGCGGTCGGAGCCGCAGCGTCGCCTCGGTGATGATCCCGAGCGTCCCCTGCGACCCGACGAAGAGATGCGTCAACGCATAGCCCGCGACGTCCTTGACGTTCCGGCCGCCGGTGCGGATCACGGACCCGTCCGCCAGCACGACCTCCAGGCCGAGGACGGATTCCCGCGTCTGGCCGTACTTGACGCAGCACAGCCCGCCGGCATTCGTGCCCAGGTTGCCGCCGATCGAGCAGGTCTCGTAGCTCGCGGGATCCGGCGCGTAGAAGAGCCCCTCGGCGGCCATCGCGCGCTTCAGCTCGGCGTTGATGATCCCTGGCTGGACGACGACGCACAGGTTCTCCCGGTCCAGCTCGAGGATGCGGTCCATCCTCACCAGCGCGATCGTCAGGCCGCCCTCGATGCCTGCCGCGCCGCCGGACAGCCCCGTCCCGGCGCCGCGGGGAACGACCAGGATCCGGTGCTCGGCGGCGACGCGGACGAGACTGGCCACCTCCGCGGTCGACGCGGGCAACGCCACCGCCAGCGGGAGCCCGGCGTGCAGATAGGCGGTCTCGTCGTTGCGGTAGCCCTCGCGATCGACGGGATCGGTCAGGAGGCGGACCTCCGGCAGCGCCCGGCCGATGGCTTCGAGGAAGGCGGACTGCGCGGCCGCGCTGGGCGCCGGAGGCCCGCTGGCGATGGTCATGGCCCGAAGGATACGCGGGCGGGCCGGACGTTCGGGCCGGGGCGCCCGATCGGCGGACGGGCGTAGGATCGATTTCATGCACCGTCTGCGACGCACGCTCCTGCTGCCCCTGGGCCTCGGTCTGGCCCTCGCCGCGGCGGCGCTCCCGGTCTCCCCCATCGCGGAGCGCAGTGCTGCGCCCGCCGCGGAACCGCCGACGGTCAGCGCTGGCCACGTCGCGGGCGCCACGTCCCAGCCGGCCCGGATCTCGGGCGGCACGCTGCGCACGGGCGCTGCACCGATCCGGCCGCCGGCCCCGGCAGACGCCCCAGCGACGCAGCTCGTCAGCGGGTCGGTCGACCGCGCCAGCATCCGCATGTCCGCCACGTACGCGGCGGCGCTCAACCTGAACTTCGGGACGCGGGCGATCGCGGTCGACACCACGATCACGGCCACGAACACGTCGGGCACCTCGGTCGACCGGGTCGAGCTGAACACGATCGCGGCGCGGCTCGGCGGGATCCGCCTCGGCACCGTGTCGGTCGACGGGCGTGCAGCCTCCGCGTCGATCCGCGACCAGACGATCCTCGTCCCGCTCGGTGGCGTGCTCCCGGCCGGCGCGACCGTGAAGGTCCGGGTCGCGTACCGGGCCACGCTCAAGGGCGACCTCGCCGGCTCGAACTGGCTCTTCACCCGGACGAACGGCGTGGCCAGCCTCTACCGCTGGCTGCCATGGATCTCCCGCGAGACGGCCTTCACCCGCCCGAACCATGGCGACCCGTTCGTCACCCCGGCGAGCCCGCGAGTCACGGTCAGGATCACGACGGACCGGCCACTGGTCCTCGCCACGACCGGCGACCGGATCGCCTCGAGCGGTCTCAGCCAGACCTTCGAGGCCCGCAACGTGCGCGACTTCACCGTGACGGCGGCACCGGACTTCCGGACCGGCTCGCGCGTGGTCGGCAACACCACCGTGCGGGTCTGGTACCGGCCCGGGTTCCCGGCCACGACCGCGCTCGACCAGGCGGTCCGGGCGATCGGCCGGATGAACGCGCTCGTCGGCACGTACCCGTACCGGACCTACAAGGTGGTCCAGTCGGCCGGCGGCTACGCGATGGAGGCCCCCGGCCTGATCTGGCTGCCGACCGGCGTGGCCCCGTCGAGTATCCCGTACCTCGTCCATCACGAGACGGCCCACCAGTGGTTCTACGGGCTCGTCGGCTCGGACCAGGCGCGCGAGCCGTTCACCGACGAGGCGGCCGCGGACTTCCTGGCGCGCTACACGCTCGGGTCGAAGCGGGCCAGCCGGTGCTCCACCGCCCGACTCGACCTGACGATCTACAGCTACTCGTCCGCCTGCTACTACGAGACGATCTACATCCAGGGCGGCAACTTCCTCGACGACCTACGCAGCCGGATGGGCTCGACCGCGTTCTGGAAGGGGTTGCGCGCCTACGTGAGCGCCAACCGGTACGGCATGGCGACGACGAAGTCACTGCTCGACACGCTCGACGCCCACACGTCGCTCAACCTCGTTCCCCGGTACGAGCCTCGGTTCCCGCGACTTTACTGACCGCCACCCGCGAAGGTCTGGGGGCCCGGGTCATGCGGCGGTCCGCTGCCCGGGCCTGCGGCATCCAGCGGAGCCCGGGCGGCAACCACGGGCGCCAGAGGCGGAACCCGCCGACGAGCCAGCGACTGACCGACCGCTCGATGGGTCCCCACCGGAGGCCGTAGCCATCCCGCACGGACGGCGGCAGCAGCCCCACCGCGGGCCACATCGTCCACGCGTACGCGGGGGTGGGCAGCCACCCCAGCCACCGCGCGACGGGGCCGAGCGGCGGCTGCAGCACGTGCAGCGCCAGCCGACGGGCGGTGGCTGAGATCCGGAGCGGTCCGGTCGGCCCGAGCATCGCCGCCAGGTACGCCTCGAACGTCTTCAGGTCGGGCGGCAGCAGGCCCTCGGGGACCCCGAACGCACGCGCGATCGGCCGGGTCTCCGCGTAGAAGCGCTCGCGCCGGTCCCGGGACAGCGGCCCGAGCCAGGCCTCCGCCGCGACGAGCGTCGAGTCGACGAGCGTGGCATGGACCCACAGCGAAAGCTCCGGGTCGCGGGCGCTGTAGCGCGGCCCGTGGCGCTCCCGCGCTCCGGCGTCGCGGACCGGTCCGGCGATCCCGCGGTGCAGCGCATTCAGTCGCCGGATCTCCGCTCGAGCCCGGGGCGTGGACCCGTAGACGATCGCGAGGTAGCTCCGGAGCGTGCCTCGCAGACGCAGCCACGGGTCCGCCGCGAAGTCACCGTGCTGATCGACGCCCTCGGCGACGAGCGGATGGGCGATCTGCAGCAGGAGCGCGCGCGGGCCGGCGGCGAGCAGAAGCATCGCCTCGCGGTTCAGGCGCCAGGCTTCGCTCGCCGGCCCGTACAGGCCCGGGTCGCCGCCGGGCGTGGATCGGCGCGACGAGCCGTTCAGCGCTCCCCGGGGCGCCGGCCCACCACCCACCACGCCGCCGGGAACAGGCCCGCAGCCAGCAGGAGCTTGAGCGCGTCGACGATGAGGAAGGGCGTCACGCCGAGCGACACGCCGGTCGCCGGGTCCACGCCGAGGGCGGCCGTCAGCCACGCCGCCCCGAGCGCGTAGATCACGAGGTTGCCGAGGATCATCGCGCCGATCGCGCCGGCGAGCCGCCGGTCCCAGCCGAGCTCCGCCAGCCAGCCGACGAGCGCCGCCGCGAAGACGAACCCGACCAGATAGCCGCCCGTCGGGCCGAGCATCCACCGTCCGGCCTCCTGGCGGGCGAACGAGTCGACCCCGGAGGCGCCGCCGGCATAGAACGGCAGCGCCAGCCCGAGGGCGAGGTAGAGGAGCAGCGCGAGGACGCCCCGCCGCAATCCCAGAGCGCCGCCCACGAGCAGCACGCCGAACGTCTGGCCGGTGATCGGGACGGGCGTGGTGGCCAGCTGGAGACGGTAGTCGGCGATGAGCGGGATGGTCTGGCCGGAGGCAACGATCTCGAGCTGTGCCGTCAGCGCGACGACGAGGGCGCCGAGCCCGATCAGCAGCACGTGCCGGACCCGAGCGCTGATCGGCTCGCCGATCCGGATCGGGACGAGGAAGTCGGCGATCGTGATGCCGCGCTCGGCCGCCGGCAGGCGGGGAAGCCTCGGGATGGCGATCGTCACCGCGGTCCTCCAATCGGCCGCCGTTCTCCCGGTCCGGCGACGGTTCGAGTCTACCAAAGGCCGGCAGCGCGGCCGAACGGCTCCGGGCGGGGTGGGACTCCGGGCGCGGGGTGGCTCCGGGCGCGGGCTGTTACTCGAACTGGACGGCGCGAACGATCGACAGGCGACCGGCCAGGCGGGCGGGGTACCAGGCGGCGGCCATCGAGACGGCCAGTCCGAGGACCGCCGTCAGCGCGAGAGCGCTCCATGGGACGTCGACCGCGACGTCGAGCCGTCCACCGGCGAGGACGATCATCACCGCTCCCACGAGGAGCCCAGTCAGCCCGCCCAGGACGGCTCCCACGAGACCGAGAATGCCCGCCTCGACGACGACCATCCGGCCGACCTGGCGCCGGGTCATCCCGGCTGCGCGGAGAATGCCGATCTCGCGGACGCGCTCGACGACGTTCATGGTCAGCGTGTTGACGATGCCGAGGGCGGCGATGACGACGGCCACCAGCGCGAGGGCGTCGAACAGTCCGAAGATCCGGCCCAGGGCATCGCCGATCGCGCCCTCGATCCGGGGCAGGGTCGCCGGCTCGAGGGCCGCCACCTGGGCGATCCACTCGACCTCGGCTCGGGCGTCGGGCGGGGCGTCGGTCGCAAAGCGGACGGCGAACGAGTCGGCACCCGCGACCCCGAAGTGGCGGCGCGCGTCGCCCCAGCCGACGAGGATCGTCTCGCCCGCGCTGCCGGCCAGGGCCCGCTCCACGATCCCCACCACCCGGAGCTCCGCAACGCGCTCGCCACCGACCGCGAACCGCAGGCTGTCGCCGACCCGGACACCCAGCCGCTCCGCCTGGCTCCGTGGCAGCACGGCTGCGCCGCCGGCATCGAGCGCGGTGAGGGCGTCGGTCCGGTCGCCGGCCACGAAGGTCAGGCGGCCGTCCTCGAGCAGCGCGCGGCCATTGACCGCCGCGCCGTCGACGCGAACGCCGTCGAGCGCCAGATCGAAGGTCGCCATCGGCGTGACGCGGGCGACGCCGTCGGCGTCTCGGAGATCGTCGAGGACCGCCTCGTCCAGCCCAACCGGTCGAATGGACGTGAGGACCACCTCGCCCGGCACGACGCCTGCCAGCCAGCCGCCGGCCTCCCGGCGGGCATGCTGCGCGACGCCGCCGACGGCCACGATCATGGCCAGGCCGATGGTCAGTGCCCCGACCGTGAGCGCCGCCCGGCTGCGGTCGCGCACGAGCGAGCCCCGGGCGAGGCGTTCCTCCAGCCGTGCGACGGCGGAGAAGGGCGCGCCGGCGACCCGGCTGAGCGGCCTCAGCATGAACGGCGACAGCAGCGTCGCGATCAGCAGCACCCCGTACACCGCGAGCGCCCGGAGCGCGCCGGTGCCGGCCGCGCCGCGTGGCCAGATCAGGAGGCCCAGGATCGCGACGGATGCGAAGACAGCCACCAGCCAGCGGAGCTGGGCCCGTTGCCCGGCACCCGCCTGGGCCCGGAGCCGGAGCGCCTCGATGGGCGGGATGCGCCCGGCCCGCCAGGCGGGCTCGAAGGCGGCAGCCACCGTGACGACCAGGCCAACCGCCGCGGCGATCGCGAGCGCCGAGGGCTCGACCTCGAGGCTGCCGATCGGGACGGAACCGATCGCGCCCACGTAGCCGGCCATCAGCGCCGCCAGACCCGTTCCCACGACGAGGCCGAGGAGCGAGCCGAGCGTGCCGAGGACGACCGCGCCGACCAGGATGAACCCGGTGATCTGGCGACGCGTGGCCCCGGCCGCCCGGAGAAGCCCGATCTCGCGGACGCGCTCGGACACCGTCATCGACAGCGTGTTGAAGATGAGGAAGGCGCCGACGAACAGCGCGACGGCGGCGATCAGCGCGGTGGTCGCCTGGAAGTCCGCGGTCGAGGCGCGCAGCGATGCCCCGAGCTCGAGCGGCGACGAGAGGACGTAGGGCTCGAGCGTCAGCCGGTCCACGAGGGCCGCCTCGACGGCGTCGACGGTCGTGCCCTCCGCGACCCTGAGGTCGACCCGGTCGACACCACCCTCGACCGCGAAGAGACGAGCGGTGGCCGCGATCGGCAGGATGACGGTGCGCCCGCTCGAGCCGACCAGCGGCCCGTCCCCGGCGGCGATGCCGACCACGCGGAAGCGCTCGGACGCCCCGGCGCCATCGACCGTGAGCTCGCTGCCGAGCGAGAGCCCGTCGGCCAGCGCGAGCCGCTCGGAGATCACCGCCGAGGCCTCGTCGGCCCGCAGGAGCGGCGAGCCGGCGACGATCACGACGTCGTGGACGAGCGCATCCAGTTGCGGGTCGATCCCGAGCACGGTGACCGGCGGCGGGAGAGGTCCGACGACGTCCGCGTCACGACGCAGGTAGATCCGCCGCTCGAGCGCCGGCACCGCGACCTCCACCCCCTCCGTCGCGCGGATCGCGTCGATCGTCGCCACGGACAGTCCCCGCTCCTGGAAGGCGGCCACCCGCAGGTCCGCGCGTCCGACGAGCTGCGCGACCGGCCGGTCGATCGATCGGTCGATGCCGGCGTTCGTGGCGAGCGAGGCGAGCAGGACCGCGACGCCGAGGGCGATGCCGAGGACCGTCAGGAGCGTGCGGAGGCGGCGGGCCGCGAGGCCACGCCAGGCCAGGGCGGCCAGACCGGTCACCGCTACAGGCCGAGCTGGGCGAGCCGGGCGATCAGCGGCGTCGCGTCGTGCGTCTCGCGGCGGCCAAGCGCGATCTCGTCACGGATGCGCCCGTCGGTCATGACGAGCACCCGGTCGGCGTAGGCCGCGGCTCTCGAATCGTGGGTCACCAGGACGACCGTCTGGCCGCGCTTCACACACGAGCGCCAGAGCGCGTCGAGGATTTCGCCGCCGGTCGTGTAGTCCAGGTTGCCCGTCGGCTCGTCCGCGAAGAGCAGCGCCGGACGCGTGACGAGCGCGCGGGCCACCGCGACCCGCTGCTGCTCGCCCGCGGACAGCTGGTCCGGCCGGTGGCGGGCCTTGCCCTCCAGGTCGACCAGCGCGATGGCCTCTCGGATCCGCTGCGCGAGCTCGCCCTTGCGGGTGTCCTGGCCGGCGATCGTGAACGGCAGCGCGACGTTCTCGGTCACGTCGAGGAGCGGGATCAGGTTGAAGAACTGGAAGACGAAGCCGGTCCGGTCGCGTCGAAGCCGCGTGGCGTCCTCGTCGGACAGGCTACCCAGCACGGTGCCGTCGAGCGTCACCTCGCCGGAGCTCGGGCGATCGAGGCCGCCGAGGCACTGGAGCAGGGTGCTCTTGCCCGATCCGGACGGACCCATGAGTGCCACGAACTCGCCCGCGCCAACGGTCAGCGACACGCCGCGGAGGGCCTCGACGGTCGTCGCGCCGAGTTGGAACCGGCGGGTCAGCTCACGCGCCTGGAGGATGGCGGGGCGCCGGGGCGCCATGGCCTGCAGGGCCGGCTGGGGAGCAACGGCGACGGCGGTTGTCATGGAGACGGGGACCTCAAGCGGAATGGCTCGACTGGGAGGCGATCACCCAGCTCGACCGTATCGGTGCGGTCCGGCGTGGTCAGCAGCCCGATGGTCCCCTCCGGGGCAGTACCAGACGGTGGGGTGAGGTGGGCTGTGGTCCGAGCCGGGCGGTGCTCGCCGAGCTCAGGTGCCGAAGAAGATCCCGGTCACGCCGCCCACGATCGAGTCGAGCAACCCGGGAGGGGTCGCCGGCTCCGACACGCGGAGACCCGTGGGTCCGCCGGCGAGCGCGCTGGGGGACGGGCTGGCACCGGCTCCGTCGGGCGGCTCACCGCCCGGACCGCCGGCAAGGTCGTGCTCGACCCCGTCGATCGGATCCTCGAATGCCGGCGCCGGAGTGGGCGTGGGCGTCGGGGTCGGGGTGGGCGTGGGTGTGGGAGTCGGGGTGGGCGTGGGTGTGGGCGTCGGGGTGGGGGTCGGAGCCGGGGTGGGGCGAGCCGTGGGCCGTGGCGTGGGCCTGGCCGTGGCCCGGGGCGCCGGCCTGGCGGTGGCCCTCGGGCTGGGTCGCGGCGTCGGCCTGGCGGTCGGCCTGGGCGTCGGCTTGGCCGTCGGCTTCGCGGTGGGCGCGGGGGCCGTTCCGCACTTGTCGGCGAACAGCACCGTCCACATCTTCTTTCCGTCGGATCCCTTGTACGCCCCGACGCCGACGTGATCCCAGGCCTTGCCCATGATGTTCGCCCGATGACCCGGGCTGTCGAGGAACATCTGGTGGATCGCCTGGGTGGCGGCATCGTCCGGATACGTGTTCCAGCCGATGTTCTCGCCGGCCAGCTTGAAGCAGTAGCCGCGGCGCTGGAGCTCGTCGAAGACCTGACCGCCGCCGGGGATGTCGTGACTGAAGTAGTTGCGCGTGATCATGTCCTTGCTGCGCCAGCGCGCGATCGTCGTCAGAGCGGAATCGACCTTCAGGGCGGGGAGGCCGGCGTTGGCGCGCGACCGGTTGGTCAGGGCGATCAGCTGCTGCTCGGACGCCGAGTTGAACTCACCGGCGCTCCAGGCCGCGACGGGCGCCGGCGCACCGAGCAGGCCGACCGAGCTGATCGCGAATGCGACGGCGGTCACCAGCGCCGCCCGGCGACCGCCGAGCGAGCGGCGCGAGGGGTGACGAGGCGTGACCGTCGCGGCCGAGGGCCGCGGCGCGGCGGAGGACATGGGGTGGGCTTCTCCCTGGCGTCGTCAGGTGCGAATGGGGTGTGGTCGGGACGCTAGGGGTCTGGTCCGCGATGGTCTGCGGCGCGATGGTCCGGGCCTGTCACGGAACGGCGGTACCGGTTGCACCTCCGCAGTGCACCAGACCGCACCGGTCCATCCGCCGGCGGCGAATCAGCTGTTCGGTGGTGCCACGTTGTCAGCCCGGGGACGCTGGCTGACCGGACCGGGCGTGGCCGCGTCCGCCCGACCGTTGCGCCGTCCGCGCCTGCGCGCGCTCGTCGGCGAGAGCGGCTCCGCCGGACGCGCTTGACGGTCCTCGGCGTCGATGACGTGCATGACGGCGTTGATCAGGGCCAGGTGCGTGAAGGCCTGGGGGAAGTTGCCGAGGTGCCGGCCAGTCTGGGGATCGATCTCCTCGCCGTACAGTCCCAGCGTGCTGGCGTACGACAGCAGCTTCTCGCATAGACGTCGGGCGCGCTGCAGCTCGCCGATCTCCACCAGCGCCGAGACGAGCCAGAACGAGCAGATCGTGAACGAGCCCTCCTCGCCCCTCAGGCCGTCGTCCGTCTCCTCCGGGCGATAGCGCAGGACAAGGCCCTCCTCCGTCAGCTCGTCGGCGATGGCGAGGACGGTCCGGCGGATCCGCTCGTCGTCGGCGGGCAGGAAGCGCACCAGCGGCATCAGGAGCAGCGAGGCGTCGAGCGCATCGGTGTCGTAGTGCTGCGTGAACACGCCGCGCTTGTCCGTGCCGTTGGCACAGATGTCGGCGTGCATCTCGTCCGCCGCCGCCTGCCATCGTTCCGCCGTCTCCGTGTGGCCCTTCAGCCGGGCGAGCCGGGCCCCGCGGTCGGCGGCCACCCAGCACATCACCTTGGACGAGGTGAAGTGCTTGGGATCGCCGCGCACCTCCCAGATGCCCCGGTCCGGCTCTCGCCAGTGCTCGATCGCGGCCTCGACCTGCTTGGCCAGGATCGGCCAGATCCGCTCGTCGAGGTGGTCGCGCGACGTCGTGTGCAGGTAGACCGAGTCTAGGACCGCCCCCCACATGTCGTGCTGGCGCTGCGCGTAGGCGTCGTTCCCGACCCGCACCGGCCGTGCGCCCTCGTAGCCCTGGAGATGATCGAGCGTCCGCTCGGTCAGCGTCCGCTCACCGCCGATGCCGTACATGATCTGGAGGTCCTCGTCGCCGTCTGCGGCATCGGCGACGAAGTACATGAAGTCGTTCGCCTCCCACTCGAAACCGAGCGTGTAGAGGCCCCACAGCGCGAACGTCGAGTCCCGGATCCACGAGTAGCGATAGTCCCAGTTGCGCTCGCCGCCGGGGGTCTCCGGCAGCGACGTCGTGGCGGCGGCGACGATCGCGCCGCTCGGGTCGTAGGTCAGGCCGCGCAGCGTCAGGGCGGAGCGCTCGAGATACGACCGCCACGGGTGGTCGGGGAAGCGGCCGCGGGCCAGCCAGTGCTGCCAGTGGTGCGCCGTCCAGACGAGCCGGTCGTACGCGTGGGCAAACGTCTTCGGACCGCCCCGGCCGCCCCACGACAGCGCACAGAAGCGCTGCTGGCCCTCCTTGAGCAGGGTCCGCGACAGGGCGCGGGGGCCCTCGAAGCCGAAGTTCATGTCGCTCGTCAACCGGAGCTCGACGTCGCTGCCATCGGCCCGGCAGACCCCGGCGCGGTAGCCCTTGCCCTCGTACGACCAGGCTCCGAGGACGCGGCCGTAGTCGAACACGGGCTCGCAGTCCACGACCAGCTGGACCTCGCCGTTGACGCAGCGCACCGTCCGCAGCAGGACGTGCTCCGCGTCGTAGTCAGTCGGCGTTCTGCGGTGGTTCCGTGACCGGGCCGTCTCGTTGCGCCACGGCCCGATCAGCAGCACGTCCCGAACGATCACCCAGCCGGTTGGCGTGCTCCAGCTCGTCTCGAGGACCATCGTCCCCGGCAGGTAGCGGCGGGCGGCAGGAACCCGAACGTCCGCGGGGCCGAAACGGAAGCCGCCCGCATCGCGATCGAGGATCGAGCCGAAGACGCTCGGCGAGTCCATGCGCGGCAGGCACAGCCACTCGACGTTGCCGCTGGGGGCGACGAGCGCCGTGGTCTCGCAGTCGGACAGGAACGCGTAGTCCGCGATGGGCGGGAACGGCGAGGGACCCTCGAGGCCGAGTGGCTTGCGGGGGTGGCGAAGACGTCCATCGGTCGGCCGGCCGGGCTCGTCCATGTCCTCCTCGGCTGCAGGGCGCCGACAGTCTCGCACGCACGCGCACCGCTCGCTCGGGTGACAGACCGGCGCGCGGCTGGCGCCGAGGGTCCGCCGCGCCTAGCCGACCGCGCCGGCGTCGACCATCGGCTTCACCTCGCCGATCCAGCGCTCGATCGTCTCGCCATCGTAGGGCGCCGGCAGCTCCGCGATGAACGTCCCGAAGCCCAGCTTCGTGTAGCCCAACATCCGCTCGGCGATCTGCTCTGTCGTGCCGTACCAGAAGGTGGCGTCCTCGGCCACGTTGCCCAGCGGCGTGCGGTTGTGGTCCATCTGCGCCTCGAAGACGCGGCGCGCCTCGGCCTCCGTGTCGCGGATGAGTGGCTTGCAACCGAGCGTCCACTCGATCTCGGCCGGGTCGCGCCCAACCTCGTCACAATGCCGGCGGAGGACGTCCGTCTTGCGCTGGAGCGTCTCGAGGGTGCCCATCGCGTTCCACAGGTCGGCGTGGCGGGCGACCGTGCGGAGCGTCTTCTTTTCGCCGGAACCGCCGATCATGATCGGCAGGTGGCGCTGGATCGGCAGGGGCTGGTGGCGGAGATCGCGGAACCGGTAGCGTCCGTCCGGCTCGCTCGTGACCGTCTCGCCGTCGAGGAGCGCGCGCGCCGCGGCGACGGCCTCCTCGAGCCAGTCAAGGCGCTGGCCGTGGCCGCTCCCGAACTCGATGCCGTGGGCGGTGTGCTCCGGCTCCATCCAGGCGCCACCGAGACCGAGGATCGCCCGCCCACCGCTGATGTGGTCGAGCGTGGTGGCGAGCTTGGCCACGAGGCCCGGGTTGCGGAAGGTGTTGGCCCCGACGAGCAGGCCGAGCCGCGCCCGCTTCGTGACCTTGGCCAGCGCCGCCAGCGAAAGCCAGCCCTCGAAGATCGGCTGATGTGGGTCGCCGAAGATCGCGTAGAGGTGGTCCCAGGCCCACAGGTGCTCGTAGCCGAGCTCGTCGATGCGGGCCGCCGTGGCCTCGTACGAGGGCCAATCGGTGGCCTGGTTCCAGAGGAGGATGCCGAGTCGGATGTCATTCATGGCCGCAGGGTAGCCCGTCGTGCCCGAGCCGGGCCGCGTCGCCGCTCGATCGGCCGGCGGCTCGTTCCAGGCGCCATTCCTGTCCAATTCCCACGTGATGAGCCTCGGGTGCGCTCGGCGACCCGCTCGAAGCCGGGCTCGATCCATCCGTAGCCATCGGCGGCTACCAGGGGCCCTCCACGGCAAGAAGGGTGTTACTCATTAGCGCCTTGGGCGCACGGCCTGGCCGAATGACAGGATCGCCGACTTCGGGCGCACGGTAGCGTGCCGCTCGGGCGCTCCCGCCCCGGACGGGTCGGGGCATCCACCAATCACCTCGACCCCCCTCGATCAGGCTGGGCTTGATCGACGTTCCGGGTCGATAAGGTCGGCCGCCCCTACCTAGGGTCAGGATCGGCGCCCGGGCGGCACGAGCTGCTGGACACGCCGGCCGGCGGCCGAATCGGCGATGAGCTGCGTCAGCCGCTTCGTGCGAGTCTCCGGTCGCTTGGCGCTGACGATCCAGTGGGTCGCCGCCTTTCGGTAGCCGGGCGGCTGGCGGTCCCAGAAGGCACGCGCCTCGCCGTGCGCGTCGAGGGACGCCAGCTCTTCCGGCGCAAGCTCCGGCTCGGTCGCCTGCTCGTACGAGTAGATCGCGGAGCGGTCCTCCGTCCGCCGCTACCACGCCGCGAGACCGGCGGGTCGCATCCGGCCCTCGGCGATGAGCTCCGGAACCCGCCGGATGTTCACTGCGCTCCACGTGCTGCGCGGCTTCCGCGGCGTGAACCGGATCGTGTAGCTCGTCTCGTCCCGGCTGCGCCGGACGCCGTCGATCCAGCCGACGGAGAGCGCCTCGTCGACCGCCTCGGGCCAGGTCACGCTCGGCAGGCCGCTGCCCTTGCGCCGGAACCCGACGAGCAGCTCCGTGGCCGTCTCGTGGTTGGCCTCGAACCAGGCCCGAAGGTCGGCCGGCGTCGCGAAGAACTCGGGCTGCATGGCCATCCTCGCCCTAGCGCGACATCGAGCGATAGCGGCGCACCCCGAGCGGGGCGAAGATGGCGATGATCACCATCACCCAGCCGATCGTCACCAGCGCCGGCTCCTGGGCGGCGAGGCTCGTCGACGCGGCCGGGTTCGGGTTGCCCCAGAGCTCGCGCAACGCCGCCGTCAGCGTGCTGGTGGGGTTCCATTCCGCGACCAGTTGCAGCCACGACGGCAAGGTCTGCGGGGGGACGAACACGTTGGAGATGAACGTGATCGGGAAGAGCACCGTGAAGACCACCTGCTGCCCGACCTCGACCGTCGGCACATTCAGGCCGAGCCACACGCCCAGCCAGGCCATGGCATAGGCGAACAGCAGCGGCAGGCCCACCCCCGCGAGAAGGGAGCCGATGCCCGTGTCCACGCGCCAGCCCACGACGAAGCCGGTCGCCATGAGCACGATCAGGATGCCGAGGTTGTAGACGACACGTCGAAAAACGTCCGGCCCGTCAGCACGGCCGAGCGGGCCAACGGCAGAGAGCGGAAGCGGTCGATGATCCCCTTGTTGACGTCGTCGGTCACGCCGATCGCCGTGGTAGCGGCGGCGAACACGATCGTCTGGGCGAAGATCCCGGGCCGACCGCGACGCGTCACGGCGGGCCGGCAGCGGCGATACGCTGACACGCACATGACGTCAGCGCGCTGGATCGAACGCCGCGAGCGCTTCCGTGCGCTCCACCACGACGGTCTCTTCGTCATGCCGAACCCATGGGATGTCGGGTCTGCGCGGCTGCTCGCCTCGTTCGGTTTCCCGGCCCTGGCAACGACCAGCTCCGGCCACGCCGCGACCCTCGGACGCCGAGACCGGCACGTCACGCGCGACGAGCTGCTCGCGCATGCCGAGGCGCTGGCGGCCGCTGTCGACCTGCCGATCAATGTCGACGCCGAGCGATGCTTCGCCGACGATCCGGCCGGGGTGGCGGAGACGATCGAACTGATCGCGGAGACTGGCGCCGCCGGCTGCTCGATCGAGGACTATGACCCGGCGCATGCGGCGATCGACCCGCTCGATGTCGCCGTGGAGCGCGTGGCGGCCGCCGCCGGGGCCGCGCGCCGGTACGGCATCGTGCTCACGGCACGTGCGGAGAACCACCTGTACGGGATAGACGACCTCGACGACACCATCGCGCGTCTGTGCGCCTACCGCGACGCGGGTGCCGATGTGCTCTACGCCCCGGGCCTCGTCGATCGCCATGCGATCGGGCGACTGGTCGACGAGGTTCGGGCGCCCGTCAACGTCCTCGCCCTGCGCTCCGGTCCGTCGATCCCGGAGCTGGCTGCCGTCGGCGTCCGACGAGTGTCCACAGGCGGTGGTCTCGCGCGGGCGGCCTACGGGGCGCTGGTCGCGGCGGCACGGGAGCTCCAGACCGCCGGCACGTCCACGTACCTCGATGCGGCCATCCCCAGCCGGGAGCTGGACGCCGCGCTGCAAGCAGGGCGGCCGCCGGCCTGACCCGCTGTGCTGCTCCTTTCGTCGCGGACCCTGCCGCGGCTCGCGCCTGCGGCGCCGCCCTTCGGCCGCGTGAAGGTCAGGCACGAGGTGGTGGGACCCCGTGGCGGGTCGAGGCCTCGATGAGCGCCCGCAGCGCCGGCCGGCGCACCTCGTCGAGCTCGGTGAGCCTCAGACTGCGCATGCTGAGCGTGCCGCCGACCTGCCGATTCGCCGAGCGACGAAGGAGACCCTCCGGATCCGGCAGCTCGCCGCCGCGGTAGAAGCCGAGAGTGACGTGACCTTTGAACGGCATCAGGTACGCAAACTGCTCGGTGAACTTCCTGGGACCCGTTCCCCAGCCGACCGATCGCTGCTGCGGCCACACGACCTCGATCGTCTGCGGCAGCACGTCGAAGATGAGGTCCCGCACCGCACGGGCCAGCTCCTGGATCGGCGCCGGGTCGGTGGCGATCAGCTGGGCGAAGGCGGTGTCATCCGACTGGCCGCGATCGTTGACGACGCCGGCTGCTGCTGCCACTGGGCTGGCTCCGTTCAGGACCCCGTGCGGGCGGGGCTGGCGTGGCGCGGCTCGTAGATGCCCAGCGTGCCGCCACCAGGCACGACGATCGAGGTCAGCAGACCCCAGCCTTCGTCAGTGATCGGGCCGCCCACCTCGACGCCGCGTGACTGGAGATCGCGGACGGTTGCCTGAATGTCGTCGCACATGAGGAAGAGCTCGTGGCGATGTCCCTTGTCCGGGTGGACCGCCAGCTCGGCCGGTGGGAGGGCGAAGATCAGCCAGCCGCCACCGCTGTCGACGGAATCGAACCCGAGCGTGTCGCGCAGGAACGCACGGGTCGCGTCAGCGTCGGTCGAGTAGATGATGGCGTGGGCCCCGGTGATCACGTGACACCCCCTTCGGAGCATGTGCCGGGTGTCGCACCAGCCGAGCCGGCGAACCCTGCCAGGGAGAAGCTTGACATCACCCCGAGATGAGGTGCAACGGTTGCCCCAACAACCCGAACGAGGATGCCATGGACAGCCCGACGACCGACCCTGCCCCGATCGCCTGCTCCCTGTCGAGCGTCGAGCTCGGCCGGCGGGAGCAGACCTGGACCACGCTTGCGGCTGCCGCCCTGCGCGCGAAGATCGCCATCCCGAACGGTGTTCGGCTCGAGTTCGTGGCCGACCACGACGTCGCCCACGCGCTGCTCGACCTGGTACAGGCGGAACGCGAGTGCTGCGGGTGGGCGTCGTGGAGCCTGAGCCAGACGGCCGCCGCCACGGTCGTCGAGGTGCGCGGCGACGGGCCGGCCGTCCGGGCGGCCCAGCAGCTGTTCGATGTCGCATGACGCTGGCCTCGCCTGGCCGCGGCGTCGAGCGACTGTCGATCGGGGATGTAGCCCGGGACACCGGCCATACGACCGTGACCATCCGCCACTGGGAGCGCGTCGGGCTCCTCGAGTCGCCGGAGCGGCGGGCTGGGAAGCGGTCCTATCGGCGCTCGGTGCTCACCCGGATCCGGCTCATCGACCTGGCGCGCGCGGCCGGCTTCCGGTTGGACGAGATCCGCGACCTCGTGACCGATCGGCAGCCGCCGATGGCGCCCGGCGATCGCTGGCGGGCGCTGGCCGCCGGCAAGCGGGCAGAGCTCGACGCGCGGGCGGCGGCGATCGGCGCGATGCGCGAGGTCCTGACCCACCTGGCGGCCTGCCGGTGCTCCTCGCTCGACGAGTGCGCGACACGGACGGCGCCCGGCGGGGACCGATGAAGGCCGGCCGTCGGCGGGGCCGAACAGAAGCACGGAATGTGGTGGCAGGCGAAGGCCAAACCAGTTCTCGAATCGGGCGAGGTCAGCGACCGGGCTGCCGGCCCCGTTGTCGCACACGACGAGTTCCGGGTAACCTTCGCTCGGCGGCACGGTCGGACGAGCGTACGACCCGGAGCTCGAGTCCTCCCAGGAGAGTCCGGGGGGCTCACGATGCGCGCCGACCCTTCGCGGTGGCCTTAGCTCAACCGGCAGAGCATCGGATTGTGGATCCGAAGGTTACGGGTTCGACCCCCGTAGGCCACCCCAGCACTTTCCCTCGCGGCTGCGCAAGCAGGATCCGGCGCGCTCGCCGCTGCCCGTTCGCGCTCCGGTCATTTCCGGCTGTGGGTTGGGAAGCCTCAGACATCGCCGCGCTCGACCGTGTCGTAGAGCTCGTGGTTGACCGCCGTCGCCGCGGTCGCGCCACCGTGGGCCGCGGCCGTGACCTGGTGGGCGTGCCCGGCCGTCACGTCCCCAGCGGCGAAGACGCCCGCGACCGTCGTTCGACCTTCCGGATCGACCACCAGGTGACCGTCCGCGTCCACGGTCGCTCCCAGCCGCCGGGCCAGCTCATTCTGAGGGCGCTTGGGTGTCGAGACGAAGACCATGTCGCAGGGGACGTCCGTCCCGTCGCCGAGGACGAGGCGCTCCATCCGGCCTCCCTCGTGCTGATAGGTCGCCACGGTCGTCCGATGGACCACCACGTCCCGGGCCTCGAGCTGGCGGAGCCGTTTGACGGGCGCCGGCGTCCGGCGCCGCCCGGTCACCAGCGTCACCCGGGCGGTGAAGTGCAGCAGCCCGAGGGCCGTCTCCAGCGCCTCCTCGTCGTCGCCCACCACGGCCACGTGCCGTCCGATCGCCTCGTACCCGTCACATACGATGCACCAGAACAGGCTGACGCCGACGCATTCGTCCCGACCGCTGAAGCTCGGAAACGCGTCCACCACGCCGGTCGCGACGATCACGGTGCGCGCCCGCAGGGTGGCCGAGTGCGGCGTGGCGCGTTCACCGAGGCGCGCGGCGTAGCGCCGCTCGCGACGCTGGTTGCCGGGCAGCCCAGGGGTCGTGTCGTCTGCCGTGGCCTGGGCCCGCGGCTCGATCGTGGCCACGAACCCGCCCGCCCTCCGGCGATCCCGGCGAAGGCCCGTGACGCGTCCGCCCAGGAGCTCGCCGCCATAGCGCACGGCCTGGCGCTGACCGAGCAGCCGGAGGTCGGTGGCGGAGACGCCGTCGGGAAAGCCGAGGTGGTTGCGCGTGATCTGCGACCACAGCGACCGGCCGGCGTCGTCGTCGACGATCGCGCAGGAGCGGCGCATGCGCCCCAGCTGGATGGCCGCCGCAAGGCCAGCGGGACCGCCGCCGACGACGAGGCAGTCAAGCGGCTCGTCGCCCCGAATGCGAGTCAGCTTGGCGCTCATCGATGGTGATCGTGCCCGAACGTCTCTCGCGAAGCACGCGAACAGCCGGTCCGGACGGCGCAAACGGGTGACGGTTCCGCTACCACACGATGGCCGGGCCACCACGGCAGCCGGCTGCAATGCCCCAGCCGACCTTTCGAGCGTCTCCCTTGCGGTCCTCCCGGGATGCTGACCGGTGCCTTGTTCCCCGCCCTGCAGGTGACCCCGTGCCATCTCCCGACCCCACGGCGATCGTCACCGGTGCGGACTCCGGGATCGGCAAGGCGGTCGCGCTCGCCTACGCGCGCGAGGGCGCGGACGTGCTGATCGCCTTCCTCGACGAGGGCGACGACGCCCGCGCGACCGTCGAGCTGATCGAGGCGGAGGGCCGGCGCGCGGTCGCCGTGCCGGGCGATCTCCAGGACGAGGCCCACTGCCGCCGGGTGGTCGAGCGGGCGCGGGACGAGCTCGGCCGGATCGACGTGCTGGTCAACAACGCCGCCTTCCAGGAGCGGCGGGAGCAGATCGAGGAGATCTCCACAGCCGAGTGGGACAAGACCCTGCGGACGAACCTGACGGCGACCTTCTGGCTGTGTCGCGAGGCCGTGCCCGTCGATGGAGCCCGGCGCCTCGATCATCAACGTGAGCTCGATCCAGGCGACGCAGCCGTCCGCCAACCTGCTCGCCTACGCCTCGACCAAGGGCGCGCTCGTCACCTACTCGAAAGCACTGTCCGCGATGCTCGCGCCGCGCGGCATCCGGGTGAACGTGGTGGCTCCCGGCCCGGTCTGGACGCCGCTCGTGGCGGCGACGACCGAGCCCGAGAAGCTGAGCCAGTTCGGCGCGAACGTCGCGCTCGGGCGGCTCGCGCCGCGCGGCATCTGGCCGGGGCCCTCGTGTTCCTCGCCTCACCCGCCGCCAGCTTCATCACGGGCGCGGTGATCCCGGTCACGGGCGGCGAGTTCTTCGGCTGACGCGCCGCGCCCGGGCGGTGGGACGGCGCGCGACCGTACAGTGGTCCCGCGATGCGGGCGCTGATCCTCACCAACGAGTTCCCGCCGAACGTCTACGGCGGCGCGGGCGTCCATGTCGAGTACCTCGCGCGTGAGCTGGCGAAGCTGATCGACGTCGACGTCCGGGCCTTCGGCGAGCAGGACGAGCAGCGCGGGCGCCTGCGCGTGCGCGGCTACCCGGTCGCGCACGACCTGGCGGCGGCAGACGACCGGCTCCGGCCGGTGCTCGGCGCGTTCAGCCGCAACCTCGGCTTCATGGCCAAACCGGCGGAGGCCGACCTGGTCCATGTCCACACCTGGTACGCCCATCTCGGCGGGATCCTGGCCAAGCTGGCCCACGGGATCCCGCTCGTGCTGACGACGCACTCGCTCGAGCCGCTCCGGCCCTGGAAGCGCGAGCAGCTGGGCGGCGGCTACGACGTCTCCGCCTGGGTGGAGCGGACCGCGATCGAGATGGCAGACGCGGTGATCGCCGTCTCTCGCGAGACCCGGGAGGACGTCCTGCGGCTGTTCGACGTCCCGGCCGAGCGCGTGCACGTCATCCACAACGGCATCGACACGGACGAGTACCAGCCGACCACCGAGGCCGATGCGCTCGACCGCTACGGCATCGACCGGCGGGTCCCCTATGTGCTCTTCGTCGGCCGGATCACCCGCCAGAAGGGGATCGTCCATCTCGTCCGGGCGATCCGCCATCTCGACCCCGGCGTGGGCGTGGTGCTGTGTGCCGGCGCCCCGGACACGCCGGAGATCGCCGCCGAGATGGAAGCGGCGGTCGCCGACGCCCGGCGCGTGCAGCCCAGCATCGTGTGGATCGCCGAGATGGTCGACAAGCGGACGGTCCGCCAGCTCTACAGCCACGCGGCGGTGTTCTGCTGCCCGTCGGTCTACGAGCCGTTCGGGATCATCAACCTCGAGGCCATGGCGTGCGAGACGGCGGTCGTCGCGAGCGCGGTCGGGGGCATCCCCGAGGTCGTGGTGCCGGGCGAGACCGGTCTGCTCGTGCCGTTCGAGGCGGCCGGAGGGACGTCGGTCGAGCCGCGCGACCCGGAGCGATTCCAGCGCGACCTCGCGGCCGCGATCAACGAGCTGACCCGAGACCCCGAGCGCCGCGCGGCGATGGGCGTTGCCGGTCGCCGGCGGGCGGTCGACCACTTCGCCTGGTCGACGATCGCCCGCCGTACGGTGGAGCTCTACCGAACCGTCGTCGGCTGAGGCGGCCCGCCGCGATCGCTCAGCTCGAGACCGGGACCCCCAGCTCCTGCTGCGCGGACCGCTTGCGCGTCGCCATGTGCTCGCCCAGGGCCTCCAGCTCGTCCTTGTCGAAGACCTGGCGAGCCTTCTGGAACATCTCGCCTTCTTCCTCTTCGATGTGGTGCTCGATGTTCTCCTTCATCACGACCGCCTTGGCGCCCCACGACTCGTCCGTGACGTCGAGCTGCTCCAGCTCGCCCATCAGCAGGTCGACGACGTGGTGCTCCTCGTACCCCTCGAGCACGATGTCCTTCGCCTTCGGATGCGCCTTGAGCTCCGGGTAGAAGATCTCCTCCTCGATCGCCTCGTGGACCATCATCTCGCCCTTGATCGTCGCGAACAGCTCGCTCCGGGTCTTCACCCCGCGCTCCGTCGTCGACTCGAGCTGCTCGAGCAGCTTCTTGACCTTCTCGTGGTCCTGCTTGAGCAGCGAGATCGCATCCATGGAAGCCCTCCTGTGGCTGGCTGAGCGCCGACCGTTCCGGGACGGAGGCCGGTGGCGGTGAGGCGCAGGCTGCGGTCCGGAGCCCGTCAGGCTCGAACGCGGAGCGGGTGAAGGAGTTGCAGCCGCCATGCAGCTTCGGCTCGTCGACCTCCTCGACAGCCCGTGCCATGCAGAATGGCGCGATGGCACGCCCGATCGAGAGCTACGCCCTGGACGCCTGGCTGTCCCCGGTCGGCGAGGGACGAGTGCTGCGCGACGCGGTCACCGCGGAGCCCGTGGCGGAGGTGGCTCGCACGGGCGCCGATCCGCAGGCGATGCTGCGGCATGCCCGGGAGGTCGGCGGTCCCGCCCTGCGCGCGCTGACGTTCCACCATCGCGCGGCGATCCTGAAGTCGCTCGCCCTGCACCTCAACGATCGCCGCGACGAGCTGTACGAGCTGTCGCTGCACAGCGGCGCGACGCGCCGCGACGCGGTCTTCGACGTGGATGGCGGGATCGGGGTGCTGTTCTCGTACGCGAGTCGCGGTCGCCGCGAGCTGCCCGCCGGCAACGTCGTGCTCGACGGCACGGTCGAGCCGCTGGGCAAGGGCGGCACGTTCGTCGGGCGCCACGTGTACGTGCCGCGCCGCGGCGTCGCTGTCCAGGTCAACGCCTTCAACTTTCCGGTCTGGGGCATGCTCGAGAAGCTGGCCCCGGCCTTCCTCGCGGGGCTGCCGACGATCGTCAAGCCGGCAACGCCGACCGCATACATCGCCGAGGCGGCCGTCCGCCAGCTGCTCGATGCCGGCCTGCCGCCGGGCTCGCTGCAGCTCTGGATCGGCGATCCGGCTGCGCTCCTCGAGGGCCTCGACGGCCAGGACCAGGTCGCCTTCACGGGCTCCGCGTCCACGGCCCGTCACCTGCGCACCCACCCGACGCTCGTCGAGCGCGGCGTGCGCCTGACGGCCGAGACGGACTCGCTCAACGCGTCCATCCTCGGCCCGGACGCCGGGCCCGGCAGCCCGGAGCTCGACCTCTTCGTGAAGCAGGTCGTCGTCGAGATGACGGTCAAGGCAGGCCAGAAGTGCACAGCCATCCGGCGCGCGTTCGTGCCGCGGCAACGGATGCGCGACGTCGTCGACGCGATCGCGGAACGGCTCGCGCGGGTCGTGGTCGGCGATCCCCGCGACCCCGAGGTGACCATGGGCGCGCTGGTCAGCGTGGAGCAGCGGGACGAGGTCCGGCGGAGCGTGGGCGCGCTGGCCGTGGCGGCCATGCCCGTGATCGGGGACCTGCGCCGGGTCGAGACGCGCGCCGCGGACCCCGAACGCGGCGCCTTCCTCGCTCCGCTGCTCCTGCGCGCGGACGAGCCGGAGCGGCCGGAGCCGCACCGGATCGAGGCGTTCGGCCCGGTCGCGACGCTGATGCCGTACGACTCGGTCGACCATGTCGTCGCGCTGGCCGCGCTGGGTGAGGGCAGCCTCGTGGCCTCGGTGGTCTCGCACGACCCGGAGTTCGTGGGTCCAGTCGTGCTTGGGCTCGCACCCTTCCACGGCCGACTGCTCGTCCTCGACCGGGCCGATGCGAAGGAGCAGACGGGCCATGGCTCGCCACTCCCCACGCTCGTGCACGGGGGTCCCGGCCGCGCCGGAGGGAGCGAGGAGCTGGGTGGGATCCGGGCCGTCCTGCACCACATGCAGCGGACGGCGGTGCAGGGCGCTCCGGACACGCTGGTCGCGGTGACCGGGGCGTGGACCACGGGCGCAGCGAGCCGGACGGAGGCGGAGCATCCGTTCCGCAGGCCATTCGAGCAGCTCCGGGTCGGTGACCGGATCGTCGGCGGGCCGCGGACGATCGCGGACGAGGATGTCGCGCACTTCGCCGAGTTCACGGGTGACCGGTTCTACGCCCATACGGACGACGAGGCCGCAGCGGCAAACCCGTTCTTCGGCCGCCGGGTGGCGCACGGCTATCTCGTCCTGGCATTTGCGGCCGGCCTGTTCGTCGACCCCGCACCGGGTCCTGTGCTCGCGAACTATGGCCTGGACAACCTCCGCTTCCTCGCACCGACGTTTCCGGGCGACGCCATCACGGTCGCGCTGACGGTCAAGGAGCTGGCGCCGCGGCCCAACCAGGACTACGGCGAGGTCCGCTGGGACGCAGTCGTCACCAACCAGGATGACGTCGTCGTGGCGACGTACGACGTCCTGACGCTCGTCGCGCGAGAGGGCCACTGACGGGTGCCGGCGGCCCGGTAGGCAGGACCGGCGGGCTCGTCGGGGCGGCGGCGGCGGCCGGAACCGCCCGGCAGGGCCACAGCGCCCGGCGTGGGATCCGGCCCGGCGAGGCCAGCGCCGGCCCGCCGAGGCCAGCGCCGCGCCCGCCGAGACCAGCGCCGGCCCGACCCGCCTGGCGGGTCAACCAGGGGCTCGAGTGACGATCCACCCGGCCAGCGGGTGGAGCCTCGGCTGAGCGGCCCGAATCGGCGCGCTGGCGCCCCGTTCGCCCGCTCCTCCGACGGGTGACCCGCCCAGCGGGTCGAAGAGGCGGAGCCGAGGCGCGAGCCGGCGCCCGGAGCGCGAGCGCAGGGCGCAAAGCCACGGAGCCGTGCGGTGCTACGGTCCCCCGATGAACGCCGACAAAGCACCGCCATCCACCGCCGCGTCCGACCCCCGCGGGCGGGTCCGTCCCCTCCTCCGCACGCGCCAGGTCCGCGAGTTCACGGACGAGCCGATCCAGGACGACGTCATCGACGCGATGTTGGAGGTCGCCCGCTGGTCGGGGAGCAGCCGCAACGAACAGCCATGGCGATTCGTGCTGATCCGCGGCGCGGCGACGATCGCGCGACTGGCCGCCGCAGGCATGCCCCAGACCCGGCTGCTCCACACGGCGCCGGCCGCGATCGCGATCGTCCTGCCGGACGAACCGGACCGGGCCGTCTCACGTGCGTTCGACGACGGTCGCGTGGCGGAACGGCTCCTCATCGCGGCCGGAATGCTGGACATCGCGGCCGGCATCGCCTGGATCCGCGGCGACGTACGGCCGGCGATTCGCGAGGCGCTGGGGCTGCCGGACGGCTGGCTGGTGCGAACGATCGTCGGGCTCGGCCATCCCACGGCGGCCGCGCGCACGCCCAAGTCCGCGCCCGGCGAGGCGCGGCGCCCGCTGGAGGAGCTCGTCCACCGGGAGCGCTGGTCCGGCTAGGGCTGGCCTTCGGGCTGGCCACCGAGCACCTGCACCTCCGCCCAGCGAAAGCAGTCGACCAGGTGGTCGTTGACGAGCCCCGCCGACTGCATCAGCGAGTAGACGATCGTGGGTCCCACGAAGCCGAACCCCAGCCGCTTCAGATCGCGGCTGATCGTCGTCGACGCGGCGGTCAACGGCGGAACCTCCGCGGCCGCCGTCCACCGGTTGACCTGCGGCCGGCCCTCGACGAAGGCCCACAGGTGGCCGGCGAGCGTCGTGCCCGCCGCGTGGAGTGCCATGACGGCCCGGGCGTTGCCGATCGCGGCCGCGATCTTTGCCCGGTTGCGGACGATCCCGCTGTCAACGAGGAGCCGTTCCACGTCCGCCTGGCCGTAGGCGGCCACGATCTCCGGGCGGAACGCGTCGAACGCGCGCCGATACGCCGCTCGCCGGTGAAGGATCGTCGACCAGGACAGCCCGGCCTGGGCCCCCTCGAGACAGAGCAGCTCGAAGAGGTGTCGCTCGTCCCCGACCGGGACGCCCCACTCCTCGTCGTGGTAGGCGAGGTAGACCGGGTCGGCCCACGCGGCACCCCAGTCGCAGCGCCGGCGACCGACCGGGGGGTCCAGGATGTCTCGCGGCACTTCCGGCCGACTTCCGGGAGGGTTCACAGCATCCTCCAAGGTTGAGAGGATCAGATACCACATGACATGTCTTCCACCCTCGTCCCGTCGCGCCGCCCCGTGATCGAACCCGCCTCCGGCCGTCCAGCCGCGCCCGTGGCCCGTGTCCTCGTTGTCGACGACGAGCCGGCGATCACCGAGCTGCTCTCGACCGCCCTCCGGTACATGGGCTACCAGGTCACCACGGCCGCCAACGGGTTGGCGGCGCTCGAGGCGGCCGGTCGCTCGGCGCCGGATGACGTGATCCTGGACGTGATGCTGCCCGACATGGATGGCTTCGAGGTCTGCCGGCGCCTGCGCGAGAGCCGCGACTTCGTGCCGGTCATCTTCCTCACGGCGCGGGACGCGGAGGAGGACCGGGTCGCGGGCTTCATCAGGGGCGGTGACGACTACGTCACAAAGCCGTTCTCGCTCGAGGAGCTGACCCTCCGGATCGGCGCCCTGCTCCGGCGCACCCGGGGCCCGGGCGAGGTCCACGACGCGCGGCTCCGGTACCTCGACCTCGAGATGGACGAGGACCGCCACCAGGTCTGGCGCGCTGGCCAGGAGCTCATGTTCTCCCCGACCGAGTTCCGGCTGCTCCGCTACTTCCTGCTCAACCCGGAGCGCGTCCTCTCCAAGCAGCAGATCCTCGACCACGTGTGGCAGTACGACTTCAACGGCGACGAGAACGTCGTGGAGACGTACGTCAGCTACCTGCGCCGCAAGCTCGACCCGCTCGGCCCGCCGCTGATCCGCACGGTCCGCGGCTTCGGGTACGTCCTGCGCTCCGACACGGTCTGATCGGTGACGCTCCGCGCCAGGCTGGTCCTGTCGCTCGGCGGCCTCGTCGCGCTCGCCCTCCTCCTCGCCGGAGTGCTCGTCGTCCAGTTCACGCGCGCCAACCTGATCGACCAGCTGGACGACGAGCTCCGCGCGATGGGGTTCGGTGCGAGCGGGCCGGGGCCACCGTTCGAGGACGCGGGGGGCGGGCGGCGGTTCGCGCTCATCGCCATCGATCGCCACGGCACCGTAACCTCACGGCCCTCCGGCCCGGTCGCGTCGCCGGACCCGCTGCCAACGCTCGACGGGCTGGATGCCGCCGACGGCGGACCGCACCACGGTCGGATCCTGGAGCGAACCTCGCCCGACGGCTCGACGACCTACCGCGTGCGTGTCTTCCCCGGCAATGGCGGCACGACGGCCGTCGTGGCCGCCCCCATGCGCCTGGTCGACGGACCGATCCGGGCGCTCCTTCGGAACCTCGTCATCGTCGGGCTGACCATCCTCGGCGCTGTCCTCGCCGTCGCATTCCTCGTCATCCGGCAGGGCATGCGGCCGCTCGAGACGATCGCCCGGACGGCCGACACGATCTCCGCCGGCGACCTGTCTCGACGGGCGGACCTGCCCAACGACCGGAGTGAGGTCGGGCGGCTGGGCTCGGCGTTCGACCAGATGCTGGACCAGATCCAGGGCGCCTTCGAGCAGCAGCGCACGGCCCTCGACGCCAGGGAGCGCAGCGAGAACCGTCTGCGGCAGTTCGTCGCCGACGCCTCGCACGAGCTGCGGACGCCGCTGACGACCGTGCGCGGCTACGCCGACCTGTACCGCGCCGGCGGGTTGGGCGAGCGGGAGGCGCTCGACCGGGCGATGGCCCGCATCGGCACCGAGAGTCGCCGGATGGGTGGCCTGGTCGAGGACCTGCTGCTGCTGGCGCGTCTCGACCAGGGCCGTCCGCTGCGCCGGGAGCCAGTCGACCTCAGCCTCCTCGTCGCCGACGCCGTCGCCGATGCCCGGCTGCTCCAGCCGGACCGCCCGATCACCGACGCCGTCCGGCCGGGCATTCGCGTGACCGGCGACGAGGACCGGCTGCGGCAGGTGATCGGCAATCTGCTTGCCAACGTCCGGGTTCACACGCCAACCGACACGCCGGCCGAGGTCAGCCTCGAGGCGAGTGACGGCCGAGCCCTCCTTCGCGTCGCGGATCGCGGACCGGGCATCGATCCGGCGCTCGGCGAGCGGGTGTTCGATCGCTTCTTCCGGGCGGATCCCGGGCGCTCGCGCGATCGTGGTGGTTCCGGGCTGGGGCTGTCGATCGCGGCCAGCGTGGCCCAGGCGCACGGTGGCTCCGTGGGTCACGAGGCGACGCCCGGCGGCGGAGCGACCTTCGTCGTGACCCTCCCGCTTGCGCCCGAGGCCCAGGCCCCGCCATCCGGCTGACGATCAGATTGTCAGCCGACTCACAGCCAACCATCGGCTGACGCCGAGTAACCGGCCATACGGTCTCGACCACGGGACCGCCGAACGGCGGGCCACCAGCCAGGAGACACGAGATGAAACGCAAGCTCATCGGGATCCCGCTCGCCGCACTGCTGCTCGTCGGGGGCGCGACCGTGGTCCTCGCCCAGACCGGCCCCGGCGCGGCGGTCGCCGAGGCGACGGCGCAGGCGACGGCCGGGGTCGGGTCACTCCTGACCGACGTCCTCGACGACCTCGTCGCCGACGGAACGATCGAACAGGCCCAGGCCGACGCGATCACGGATGCCGTCCAGACGCGCCACGAGGAGCTGCGCGCGGAGGCGGAGGCGCTGCACGAGCGGATGCGCACATTCCTCGAGGACCGAACGCTGTCGCCGGACGAGCTGGCACAGCTCCCGGCGGACCACCCGCTACGAAACCTGGACGCCTATCTCGACGACGGCCGGCTCACCGAGGACGAGCTCCGCTCGCTTCGCGGCTTCGGCTTCGGACCGGCGCGAGGCGCCCACGGCCACGGCCACGGTCACGGTCAATGGGGTGGCCCGGGCGTCGACCGACCGACCCCCGATGCGTCCGCCGAGCCGGACGCCTAGATGTGGTGCTTCAAGACGTTGTTGACAAACGAGAGCCCCGCGGCACGGTGTGAGGTGTTGAGTACCCATACCGGTCGGAGGCTCTCGTGGCACATCCTAGTGCGCGTCTCACCGTCTTCAGTCGGCAACTCCTGGTGAAGCGGGTCGTGATCGACGGCTGGCCGACGGCGACCGTCGCCGAGCAGCTCGGGATCAGCCGGGCGACGGCCTACAAGTGGGTCCGCCGTTATCGGGCCGACGGGCTGCCCGGCCTCGAAGACCGCAGCTCGCGACCCCATCGCTCGCCACGCCGTTCGTCGGACGAGGTGACCGCGACGATCCTTCGAGCGCGTGCCCGCCGGCGCTATGGTCCGGCCCGCCTGGCGCCGCTGACCGGCCAGCCCCGCTCGACCATCTACGGCGTCCTTCGTCGAGCCGGCCTCAGCCGCCTCCGCGACACCGACCGGGTGACGGCCGCCCCGGTCCGCTACGTCGCCTGCCATCCGGGCGCGCTCGTCCACCAGGATCACAAGAAGCTCGGCCGCGTCCCGGACGGCGGCGGCTGGCGGGTCCTCGGCCGCGAGCATGCCCCGCACCACGGTCACTCGAACGCCGGTTACGACCATCTCGAGGTCTTCGTCGACGACGCCAGCCGCTACGCCGTCGTCGTGCCCGTCGCCGACGAGCGCGCCGAGAGTGCCTCGTGGGCCGTGGAGCAGGCAATCGGCCAGTTCGCCGAGGTCGGGATCCGGATCGAACGGATCCTGACCGACATTCAATCTGTGTGGGCGTTCGCCTCCACCGCGGCCGGCCGGCTGTGGAAGGATGCGGAATGTCCGGCTCCCGTCCACCATCGCTCAGTGACCGATCGGAGCGCTCGTCGACTCCTGGCCT
>JAABUS010000162.1_pt1 | contig 164537 bp, 137 predicted proteins | sample 5560161 | NCBI WGS metagenome assembly JAABUS01 (sample SAMN10711885, study PRJNA513376) | rock metagenome | isolation source: Antarctica rocks | place: Antarctica: Victoria Land, Trio Nunatak nord | collected 2016-01-04
CATGATCGCCCCTATCGACGGCAGCGACCCCCCGGAACCACCCCCCACGCCAGTAACTTTTGATTCCCGGATTCAATCGATTCGCGCGAAATCAACGCGGGGGTAACGCCCGGGCTATGCGACACCGGATATATGGCGACGTTTTACCAGGTGCAGTTATATAGTGCGCCAGCGACAGAGCCTTGGCCATGAATGAGCCATGAATAGAGTAGGGCTATGGCCATGAATGGAATGCGCTATGGCCATGAATGGAATGGGGCCATGGCCATGAATGGAATGCGCCATGGCCATGAGTGGAATGCGCCATGGCCATGAATGGAATAGGGCCATGGCCATAAGTGGGGCCATACATGGGGGCCATGTTGGTGGCGTATTCTAAATTTAGGCATTCTCACCAGCCAAAAACATTCTCAGGAGCGCTTATAGCGCTCGAGAGTCAGGATATAGTATCACCCCGCTTAACCCGGCTCAACCGGCTTACGTGCGCTTATAGCGCTTAGAGCCTGCCCTACACTTTTGTAGATAATAAAAGTAGTTTTATCTCTAATTTATTCTTATTATTTTTAAAAAAATAATCTAGCTAGTTTTTAATAACCCCCTAACTACTAGCGTCGTCTATTAATTACGGATATTATCTCGTTAATACTAGTTTATTATAAAATAGAGTCGCCGTTATAAAAACCCGGTAAATAAGGAATCTATACTTTAAAGTATATTTATTAACTTTTTTTTAATAATCTTTAAGGACTCGCCTTAATAAGAATAATTCTAAATTATTAATATTATAACTCTTTAGCTCGTTATATAGAATAGTCGTCTTTTCTATTTAATATAATAGGATACGTATTTAATAAAATACTATTATAAATTTATTTTTAGTAACTTTAATAGTAACTGAAATAATAATAATAATTTTAATAGTAATTAATTTAACTATTTTAATAACTACTACTTTATAAATTTTACGCGCTTTAGTAGTTTTAATAACAATAAATTTAACTCTCCTAGTTTTAATAGTAATTAATTTTTATTTAAAATCCTTATTTTTATTTTTATTTTTATTTTTATCTTTATTATTTTTACCGAATAATCTCGCTTTTTAAAAAAATAAGTTATTAAAGAACTTAAATAATATAATAAAAATAAAAGTACTTTTAGCCCACGTTTTTATAAACTCGTTAAAGTTTTTTTAAATTATAAAAGATTTAGGATAAAAAGAAGGAGGTCCTATATTTAAATTTAATTAAGATAAAAATAATAATAAAGATCCTAGGCTAAACTAGGAGTTATTTAACTATTTATTATTACTATCTTTATAACTATTATAATACGTCGGCTTAGTATATCGGCTTAGTATATATCGATTTAGTATTTACTACTTAAGTAGTACTCGTAGTTTCTAGAGAATATAAATTTCTAATTTATTAAATATTCTATATTAAATACCGTTATAAAATAATAGTAACGGTTATAATATAACTCTTTTAAATTATTTTACTTAAAAGAGTTATACTACTAGTTACTAATTATATAGTACTAGTTAATTAATATTAAATCCTCCGCTATCGTTTTAATAGAATATTATTCCGTAATTATTTATTTTATTTAGTACTCTTTCTTTCGCTTATAAGGAAATTTTAGTCCCTCGATCCCTTTTATTTATAATATTTATATCTTCGCTACCGACGTTCTTAAAATTACGTTTTCTAATATATTAATTTAATAGTTTTCGCGCCCTCCTTTAATAAATCGGTTTTCGAAACCTACGCTTTTTTATAAATAAAGAAGCGCGGTCGAACCCCGTTAAAAATAGAGTAAAATTTATATTCTTCTTTATAGATAAAAAGAAAAAACCCTCTTTATCTTTATTTTTTTACTTCTTAAATCTTCGTCTTTATTTTTATAATTATATTCGAGGCCGTTCGTTATATAAATACTATATAACTATCTTTTTATTTCTAAAGGAGCGAATTTTCTATTTATAAAAAGTCGATAGTCTTTTATTATTTAATCCGCTTTTATAAAAAAGGAAGTAATAATTTAAGTTAATTAAACTAGAAAAACCCTAATTACCTAGCGGTTAAATCGTATTATAAATATACGAACTTTCTTCTTTTATTTTTATAAGATATTAATAATTATCCGAGATTTCTAAAGTCGTAAAAAGAGTTATTAATTATATTATCGTTATTACTATTACCCTAGCTTTTTATTATACTTCGGATTAGTATAGAGATCCCTAAAGGGAATACTAGTATGAGGTAGAGTAGAGTAGAGCGTAGAATAGAGATCGCGGTTCGATCTCTACTCTAAATTAGGGTAGGGTAAAGTAGAGATCCCTTAAAGATCCCTACTACGCTAAGGCGAATTTCTAATAATTATTCTAATAACGCTACTACCCCTATAGATATATATATTTATAACTACTACTAACTCTATAGATACGTGTATTTATAACTACTACTACTACTACCTCTATAGATATATATATTTATAACTACTACTACCTTTATAGATATATATATTTATAACTACTACTACTACTACCCCTATAGATATATATATTTATAACTACTACTATCTCTATAAATATATATATTTATAGCTACTATTACCCTTATAAATAGATATATATATTTATAACTACTCCTACCCCTATAGATATATATATTTATAACTACTACTACTACTATCTTTATAGATATACGTATTTATAGCTACTACTACTACTACTTTTATAGATATATATACTTATAGCTACTATTACCTCTATAGATATATATACTTATAACTACTATTACCTTTATAGATATATATATTTATAACTACTACTACTACTACTACCTCTATAGATATACGTATTTATAGCTACTACTACTACTACTTTTATAGATATATATACTTATAGCTACTATTACCTCTATAGATATATATATTTATAACTACTATTACCTTTATAGATATATATATTTATAACTACTACTACTACTACCTCTATAGATATACGTATTTATAGCTACTATTGTTATTACCTCTATAGATACGTGTATTTATAACTACTACTACTACTATCTCTATAGATATACGTATTTATAGCTACTACTACTTCTATAAATATATATATTTATAACTACCTTACTACTACCTCTATAGATATATATATTTATAGTTACTACTACCCCTATAGATATACGTACTCATGAAATAAACGCTCGGACCTAATAATTATTCAAGTTAATATTAAATTTAAGATTATTATTAGTCTAAAGTTAGATATAACCGAAGATTTTATTAAAGGCGTAGTTTAATTCGTTTATATTAAAATTAAAGAGACGTTTAAATAATAGTTTAGTTTTAAATTTAAAATTAACTCTTTTTAAATATTTACTAATATATTTTAATATTAGTATTTTCTCTTAAACTTTAAATTTTATTTTAAAGAATATTTCGATTTAAAATCGGTTAAAAGGTAAAGAGTAAAGAATAATAATAAATATTCATTATAATAATCATTATAATAATCGTCTCTCTATAGTATAATCTATAATATATCTTATTATTAATTTATAATGGGGGTAGTAGTAGCCATGAGTACGTATATCTATAGGGGCAGGAGCAGCCATGAGTGCGCATATCTATGGGGGCAGCAGTAGTAGTAGCCATGAGTGCGCATATCTATTTATGGGGGCAATAGTAGCCATGAGTGCGTATATCTATAGGGGCAGTAGTAGCCATGAGTGCGCATATCTATGGGGGCAGCAGCAGTAGTAGCCATGAGTGCGCATATCTATTTATGGGGGCAATAGTAGCCATGAGTGCGCATATCTATGGGGGCAGTAGCAGCCATGAGTGCGCATATCTATAGGGGCAGTAGTAGCCATGAGTGCGCATATCTATGGGGGCAGCAGCAGTAGTAGCCATGAGTACGCATATCTATGGGGGCAGCAGCAGCCATGAGTGCGCATATCTATGGGGGCAGCAGTAGCAGTAGCCATGAGTGCGCATATCTATGGGGGCAACAACAGCCATGAGTGCGCATATCTATGGGGGCAGCAGCAGCCATGATACGTCCCTAGGGTTATTACAATGATTACTAGAAATCCGTCTTGGCGCAGTAGGGATCCCTTGGTAAATCCCCACCCCACCCCACCCCACCCTAGGCCCCACGCCAATAGATCCCCACGCTAAGCTGGGGTGGGGATCATACCTCGATCCCCACCCCACCCCACGCCAATCCGAAGCGTACTTCCTATCTACCGCTAGTAGAGTAAACTATAGTAGTAGGACGGCGAGGACGATCTTAATCTATTTTAATACTCAACTCTTAATAACTTTATAACTAGATTATGAATATTACTATACTCCGCTAGGCCGTTACTATCTTCTCCTTTAATATCCTATATATTAATAGGTACTTTAACGAGGAAGATATATTTATAAATCTATCTCCGTCTACCGGAAATACGCCTATTAAGTTATTTTCACGCCGTCCGAACTCGACCTCTACGGAAATTACGTTATATATTAACTATAACGAAGAAATAGTAGATTTAAAATTATAAAAGCCCGAATATTAATCCGGCCGCCTAGTAAATATAGACTAGTAGATTTAAAATACTATTTAATAATTTATTAAAACGAATATTTAGGGTATATTAATTATTATTAATATCTTAACTAAAAATAAATATATAAAGTTCGAAGATCTAGGATATTTCGACCTAAACTTCAAGGGCGACGAATCTATCGTTAATTTAAAATATTATATTTATTACCGCGATATCTTCGTTTAGATTAACCGGCTAAAGTAACTCGTTAAAACGAATAACGAAAATAATATTAAATCTTATATAGTATAAATACTTCGTAGTAGTATCTTAATCTAGTATATTATTGAATTTAATAATATAGAAAAGGACCTACTAATAAATACTAGTATAAAATACTAGTTTAGGGCTTTTAAAAAACGCTTTAAAATAAAAACCCCGGATATTTAAAAAGTATTTAAAGTTTATTCCTACTCGCTCTAAGATATAAAGAATAAACGAATATTATATTCCTATATATAGGATATTATCCGTTATAAAAAGGCGGCCGATTTATTTCTTTATAATTAACTCCTTTTAACCTATACGAAAATATACTCTAAATTTTATATATATATTATAGAACCGGAGTCTATTACGTCTTTATTTAATTTTTTAAATTAACTCGACTCTAAAGTTAATACCTTTTATAATATCGCTAGAGATAAATTAAGAGGTAGATATTACCGAAATCTTTTATAAACTAGAAAATCTAGGAGGTCTTTATAAAGGTAAAATTAATATTAATTTCATTAATAATAAAACGGAAATTAGTAAAGTTAATAACTTTTTCAGCTTTTTCCTAGCTACGACTTTTCTAGTTAATTATATAGTATAATTTCTTAATAGGGTTATTAATAACGAGTTTTCCCTCCTCTTTCTTATTAATAAAATAGAAATATTTATTAATAACTTTAGGCTTAATAGTATACCTTACTTTTTAAACTAACTCCGCGTATTATTATAAAAGTCGTAAATATATTAAGTTTTTAATAACTCTCTTTTTACTCTACGAAGCCTTCTTTTTACTTTTAAAAACCTATATAAAGTTATTCTCTAAAACTAGGGTTCGTAAAGAATTAAAATTAAGACTAGTAAAAAAAAAGTTTCTATAATATTAATTATCCTTATACCGCGGTATATTAGGCTTTCGAGGAATAAAATAAAAAGTACGGAGCCGAGGAAGAGGACGGTAATTATAATTATTAAGAAAATAAAAATAACTTTATTTTACCTAAAGACCTTTATTTTTAAAACTCGGAAGGTTTTTATAGAAGCGAAGACCTTTTATATTACTACCCGGATAACTTATATTAAAATAATTCCTATTTTATAATCTTTATAATATCGACGAATTTAATTACCTACTATTATTATAGAGCCTTATATTTATCCGATAATTAATTATATAAATACTTTAAGCTAGGTTAATACTCTAAATTTTCCGAAAAAACGAAGTCTTTAAGAAATAAGAATAATACGTCTAGTTTATAAAGAAAGGATAAATTAATATTTTTACTAAAAAAGAATAAATCGATATATATCGAAGTTATTAAATTTATCCTAAAAGGAGAGGCCTCCCCCCGTTAAAGAATTCGCGTATAGTATTATTTTAAGATATTAATAAAGTTTACTTTTAGAAATAACCCCGAATTAATATATTAAGATACTAGTTATTTTATTATTTTAATTAATTATATTTTCTTTATTTCTTAAGCGCCGAACCTTTTTATTATAAAAAACGATTCTATTTTAATAATATAAAGAATAGACTTTAATAAATATATTATTTTAGAGTATATAAACCTAAATTTCTACGTTTTAGGTCGATATAATTCGGACGGATACCCCGTAGAAGTAATAATCGCGCGGAAGACTTTTATCGTTAATAACTTTTATATTAAAATATTTATCGGAATAAATATTATTAGCCCCGAAGATATTAACTTAATTATCTCTAAGAAAAAGAGCTATATCGGGAGTTATAATATTTCGTTCGATCTTTTAATATCGCCCTTATAACTTTTTATTAACTATAATATATATATAAAAAACTCCGTTATAGTCTTTATATATATTTAAATTACGGTTTTAATAGAGTACTTTTATTTTCTTAAAGATAATAACTTCCTTTTCGAGTTAACGAATAATTATTAGGTATTATTATTCGCGTCCGTTATTAATTCCTTCTTTTATATTATTCTCGCGCGTAATAATATAGACTACCTAATTAAATTACTAGAATATTTTTAATTTAGTATAGTTCGCGACCTAAATATTAATAGATATTATTATATCGATATTTTTGAAGAGGCCTAGGACCTAGTTATTAAACTTTTTAAAAAAACTTATTAAACTAGTTAGATTAAGAAAGTTTTCGCTTTATTTATAAATACTACCTTTTTAATTCCTTTTAGAAAAACGGAGTTTTAAATACCCGAGGAAATAATATTACCTAACGGCGTAATTATATACGGGTTACTATCTATTATCGCGGCCCTCTCGAACGTTATTAACGAGTTCGCTAGTATTTAATATAATTATAGTAACTTTATAAATCTACCGGAAAAGAATTAAATATATATTCTCTTATATATTAACTAGGAGAATAAGATTATAGGTAAATTAAAAGTCTACCTACTCGGATTAAAAAATAGATAAATTATAGATAAGGTATTTAATAAACTATAAAAATAAAACCGCCTCGAGTATATTAAGTAATTAACTCCGTTTTATTTTCTAATATTCGTTATTTATAAAACTCTCGCCGACGGGAAGTATTTTAAAAGGTTAATTATTAATATTCGCGGTCTAAATTAAGTTTTAATATATAATACTATCTTTTTATCTTTATAATCCGACGTTATTTCCGTTATTTCGGGATACTAGTATATTATTTATATCGATAAAACCTCTTTCTTTTATTAATAACGTGTATATTATATTAATAGGCCGAAATTTATAATAGTTATCTATAGAGGATAAAAAACCTTTAATATACTATTAATAAGATATTATAACTCTCTAGTCTATATTTAATATTAAACGGACCGTTTACTACGACCCTATAAAGCGTTCGTAAAGAGGTATATCGATAATATTATTATTTATTCTATAACCTTAATAAAGTATATTCATTATCTTCGATTTATCTTTTTTTTTTTTAGCGGGTCGGGGTTATTTTAAAGATTTCTAAATCATTTATTAAATACCCTAATATTTATTTATTAAGATAAAAGATAAATTCCTTCGGTTTATTTACTTTTATAGAACGCTTAAAGATTATTAATTTATTTAAATTCCTTGTAATATTATCCGCCTTAAAGACGTACCTAGGAATAATAGGGTACCTTCGGATATATATTATTTATTATATATAAATAGCTCGTCCCCTTTAAGATTATAAAATAGAAATATTAAAACCGTCGCTAAAAAATAGAAGAGAATGAGAATCTTTTTTTACTTCTACTCGCCTAGTTAATCCTATTTTAATAGAGTTAAAATCCTTCGATATATTATAATAACTATTTAGTAAGTTTTATTATCTCGTATATTTCGATCTTTACGTAACCTTATATATCGAGCTCGACGCTTCGAAGGAATTCGGCTTCGGCGTTATAATATATTATAACGGAATAAATAATAATATCTAGAAAGACTAGTTCTTTATAAAAAACTTTATAAAAGCCTCCGAGAAGTATTTTAAAATATATTTAATTATATTCTTTAATAGATTATTTATTAATATAAAAAATAATTATTAACCTACCGAGTTAGAAGTCGTTATTTTAATATAAATAATTTAAAAGATATACTACCTAATTAAATCTTTTATATTAAAAATTATTATATATATAAATTATTTAGCTACCGTAGATATTATTAAATAAATATTGTTAATAATAATCTTTATACTATATCTAAACCTACGCCTAATTAGAGTATTTTAATATTTATAACGATTCGAGCTAGACGTATACTATAAACTAGGAAAATTAAATATTATTCTTAATATACTCTCCTGTCTAGTAAATAATAATATCGAATTATTAATACCCCTTTATCCGGCTAAACTAGATACGCTTTATAGTTTATTTTATATTTATACTACTACGCTCGTCGAGTTAAACGACGATTTTAAAATTCGTATTATTAATAATTATAAAACGGATCCGTCCTAAAAGAAAGTCCTTAAGATTTTAAAAAAGAAGAATAAATTTAACGAGAAAGATACTACTAGGCTTCCGTTCGTTTTAGAAGAAATAAGATTAATATTTTATATTAATAAAAAGTTCGATATTAAGTATATATATATCCCTGGCTCCGTTATAAAGAATATATTTATCGTTATATATATTACCTTAGGTTACCTAGGTTTTATAAAAAGTTTCGAACGTATTTTATATTCTTAATATATTAAAGAATTAATATATTATTTTAAAGATTTTCTAAAGTATTACCCCGAATACTTTATATACTAAATAAAAAGATATATATTTTATAATTTTATATAACCGATTTACGCTTTAAATATATCTTTTATTATATTTACTCTAAACTTCGTCCTAGCCCTACTACTCTTAACTAAAGACTATAATATATATATATTAATAATATATAAATTAACTAAAAGAGTTATATTTATAATAGGAAAATTAATATTTAAGACGACCGAATAAATAATTGTTTTTTTAAAACACCTAAAGCTCGGTAACTAGAGATTATTTAAAATTATCCTTTTTAATAAAAACCCTAAATTTTTATCCGAGATATAGACCGGTTTATTTAAGCGCCTAAAAATTAATTTATTCTACTCGATAATTTATTATCCCTAGATTAACGAATAGTCCGAATATATTAATTAAACGGTCGAAATAATATTACGTTTCTTCGTCGCTGGTTTTAAATATTTATAATTATAACTTATCGTATTATCTCGGCTTTAGTCGGTCTTAAATATAAACCCGTCGGTCTCTATCGAGTATATATTTATAAAGGTAATATACGGTTTTAAGCCTAAATAATTATTAGATCTTATTATAATTATTAAAATACTAGATTTAAAATCTCTTATAACGCGAATTAATATTATTAATACTTTAAACTTCGCTAGTATAAATAGTAAAATTAATTATAATAAAAAATACTAGCCGCTCTTCTTAAAGGAAGGTAATTTCGCTTTATTTCACTTTTATAAAAAATATAATATCCTTATTAATACGGATATTACGAAGAAATTTATATAATAATATATAGACCTTTTTAAAATTAAATAGAGAATAAAAAAGCTAGTATATAAATTAAAGATCCTAATTTATTAGCGAGTATATTTTATTTTCTTTATTATATAACTCGAGTTTTCTTTAATTTTTAATATTAATCCTTTTAATTATCCCGTACCTAAATAATTAAAGGCCGTTTATATTAATAGGGATATTAATACCTAGAAATCCTAAAAGGTAGAAAAGATCGTTAATTATTATAATAATTAATATCTTATTCGGTAGAAAGGATAGGGTCTAGAATATAATTAATAATAAATATAATTATAACTCGGGAACTTTTCTAACCTTATTAAAAACTATAAAAGAGAATTATAATATATTAAAAATAAGAAAATTTAGTATTTTAGATTTAAATAAAAAATAATAAATCCTTTAATATATCCGCCGCCTTCGACTTTAAGAATATTTATTATAGTTATTTTATAATAATAATCTAGAGTTAGATATTTTTATTAACTAGATTTACTTTATAACGCTAGCGATTATTAATACTATATTAAGTTAAATATTAAACGGAGTAGGAGATTCTTAATATTATATATTTATCGAATATCTATTTACTTTAATTATATTAGTTAATTTTAATATTCCGTATTTAGTTACCCCGTAATAGAATTTATAATATAGGAATTTTAGATTATTATTTAAAATCTTTATATTTAACTCTTTACGCTTTTTAAATAACGAATTTTCTATTTTATAATTTTATAAAATTAGTTCTTAATAACTAGACCTCGCTTTTATAGTTACCGAACGAAGATTATTAATATAGTTTATAGAATAAAGACCTCTAGCCTAAAGAAGGAGTAAAAGGAAGGAGATAATAATAAATCGAAAGATAATACTCTATTATTCTTTAACCCTAGTTACTATAAAATTATTATAAATATAACTACCTAGCCGTTTATTATACTATACTAAGACTAGCTTTATAATAGTTACTAAATATAGTATATAAATCCTCTAAAAAGAGTATACGGCGTAGTTACGCCATTTATATTATAATATTATATTATAGTTTCTATTACTCCGGAGTCTCTTTAGAAATAAGAGGCTCGGAGCCCTCGCTCTAACTCTTTAAAGATTAATTTTATTATTTAAATATAAAGATTATTTTCCTATTAAGATTTTATATTTATTTTTATATTATTATAAATACCTTAGGTATTATAACTTAATAGTTTTAATCTCTTTTAACCTTTTTAAATAGTAATTTATTAAAAATATAAAAGATCTTTCTAGAAATAATCGTCCCGAAGGCGAGACGTACGGGATTAATACTCTAAATAAAAATACGGGAGATTTACCGGAGAATATTAATTTTATAGTAAATTAATAATTTATAGAATAAAACGTAAATAAAAAGCCCTTAAGAAAGAGGCCTCTATTATTATAATTTAGAAGAATATTAAGAATTTACGATATACTATCGTAGGTAAAGGAGATAAAGAAATCGAAGATAATCCTTAAAAATTAAATATAGAAGACGAAAACGACCCGACGGTAAATCGTAATTAAATCGGTTATAATATAAATTAAAGTAACTTACGGCTATCGAAACTATAGGATTTCTATACGAAGAATCCGTAAAATTATTAAAAATGAATTTATAACGCGGAGACTACGTTCCGTTTAATACCCGTAAACTTTTAAATAAATAAAAAGAAGATTTTATATATAATACCCTATTTAAAGGGGTAAATTAAGAAATTATAAAATAAATATAAAGAACTTTATCTAGTAGATATATTAATATAAAAGTTCTTTATAGATTATTTATTTAATATAATCGAGGACTCTTTAAACCGAGCTATAAATACGAATCTTAAATATTAATATATACGTTAAAGGAATAATTAATTAATACGAGATTTCGATACTTATTTTAATACCCTAGAAACCGAACTACCTCCCTATAATAAAGAGTAATAAATAATTTATTTAATAACCCGCTTAAGATTTAATATTTTAAAAGAAGTTAACCGAGCTTAAAGTATTCCTACTAAACGAACCGAATTTATATTATTTACGGCGCGTTACGAATATAATCTTAATTAAGACTTTAAAATATAAGATAATAATTAAGATAATTAATTAAGACCTCGGAAGAGGTATAAAAAGGGGTTAAAGGGCGGAGATAATAAAAATAAATCTAATATAAAGAGATAAGATTTTAATAATAATAATCGTAGAAATATAAATAAAACGTATATAACTCGCGCGAGCGATAAGAATCTAAAGGATATTAAATATTTTAATTACTATAAATTCGGTTATTATTTTAATAAATATCCGGAGAAGAAAATAAAGACTATTAACTATATCGGCGATTATACCGCCGAGTTAAAAAATAATAAACCCTCGAGGAAGTCTTTATCCCGAGGGAATAAAGAAAAATAAAAACTAGACCGAGTATAAATATCGATAACGAAGTTATTACGAACCTAATTAATATCGATATAAAAATTATTTATATTAAAATAAATAAAGATCTAGGAGCGGAGATAAATATTATTAACGAGATATTTATATAGTAGTATAACCTAGAGTATTTTAAAAGCGAGCCGTTATCGACTCTTAAATAAATAAGCGGGTAATTTATTTATTATTATAATATTTATAATATCGTCTACCGGTTAACCGATTTATAAGGATAAATTAAAGAATATAATAATACCTTTTACTCTATTAATAAGAAAGGCTCGTTTATTATTATAAATATACCGGTTATAAAAAAAGAAAAGATTTAAACCGACTATAATATACGTACTTAACGGTTCGGTATCGCGCTAAATACGTATATATTAGAATTACTTAAGGATTTTACGAAGTTATTAAAGACGTAGCTAGTTATATATATATTAATTTATATTAAGGCTAGTCTCTTTAATTAAAATCCTATTAATAAAAACGAGGCTAGGAAAAACGATACTACCGTTAATATAATATTTTCTAATAATTTTATTATCGTACCGCCTACGCTTTTTAACGAATTTGTAGATTTTAACGATATCTTTTTAAATAAAGAAATAGGTTAATTACCGTCGTATAAGGGCGGCGATTATATAATTAATATAAAGAGTAACCCGTTATACGGGCCTCTTTATAATCTATTGAATTTAGAATTAATAAAGTTAAAGAGATACCTAAACGACGCCTTAGCGAAGGATTAAATTAAATACTCTATAAACCCCGCCGGGGCTTTTATCCTTTTTATTCTAAAGAAAAATAATAAACTATAATTATATATCGACTACCGAGGTCTTAATAAGATTATTATTAAGAATTACTATTTATTACCCTTAATTAATAAAACGCTGGACCGTTTAAATAGCGTTATATAATTTACGAAATTTAATTTAAAAGATATTTATTATCGAATAAGAATTAAAGAAGGCGATAAATAAAAGATAATATTTCGTACACAGTATAACCTTTTCGAATATATAGTAATATTATTTAATTTAATAAATATACCTACTACTTTTTAAATTTATATTAATAAATCGTTAACGGGTCTAGTAGATATATTTTATATTATTTATTTAAATAATATCCTAATTTATTTAAATTTAAAAGAGGAGTATATTAATTATATACGATAAGTACTCGAACGCCTACGAAAATATTCTTTATTCGTAAATCTTAAGAAATATAAGTTTTTTACTCGGTTAATTAAGTTTCTAAAATTTATCGTAAATACCGAAGGTATATTAATAAACGAACGTAGGATTAATATAATTTAGTCCTAACTAAAACTAAAGTCCTTTTATAATATATAAGTATTTTTAGACTTTATTAATTTTTATCGTCGATTTATTTATCGTTATTCGTAGATAATAGGCTTATTAACGAGTCTATTAAAAAATAGTTAAGATAATAAAAAAATTAGTTTATTTAAATAACTTAAAGAGGTAGAGTAAGCGTTTTATTTACTTCGCGATTTATTCTTATATATATTTATTTTAATATACTTTAATCTAGAATTAAAAATTCGGATTAAGATAAATACTTCTAATTTTACCGTAGTTACGATTTTGACGTAGTTATAAAATAATAACGAATAATATTGACAAGGTCATGTTCCATGAAGTAGTAATAATTGATTGATTCTCGTTCGTTGAGAGCGAATTACTAGTATAGGTAAGCTTCGGCGCCAAGGAACTAACTATAAATAAATAGGTCGGTATAACCGTATTAATTACCGCCTTATAAATAAAGTTATCGCCCCGATAATATAAACCTATAACGGTTCTATAAATAGATTAAATATTTAAAGTATAATAAGGGTAATTCCGTTAAACTTAATATAATAATAAAGGGTATTTCTATTAAACCGAAAGCGTTATAATAGATTATTTCTATAAAACCGAAAGACTAGTAGGATATCCCGGCGAATTAACTATAAATTTACTTAAAGTCGTCTATTAATCCTAAAGTATATTATAGTTATTTAATAAATATTTATTTATTATCCTTAAGTCCATATCCCTTCTATCGAATAAAGTATTATATAATTATATTCTTTACTCTTCCGAACCGGCGCTAGCGCTTTCGTAGTAACTTATCTACCTCCTATTTATCCTCGTTATCGACGACGATAGGTAGTAGAATAACGGACTCTTTTTTATATAAATCTAGGCCCGGTACCGGTTTAAAGTAAATAACCGAAATCACGTCGTAGATAACTATAGTAATCGGAAGTTTTAAACGATACGCTAGTCTACCTATATATTCTATAATTTAAAAAGGGCCGATAAATTATTAATTAATCTTCTTAGATAGGATACCCGTTATTTAATAACCGCGGTAAAGCCGTAGGTACATTATATCACTAACTTTAAAGAATATAGGTTTATAGTTAGCGTCGTACTACTCTTTTATATATAACGACGTAAATATAATAGTATCTTACGTATTTATATACTTAGGTCGATAGACTATTAGAAAAATATCCGTACTAAAATAATTAAACTCGCGGAAGGTTTTTATAGTATTACCGTACTATACTTTTATAGTAGGAAGTTTAATATTAATATCTATTTCGGTAGTAGGAAGTTCGGCGTCGCGGAAGGCTTCGGCGTAAACATCTACTATATTAAAATCGGATATATTAAAATAATTAATATATAGTAGGTTTAGTGGCTCCCTGATTTTAAATCCGTATAATACCTCTATAGAGGCTAGACGCGTACTATTATATTTAATTAAATTATTTAGCGCTATGGATAATTATAGTAAAACCTTCGGCCAAATAAAAATATCGACGGTAAATAAGAAATAACGTAAAGCGATTTCGATGACCTCGTTTAACTTTTCCGACTACCCGTTAGTTTATAGGTAATACGTAGTTAAATAGAGTATATCTATTTTAAATTTAGTTATAATCTTCTTTTATAATTAACCGATAAACCGGCGGTCTCGATTATTAATAATAGTAGAAAGTAGGCCCTAGCCGAGTAATATTAATTTATTTAATAACCGAGTTATTTATTAAAGACTACTTTAAACTACCTCGTTAGCGATAAGTATTATAGCCTTATTAAATTTATATATAACGGATATTATATAGTCTTCGCCGGTAGAAGCCTTTAGTAACCCGAGGATAAAATCGATAATAATAATCTCGAAAGGTTTAGATAGTAAATAGATCGGTTATAAAGACCTATATAATTAATATCTTAATATTTAATATAACTAGTAGTAAGGGTAGTACCGAAGGTATTTATAAAACTTAGTCGATATATTGAATATATAGATACTTTTTATAAACTTCTTATACGTCTTAATATAACCGGGGTACCCTATATTATTATAAACTTTTTAAAAAACTTTATATTTAAAAGTAGTCGGTAAATATAAACGTAATTCGTATTTAACGTTATCGAAGTAGAGTAGGCCGTCGATAAATTTATAAGGGAGTTTCGTTACGTTACTTTCTTTTTCTAAAGTAATATTCTTTTCGACGGTATTAATAATTCTAGCCTAACGTAGTTTTATATAAACGTTACGAATCCTTATTTTAAATTCGTCGTTTATTATAATAATATTGACTAGAAAAATTAAGAGTGTATTAAGAATTAATTCGTTTATTTTAGGACGATATAATCGGTTAACGAGATAAGATAAAGTATTTAATACGATATTCGCCTTACCTAGTTTATACCTAATTTTAAAATTAAAACGTTATAAATACTCTAAAGCTCGGATAAGGCGTAGATTTAACTTTTCTATAAACGTAGTATTTATAAACGTTTACCTCATAATCCTTATTATAGAAATATAATCGGTATAGATAATTATAGTACTAATTAATACTTCGATAATATAACGGACTTTCTTAACTATTTATATAATATTAGTTATTTCTAGTTCGGTAGGCTAGTACCTAGTTTTAACCGAAGTTAGTTATCTCGATAAAAAGAGGATAGGCTGGAGCGATTTCTATTTCGGTACTATCGTAGTATCGACGACGTTATCTTTAATATAGTATATATATATACCGAAGCCCTATTCCTTACTAGTATCTAAATTAATAAATAGCGGCCGTTTTAGGTCGGCGTAGTATAATATCGTAGGATTAACGAAGAACTCTTATAGGTACTTATATACATTAAGTTCTAAAAAAGTAAATATATTAATTAACGATCTACCCGCTATAGATTTATAAATATTCCCCTAAATACCTTTTTTATCTAGTCTATAGTTCTGGTTTAATAATATCTTCCGATTTTAGAGAGGCTTCACGATAGTAGTATAATATAATATATATTATTTTAAGTAACCCGTTATACCTAGGTATCGTTCCAAAGTTTATAAATTCCTTAGGAATTTAAAATTCCTTATAATAATAAACTTATCTTCTATCGTAGTAAGATTTAATATATTGATATATTATTTAAATAACTGCGCTAATGGGTATCCTAGGAATGACTTCTTAACGGAAAAATGAATATTTATTTCGGATAAGGCCTAGAATATTTGGGTAAGATATTCGACGTATTCGGATAAAGAGGTAGAAAAAATAACGATATCGTCGATATATACGCGGTAGAATCTTCGGTAGGGCCGTAGGATACGGTCTATTATATACTAAATATAAACGGGCGAGTTCCGGTATCTTATAATAAAGACGTTAAAGATTTCCTACCCCCTATAGGTAGTTATTATAAGACGGTAATAATAATATCGTTTTACCCATTATTAGTAGAAGAAAGCGGCAGCGTCGATAGTCGAAATATATATAATATATATAAATAGTGCTAGGATCTCAGCTTAAATAAATATTAAATAAATATTAAATATTATAATTTTATTTAGTACCCTAATATCGATTATTATATATTCTTTAAGACCTGAGCTTATCTCTTTCTAAACGACGAAATAAAGGAAAGAAAACGGGGTTATTATAATAGTTTATTCTATACGACCTTACTTTTATAGTGTATTAAACGCTTCGTTAATTACGTCCTTATCTCGTTTTCCTAGCGGATATATACGAGCTTGGCCTACTTTATAGATCTCTCTTTAATTATCGACGAGTGGAATATTTATCTATTCTAATTCTAGGATATTTATAATATTCCTAGTATCTTTCTATAAATCTAGAAACGAATCGATAATATCGGCGATATAATTAATAGAAGCTTCGTCCCTATAGATTATAATATTAAAAGGGTAGAGGGTCTCTAGACTTTATAAATTCGGTATTATTAAAGATTTTTATAAAATTTATACTAAAGTCTCTAATAGAGATAAATTCGGTTATATCGAAATATCTAAAGTAGTAATATTCGGAGTAATAGAAATCGATACGCTTAAGGATATACTAGAACTAGTAGTAGTATTAAAGATTATTAGAAATACTAGGCCAGCCTTAAAGCACGATTTAATAAAAAACTTTAAAACTAAAGATTTCGGTAGTTTTATAATCAAGCTAGTAGAGGATAGGTCGATTTAGAAATAATTTACTACTTTATATTCGATTACTCTCCCGAGCTTAATATACCTACTAATAATAATAGGTAGATCGGTATTATTCCGTATTATAATTCTATCTATATCGTAGTTAACAATATATATTAAGACTATTAAAGTATTATATTTAGATAGTTCGAATAGGAGATCTCGGTTACTAGGAAACTTTATAATTATAGATTTCACTCCGATAATTATATCGGAATAAAGTGGTACGGTTTAATATAATTTATTAATAACCGGTATATCCGTCCTAGTACTTTTGGCCTTTATAGTAACTAGAACTTAAAGCGAGTTATATAAAGTAATAATAATTATATCTTTATTTATATTAATTACGATACCCTCCGGTTTTATAATATTAATACCTATTAGTACCTTTACTAATAGATTATTAATAATATATAATTCCTTAATTATTAAGGTAACACCGCCTTTACTAGGGATATATATAAATATAATAATATATTCGTTAATATCGTATTTACTAGATCCTAGGCCGCGAACCTTTATAGTAGTAAATATTTTATAGATTTTAATTTATAGACCAAGCTCTATAAACTTCTTTAAGAATAAACGATTTATTAGATTTATAGTATATCCTATATTAAAGTAGAAATTATATAGAGTGCCGTTTATATTAAACGAGATTTTAATTATTATATAATAGTAACCTCTAAACGCGTAGCCCCGAGTAGGTCTATCGGTAGAGGTAGATTTAATAATTTTCCGTGGAGTCGCTTTATTAATCGGTGCGGCCGAATTTATATTTACTTTAATATACGGTGACGTAGAAGATATATTAGAATTTATTAAAATAAAAGACGTAGTAGAGACCGCTGTAGATAATTAATACTATCGAATATATATATATAATTTATTGTTCGAAGAGAACGAGAGCTCGTATAATCGGTATACTACTTTAATAGGAAGAGATTAGCCGACGAAAAGATTATTTATTATTTCGTTTTAAGGTCTTAAATTACTAAGGTATTTACTAGCCTATATAGTACTTTAATATAAACTATCTTCGTAGCTACTATAGTAGCTACCTTAGTTTTTATCGTAATAACTTTCGTCTTAAGGGAAGGTTTCCGTAGATTAATTTTCGTTATAACCGAAGTCTTTAGTAGTTTCTTAGTTATCCGTATAATAGGCCTTCTATATAGAAGGTTTTTTAAAGGGATTTCGGTTAAAGTTTCTTCTTAACTCTTAGTTTTATTTTAGTAGGAATATCTTCTACCTAAGAGACGGATTTAAATTTCCGTTTATAATTTAAAATTATCTTTTAGGAGGTAGTATATAGTTCTAATATTATTATTATTAATTAATATTATTCTACTAGAGCTGAGAGTAAGAAGGAGGAAAAGACTTATACGGGTTATTTCCGTAAAGAGTATTAATACTCCTATAGGAAGTATTATTACTTTTATAAATAAAAGTACTATTATAAGAAGGCCTAAAGCCTTCCGCGGGACAGTAAGGAATAAAAGGTTAACGAAAATTCTAATATTAATTATATTAATTAATATTTGTATTAATAAATCGTTTAGGCGCTTTAGATAAATAATTAACTATTTAATTATCCTTATTACCGCTAGTACGGTTCGTTTTATTAATATAGGTCCATTAATCGTATTTAAATTTATCGAGATCTACTAGGAATTTATATAGTGTAGTCGTATTCTTTAGTCGACGTATATCACGTCTAAACTCGGGATCTAGGCCATTATAAATTATATTAAATTAATTCTTAATATTAATAAACTAGGTATCCTTAGTTATTTAAAGGATTTTCTAAATATATTCTCTTAGCTCGCGATGACCGATAATATCGCGGAGGGTATATCTTTCCCGAAGAATTAAATCTATAATAACGTTAGTGGGTTACTTAAATCGTTCGATTAATATATATTTTTATTTATTAAGTTTATTGCCTAGCTTGGCTAGTCTCTTATTATTTTTAGTAAATTCGGTTAATTATTAATCTAGGGTAAAGCCTTTTAAGTATATTTATAAATTAATACGAACTAACTCATTACCTTTAGTACTAGAAACGTTATATATATACTCTAGGAATAAATAAACGTCCCTAAAGTATATTTCCTTAGGAGTATATTTTATGGGAGCGGCTTCCGAAGAAATTAATTTATTTTCGTATATAAAGTTGAAAAATCCTACGTCGCTAGTATTTTATTAATTTAAATATTTATTCGTTAAATCTAAATCTTTAGGTTTAGGAGGACCCGGTAGGTTTAATAAATTTAATAGACCTTAAGGTTATTATTATCCTACTACGATAACGGCGAATCTAGTAGTTATTACTTCGACGGTATAATCGATTATTCGCTAGATTACGGTTTTATTTATAATAAAAAACTACCTCGGTAATTATTTCTTTAATCCGATAGGGCTTTTAAAAATAGATTCTTCTATTAAGATTTATCTTATAAAATAATTATTTATAGGTTATTTACTAGTGGACTAATTACTCTTTAAAAGCGGTAAGGTAATAGGAGTATTTCCTATTAATATTAATACTTTAAGAAATTAGCGAGTCGCTTAAGTACCTATTTAAAATCTTATTACCGCGGTACGGAAAGTAGTAACGTTAACGATTTAATCGTTTAATTAACTCGGTGCCTTAATAGATTTTAACCGTACTCGTTACTCTTAAGGATTAAGACTACGAAGGGGTTAAATAGGCCGGAAGTTCCGCCGGATAAAATAATTAATAATATAATAAGTAATATCGTCGACCTCGCCGGCGAAAGTATGGCCCGATTATATAAATTCGTCGAGCTAGAATACTAAGACTACGGTATTACGGCTAACGATACTACTAGACGCTATAATAATAATCTTATAAAAGTAGGAAAATTAAAGGCTTAATAAATTAATAATTCTTTTAAGTTTATTTTTATTAAAAACGAATTAATTCTTATTTACTCTTTCGACTTTAAAGATAAAATACTCGGTACTCCTATAAATAATAATAGAGTTACTAGTATATAGGCTCTAAGAATAGTAAAGTAAAGAACTAATATTAATATAAAGGACTTAAGATCTAAAGTAAGATTCTATTAAAGTATTTTCGTTCGGGCCGCGGAGATAAGGTACGGATCTAGTTTAAATTAAATAAATAATAATAACCCCGCTTCTCTACTTCCGGTAAATTTAGATCTTAACGGATTTACTAAGGAAGGTATAAAGGTAATATTCTATATAAACGAACCGTAGAGTAAATTCGTTAAAGCCGAATTCGTTAATATTAAATAATTAAATTATAGACGTAGTTATAGTAGCTACTTTCGTAGTTTAATATATTATAGCGGAAGGCTTTTATAATTATATTAATTAACTAGGTATAATATACCGAAGTATAGTATTTCTAGTTTAAATACTATTATAGTAGGCCTTATTATAGTAGAGCTAACTACTTCGGTAGAGAGGAAGGAGGTAATATTCTATTTTAACGAAAGAGTTATATAATAGTATTCTATTCCACTAAATCGAATTAGTAGGAGAGATAGGGTACGGATAAAAAAATATTATCGAATAATTTTAGTTCGACTATTAGTGCTACTACGTAGCTAGTGAATCGAACGTTTAATAAATATAGTATAATATTTACTAGGACGTATAAAAGCCGTTATTACTAATTAATAAGATTATATTCTATGAAGTAGTAATAATTAATTGATTCTCGTTCGCTGAGAGCGAATTACTAGTATAGGTAAGCTTCGGCGCCAAGGAACTAACTATAAATAAATAAGTCGGTATAATCGTATTAAATATCCCGTTATTTTCTAGTCCCGTAAGATATAAAGTTTAGAAGTTCGATATAAAACTTATAATAAAAAGCTCCTCGTAATCGTTACGATATTTAAATAATAGTAATACTACCTCGAGGGTAATTTATATAAAGTAGAAATCTTAACCGATTATAATAATTTAAGGGGTTTTATGAATATTAAATAATTAAATAATCGCTAGGCGCGTTAGGTAATAAGATTCTTATCTTTTAATTTCTTAATTTTATATTATTTTAAAAAGAGTAATCTAGTCGATAACTCTTTACGTCGTTTTAATTATAAAGATTAAAATAATTTTTTAGATAATATATTATTTATTTTATAATGAAAGTTATTAAATTTAGAAGGTACTAGTTAAGGCCCTATTTTTATTATAATATAAGATACGTTCGTAGATATAAAAGATCTAGATATAAATAATACTTCGCCGGCGTTAAATAATATATCCGTAAATATTACGTAAAACCTAATATATATAAAACTTATATTATTAGAGTCTTTAAGGCTTACCGTAAAAAAAGTATATCTTTCGATAATAAATTTATTTAGGCCTAAAGAGTTAATACCTAAATAAGAAATTCTAAGAAATTTAAATAAAACGTTTACTTAAATCGATTATAATATAATAAAGGAACTATTTAACTTTATCGCTAGAACTATAGGCTATAAACTATTTATTCTATATATTATTATTAAATTAATAATATTTTACGAAATAGTTTATAACGTTAAAAATTTATTAATAATTAAAATAATTCGCGCTTTATAAAAGAATAATTCCTTCTCGTAAATAAGAATCGCCGAAATTATATAGGCGGATTACTAGCGTTCCGCCGGAGTATAAACTTTAGATTTTATATTAATTTTTAAATATAATAATAAGATTTATATATTTAAAGAGGGATTAGTCCGCGAAGAGCTATTAAAGCGATATTATAATAATATATTAACGGGGTATTTTAGTGTTAAAAAAATAATAAAGTTATTTATTAGAAAATATTTCTAAAGTACTCTTAAGGCTGATATACGAGAATATATCGATATATACGATATATACTAGCGGGTTAAGGTATATCGATACTATCTTTATAACGAGATTAATTCTTTATTATATCCTACGGGACCGTAGAAAGAAATTATAATAAATTTTATTACTAGTTTACCTCTAAATAAACGATATAAACGCGTTTATAATACGGTCTTTATAATTATAAATAAATATATAAAGATATTACAATATATCTTAACTACTAAAATAATCGACTTTACGGGATTAATAGAGTTAATATTCGAAGAAGTTATCCTAAAGTTTAGAGTTCCTAATAGGATTATTTCTAATAAAGATTTTATTTTTATAAATACGTTTTAATCCGAGGTATATTATTTAATAAAAATTAAGAGGCGTTTAAATACCGTATTTTATCCGTAAATAAATAATTAAATAAAACGTTAGAACTAAATCTTAGAATATTATTTAAAAACCTTCTATTTAAGCGAGTAAAATAACTAGGTAGTACTTTTACCTATAATAAAATAAGTATACTATAGTATATAGTATATAATAATAAAATAGATATTATTTATAGTTATATATAGTTATAATTTATCTCTAGAATTATATCTTAAGGGCGAGACGTATAAAGGAGAAATACCGTCGGTATAAAAAAGAATTAAAAAATTAAATACTTCGAGAGAGTATTTAATAAAAACGTAGATTATCGCGGTCGAGACGTAGAAACGTAATTATAGTAAAAGATATAAACCGAAATTATTTAATATAAATAACCTTATATTATTATTAACTAAAAACTTAGTATAAAAATAACTAAATAAGAAGCTCTCTTATAAAGTAATTAAACTATTTAAAATTTTGGATATTATCGGAATATAAATATACTACCTAGGATTACTAATTAACTACCGTATTTATAATATTTTCTATATATCGCTTCTAGAGTCGTATTATTAATAATAAGGCGATATTTCGATTCCTAATATACCTTTACCGGAATTAATAAATAATACGAATAAATAAGAAGTAGAAGAGGTACTAAAAAAGAAGAAAATAAAAGGCGAGGTACTTTATTTTATAAAATAACTAGGATAACTAAAGATCTTTAATAAATAAATTAATATAAATATTTTAAATAACGCGCTAGAACTATAAAAAGTATTTAAAGAGAATATAAAAATAAAAAAGATATAAAAAGTAAAGAGTAGGAAAAAGAAATATTATTAATTATTAAATATTACTAGTTATTTCTTACTAATAGATTTCGAGCGAGATATATCTTTACGGCTAGCGGGGCGCTTATAGGTAGGTTTATATCTAAAGCGGCTAACTTTCTTAATATTAAAACTCGGCCGTTTACGAGTAAAGTTAAGGCCGGGAATTCGAATTAAAAAATAAAGGGTAAAAATAGAATTAAAATTAGGATTATTAATTTTATTTTTAACTTCTTCCTTAGAAGCCTCGCGAGAAGATATTAATTTATTTAAAATATAATAACTCGTACCCTTTATACCGCCGTATTAAAGGCGAGGCTTTATAATATTTTTAACTAAAAAAGTTTTACGACTAAATATTATAACTCTTTATATACCGCTAGAGAATAAAATAGGATCGATAATACCGAGATTATCGATAATAGGTATATTAAATTAATCGGTAATAAAATTAAGGCCGGGAGAAGAGTTATATTCGGAGGCGTCTTATATATAATATATACAAGCTTCGTTTTCGTCTTTATTATCGGCTTTATCTTTATCCGTCGATTCGAGAAGATCGTTAGATTAATATTATATAATTTTATTTTAAAGTATACCCGTATCCCGGGTAATAACCCCTCCCTAAAAAATTATCAATATACGAATTATATCTAAATTATATTAATTTATAAAAGTATAAAAGATATTATTTATACCCTTAATATTTATAATAAATCGAGATATTAATTATAATATATTCTTTTCTTTTTTAACGTCGCTACTCTTAGGTTTAATCTCCCGAAAAAAGGCTATAATATCTTTTATATATTTAATAATACACTCGCGAAGATATTTATTAGGGCCTCGGCGTTCTAGACGGTTAAGAAGAAAATTTATAAAAGTATGAAATTTAGACGGAATCTAGATACGTTAATATAATTTAATTTCAGAATATTAACGATATATAAAATTATATAAATACTTATTCTTTATATAATAAATATACTTTATATATAATATTTTATTATATAGGACGTAATTATTTAAGTTTATCCGCTTAGAGTAATAAAGGTATAAAAATATAAATAAAGGCGGGGTAGGAGTAGAGTAGGCGGTTATTTTACGGGGGGTAAGAGTCGGGGATATATTAAATATCTAAATATTATTATTAATATTATATACCGTAGAGATTAAACTAATATATTAAATATTAAAGTAATCTAGCTATATACGCGTCGCTATTAAAATAAGATTTAAAATTAATAATTTAAAAATAAAATAAATATTACGATAATATTAATTTTTTCGAAATATAAATAAGTATCTTATTTAAAGATAGAATAAATTATTTATTTATTTTAATAATTATGAAATTAAAGAAAGAATTTAAAAGAAGAAAGGAAAGATTTATTTAAATTATAATATATTAACTCTAGTCTTACCTACGGAATATATATATAATATTTACGATCTTAAAGAAAGAGTTTAAAGATACGGCCGAGATTATTATAAATTAATAAAAGTCTAAATATAGTATAGCTTTCGATAATAATATATAGAAGTTTATATATATAAAAGATAATAAAGTATTATAGAAGAAGAAAAACTTAAAAGTTAACGAAGGTTTTATATCTACGCTAAGACCGTTACCCGTATATATTTACTTTTATAATTAGAGTTCTTCCTAAATAATAAGGTAAAATAATTTATTTTATTACCGATATCGGTAAAGCCCTATTAATAGTAAAGATTTATAATTTTTAACGGCGATTATAATATTCTTTCCCTTACTTTTCCTTTAAGGTTTTAAGGTTTTTATCGAATACCTAGTATAATTTATAACTATATAATTACACTAATTACGAACTATACGCGACGTATTATTAATTTTAAAATATAATTTATTTCCCTCCCTTTTTCTTATTGAATTTAAAGATTTTTCTTTAATATATTATTATTATAAAACTAGGAGATTAATAAAATTAGGTAGGAGGTATAAATATTACGCGTATACTTTATTTAATTTAGACTCTCCTTTATTATACTCTTTTATAAAAAATATCGAAGTATTAAATTAATATTTACTAGTTTCGAGGGCGAAACCCTTAAAAAGGGAGGTAATTATTATATTATATTAAAACTAGCTTTATAATAGTTATTAAATATAGTATATAAATCCCCTAAAGGGAGTATACGGCGTGGTTACGCTATTTATATTATAGTATTATATTATAGTTTCCGTTACTTCGGAGCCCCTTTAGAAATAGGAGGCTCGGAGCCCTCGCTCTAACTCTTTAAAGATTAATTCTATTATTTAAATATAAAGATTATTTTCCTATTAAGGTTTTATACTTACTTTTATATTACTATAAATACCCTAGGTACTATAACTTAACACGTTTAAATTTATCGATTTATTTAGTCTATAAACCTAGAATATTATCTAGGTAGAAGTAATCCTATATACCGAATACTTTAATTATTAATTTACGGTTTTCAGATTTAAAAAAGAGTTATAAAATATATAAATTAATAAAAAGTATATAGCGAAGATTATAAATCTAGAGATAAAGAAATAGGTCTACCCCGTTATCTTTAAATATATTTAAATATATAGAGAAAAAGATAGCGAGGCCTATAAATTTAATAAGTCCGAATTTATAGATACCGAAAAGTACGATAAATATATTATAGAATATAGTTATAATTACGAAATTTAAAGTAATATAATTTTTATTATAAAAATAACTACTTCTACTACTACGCCGAGGAAATATAAAATTAAACTAGTATAAATCGATATTATTAATAGTTATAAGGTTTCTACTAGAAAGATTATTATCTTTCTCGATAATACTCTTAAAGGGAAAAAGCGAAATATAGAGGATTTTCTAACGGATAGAAATCTTTCTAATAAAAATAATAATAAAGAGGACGATATTAACGAATTAATATTTAATATTACGAAGAAGAAAAAGTATATTTCGTTTACCTCGCTTATTCTAGGCCTTATAAAAAGAAAGAACGTAAATAAAAAAGTTAAAAAAGCCGTTATAACTACTAGGAAGAAGACCGCCGCTATTATTACTATTATTAACGTCGAAGTAGAATCTATATTACGGCTTGGTCGTACTAGGCCCGGTATAACTAGTACTTTAGTATAGTAACTCTTATATCGGGATTCTTCCCTTTAATAAAAAATTATCCTTTTATAATACTATAATTCTATTCCTATTATGACTTCGTTATAATAATAGTAGTAACGGCCTAGTTATACTAGCTTATACTTTAGTTTACTATTCGAACGAATAGAAATATATTAATACTATTTTTATAGTATTAACGATCGGTTTTTATTCTTTAAATTAATTTTCTATATTAATTTTACCCTATTATAGAAGCCTTCCGATAAACCTCTTTTTATAACGAAGTAATAGTCTCTTTTAATTACGAAGGCACGTTACCCTACTCCGACGACTATACCGAAGAAACTATATAGTACCGAAGTAGTTATATTATACCGAAGTAGTTATTCTATTTCTATAGTAACGAACTATTTTTTATAAAACTTTCTATAAATACCCTAAATTTATATTAAATAACTACGTTATTTATAGTTACGAAGTACTTCTATTAATATCGTCTACTTTTATTAGGAATCCTACTCCGCGGAATACTTTTTTTAAAATATAGAAATATACCCTAACCCCGTTAAATCGTAGAAAATTCTTATTTCGTTATCTTTAAAGTTTTCTATATTATTAAATAACTTATAATCTAATTATAGTACTATATAAATACTATATTCACGAATATATTTCGTTTATTTAGTTCAGTCTATTTAAAAGAAAGAATTTAATTTAAATTATTAATTTTGAATTTTTAGATTATTATTTAAGCTAGCTACCCCTATAACTAGTAGAGAGACTATTATTCAAATTTAATAACTACGGGACTTTATTAATTTAAGATATTTATTTACCTACTTTATCGATTCTATTATAAAAGAAGTCGTTATTTAAATTATTAAAGATACTTTCCGTTTATTATAAAACTTACTAGTTTTATTAACTAAAGACTAGCGAGTTAGTTTATAAAAATTATTCAAATATACCTAGCCTCAAAATTAGGCGGTAGATAAAACTCTACTAGGATAAATTATCCGAAGGTTTAAATAAATTACGCTAGAGCTATATTAATAATATTCCGATACTATAGTAATAAACGAGTCGTTTAGTATAAAAGCGAGTCGCGATAAATTTTAATTCTTACGTACTACCTCCTATAATATAGAAGATATATATAGAGATAATGAACCCGAAATCCGTCTTCCCGAATCCCGGTAGCCAGAATTTAATATAATTAACTTCGACGCCGAAGTACTAATCGCTAACGCTATAGTATATTATATTCGTAAAAACTCTCCGCTATAAAGATCTTTAGGTTTATTAAGACCCCAAGGCGACTTAGGCTATAATAGAGTAAATAACGACAATAGCGGCGGTCCTATTACGCCACGATTTAATCCTATTAATATCGGATTCTTTAATCCGTTCTATAATAGGAAATTAATCGATACTAGCTCTATTATAGAATATACCGGAAAGGATACTTACTTCCGCGATATACTAGCCTTTAATAATAGAATTAAGGATATCGCCCGTATTAAAAGTATTGAACTAGTTCGAAATAATCTTTAACTCTACCTAAGAAGCGAAGCCTTAAAATAGTATATATCGTAATTTACCGATAATAAGAAGCGACTCATAATGTATAGTTAAGATTTTAATAAATGGAATTTCTTTCTACTAAAACAATTCGGACTAGCTAAGATTATTAATATAATATAGTTTATTAAGAAACGGTATACTATCGTTAATATAATATATTACTAGGAGTTACGAGAATATATTATAATTATTATTAGAGCGGTTTATATAGTAAAAATAAACAATATTTATAATTAGCTTAATATTATTTGGAATAATCTAGATATTAAATTCTAGTCTAATATTAATACTCCCGATACGAATACTACCCTTAACTAGTTCCTTACTTTACTAGATAAGAGAAAATATTAATAATAAACGAAAGTTTTACGTTTTCGGCCTAGTATTAATATATCTAAATAACCAGTATTAAGTAGAAATTAGGGTCAATATAATTAATAGAAGGGTATATAGTTTCGGTTAATAGATTCTAAATACTAGAATTAAAATTAATAATAAACTTCGACTCTTTATCGGAAAGATAATTATATTTACTAGAATTAATATTAACTTTAATCTCCTCGCTATAGAGACTAATACTTCCAAGGTTAATAATACGAAAGTTAATATATAAATCCACTATATAGAAGTACTAGTTTAAATTACTAAAGTAACCGGCCTTAATTTCCTACCCTACTAGTTTAATACTAAATTACCGCGGGCCCGAATTAAAATATATAATTAAGTAAATTCGGTTCTCGCCCTCCGTTTAGAGTTAACTTTAATATACTTTATAATAGTATTTCCTACCGACTATAAGGAGGAAGTTTTAATAAACTATAATAATTAAAGGAGTAAAGAGTATATTAAACTAGTATATTAAACAACCTTAATTATAGCTACGAGTATTTAGAAAATTCTCCTAGTAGCGAATACCGTGACGGAGACGCTAGTATTTATAGAAATAGTAATTTATTCCATAACGAAGTAGTTACTCACGAAGAGTAACCGAATAACTTAAGTTATAACTACGACTACTACGAACCCGAAGAACTATTTAATTTAATAACTATTATTAATATTAACTTTATTTCAGCGCTATAATAATTTAACTACGTATATAGAGGTTATAAAGAAGTATTCTTATCTCGTAATAAATTATTTTCCTATTTATATTAAGATTATTAATAAAAGCTTTCCGCGAAGTAGAACTCTTCTATATTATATCTTTCGTTAAAAGGGAAGATAGTCCTAATAAATAGAATAGATTTAGTAAATAATATAGAGGCTCTAAATTCTTCTTTAACGAAACTTTTTATAAACGAGCTAGTAAACCTAACTATTAAAATAGGCGATAAGTTACAATATTTACTACTAAAGGCGAAATTCTATAACGAGGACTCTAACTCCTTTATAATATAAATTTACTAAGTTATATCTATACCTATTATTAAAATAAATATAGTATAGTATCCTACCGTACTAGGCTATACTTTCTAGGGATTTTAATATACTACCGCCGAGATCCGCTTTAATCCTAAAGTAAACGAATCTCTAAATATATATTTAAATCTAGGCTACCCTATTACTATAGGAGACCGAGTCTTTCTACGAAAATATATCTCTAGTTTCGATAAACGCGTTAAAATAATAAAATCTCCTATACTAGTCCGCGGCCTAAAAAACAAAATTATTTATATATTAGAGTATATATAGTTAGATATATACCTAAAGGGGAACCTAAACGGCTACGAGGTATTTATTAAAATATTAATAGAAATCTATATTACCGAAAATTTAAAAATAAATCTATTTATCGGTATTAACGTTTTAATACTATATACGTTTTTAATAAACCTCGGGATCTAGTTATAATCTACTACTATTAGTAGTTACTAGTTAATTAAAATTTCTATTAACTCCGTTATTAAACCTTCTACGGGACTAAAATATATTATTAAAATAAACCGAGTTATTACGATACTTTCTTAATTTAATATATCGGTACTAATTTCGTATTTAGGGAATCTCTTTAATAAGGACTTTTTATTCGAATTAAAACTAGTTATTAATTACTATCTAAACTACTAGGGAGGAGTATATATATATATTATCGATACGTCCTTTTCTTTTATATAAATTCGTAATATTATATCTCGTTTAATTATATTACCCCGGTATACTAGGCTAGGTACTCTAATAGACTTTAATAATAAAGAATATAAATATTATTAAGTCTCCGTCGAAGCCGTATCTTTAACTATTTATAAATAGAGAACTATAATAAATTAACCTAAACTACGGTTCTCCTCTTCGTAGGAATATTAAGTTTCGTCGATATAAAAACCTCTACCTCGTTAGGTATCTACTATTATAATCGACTAGTCTTTAGAAATAACTCTATTTAACGGTATAATAATTTACGGTTTTAAAGAAACCGCCGCTCTATTTACCCGCCTTATTCAAGAGTTTAATAATATCTTTACAGACTCGGGAAATATAGTCGATATTCTAGAAAAATAATAAATACTTATTAAATTTAAACTAGGTACTTTATTAAAAATCTTAAAGATTTATCCCCTAGGCTAGAGGGATAAATAGGTTATCAATAAAATATTCGATAAAATATAAATATAAAGTAAACTTCGGTATATTAATTAACTTATTTAGTTTAACTAGTTATATTTCGTTATCTAGCGCGACACACCTAATAGAAGAAAAAAGCGCGTTATTATAAATATTAAAGAATTAAATATTATAATAGAAGATAATAATTACCCGCTACTATTATAGGCGGAAATTATAGTATTAATAATAGGTTTTCGCTATATCTCTATAGTCGATACTATCGGCTAGTTTCTTTAATTTATAGTTTAACTACGTAACCGATATAAATTAATAATTATTAACTACCGCGGATAGGAAGAATCTAACATTACTTTAATAAATTATAAAGATTTACCGCTCTACGTTCAGCGCTAAACCGACGCTATACTACGTTTACTTCGTACGTTCGCGAGAGCCTTTATAGACGATATTATCGTCTTTAGTCACACCCTAATAAAGTATATCTAATATTTACGATAGTTATTTATATTACTACGTAGTAAACGCGTATCTCTATTCTTTATAAAGTTTTATTTTAACTACCCTTTAATTATATTATTAGGATAAAGAGTTAATAACCTTAAGATATTTACGTTAAAAGAAAAAATCAAAATTATTACCGTATTATAATTTCCTACTATACTACGAGATCTTAAAATCTTTCTAGGAATAATAAACTAGTTACGTTTATCTATTTCTTAATATATATAGCGTATTTAATCTTTATAAAAACGTAAAACTTTATTTATATAAAATATACTATTAAAGTAGTAACCTCAATATAATATACTATTACCGAAGTAGACCTTATAAGAGACTTTAAGATAATCGAAGGTTTCGTTATTATTAAAATATACTTTACCGAAATCTTTAACTATTTAACTAGTCCAACTATTTAAATTAATTCAAAAAAGGATATTAACGAAGTTTTAATACTAACTAACTTTTAAAAAGTTAAATATATTTATAAATTTATAGAACGCGTTTAGGTTATTTATTTTCTTAATATATTATAATACCCTACGGAAGTTATTTATTAATTTTAATATTTCTAAGAAATAGGGGTTTATTACTATCGTTTATTATACCGAAAACGATATTAAGAAGCCTATACGTATAGCGGTATAATTAATTATATTCTTTAATAGGGGTCTTAGTACCGCCGAAAGAAACTACTAATTTACTAAATTTAAAGTAGTAGGTATCGTTTAGGTAGTTCGTAAAATATACTAGATAATCGAATCCTCGGAAAAGCCTCTAATAGTTATTTATACTAATTACTCTACCGCCGTACCGATCTCAAGATAAATAATTTTAAATATATCTTTAACGGATAAATTTAACCTAAAACTAGTACGGGCCTTATAATATTTATCTAGTTTTAACTTTACTATTAAATATAAATTAAGGGCTTCTAATATTATACTAGATATACTCTCTCGATTATAAATAAATATTCCGGTAGACGGAAAGGCCGAAGTACTAGATAATCTTTACGGAAGTACCGTAGTATTTAACGATACGGAGTAATAAGTTATACTATTAGAGGTCTTTAACTATTATAATACCTTAATAGAAATAAATAATAATTTTAGGTAACGTTTTAAACACGTATATACCGACGATATATAGTAGATTAAGATTATAGATATTTTAAAATAAAATAAAGAAGACTTACTAAAAGACTTCTACTTTACTAGATAATAATTTAATCTTATCTATTTTATAAATTAAAAAGGCCGCGAGTATTTATATATCCCTAAATTACTATAATATAAGATCTTCAAACTTATTTATAATAGTAACTTTTATAGAGAGTTCTATCGAACCTATAATAAAATAGTACCTTCTCTATTCATTCGCGGTTTATTAAGGTATTTTTATAAATATATTAACTACTATCCTAACTACTAGTTAAATTAGATAAAATATTATATAATTTATAACGAGTTAAACTCTATCGTCGCCCCTACGATACCCTTTTATATTATAATTATCGATTTTATCGTAACTCTACCGGAATACTAAGGGAATAACGCTTTAATAACCACTATATATAAGTCGATAAAGCGCGTACTTTTTATACCGGGTAAGAATACCGATAATATTTAAACTTAGGCTAATGTTTTCTTTACTATATTAATCGACTATAACTAGAGTATTCCTAGCGCTATTATTAATAATAGAGACTCTAAATTTATAAATTCTTTCTAGTATTAAATCTTCTATAGAATAGAAGTTAATTTATTTATATCTACGGTATAGTACCTTTAAACTAATAGATAATTAAAATATATAAACTAGATTATAAAGATAATACTATAGTTCTATTTTAATACTAGCGAGGCCGATTAAATTACGATACTACCGTATTTATAAGGATCGTTAAATAATACTATAACCGTAACCAGCTTTATATTAAATAAATTAATCTACGATTTCCGCGTTAGAGAAAGTATTAATTTTCTACTATAATTTAATTTACTTTAGGAAGATCTAGCTCGCCTCTATAGTATTAAATAAAAAGAAATAAACGATATTATAATATTCGCGAATATCGCTATAAAGGCTCGCTATAATAGTAAATATAAAGTTTTACATTTAAAGAAAGACTTATTAATATACCTAAAATTTTATTATAAATACTATATTCCTAGAGTATATCGTAAATACTCTAATTAACGAGTCGGTCTCTTTAAAGTATTAGAAAAGATTAATAAACTAGCCTACCGTCTCTAGTTACCTTTAATAATCCGGATTTATAATATAATTTTAATTACCTAGTTTAAACGAGTAGAGGATCTTAATAACGACTTTTATTAATAAAAGATACTATTATAACCCCCTATTGAGGAAGACGATATAGAGATATAGCCTAGCCTAGCTTTTATCTACGAAATCGAAAACTTACTATAAAAGCGAAATAACCGTTACCTCGTTAAATAGAAGGGTTATAGTAATAAATAGAATAAATAATATCCTCGCTACGCGTTAGAGGAAGGTATAATAGAGTTACTAGTAGAGATAAATACTAGGGAAACTCGCCCTTAACGAAAATCGGGGCGATAACGGAAGGGTTAATATACTACTATTCTATAATATAGAAAATAATTAAAGTATAGTATTCGTTAAGACAGAATATATAATTATTAAATATAAATTATAAGTACTTAGGTAGATTGGAATAGTAGGATTTACTTCTATATTAATATACTATATATAGTACTACGATAACGAGGGCGCTATCTTATTATTTTATATTAATATTATTACGATTTAATCGTACTAGGCCCGGTATAACTAGTACCTTAATATAGTAACTCTTATATCGGGATTTTTCCCTTTAATAAAAAATTATCTTTTTACGATACTATAATTCTATTCTCATTATGGCTTCGTTATAATAATCTACTACGAAGGAAAAGACGGTTACTATTATTACTACTACTACCGTTATTATTATTAAAGAGGCCGTTACTACTAAATTAAAAATTATTATAAAGAAGAAGGTAGTAAAAACGGCCGCCGCGGATATAAAGATCGCCGAAGTTACTATAAATAAACTCGCTTCCGAAGACGAGATTACCGTCGTAATAAAAATAACTATTAAGAATAAAATTAAAGGCGACGAAAAATCGGGGAAGATAAAGATCTTAAATATTATATTTATATTTATTAATAACGATTTTAAAGTCGACGCGAATAATAATAAAGAGATTTATAATAAAGAAGACTTCGCCCGACTAAAATACCGAGTTTATATACTCGAAACTAATAATATAGAGTTAGGTAAACTCCTATATATTATATAAAAAAAGGTCGTTTACTTTATTATAGTATTAAAGAAATTCTAGCGTTTATTTCTTAATACGAATATTTATATTAAATTATAAATAAATAAAATAAAATCTTTTACCTAACCCTCTAAATTTAAAACTTTTATTTTTATTTCTATATTTATTACCCTTACTATCTTTACGATTAAAGATAGAGCGGAAGCGATTAAATAAAACTACGAGTTAATAATAAAATTAAATAATATTATTAATAACTTTACCGATAAGTTCTTATTAATAATTAGGGTAATTAACCGCGCGGACTTTATAATTTAAAGAAACGAAAATTCGGCTAGACCGCGTAGCCTATCTAAATTATTCGAATATAATAATATAGATTTTAGCGATAAAGGCCTAACTTTAGAGAAAGAATTCCCTATTAATTAAATACGTTATTAACGGTTTTAGTATTATAATATTAAGGATTTATTTTAAAAGATAGTTCTTAATACTAAAGATAAATTTACTATAATTAAATTCGATTTAATATATTAACTCGTTTATATTAAAAGAGTTTCTAGTTCCTAGAAATAAAATTTATAATAATAGAATTCGGTATAAGCGCCTCTCTTTTTTATTTAGAGAGTATTATTATAATACGTCGGCTTAATATATCGGTTTAATATATATCGACTTAGTATTTATTATTTAAATAATACTCGTAGTTTCTAGAGAATATAAATTTCTAATTTACTAAATATTCTATACTAAATACCGCTATAATAACGGACTATTAGTTTTAAATATATTAATATTTTAATAAAAACTAAATTAACGACTTTTAAATAACTCGGTATTTATTATAAACGAGGCTAGGATAATCTTACCTACTAAATAAATAAAGGAATTATAATAACGGTGTTATCGGTAGTAGTATTTTTTAATAATATAGACGAGCGTCGCTTCCTAGGAGGAGGTTTCTTTAGTAATAACTTCTTATTCCCTCTATTTCCTAACTATTTAATAAGTATTTTAGGGGTAGCGACGACGACTATATATTTATAAAAGCGGGGGAAGGGCGGTTTATATATTATATTATAACTAGGCTCTAGCTTAATTTTAATTTTACCCGATTATAATATTAATACGGGCTTACTACACAGATAATTTATTATATAAATGTTCACTTGACGTTAGTGGTTACCCTATACAAATTTTAGTGCGCGGGCCATCCGTTTAGCGTCAGTGCCTATGGTTTTGAAATCTACTGTAAGTAGGGGGGCTGCACCGGAGACAAAACCCTTCTAGCGACTAACATGCAGAAACCAGTCCCCCTTATTCCTACGGTCTTTTTATTGTTTGTTGAGCTGATGGTCTTTGAGTTATGAGTTGTTCTGTTGCTTCTATGATATGTGCACAATGCTTTGCCTCTGCCTGAATAATCTACCTGAAGAAAGAGTTCATCTGGTGCCTCTGAATCGCATATCTACCTGTAAAATTTCGATGTTGAGCTACTGCACAATCTCCTCAATGCCAGCAACAAATGGCCGATACATGTACCCATGCTGGCCCGCCGCTCTCTATGCAAAGCAACCTATAAAAAATGAAATGAATATCAAATAGATTTCCACGTACTCAACTAGGAGCGTCTGACAACATACTAAAAACAGATCTTCACACAACAGTATCAATCACTTCTTTTCGAAGCGCGGGAGACGGCGGAACTGTGCACTTTGTACAATCGATCAGCATAGGGTAGTCTATGTTTCACTCTAACCGAGCTCTGTTCTAAGTGTACACAGTAATACTCGAAGCGATTGCGACCTTCGGGGCTGCGATCCCACCGCGAGAATCGCCGGACTCATCTTTTGACGATAACCTTGACTTTTACCATTGTCCTTCACCGGCGCCTTTAGTGATACTTCCTCGGTGCGCTTTAGTGTAGTAGCACTCGCGATATTCGGTGCATTGAATCGAACCTTTTGAGCAGGTTGCTCCCGCATGGTCTTCATTTTGATTCTTGCCGTGTTGGTTGGGAATTTTTCGACGATGGACGACGTCCGCTTTTGAGGGGGCGTGATAAGCAGTGGTGTTGGAATCCTGAATGGGTGCAAGTTGTTCATTCTATGCTGTGGGAGCTATCGAGCGATATGCCAAGGCACTAGGCCATATTCCAACAAGTGGCCCATTTTGAATGGGTGCTGCTTTTGTGTTGCAGGGGTTTGGATGTGGATTGGGGGGTGATTTTGGGGTTTGATGATAGAGAAATGGGAGAGAGGAGGAAAGAATTCATGAGGAGATCTTGCTGGCTTAAGGCGTGTGGAGTAGCTTGGCAACGATGGTATATGTGACTCGAAGACTTCTGCTTGGGAAGCAGGGCTGCTAAAGAGACTTGAAGTCAGGCCAGTGAGCGCCAAGAAGTATTGGTAGTCTTCCAGTGTTTGTAGACTTGGCTGCCGATAAAGTTGTTACCCGAAGTGCCACCAGATCCATAAAAATTGGATAGATCCAGTCAATATTATTGATCCAAGCATTCTCGTTCGACATCCCTCCAGCAGTCAGTTGATACAGAGGTACAGATCACTCTTCCTGCATGTATCCACCCACAAGGCGCCTTCAAGAGCCACAGTCCCTCCCTCCACAACCCGAGTCCCCTCCACTAAAATGTTCTCCACTATGATGCACTGCCAAGCTCAAATCCCCAGAATACTTCACGCTAGGGGAACTCCGGCGCGATCCAGCAACAGGATATGCATGATTACCAGAGCCAAATGAGTTCATGGCACCACCACCATACGCCGCCCTCTGATAGTTTGAGGATGGGGAAGGCGTAAATATGTGCATATCCGGCTGGAACGGACCGGTTCGGTGGCCGCCACCTGAGCAATGCCTTGATGGCAGAGTGGGCAGGAGAAGACGACAATAATTCTCCCTACAAAGCCAAGCTGTGCACAGCAGCTCAGCAACCGTTTTTAAACGTGACTGAGCGGGTGATTATGAGGGATCGAAATTACCGCACTAGATATAGCAAAGTCTTGTGTAATCTTCTAGGTTCCAGCCCTAATTATTGCAGAAAAATACCGAGTGCTATACAAAGGCAGATAGCAGTACAAAATTAGAGCCTTCTGCAATTCAAATACTGCCACCCACCGCTAGAACGCTTTACAGCACGAAAATGATAAAGACCGCCAGACACGCGTAAAGGAAAGAACCACCTGTAAATCTAGAGCAACGAGTAAAACTGTCCCAAGCAAAAAGCAGACATCAAGTAAGGAACCTCAGCGCAAAATGATCGGTGTTGCCATCAAATTAACGATCGAAAGGCAGGACATTAGCATGATCGCAAAATCAACAACAACACTCTTTCGCAACCGATTCATGCAGCTGCGCAAACTTCAGGTCGTGTCATGGGCGTCGAAACATCGAAGCCGAAGACGAGCTCGGCTCGTCAGCAGTAGCAGTATAATCGCGTAATACGTCATCGACCCTGGCGACGAAGGCTGAAGACATAGGCATTGGATCTCTCATCTCTTCGACGGCATCTCTAGCTGTGGTGAGCTCCTCAAGCATATGTTTCCATTCGCTTGTAGGGAAGGCTCGAAGCCGGTCGATGACGAAGAAGTTTGTCATGAACGAAGGGTAGGAAGGATCGTAGGGAGGATCACCGATCAAGTAAGCGAAGAGGTTACGATCTCTCGGGTGCTCGTTTGGGGGTTGGTTCCTATTCCAGGATGCGTTGGTGTAGATGTCGTCCTTGTAGGCAATGACATGCGCCATCAGCATCACGAGGATTGTGGACAGTCGAGAAGCTACTGCAGGGGAAAGCGGTGCAACTGCAAGCCTAGCATCACGGTCTTCGCACAATTGATCGACGATGGATCGGAGTATCCAAGCACACTCGGGCACATCCATTTCTCTGGAATTTGCGGGGAGCTGTTGGCCAAGAGGACCTGTCTGTCCGTACTGTGATAAGCGTCGTAGAGCTTCTTGTGCTCGTGTATATTGCTTTTCGTAGTATCGTTTGGCGCGTTCGTCGCGAGGCACTGTCTGCTGTAAAAGCCTGTAGAAGGCGTCATTTCGATAGGCGAGGCGGTACATTGTTGTTGCGAGGTTTCCAGGGACTAGAATGCCATCAGACGGCACGTCTAGCGGAGGATTATCCACGGAGTCGCGTCTAAACTCGCTTGGAATCACCACGTTGTCAAAGCTTGATATGATGTCGCATAACGTGTCTGTACGAGACTCGGAGCTGCTGGCAGATAGCATCACTGGGGTTGCCGGCTCATCTACGTCTGACATCGCATCGTCGCTTCGACTTCCGTTGAGTTCCCTGGGCAAAGAAGCTTGTCGTTCTCCGATGATAGGGTACAGTTGGCCCAATTGAGAATTCAATTCAAGCTGAGTGGAACCATGGGGGTCCGCTCCTTGTGAATCTTGGAGGAGCGCGTGCAATCCAGCAAAAAGCCACTGCGCCAGTCAGCACTGTATAATCCATAGGTGGAGGCTACTGGCTTACATATATGTGAACACATGGCGACTGAGTGTTTCGGTAGACTTCGCACGTGCATTCGTAGATCCTCACACGCCCGCTAGCTGGGTCGTGTATACGTACAGCAACCGGTGTGCTCAACTGAAAGGCATAGTATCCGTAATGACCAGACGCGAGGCTCTGTACGCGATCGACAGTGAAGCTCGACTCAAGGCCTTCAGTAACCCGTGAGGCCGAAGTAGGCGACAGAAGCTGAGTATCATACTGCAAGCCACTGGGAGCTTGAACGGGGGCAACAGGAGGGGGAGGAGCTTGAGCGCGGCCACGGCCTCGACCTCGGCCTCGTGGATTCCTACTCCCTCTTTGCTGTGCGCGGTTCGCCTGGGAGCGAGTGACTGGCATGTCGTCCAAGTACAGGCTCTGGAACAGTCGAGCCGGGTCTGACATGAGCGATATAATAAGAGCAAACAATATAATGGAATCAACTGATGCGAAATTGGAGATGTGGACAAACATGGTCCTTTTGTACTTTTGTAGTTGACTCAAGATTCAGGCAACAAGCTCGCCAATGACATAAAATGAGCAATTGAAAGAGATGCAGACAGTATCAGCCCCCTTTGGCGCCGCTTAGGATACAAACGCCAGTCATAGTCGCCAAATAGCCAAGCCGCTGTACGGCTATGTCTTCTGAACTCCTTCTCCGAGCTTCTGAAAGGTCGGCTGAGCATCCCTTTAGCAGCGCGGATGGCTTCAGCTCAGCTCGAGCGGAGGTAAAAGCACGATGCGAAGGTTGAACGGCGAGTAAACGGAAGGTTGGACGCGGCCGCTCCTGAGCCAGGCTATTGCAGGGACGACAGAGTACCATTCAAGTGGTCAAGCCTCGATGACATCCTGGGTCAGCACTCTCTCGTGGATAGAGTCAGACCAATGTTGGTCTTTCTATTGGCCATTCTGGGGTTGCGAATCCAGAATAGCGGCGAGGTCGAGGCCGGGACTGTTGACGGTTGGGGACTTAGCCCCGTCGTGGGCGCCATATTGCAAGAGGCTGAATGCTGGAGGTACGACTTGCGGCTTTTATCACAAGATCCGGGGTTGAGTCCGAAGGTTGTATTGCTTTATGCACTGTTCGCATGGAATGTGGATCACTGGTTGAGATGGGCTGAGGAGATAGAGTCCCGAAGCGGTTTAGCGCGTCTTTGCCGCAAAACGTCCACAGCAATTTAGCGGTGAAATAGTCAAAGGGCTATCACCGAAGCAGTGGAGCATAAAGTCTTCCAAACTGCTGGAACCGGTAGGCAGAGGTGAGTGGCCGAGTCGTCTATGAACTATGTCATCACAGCGAGGCATACTCCAATGTGGTAGTTGCTTCGCCCAGGGATGTCGATATTGGCCTGATGCCTCTGCTGTTACGTGTAGATTGCAAGTTAATCTTGAGCCTCATTCCTAGAAGTCCCTATATCACGCATCAAGAATCTTTCACCAATCAGGTTGTGAGCGTAACGTCTTATGGGAGAATTCATGTTTCAAGAAGGTTGGAAGTCATTTCGTGATCTGCGTCACACATTCTGATACTGGCAAGGCTGAAGGCGAGCAAGTAGATGAGCAGATCGTAAGAAATCTTATCGTTACTTGTGGTCATGGTGCTTAGAGTGGGCCACAATGTAACGGAATGTAAAAGACAAAATGAATGTGTGATAATGAAACACGAGGTGGCTGCTCGTTTCATCCTCCAGAATAGGCTGTGCTAGATATTGCTCAGCGCTTCGATTCTGGAAACGTTACAATCAAGTCCAAGGCGAAGTTCATTCGAGTGGAGGCTTCGCAAGGAAGATATATACGTGGAACTTGTCCTCACGACATCAAGTAGCGTGGCTTTCTAATGTAGGAATCCTATCTCCATATGAACACCAGATCTGCCCCAGGACATTGCTAAGAAGCTATAGTACAGATGAGCTAAAAGGACACCGATATCTGCAGGCTGCGCCCACGGATGAACGAGAGAATGTAAGTAGATACGGCCTCACGAAGCGAAGCCATTCAATACATTGCTTTTCCAGTTACAAGGAAACTCATAGGAAACACGATAGGCATATGTAAACAAGATAAATTACTCCGATGTGCAAGAAAGACTGTCATGACCCCGGCATCCATCCTATCATCACGCTCCCGTGTTTCTCTGTGCGCCATCTATGCTTGAAACGAGCCAGCTTTTGTTACTTGATGCTAAGTGGGAGCCACTTTCGTGTACTGGGCTCCCATGAGATGACGCCTTTTCCATCGCTGATGCTCCTCCGCCGCCTGGCGATGATGACGCTAATTGTGAGAAAAGAAAGGCGCAAGAGAGCCTGTTTGACTTTCGTATTGAGATACCTCGGGTTTCAGGACTATATTCGTGGTGAGTAAGGATCAAACGACAGGGCGATATTGCTGATTGCCTCCATTCAATTGGCGTTTCAGTGAATCGACCTCGTCCTGAAGTCCATTGATCTTGGCTTCTAAGGTTTGAACGTAAGCCCACAGCTGATCATTTTGAGCATAGGAAGTTTGAGTCCTATCAAAGCTCGTAGGAGGCCCAGTACTGTGACTGGAGAGGCTCTCATTGGCCGAGGACATGTTACCGGGTGGGTAACTTGGCGAATTTAGTGGGTGAGGAGGTCCAGGAAGACTGTTCGATGCACTTGAGTGCAACTGAGAAGGTCCCAGGGCGTGGCTGTGTAAGGTAAACCTGGATTCTGCAGGTGTCAGGCCAGGCAAAGACGGTAATTGAGGAGCATTCGAATGACTGGCGCCGGGATGAGGGGGCGGTAGACTCATCGGTGGGGATGAATTATGACCTGTGGTCCGACGACCGAAATGCTGCTGTTGAAACTGCTGTGTCAGACTAGGGGATCGGTTACGGTGGATGCCTGAGTCTGGATGGCCGAGCTGATGAGATGTCATCCCACCTGGAGACAAAGGCTTTGGGCTCTCGGTCATACTGCCTTGAGCAAAGACGTTTGGTCCAGAAGACTGAAAGCCGCTTGAAGTACCAGAACCTGGTGGAGGTGGATATGAAGGCTGGTTGATTGAAGATTGCGGTGCCGGCGTCCCTATTACTCCTCTTGGACTTGCCATTGGTGGTGGATACAGGCCGCCTGCAGGTGGGCGAGCAGCTACTGGCGGGTATGTACTTGGCTGGCGTGGTTGGTACATGCTTGGATGTTCCGAAACCTTTCGATGATGTTCGTCGGCAGGCGCTTCATGTTTTCGTATGCTAGGAAGGCTCCTTCCACCAGGACTTCCGATATCATCCTCCATGTGCTCAGGTTCATGCGAAGTCTCGCCAGTGTACATGATTCCAGGCATGCTTTCTCCATCACCAGCCCTCATTCTATCCTCACTTTTGTCGTCACCATTAAAGCTTCCCATGCTTGATCTTCTGCCCGCACAACCACCTTGGCCTTTGTTGTGCCTTGCTAAAGCATCTCCTCGAGCAAAGCTGCGATCACACTTCGGACAGACGTGAGGTCTTTCACCAGTGTGAAGCTTGGTATGCCGTTTGAGGTCATGCAAGCGTCGAAAGCGTGCATCGCAAGTATCGCAGCTATAAGGCTTCTCGTGTGAATGAGTAAGGAGGTGGCTCTTTAGGTTATGATGCCTGGTAAAATCAGTACTACAGTACGGGCACTTGTGTCTCTTGGTGGATGGAGACCGGGTAGTGTCTCTACCGTACCCTGACTGCGGCAAGCTTTGAGTTCGGTGGGCTTGGGCACTCAACATAGGCCCAGGGTAGGTGAAGGCCTTGTTAGAACGGCCTTCGTCCGGCTCTGCACTGCCAGCATCTTCCCCCAACTGGCGATTCCCCTGTCTCGTTGAATCTTCTTCGTCATCGCCGACCAAATCTTCCATCTGGCCTGGACTTGCTACTGAGGCTTCATTGGCTGTAATGGTGCCGGCAGGGGTGCTGACCACTGTGCCGAAGCTGGCGGTGCTCTGGGGGCTCGTCTGTGTTATACTCTCGGTTTGAGAAGGCGCAGTCGCCCCACTGGTGGGCACTTGTATGGAAGGAGCAACATCGGTAAGAGGCTTGCTCAATGTAGTTGCCCCGCTCGGCGCATCTTGCGATCTGCTCATAACATCCGAGTGCGCTCCTAATAGATCTCCGAGTGCTTGAAGCGCAGGATTTGGGCTTGTGTCTCTAGCCTCAATGAATGCTTGCTCTTCTCTTCTGGCCCGTTGTTCATCAGCCAACCCCGCCGCTCCTGTAAGAGGAATTGGCGTATAGTTGGGGGGAAGAGCCGAAGACTTGGAAAACTTCGGCTCGGGAGAAAGCGTGGAAGACTGCTTCGAGGAGCGTCGACGCTTTCGAGGACCCTGGGATGTGGGGGAGGGGACGGACCTGTCAAGCAGCGCGGTGGGGGCCTTGGATGTTGAGGAAGAAGCTAGGGAATCTGCCATGGATGTATATGACTTTTTCTTTTGTGATGCTGCTGTGCTGCGGGAATGATGACCCGTGCAATCGATTTCGATCTGACAACATAAATGTGTTTAGCCACTCCATTTGTAGAGGCCCATAATCTATACTTGGAGTACGCGCTCAACGCCTTTTCTTGAGACGCAGTATGGAGGCAGACAAGCTTACCTAAAACTGTCCTTATTAAAGCCAGCGACTATATTCCATCAGACCAGAGCAAGGATTGAGGAAACCCGGATATTGTTCTCCACCCTCAGCAACAAAGAATTGTGAGGTCGATCTTTCTACTGTCTTTGCTGGCGTGCTGGAGGAACGCATCGCCCAACAGGAAAGGAGGTTGTAGGAAACCTAGGACACAGACCCCCGTATACTGGTCTGGTCCGAAGCGCGACGGTCTGGAATGGATCCTCTTCACTTTGCGCCAGCAGGCGGTTTTGTGTATCGTGGAGCAGTCAGGCTGGTGCGCCGTACGAAAAGGTGGAGGATGGTCGGCACAGGAGAATTAGCGAGGGTATGCTCTTGCGCCGCGAGTTACGAGTCTGAGAGGAGAGTCGCTCCACATGCGATTGGTATAGGAAAATGATTATTACAAAGACATGTCGGCGAAAGGTGGAAGTAGTGAGGGATTGGGGTGAGGCGCGAGCCTGATTTCCAGCCACCTCAAGGTAGGTTCTGGCTTAAGGTCTGGCTTAGGCCTGACGCAAACTGGGCAAAAAAAGGTTCCAGCAACGCTAGCTCCATTATGACGATGCTGGGATCAGGCCACGAGATGCTACCTTTTTGCCTTATTCTACACGCTCGTCTACCTGTAGTATGCAAACGATCTTACGAAAAAAATGAAGCTACGAGTATTGAGATTTCGTCTCAGCCGCCCATTAATTCTTACCTTTATCAACACCACAACGACTAACAAGAAAACAACAACAAATAAATGCAGGAACGAAAGTGGTATAGTCGACACGAAGTCTTTTGTTCCTAGCCCTTGGCTAGGCAACTCGCCTCTTGATCCGAACAATACCGTACCGACTGTACTCTACTTTAAGGTACCTTGGCCAAGTGCAGTCGCATGTTACTGGATGGAAGTGATCCGAAGATCGTCAACAGGCTAAGGCTCTCAGCCACATTGTAGATCGTCGCTAAAACGGTCTCAATGATCTGACAAGTACTTTGTTGAGCCAACGATTTCATACAGAGATCCTGCCTTGACTATGCTAGAATCCTTCTGGGAACATGGACGAGTGGGATGGAATATGAGAACTGGCAGATCATGATTGAATGTGTACACATATAGACACACACGCACACATACACACATACACACACACACATTTATATTACATACTCCCCGAACCTAGGACTGCCCGGAAATTATCAATCCTAAGTTCCGTGTGTATATAATATATGTATATATGTCTTCGTCGCTCGAGATCCTTAGCCTTGCAAGGGAATTCCTTTGGCGAATTAGTGAGGCTGAGGTCATTGCGCTTACCCAAAACATCGATATATAGATCGTAAACATATAGCACAATATCCATCCTTTTCCATGCGATTTCGCGAACAATAAATCGTGAGGGGGTATCAAAAAGAAGCCGCCATAAAGACTGGCGATCAATTCTTACATGCTGGACTCCTTCAATGCGTTCCTGATCTTCGCTTCCTCCAGCGCTTTCTGTATTCTTGCTTCATGCTCTGGGTCTGCAGGTCCAGCCTGCGCTGGTGCACTATCCGCACGCCCGTTTTGGACGCCTAGAAACAACATGAGCTTGACTATCTCGTCATTTGTTCTTCGAGAGTCCTCTCTGATAAGCGCCAGACGGTGCTCGAGATCTCTCATCAACTTCTGATCTTCCTTTGCCCTCTCCTCTTTGAGCTTGACGAGAGTTGCCATATCCGCCTTCGATACCTTGGCCTTTGCGACGGAAACTTCGTAATTGGCGGAATTCAGCAGCATATCGGCGACATGGAACGTCTGAACAATTTGCTCTGACGATGTAGCTAAGAGGCCGGTGATAGTTTGGGCCTTTTCGACCTCTTCCATGCCGGCAGTTGGCTCATTTGAGCATGCAACAGAAGCGAATGCCCTTCCAGAGGCGATTCTCCGCACGGCTTTCATGATAGCTTCCATATAATCCTGATTCGCACCCACACCTCGAAGCGTGTTCTGGTCGAGTACGTCCATAAGTCGGTTTGCTCTTGTGTCACGTTGCTGGCAGTACTCAATGATGGCCTTTTTCTCTGCATCTTCGAATTGCTTTTCTAGCTGCTTGACTTTGGCGATGTTGCTGAGGGTATACCATGGAGCCATCTCAGTCTTCTTCAGTCGACGGTCTCTCTCCAACACAGCCTCGAATGCCTTCTGATGACGGATCTCAAGCTTTTGATGCAATCCAAGGAAGGCACTCATAGTCGGAGCAAGCGGGAGTCCATCTTCGGAATCTTCAAACATGTCTTTCCCAGCTAATGTATGGTTCAACAGCTTTGAATATTGCTCGTAGTGAGGAATCAACTGATCCTGCTCGTAATGCAGGCGTGTCCAAACAACGTTGAAAACCTCGGCAACGAATGTCTGGTATTCCGAACGATCCTCATCGGCTCTTCTCGCAGCTTCCGACTGCTTGAATTCTGCCTCCAGCTCAGATATGTCTCCGTAACCGATCTCATGATCGTCGAACAGTGAGTCAATTCTCTGCTCGGATTCCACTTGTCGTGCATGGCGTTGTCTGTCATTTTCTTCTCGTTGCTTCCTGGCCTTAGCATCCCACGATACAACGCTCTGGTGTATGAAGCTGAAGTCGTCTGGAATAGCTTCAATGACATCCTTCAAGTCTTCAAGTCGAGGGGACTCATAGACAATAGCCTCCGACTCGGGTAGGACCGTAAGTAGTGGATCAAAATCAGCCTTGACAAAACGTCGCGAATCAGATGGAGCTTCGGCTCTCGAGGCCTTCGATTTGATTGTCACTTCCGACGGTTCGTCTCCCCTCCCCTGCGAGCTTAGGTTGTATTGGCTTGTCGGTGCCATGATCGGGACATGGGGGAGCTTGATGTCTGACTCTTTGCCAAACGTAGAACCGCTGTCCAGAGACCCCTGTGTCAAGGTCGCGTATGGCCTGAGGACTGACTTGCGATTTGCCAGATAATTCTTCACCTCTGAACGACCATCATTGTGTTTGGCATGTGGATACGCAGACTTCTCAGGCTCCACTGCATCACTGATTGTGGAGTCTGATGGTCTGATCGAGCCAAAATTTTCAATAACATCCGAGGAGGCTGCATCGTCTACTGGATCATGTAAGCCGTTCTGGTTTTGGCCCGACAAGCGATGTATTATCGGTCTGCCTCCAGGGCTGTACTGAGGTCCAGCTGACGGCGATTCGCCCATGACGTACGAGTCTTCTCTATATGGCTCGGTTAAAGATCCAGCTTCTGCCCTTGATATTGGAGTATGTTCTATCATCAAGGGAGCCAACGAAGTTGTTGGGAGACCAATCACACTTTCTCGATTTGCGGGCAAGGCCGGAAGTGCCTTCAGTGAGCGCTGAAGATTCACTGTATTGGTTCGCTGGACGGTAGGCTTCACCGGTCCATCCTTTTGAGTCTCAGGTCTCGCTTCTGGCGTCTGCTCTGCTGGTTTCGGCGGAATGATGAGATCGTCTTCAGTACCGTACAATACAACGCGCAAGCGAGACTCTCGGCTAGTGAAGACATTGAAGATATTCAATTTGTCTTTGTTAGATTCCGCTCGAGACTCTTCGCGTAGCATTGCTGCAAATCTGTTTAGTGAAGCTTTGCCCCACGGATCCATATCAGCATAAGGATCAGTAGCTTTGTCTGCTTTGGGTAGCGATGCTTGATCTGGCGCATGGCTAGTTGAAGAAGTTGGAGGTATATTCTGTTGTGAAAGCCTGGCAGTATCGTCCGTTTCGGCTCGTGGAACGTCAGCCGTTCCGTCGGTATGAAGCGTATTCAGGTTCTTGTTTGAGTGCTCCTGAGTAGGTTCAAGAGCATGCTCATTTTCCACTCCTCCAATTAAAGTTTCTCGCGCAACCTCTCTAGTCTTCTCGAGTGGATCGTTTTGCTCAGGGTCTTGAAAAGCCTCCGGTTGACCAACGTACAAACGATCTTGCGGAACAGGATCAGATAGCTTTGAAGAGGCCTCGAACACCGTGTCCTTGTCTATTGGTCCCCCAGAGGCTTCTAGGACATCCTCCTGAGAGCTCTCTCGGGGAACCATCGACACAATAGGATCCAACTTACTCGGCGTTGCCTCTTCGAAAGACTTCCAGATATCAAAATGGCCGTCTTCTTGAGGTGTTGACACACCACTTATCTCTGGGGTAGTAATCCGCGATGTTCTCTGGGAACCCTGAGCTTTATCTTCCACGGTCGAGTCTCTCGATTTAGCATGGAAAGAAGCGTCTGACTTCTTCTTCTCGAGTTCCTTGACTCTCTGCAACACGGAAGAATTCTTGATAGGTTTTGAGATTGTTCCTGCTGTCTTTGATGTCGCCAAAGTAGCTTGGGGGGTAGCTGGTCGATATTCAACTCTGGCAATCGCAGCTTCGTCAAATGGATGGATCCCAGTAGCTGGTCCTGAGGGAGCTGTATCGAGGGGCTTTGTTGATGTTGTCTCTATGGTCTCTGCGGTCATGTCGACCGCTACAGGTGCAATGGACTGCGACAATGGGCCGCTGCCTCTTTGATCTGGATGATGAGTTGCCTCACTTGAGGGAATGAATTGGGTGATCTCGGTCAGGTCCACATCAAATGAATGAGACTGCCCAAGACTAGGTAGCAATTGCACGCCGCTATTCTTAGGTGTTAGTGTAGGCTCCATGGGTGATTTTGAAGCTTCGTGGCCCTGTTTGAATTGATCATCGTGAGCATTAAAATGGTCCAGGGAAGCTGGTAGTTTTGGCATCGAAGGGGCATGCTTGAGTATAACGTCAACACCAAACATCCTCTCGCGTGGTGTGGAAGCGAGTGAAGCTTCCGCAACATCTGGAGGCCCTAAATTGCTGTCACCGTTGCTCAGAGATGTTACTGCCTCGTCCTGGACCAATCCGACGTAGGGAGTTACGGAGCATGCTAGAATGACTTCATCCAAATCCGGTCGATGGACAGGCGAAACGTTGGATGGAAACGAGGCGTCAATTGAAGTAACATCATTGGGACTTTGCACAGGCACTGATTTTCCCTCACTGCCATATTCGCTCTGCGTAATGGTTTTGATACCTTGTGCCATATCATCCTGTGAATTTTCCACATCAGGTTGTCTTGCAGGCGATATTTCTGGCGCTAATGGGCGTGAATTGGGTACTGGTTCATTACAATCTTGCAAGCCGTTCTCAGGTGCTGGATCTGCCGGTAGTTCAGCGGATCCTTCTTTCACACTTGTTCTGTCCTGGAGCCTCGGCCGGCTATACAGCTCCTCGTCGTCGATTTCTTCGGCCTCGTAGTCTCCAAAATATTCCCAGTCAGACGGTCCACCAAAACCTAAAGCAGAGGCGCCATAAGGTGCGGATATGTCTGGTGAAAGGCTGGTGGATCGTGGTGGAAGACCTTGGTGCTCTCTCGGCTGTATGGATGACGTAGTCGCCGTGCTCCTTTTTCCAGGTGTCGCTGTCGGCGAACCCCCATTGCTGTGATTGTCTTCAGCGTCGGAGGACGAACGTCCAGAATGCCAATAGAATGAATCGTTGCCCTCTTTTGAGTCTCGTGGTTGATGAACTTGATTCTCGCTTTCATGGTACGACGTGTTGGAAGTTTTCTGCGACTCTGGCGTAGATTTGCCTGCAGTATTGGAAGACAGGTTGGTGGTTGATATCGACCGTCCATCATGTGTTACCAAATTAGGAATCTGATGTTCCGGAGAAGGCGTGTAAGCTGGCTGCTGTTGCCATGGTTTTGGGCCCACGGTCCAGTGATCAGCATCACTGGGGCCAATAGGCGTGATCGAGGATTGATGCAGATGCTCGTGGTACAGATCCCTTTCTCTGCCGAAATTGATCGACGTTGAAGGTAAAGGAGTCTGGCGCGGAGAAATGCCTGCTTCATCGGGATATTGTACCGGTGGAAGCGCTGATTCCACATTGAAGCTAGTGAATTCAGGGTGAGGTATTGTGGGTTGGTCTACTGAACCATGCCGTTGGTGATGGCTATCGAGGATATCGTGCGAGTTCTGAGGATCGAATCGAGGACGCCGCGACTTCAGTGGACTTTGCCGCTGAAGATCATCGTAGCTTTCTTGTGGATCGTATCGAGGACGCTGCTGCGGGGCCATTGGGGATGAGGGCGTCTCAACGTAGTCCAGAGGTATTTTCCGAGGAGGTGGAGGTGGATTTCGTGAAGGCTGAGGCGGAGAGGGCATCGGGCTCTGGAGGCCCTGCGCAGGAGACTGTGGACGTTCTGGAAGAGGCGGAGCAGTTGCAGGGTCATAGGCAAAAGGCTGAAGGAATAACGGTACTTCGATTGTTGTTGCGGACATGCGAGATGTAGGAGTCTTTGATCCATATGATGTCTTTGACGAGTGAGAAGTCTGGCGCTCTGGTTGCTGAGGTGGTCTAGGCTGGAAGGGTAGAATGATTAGTCGTGCGCCATGTCTATCAACTCTCATTGCAGTGCTAGAGACACTCACTGGCAATGGTGGTTTTGATGTGGTTCCTGAAACGTGCGCCTGCTTGTGGTTGTAGTGGATTCCCCAATTCGATGTGTCTGGAGGGTCGCTATCCCACGTCGCATCGATTGGCGAACAACTGACACCAGACCCAGGAGCGTAGCTATTGGAATTGTAGGGTATGTTGGGGAAGTGACTTGGGGAGAATTGAGGACTAGGCGAATGCCATCCTTGGGCCGATTCGTCAGACTGAGGGTGATTGCTTATGCGCGACGTATAAGCGGTTGGTCCAGGTGACAGTCGTGGGGGCAAGGCCGGCGGTATCTCCTGACCGCGGTTCAGATTCCAAGGAGAATCTGTATAGTGTGATTTAGCATAGGCTTGCAGTGCCATTGTCAATTGACCAGCAGCACACCATTATGACTTGGGGATGATTCCGTCGAAGTCCAACCTTGGGCGGGCCCATAATAAAATTTGGACAACGGCGGAAGAACAGAACCTCCTGACCTAGGCGATGGAGACCGCACAGGTCGGAACCTGCTGTCTGGCATTTTGCGTACGCAAGCAGAGGACTGAGCTCAGTCTACCCGGAGGGAACGCTCTGCGCGCATGCCCCTAATGGCTCTCTTCGTTCATCGCTTTCTCACAGATAGGACCTCACACCCGAGCTGCCACTAGGACGCATTCATTGGTCTTTGCGCCTTGCTGATGTCGTAGAGGAGAGGAGAGGAGTGTTTGCATTTGAAGAGGCAAGGTATTTGGGTACCTAGAGAGCTCTGTAGTAATGAATCGATTAATCGATTAACGAAAGCCGGTAATCGTTAATCGATTGAATTAATGGTGCGTTAATCGTTAATCGATTAATTTCAAAGTGGATTAATCGATTTAATCGATTATTAATCGATTAATAGCGCTAACCTTACTAGGCTAGATGATACGGCTACGCTAGCCTTATGAAGTTAGATCGTTAAACGACGCTAGCCTTATCGGGTAAGGTCTTAAGCTAGGTTTAAATAATTAGGAAAGAATAGAGGTAGAGAAGTTTAGAGACTACCTTAGTATTTTAGTTTACTACCTTATACTACTAGGCTTAGCGTTATTAATCGATTAATAATCGATTATTAATTGATTAATGAAATCCGTTAATCGTTAATCGATTAATAAGGACGTTAATCGTTACCTTAATCGATTAGATTAATATTTTTTACCACAGAGCTAGAGAGTGAGCCTGAGTGACTTGCGCGGGACGGCGCTAGATTTCTCGGGCCTACCAAGAGAATTAGGTGCTATGGATGCTTGTTCTATCTCCTGAAGATTGTACCACGGTCAAGGACTGATTCGATATTCTAAGTTGTCCTGGGCCTGGGAGTATGTATCATGACGGACCATGGTTCCTGAAATCCAAGACCTTACGGAGTATGGTGCTGTCGCATGCCCTGGGCTCGCTCAGAACGAAATAGTTCGCAATGTGGACTAGCTCAGCCCTACCAAATCACCCCTAGAGCTGCCCCTGGAGCTGCCCCTAGAACTACCCCTAGCATTATCTATTAACACACTCATATCCTATTATACCACCTTAACGTCCCTATTCTATCTAAAAGGTAGGTTCAGGGGCAGCTCCAGGGGGGGCTGAGCTGGTCCACGAACTATTTTGTTCTGCCGCGATCCTGTAGCGAGAAGCACTTAGCCATGCGGGCAACATTCCGCTTAAATGCTCCCTAGCGCGCTAGATTAATGCAAATATAATGCACCACCACGTGTTCTTAGCGGTACATTATAAGAATTCTAGTATACAGGCTAAAGTAAATAGCGCGTCTTCGAGCGACGCGACTTCCATTGCAGCTTTACAGCAGCGACACATATTTTCAGACCATTTTCAAACAGCAAGCACGATGCCGTCCGTTCTAGGAAAACGAGCAAGAGCTGCCGAGTCAAGCAAAGGTATGCAACAGAACGTACACACTGCCACTGCCACTGCCTTCTGTAACTGTTACTAGACACATCCTCCATCACTTCTCGCGTCAAGCGCAGAGCCCAGATACCCATTGCTAACGACGAAAACGTCGACCCACTTTCTGCTTACGATGCACGAGGACATACTGGACCTGATGGCATGGTCTTGGATGGATTGGACGCTTCCTTACCATCTCCAAAGTCATTGTCACAAGTCAAATGCGGTGGGAGAAGAGTCGCGCCATCTCCTAGGAAAACCAATGCGGAGAGCAGATGCTACAGAGAATCATTTCGTACGTTTGTCATTGTCGATCAAAATCTTGATCCTAACCCAGGATTTAGAAGACGAGAACGTTGTGCAGCTTCCCACACCCAAGACTCCTCGACACCGAGACGCCTTATCCAAGAAAGTCCCAATCACCCCAGGTCACAGGGTTGGCCTTGTTGGAAAGCCGTTGACACCGCGTACTCCCCGCACTCCATCGACTCCAAGCAATGCTCCCACAGTGTACAATTGCGCGCGTCAGCTTTTCATTAGAAGCGCCAACCCTGGTCCATTGATCGGACGAGTAGATGAGCGGACCCAATTACACACATTTATCGAGAAAGGCATCGAGTCGAAGACAGGCCGATGTATGTACGTGAGTGGGCCTCCAGGAACAGGCAAGAGCGCATTTGTCAATGAGGTCTGCCAGGATATAAAGAAGGCCGAAGGGGTCAAGACTGCATACATCAATTGCATGAGTGCTAAGTCCTCGAACGATATATATCGCAAGCTCATAGAAGAGCTCTTTGATAGCGATTGCGAACCAGAGCAAGACGAGATGGCCCATCTGCAAGCTATTTTTGTTCCAAAGAAGAAATTGGCAGACTGTGTATATGTGGTGACTTTGGACGAAATTGACCATCTTCTGACATTGGACTTGGAAGTCTTGTATACGGTATTCGAATGGTCCCTCCACCCCTCGTCACGACTGATAGTCATCGGAATCGCAAACGCTCTTAATTTCACAGACCGTTTTCTACCACGGCTCAAGACGAGGAATCTCAACCCACGGCTGTTACCTTTTATCCCATACACGGCGCCCCAAATCGCTTCTGTCATTACCACGAAGCTGAAATCTCTGTCTTCGTCAGATGAGTCGACGCCGAGCGACTACATCCCGTTTCTCCACCCTGCAGCAATACTGTTATGTTCGAAGAAGGTGGCTTCCCAGACAGGCGATCTTCGTAAAGCCTTTGACATAGTTCGTCGGACTATTGACCTTATCGAGACCGAAACCAAGGAGAAACACCAGCTCGAGTTCTCTCTGCAGATATCTCCTTCGAAGCCCCCATTAGGCGAAAATCCCAATCTCTCTTCTCCACCACGACCCAGCCTCCCTGCTGCCACCTATCTCGCCGATCTCACACCCCTGACGGCTCCTCGCGCTTCCATAGCCCACATATCTCGTGTCTCAGCCGCAGCTCTAAGCAATGGCACAACTCAGCGCTTGCAAACGCTAAATCTGCAGCAAAAAGCAGCACTATGCGCTCTCATCTCTCACCAGAAAGCCATCCGCAAAGCAACCTCCTCGATCTTCGCTACTCCTTCCAAATCTTCTACCGCACCTAGTGTAAGGCAGCTGTACGTGACTTACTGCACGTTGTGCAAACGAGACAACACCCTGCATCCGCTTACGAGCACGGAATTTGCGGATGTGATTTCCGGGCTGGAGACGCTTGGCTTGCTAGGGGAGGAGAAGGGTGGTAGCGGGTTTAAGCAAATGACGGGGACGCCGAGTAATAAAACCAAAAGAAGGGGTGAGGAGAGGAGGGTCGTGAGTTTTGTTGATGAAGGGGAGGTGAAGAAGTGCTTGGATGGAGTGGGTGGTGGGATTCTAAGAAGCTTGCTCGGTTCTGACGAATGAAGATTATAGGACAACTGGGTTTTCGCTCTTGCATTATGAAAGGCGTCAACGAAACAGCACTGGATCGGATAGCATAAAGCGAGCACTGGTTGCATTTCCTGCGTGTGCATGATGGTAGAAGCTCATACTTTTGTACGCTCACTAATGTATAAAGTAGTTCCTAAACGGTCTTTACCGCTACAAGAAGTAAAGTTATTGACAGCCGCTAATGATATCCTTGCTCATTCAATCCCACCTTCCTGTCATTCAATCAACCATAGGCTTATCGCTCAATTGAACAGCTTGCCTCTCCCCAATCCCAATCCCACTCTCCGACTCCAAACTCATCCTATTCATGCCCAAACTCCCAGCAGTTTCCATCTTCCGGGTTGGAAAACGACTGCTTCTACCCAAGGATTCATGTTTATCCGCAAAGGTGCCATTAGTAGCTCCCGACAACGGAGCGTGCGTAGAATTGGTGTCATAGTCCGCTTCCCGAGGCGCAGGCGCATCTTCCGGTATCGTTTTCGAATTATTATTAAGGTTGTTGACCAAGCTGCTGACGATACTTTGCTTCGACGATCTCTCCACTATGGGGGAACCGCCCTCGTCACTTGGTACCTCCAAGCTCGCCCTCACGGCACCCCTCCTTGGGGGCGCGTCACCTATTGACGGTGAGCTTGCTGCAACGGGAAATCTCGTCGCTGGCGGATCGCTCGACCGATCTCGTCGATGACTTCGGCCGTTAGCTTGAGGTGCGGGACTGCTGGTTCGGGATTTCGATGCTATTGCCCGGTTGCGTGCTTCCATGTTGGCGCGGCGGTTGCTTTCATCGGTGCTAATTGCTCTTATGCGAGCGGCGTTGGAACGATCGCCGCCACTTGGCGTGTGTGAGAGGGTAGAAGCGCGTTTGAGTTCCCCGAAGATCTCTTCCTTGTGGTCGAAGAGGTCGCGTATGAGGCGGTAGGCGTGCTTTTCTTGCATGGTTACGGCAGTGTCGGTGCGGGGCCGCAGGACACAGGGAGCTAGATTGTTGGCGAGAGCCGCAACAAAGGCTTCGTCCGCAGATGTGAGTTCGATGAGGCGGGTGAAATGGGTTGTTAGGGCGTCGAGAGTGGCGATGTTGGCAAGGCGTAGCTGGCCAAGGGTGTTTTGGAGCACGGAGATGCGAGTTTGCGGAGATGTTGAGGAGTCGTGGTTTGAGTAGATGGTTTTGATGATCTCGTAGACTTGCGAAGAAACGAGAGAGTCTAATATAGATGTCAGCCTATGCACCCTGTCAGTGCAAACTTAGGGGTAACTCACCAGGCAGTTCAAGGAGGTATAATTTCAGCGCGCTTGCAACGATGGGTATCTCATAACGCTCTAAAACCTCACGAGGAATGGCTTTGCCTGTGTTTATAGTACGACGAAGGTGGTGAGTCGCTGCCAAAGGCACATCAACGAGCCAGATTCCGCGGCGAGCTTCATCGCCCTCAAGGTCGGGATAATCTGCGCCAAGTAAGCTGCCTGCTGCTTGGTAGATATACTTAGAGATATACATACGATTGTCTAAGAATGTAAGAATGGTAGTAACGATGATAGGTACACGCTTTCGGTCGGTTCGTGCTCTTGCTTCTAGGTCTACGCCAAAAGTCTGATCTGGGATTCCTATTAGTATGTTTTGGCCAAGCCAAAATGACGGAATCTTGAGGCTTTACCTTCAACAGTATTATAGTAGTTGTCATAAACCTGGACTCGAGGTACAAATGCCCCCGTCTTGTAATTTTCTAGCAAATACCTAAGATCTCCCGCAGGCTGCACAGTCTCCTGGTAAAGCATCATATTGTCCACGGTACTCTGGAGACTTGGTATGGCATTGCTAATCGCCCCTGAAAAGTCAAGGATCACAGCTTTGATAGCTTTCAGACGATCCAATTCGCACCGCTCCATGAACTTGAGGTGATCCATCATTTTCTCTTCTAGTTGACACCTCAATTCATCGAGTCGGCGAACGCTGGCTTTGTAGCGTTCATCTGCATCATGAGATTCTCGCTGCAATTTTTGCCGGGGCGTCTCATTCGGGTGGGCATTGTTGAGTGGATTCCAAGTGGATAACATCTCCCCCATAGATCCCACAATGGGAGACTCGCCGCCCTCCGTAGTTGAAGATATTGATGACACACGATCTAGTGGCTTCTTCTTTTCCGGGATCCCTGTGATTTGGAAAACTTTGGGCCGCCATTGATAGTTCATCTTGGAGCTATTTGCAAAGGTCCTACCGACATTGCCAATCAACCTCAAAAAGCAGTGGGTAACAAGGTCTTGACCGACTCTTTCCGCATAGCTGACACTGGTAGCGCCCATATGCCTTTGAATATAGTCTGTTATATCCGCGCCGGTCGAGACATTCTGATAAGTGCCGAGTATAGGCACCTTAGCCTCACCAACCTTGATAGTGCTCAGCATGTGGGTCAGTATCTTTTTGACTTGCTCTGGCTCGTAGGTTTCATCCCCAATTTCAATTGGTTCGTCCTCTTCTGGCTCTTGGGCGTCAGGCAGCTTTATGATTGGCGTCACCGCGCTGTTGGGGCTTGCTAAGTCCTTCTCGGGGCCCTGGAAGGCCAACTTGTCCTCCTCGTCCAGGTCCTCGAGCTGACGACATTTGTTGAAATACGCACTTCTTAGCTTCTTGACGTAATCTCCCTGCTTATCATGAGCCTTCATTCGCGACTGCAAGTCATCTTGAGAATTTTGAACACGGCTCTCGTGTGCTTCGCACCATCGGCTGAATGGTATGACCACCAATTCACTGATGTTTGATGCAATCCTCTTGTGATTCTTGGCTGCTTCCTCCATCTCTCCCCGTACGCCTTCATAAGCCTTTCGTAAGCTGGCGCCGTCGTCTCGGGTGAAACCTCCTGTCATCTTGTCCGTGGTCGGCGCAATGTCCCCCAGTTTTCGCGCATACATATCCTCCGCATCAGCCCGCATCCTGGCTATCGCCAGAACCTGGTGATTTTCTATGACGCCCTGCTGTAGCTTTCCAAACAAAACGCCCAATCCTCCAGCGTAGTCCCCTGACCAAAACGAGTCTGCGAAGCCTGGCATCTTGACCACCAAAAGCAGCTCAACTAGGCTTTAGACTTGATATGTGTACCTTTGAATAGTAGGTAGTGGGCTGAAGGAGGGTTGATTACCACGTGTTGCCGTTGTGAACCTTGAGCTTCGGAAATGCTTGCATTCGCGGCAACAAGCTGGAAGGAGAAGGCCACTGCAGGGGAAAGGGTTGTGTTACGTTTCAGGAAGCCCAGGCTCGCTGTCCTGAAAGCGTGCAAGAAAGGAGCTGTTGTAGCTTTTGTGAAATGGAAGGATCAATTGATGTTGTCGGGCTTGGTTTTCACCCGAAGCCTGATCATTAAAACCGCTTCCGCAGTATGAATTTTCTGGGCGACCGTAGAAACTAGACGAGCGGTCCTTTCCACAAGGCCTTCGTCCTTTCGGCAAAGCTGCCAGAAGTGGACGAAACAGAACCTGAAGATTGGTCAATCCACCAGACTAGTACCGCTTTGAATGGTCGAGTAAACAGACTGTCTTCTCTCCATTTATGAGCATCCACCACGCACACCACCACCTTCGCCTCCATGAGATCCTTGAGATTCGACAGTACCTCGGTGTGATAGTAAGACTCGCGCGATTACAGCATGCCTCGGGTCGCAAACCCCCCACGCGCAAAGGATGTGTCCGCCGCGACACCACGCAAACAAGCCCAGCAATCGCCATTGAAGTGAGTCTTCACCCTGATTCACACCCTTACAGTTCTAAGCCCATATAGAATTCCCCTTAATGACGATCGACAAGAGAAGGCAGTCCGCCTTCAATCCCGACAAGCCCTCCATGACCTCCAAATGAATTCCCTAAAGGCGGCTGCCTCTCCAGCGCGAAGATTGAACAATTACAACCGCGCCGCCAGCGATAGCCCAAAGACTCCTCGAAGCCATGCGGCGAGAAGTAACGAGAATGTCGAAGATGGAGGTCTCTCAATTATTGCTGCCAGCGCAATGACACCAATGAAGCGAGTGCCGATCCTGGCCGATTTCGAGGAGTGGATGAAGATGGCTACAGACAATAAGATTAATGCTGCGAACTCCTGGAACTTTGCGCTCATAGACTACTTTCATGATATGTCATTATTGAAAGAAGGCGATGGGGTTAATTTTCAGAAGGCAAGCTGCACATTGGATGGTTGCGTTAAGATTTATACCAGTCGAGTCGACAGTGTGGCCACAGAGACCGGAAAGCTGCTCAGTGGATTAGCAGACAGTGGAAACAAGAAGACGAAACGGGGCGAGGAAGAAGGAGAGGATGGTGAAGGAGAAAAGGAGGAGGAAGGCGAGGATGGGACGAAGACCAAAAAGAGGAAGAGAGTGAGTTATGGCTCGAAAATCTGTTATGGAAACGTTGTAATAATCTTCGCAGACGCAACGGACTTCGGAAGCTACCTTAGCACGTTCGTTTGCTTCGCTACAACTAAAGAAATTCGAGCTAGAATTCTCTGTGGACCCTCTCTTCAAAAAGGCAGCTGCCGACTTTGATGAAGGTGGCGCGAAGGGACTTCTCCTTAACCATCTAGCTATTGACTCAAGTGGCAGAATAGTCTTCGATAGTAGTGATGACGTTGGGGATGCGAGCGCTGAAGCAGATAGCTCGAGGAGAAAAAGCGGAGCTGTAGCAGGAGATGACGGAGAAGATGAAGCAATGGATGTTGATACGAATGATGAAAATCCATCGACGCAAGCACAGACGAAAGACATCGATATCAGAACATTAGGCGCAAAGTTCTTCTCAGACCTGGCCAGGCTTGACGAGCAAGACATCTGTCCGTCGCTGAAGAATTTTGACTTGGGAGACCCTGCTGGGTCTTTAGACATACCATTCCTAAAATCGCCCGAGGATTGGCGGCAGGAAAGTAACAGCCCAGTGAAAGGCGGAGGTCTTGGGGATCAGACGGGCATATTCCTTGATGGCGACAATGTGGGAGGATTCGAAGATGATGACGGGATTCTTGGTGGCTTTGACATGGGAGGAGATGCTGGCTTCGGGGAAGGAGGTGAGGCGTGGGCGAAGAATGCTGCCATCGAACCTCAAACACATTTCCGCGATGTCGGCTTTGAAGAGGGTGGAAACGATGAGGGCGAAGCGGGCGATGGTATGGGAGTAGGAGATTTCGATCCTGAGAGCAATCAGTACACAGTCTCTCTACATCATCAGAAAAGGGAAGGTGGCCACGAAGACATCCTTAGCTACTTCGACAACGCATTGCAGAAGAATTGGGCTGGACCAGAGCATTGGAGAATACGAAGGATAAAAGATATCAACAAGGCTTCAGCACCAGCACCGTCGAAACGGAAGGAAAAGCAACCCTTCGAGATAGATTTTGCATCTCCGCTGGATACCACCCTTGCGGAATTAATATACACTCCAGCCACATCCAATGCCGCTATTTCGTTACCCAAGGCGCAGTGGAAATCAAAGACACGAAACCTTTTGCCAGACGACAAGCATTTCAATTCGCGGCAGCTCCTTCGATTGTTCATCAAACCCAAGGCACGAATGGGCTCGCGAAGACTCGGCTTTGGCGGCCAACGAAGACTTGCGAAACAAGAGGATTTACCTGAAGGTGAGGTGGACGAGGCATTTTGGGCACGGAAAGAGAATGCCGTACACCAAGGATCCGCAGACGACGAAGGACCGCAGGGCGACTACGACGCAAACTTCTTCCAAGATGACGGTCTCGGATTCCCAGATGGCCCACCAGACGACGACGAAGAATTTGCAGATGCCAGAGAAGCTTTCTCTCCGGGAGCAGAAGGTGATGGTGAGGCTGGAAGCCAAGGCATTGCAGCGGCTTTGGCAGAGGGAAGTCAAGAAGGAGCATTCGGAACGCAACTTGTGACACAAACTCGAAGATTACGGCCGGAGTACGTGCAGTATGCCAGGGTAGCGAAGAAGGTCGACGTGAGAAGACTGAAAGAGGAGATGTGGCGAGGGATCGGATTCGAAGATGTAAGTCGTGCCGCTCTTCTCACATTTCTCTTAATACTAATGTTCGTATAGCCTTTCGATAATCAAGCACCTTCCCCCTCAGAACCCCCAATAAAGAGCGAAGAGCCGCCATTGAAATTTACCGCCATCATGAATAACCTACAACAGGTCTATCCCAAACAAGCCATGGCCGACATCTCAACGTCTTACTGTTTTATATGCCTCCTTCATCTTGCGAACGAAAAGGGTCTGACGCTTGGGAACGAGCCAGGCTTGGAGGAGTTGAGCATACAGAAAGACTTCACGGCTGAAATCACGGAAGGTGCATCATGATAATATGCTTCCATGGTCAATTGACAACGGCGTTTCGGGCACTTGAAGCTTGCTGTACATATACTGATGCCCCTTTATGGAATCGTTTGATTCAGCGGCGTGATATATTTTGTAGATAAACGAAGGTCAAGTTGATAGTATGGCTTCCTTCTTCTCACCTCAGCCCAGTGATAAGTGTAAGTTAGATTCGATTTTTGCCCAGTAGACGTTCCTTGGACCTTTTCTTCTATGGAATATAGAGCGCCAAGCATCTCCGGTTCTGCGTCAGACCTGCCAGTAACAAGGAATTCTCTTACCCTTTCCACCCGACACCATGGCTGCCACAGCTCCGACCCAGATTCCCCGTTTCTTGCTCCCACAGCTATCATGGCGGACCACATTACCCCGGTCTCGAAACATAGTATCGTCGGCACAGTGCCTTCGACAAGCCCCCGTGCCGACGCCCAAGTTCCTCCACCGATCCATCACGTCCAGCGCACGAGCATGGCAACACCAAGGGCCAATAAGCTCGTCCCCAAGCTCTCGGTCGACGCCTTCAACAACGGAAACACCTTGCGTGCCCCGGCAAACGAGCAGAGCATTCTCAACAAGCCCCTCCCTCTACCGCGACCACCACTTCGACACCCTAAAATTCGTCCAACGCCTCCGCGCCGAAGGCTTCTCCGAGGAACAATCCAAAGCCATGATGCTCGTCCTCTCCGACGTAATCGAAGAATCGATCCAGAACCTAACCCGCACCATGGTCCTCCGCGAAGACGCCGACCGCTCCACCTACACGCAAAAAGTCGACTTTACGAAACTCCGTTCCGAGCTCCTCGCGCTGGACTCCAGCGATACTTCCATGACGCTTGCTTCGCATGAACGGTTGAGTAATGATTTGGCGAAGCTGAATTCGAGGCTGAGGGATGAGGTCAATAGAGCGCAGGCGAGTGTGAGATTGGATTTGAATTTGGAGAAGGGAAGGATTAGGGAGGAGGCGAAGGGGCAGGAGTTGAAGATTAAGGAGACGGAGACAAGGATTGAGCAGGAGGTGGCGGGGTTGAGGGAGAGGGTTGAGGGGGTGAAGTTTAGTACGCTGCAGTGGTTGATGTGAGTGCCAATCCCCCAACTATCTCGTATAAGAAGGGTGAGCAGGAGAACGTGGGCTAACAGGTCATTCAGGGGTGTTTGCACAGGTACAGCGGCTTTGATACTGGGTGCTTGGCGCTTGTTGATGTGATTGCTATGGAGTACTTGTACGATGATACCTCTTTGCTTTTGCTTGTACTCCGCCCCAACAGGCTCGAATGGAGATGTCGTTAAAAACCACAAAACATCGAATCAACTCATGGCTTTGTCATACTGCTTAGGGAATGCTTCTCTTATGTCAGAGAGCTTAAAAGGTAGAGATCTAACATCGAATCGCATCAGAGGCTGAGCTTGCACTGCGAATCTCATCTATTATTTGTTTCAGGCAGTCGAAAACTGGAAAGCTGAGGCGGAGAAAGAAGCCTGCGCTCGATGACACTTGAATACATTGCAGGATGTTTGCAGTCAGGCAAGCCTATGTTTATGATGCTTAGCTTCATTGATGCTAATCTAGTGCTGAGCCAAGTCTATGCTTTTGGTCTATAATTCATCATCTCGTCGTCAGCTCATAGCAAATGTCTACCCATCTTTCTGCAAATGCATCTCTTCATTATGGCGTTCAGATTCCGAACATCTGCTTCAATTCCCTCATCGTACCCTCCGGACTCTCAACACTGTGTCCCACTGTCCTACTGTCCTCATAGATCTCATAATCATTTCCACCTTTGTATGTCTTATCTCCAAAGAAATGTATAGTCGTGTAGTCAACCCCGCTGATCTCCTTCTCCGCTTTCAGGTGTTGGAGGCAGTAGGTCTTGTCCCAGCCGGTGGGGAAGACGTCAAAGGAGATTTGACCGCCGATAGAGTATCTATCAAGCAAGCACAAGATTAGCTGTATTTGAGGCCAGGGGAGGAGTGTGAGCATACGTGAGGCCAAAGTCGGGAAATTTCTTTTTGAGAGCTGCGACGAACTTGGTGCGGATTCCGTGCTCCTTGTCATACTTCTCGTAGTCGTTGCGCTCTTGGAGGCTGGCATTGCGGCCGACTGGGGAGACGTTGATCATGCCATTTCTGAAAAATGGCAGCGTCAGCGCGAGTCCTCGTATCATAGAACAGTAGCTCTGCATATCATCCTTCCCCTCAAAGCCCTACTCCCAGACCCTTGCGGCTTACAACATACCTGAATTCAACAAACGTCCCCGTCTTAACCGGACAATCGATATCCGCAATATACCTCAAACAAAAATTCACCAATTGCTTATACTTCTCCTGCCCCAACCAGCCAATGAAGCTCGTACTGGCCATCTGCTGTCCCAATCGATAAGCCGTCAGGCCATTTTCCGCAAAGCAGAAATCAAAGAGCCCAGTGACGGGTATGGAGGGCGTGCCGAGTTGTTCTTGCTGCTTGACGAGATCAGAGCCTCCAACGAAGCCGATGGCGCATTTGTGGCGGAGGGCGGAGAGGAGTTGGAGTATTTCAGGGGCAACAGACTAGACAAGCAATTAGGAGAAGTGCAACGAAAGTGGGAGGGTGGATCTCGTACACGGCGAGCAGGGGTCAGGGTGCCATCGACGTCGAAGAGGCAGATGGTACTCTTGACGGGGCGAGCTTCGAGAGGAGGGTAGACGCTGGCTGCTTCGGCGTGAGCCATGGTGGTGAATTTGAGGGTGTGTCTAGATTGTTTTATTGTCGAAATGGAGAATTTTGCGACACCCCACCAAATCCGAAATCCAAAAATCATAATTCGGACTACCACACCATAATCACCAGTCGTGAAGTTATAAAAATTTCAGAATTGATTATTAAAGTAGAGCTCTAATACAACCTCAGTTTTTTAAAATATTAAAATCAGTAAATATTAAGATATCTAGGGTTATGGCTGATTTTCCGTTGATTTCGTACGAGGCCTTGGCGTAGGTCGGTAAAAAGAAGCTGGTTTTTACCGACCTACGCCAAGGCTTCGTACGAAATCAACGAAACCCCCTCTACTACTGTATATATGGATCTAAATTATTTAAGGATTTCATAGATAATAGAGCTATATCTTAATAATAATTCCTGAAGTTTTTATAACTTCACGACTGGTGGTTATGGTGTGGTAGTCTAGATTATGATTTTTGGATTTCGGATTTGGTGGGGTGTCGCAAAATTCTAAAAAATTGAAAAACGTTTTATCATTATTGGATTAGGGGTAATAGAACGAAAGTCAATCGCGGAGAATATTAGCTCCATATCCTATTAAAGCGAAGTAAAAAGATGATCAAGCGTGCACCAGGTACATAAGATGAATTTCCAGAGCGGCAAAGCAGCTATCCTTAGAGTTTGATTAGAGACTTATGTCTATGTCGCTATGAAAAAGTAGAGTGTACATGTTGCCTGACAGCTTCGATAACCCGGCGTAGCCTTGTATAATTATCTAACTCCTGCTTCAAAGAGGCCGTATAACCGTGATCCGTCTACAAGTGGTACTGTCAAGGACTCCAGGAAATGCAACAACAATGTTGATCAACACAATTATGCTCCTACCGCCTCGATCTTCTTCCCCTTCACTGACTTCCATTCCATTCCCAAAGCTCCAATGATCGACAAACAGGCCATAGCTAAAGAGACGTAAAAGGCTTGGTCTAGGGCATCATTGTAGGCAAACAAGACCGCATCATAGTTGCCCTCACCGACCGAGGTTCGCAGGCTTGTTGCTCCTATTGAAAGCACGATCTTCGGATCAAGCGAAGGCACCCCAGATGCGAGGTTCGTGAGAAGGCGGTTAGTGAAAATGTTCTGGGCCACAGAGATGAACAATGCGCCCCCGAGAGTCAAGCAGAAATTTGTAATAGCAGTCGCCGTTGGAACGTCGTCAAGAGAGCACACAGTCTGCGCAGCGATGAGCGGCTGTTGCATGCCGAATCCGACTCCAAAACCATACAGAGCTTGATAGCCAATCCACATGGCATGGCCTGTGCCCACTTTCCAGGTAGATAATAAACCTGCTCCGATCGCCATCAGGACGGATGAGAGGATCATGAATGGCGTGTAGTAGCCGAGTAGAGTGATTATGATACCAGAAGCGATGGACGTAATGACCAGGCCCAAGATCATGGGTAAATTCCTGATACCGGATTCGACTGCGGATGTTCCCTTGATGGCCTGGAACCAGATCGGTATGTAGTATATAAAGACAAAAAAGGACCCGCCCAAGCAGAGGATGAAGAAACACCCGAACGCTACGCTTCTTTTCTTGAGGATCCTGGGTGGCACGGTAGCGGAATCTCCTTTCCATAATTGGACGGCGACAAAACCAATGCCAAGCAATGCGAAGACAACGAAGAGAGCGATTATTCTGCCGTTGCTCCACGGGTATTTTGAGCCGCCCCACTGTAAGGCGAGGAGAAGGCAGATGATGCAAGGAATGAAAACTGAAGTTCCAATAGGATCGAATTGTTTGGCACGAGCCATGAAGCCGATGGAATTTTCGTTCTTGCGGGGAGGAGATGTGAAGAACAAGGCAATACCGAGGATTGTGACAGCACCGATGGGCAAATTGATGTAGAAACACCAGCGCCACGAAACCTTGTCAGTGAAGGCACCACCCATGAGAGGTCCCGCAACGGATGCGAGCCCGTACATTCCACCAATAATCCCAGTGTAGATAGGTCTCTTGTGGAGAGGTACAGCGTATGCGATGATGACGAGGGCGCCGGAGAATATGCCGGCAGAGCCTATGCCAGCGATGGCGCGACCGATAATGAGAGCAACGGATGTAGGGGCAGCGCCGCAAACAACACTACCAACTTCAAAGATGAAGATAGCCGTCAGATATACGTATTTGATGCTGAAGAAGGTGTAGAGTTTGCCGAAGAAAAGTTGGAAAGCGCAGGTTGTAAGAAGATAAGCTTCGCCAAAGGTAAGCATAATTGTGCTGATAATGGGGCGTGGCAATTACCTGATCCATACCACCCAACGTCGTTTAGTGCTTTGAAGTGATCTGTGATCTTGGGGATAGCGGTTGCAATGATAGTATTGTCCTAGTATGGTATCAGAAGCCTGCGAAGGTCAAACAAATCTCACAGAAGACCTACCAAAGCCATCAAAAAGACCGAGAGACATAACGAGGCTATGATTATACCCAATTTTGCCCCAGTGGGATACTCTGGCTCATCTGATAGCTTGTCCACAGCTTTTGCTTCTTCTAGAGGGGTTGTCTCTATAGTCTTCTTCTCTCCTGCACCTTCAACCGGCATGTCGTTTGTAGGCGAAGGGTGAGATACTGGTGTCGCTTTTTCCAACTCCTTTTCAATCTGGGAGGAGGATGTATTCTGACTTGATGGAATGGCTGCAGGTGCCGTCGTAGTTTCTGTCATGTTGGCGGTCGACTCGGGCTTTGAGCGTGAGAAGGTAGGGAACTTCATGGTAGATAAGGAAAGGAAGAATGGAAGAATGGCAGGCTCTGAAGGGTTTGCGTTTGACAGCACTGGTCCTTTGTCAGTCGTTGCAGACGTAAATTTCTGGAAGGCAAAGTCCGTTGGGGCATGCGGCTGATATATGAGAAGCACGGATTTACAATGTGGGCGTCACTGGGAACCTGGCTAGTTTGATGAATGATGCGCTCAAGAGCTCGCCTCGGTCCGTCCGTCTTACCCCTAAGGTATTTAACTAATGATATGCCAAAATTGAAATTTTCCCGAGTTCCGATGCCCCGCCCCTAGTAAATTGTATGCGCCTCCCATCCATCTGTTCTCCTACCACCTTACTCAGTAAACTGTATGCGCGGTACATCGGAACTCGGGGAAATTTCAATTTTGGCATATCATTAGTTACTTTAAATAGGGGTACTTCGGCGAGATCCAGCATCCGGCCGAGCAGGCACCAGCATTTCAGCATCTTACTCGCTGCATGGAAGCCATGTGCGTGACAGCTGTTGATTGACCCACAGCTAAGCTTGGTATCGGAATAATTTCGATGGCAGTCTTGGACGCCAATGCAGTCAACTTCAGCGCAAAGGGCCTCGTCTTGAGCAGCAAATTTTACATCCAAGTTCATTCCAGAGTTATCGATTAGCTAAATACTGTAGAACTATCTCATCTTGAGCGCAAAGAGATAATCTCTCTGCTCCTCTGTATTGGTCTGCTGTAGTCCTCGTAAGTGCGACTCATGTTGATAACTTAGCTGGAAGCGGGCTCCGTAACTATGTACAGAATACGGATACGAGAGACTAGGCTTGAACAGTAACCAAGACCTACCTTACTTTAAAGTCCTTCTTACAGCTTCTACGGATTCTTTCTAACTAAGACGGATTCGATAATGGATGTCCACGCTTGATTCCACCAAGGAGTCTGTATGGAACAGCGCTTAGTTTTCTCAATGTTATTCACTATCTACCACCAAGTAGTCAAGAGGTTACACTTCTACATAGCCGAAAACCGGACACTTACCGCCCGAATCACTCTGACATTGACACGGATCTGACGACCCTTGTGTCTGGAATAAGACAATTCGACATTGCGGAAAAATTTTCATCCTTCCTCTAGAATCGACGTGCCATTTGCTCGGGCTATCGTGATAAAGGTAGCAACCTCACGGCTTCTGAGCCTAACCTGAAGTCTTGCTTGCTCAGGCTGCTTTCAGAATGGAGGACGTCTGATGATTCAGATATCAAAAGCGCGTTCGTTCTGCTTCATTCGCAATCCATTGATCTGGGATTCCTTGGAGGAGGAACCTGAAACGAACTCTAGTTTGGGTCATCCAAATCGGCATCAATTGCTTTCTTATAGTTCTTGGGTCTCGGAAAAGACATCTGCTATCTGAATGTCTGTGTGTTATTGATCTTGCTGCCCGCTGAATGTCGTCTCGTATGGTTGACAGACCAATGCCAGTGGCTGCTTACCGTATGAAATGCTCCAGTCCAACCGTTTTTGGCAAAATGTGTAAAAGCAACTGCACTATACCTCTCACTTCACTATTTACTTGGCTGTGGCGCCTCGCTGCATCATCTTACCCGCTCTAAATTTCCACGATTTTGGGTCGTTTCTATCCTCGAGCGGCGCTAGTCTTTTAGTAGCTGCATGGCCCCAGGTTAGAGTTCTCCCGAAATTAGTACGTGTCGCCCATAGTAACAGCCGGAGATGTGTTACTATAGAGTATACGCGTCGCTATAGGGTTTACGCGTCGCTATAAAGTAAATCCGCTATAGGGTAAAAATTTAATTAAAAATTAAGAATAAAATAAAATAAAATAAAGGCTCTAAAATATTATTTTCATTATTTTTTATATATAACTATCGCCTAATCTTAAACCTAACGTTATAATTATTTATTTTATTATCGATTTATTTTATTATTAATTTAATTTTATCTTTTTATAGTCCCCTCTTTTTACTTTTTTATTAAATTATATTATCGTCGCCTTTAATATCCTAGTATTTATCGTCGTTAATATCTTTATACGGGGGTAGCTAGTCGGGATAATCTTTAATCAATAAAGATTATATATAATCCTTTCTCTTCGCCTACTCCCGTTTAACTAGGAGATTATTATAGGTATCCTACTTTTATATATAATCCTCCTTTTTAATAACTTCCGGTAAAGGCGGTAAAGATAATAAAAACGCGATTTATATTAATTAAATCGCGATTTCCGCCGCTAACTCTAATATTATTATAACGGCGGCTTCGTTTTTAATAAAGGCGGTAATACGGGTAAAATTATAAATCTATAAAATTATTATAATATTTCTAGTTTAAGGGGTAAAGGATTAAAGTTTCTTTTTTAATTTATAAAATTTAATCTTAAAGTTTTTTAAAACTTTATATACTTTAAAGTAATACCTCGTTATAATACTCTCGTCTTTATTATCGTTATTATAAACCTTTAAAATAAAGACCTTATAAGTTATTTTATAAACCGTAAATTTATTTTTTTCGAATATCGCCGCCTATTCTACCTACTACTTTAAGGGGATAATATTAAATAAAATATACTATTATTAAATATAACGATATAATAACTAGTATTAACGATAAAATAAATATATATATATTAACTCGTCCTCGTCGAGTTTACCCTAAATATTATTATTTTATTAAATAATAATTTTAACTCGCCGAAATTATTCGACGAGTAATTTTTAAATAAGGTTAATAAATTACTTTAATTAAAAATACTCCTAATATTTAATATTTTTATATATATATATTTTAGTAAACCGGCTCTATGTACGCGTTACTTATTATTAAATAATAATAGCGATATAATTTATAATTCTAATAAGGCTGAATTTAAATTAAATATTTTTAATATACTTTTTAAAAGAGCTATATTATAATTTAACTCCGTTTATCGATATATATTATAAAAGAAAATAGGAGTACTAGCGGGCGTAATATATTTATTTTTTATATATATCCTATTATTCTCTTTAAATATATCTTTACTTTTTTAATAATATAACGCGAAGAGCCGCTTTAATCTCGTCTTTATAACTTACTTTAATATAATATATATATAAGATTTTATAAAGGTGACCGAAGCTAATAAAGTATTTTTTAAGATTTAGATTTCGCTGAAAAATATATTCTAAATAAACGCGATAAAGGAAATAAGATACTTTTATCTCGCCGTCGATAAAACTTTAGAAAGTAAATTTAACGGCGCGCTATTTAATTATTAAATTATCGGTAATGAAATAATATAGATTCTAATCTTTATAAAAATAATATTATTTTTTAATTTACTTTAAAGTAGTAGTTATAATATTACCGTCTTTATATTTATTTAAGAAATTAATATATAGGATTTATAAATTACCCTCGTCGCGTATTATAATCGTAAATAAATACTAGTCTAACTTATTCGTTTTATAAATAAACTCTATAATAATAAAATAACCGCGGCGCGCTAGGGTCCGTAAATATTCTAAAAGAATTAATAATAATAATAATTAAAAAGTAAAATAAAATTCTTATTTAAATTTACTTAAATAGTAGTAAAAGATATTTTATTATTATATTTACGGCGAGTAATAATATTAATAATTTTATTACTAGTTTATTATCTTTTATATAAATATTCTTATTATTATTATATTTATTTAGCTTTACTCCCCCGAATTCTAATATTAGAATTTACCCTCTTCTAGTTAGCGCTAATATTATAAATAAATTTTAATATAATATAAATACCGCTAGTATTAAAGAGAACCTAATAATTAACTATATACTTTATATTTATTAGATTATTTTTAATAATATAAATCTTATAACTCTATACTACCTCTTTTATAATAGCGCTTAAAACGGTAATATTAATTTTAACGGAATTTAAAAGAGCGAGACTATAATTATATTCTTTATAAATATCGTTACCTCTAGGCTTATAAGCGCTATTTAAATATAATATAAAAAGAGTTTTAATTTATATAGATATAAATCGTAGTATTTAGGTAATTTTAATTTAATTTAATAAATACTTTATATATAGATTTATTTATTATAGAGTCTTTAACTCTTAATCTCTTTTAGAGTAAAAAGCGCTAATAAATATTAATAATACTCTATTAAAATATACTCTTTATAATTCTTATAACGCGAGTATTTATACTATACGTTATCGATATATAACTAGTATATAAGGAATTCCGCTCGGCTCTACTCGATAAGTTTAATAATAAAGGAAAAGAGATACTATTATTAAATAGCGATATCGTTAGGTATTTAAAGAATCGTAGGTAAAAAAATAAGATTTTTATTAATACAGGCGTATTTTACTAGCCGGGCGTAATTTATAATAAAAATAATAATAATAAAAACGATAACGACGTTTTTAAATTTATAAAAGAACTTTATAACGATAATAATATCGGTAGCGTTAATAATAATAACGTTAATATATAAGGAGGGAGGTAGAAGGGGTAGAAACTAATAACGGCGATATATATAAAAAGATAGGAACGCGACGGTTATAATATTTTATTTTTAATTAAACTTAGAAGATTATTTTATTTATTTATTTACTCCTCGCGTCTCTGATTTCTACTACTATAGAATAGTACTAGGGAGCGGAGATCACCGGACGGGGGTTATATTAGTAATCTAGTACTAGCTACAGTAGTGCCGCTCGAGGACAGAAGGTCCCCGATTTTGATCTTCGTTCTGGGTACCAAACCCCAATATCAGAAAGAATAAACTCTAGTATTGATTGATCTGGAGGTTTGCGCAAAGTTGCTACCCTTGTTGCTAGCATATACACGCTCTCAAAAAAATTGAAACTCTATGTCAGACCTTTTGCGCTCAAGTTGTTGACTGCATTGGTGTCCACGACTGCCATTGAAATTACTCCGACACCAAGCGAAATTCTGCGACCCAACTATCTTCTAAGCGCCCACTCGAATCCTTTCACCTGCATGAAGCCGATCTTCAAAGCTCACACCAATTACAAGCTGCATACTGCTCTTGCCGCTGCATTCTGAAAACGGCTTTTAGGCTTCTCCCCCCCTCATTGGAAGTGCTGACTGTACCTGGCGTGACTCGACTCATCAGTGCTGCCGAGTCATGACTGCTCTCACACAAGATCTTGCTCGCTGTCATGACTTTCCTCTTTGCGAAAGCGACCGAATTATTGCTGCTTGAAGTCTTGTTGAAGTAATTATCATACTGCGTACATTGGCATCTGACTCCAGCGACATCGAGTGCTGACACTGTGCTAGAGAAATACCTGCCGAGGGTGCATCACTATTCGGTAGTGGCCTTTTGGGCGTCTATTGTTGGCCTGATCTAGACCTACCCTACCTATCGAATTAGAGGAGCCCCTCCAAGTCACCAACAAGTCTTCGCGCCGTGCCATTGGTATTGCATTGCTTCCCTATGTCTTCTTCTTCTGTTGGGTATGCCACTAGAATGCGACACCTTTTATGTCTAAATTTGTCTCTGTCCAGGCCCGGCGCTTGAACAAAAGCTACTGTAACCGCCCTTACGATCAGGATCAGTTTTGTCCCTAGCAGTCTCTCATTCTCTTACATTTTCTTTCTCTCCTCACCTGTGAATATACTCGAGCTTCATTTTTACACCGTCGACTGTCTGGCTACAAATCTGGCTGTGCTATCGCGATAGCTCTCCTAGTCAAGCCTCGGCCGTCTCACGTCAGCCGCAGCGTCGCTTAGCATGTCGAATCGAACCTACGATCCCGACGAGAAGATCAGAAACACACCAGTGCTGGTGAGGCAGAGGACCGATTCAAGTTCGTCTGGCCTCTCTATCAAGACACCAAGGACACCGCGCTTTGCGGAAGCAACATCAGTCAACTCGCCCATCGGCCCAAACACCACGGCTAGCCGCAACCCATTCGCTGATCCTCCGAGAACTCAACACCTCATGCCTCAAGCACAACCCTCCGACGTGGGCTTCGGCTACATGTCGGACAACAACGCCTCTAAGCACAACTCGTACGCGGGAGTGGAAGTTCCACTGACCCCAAACTCGCCTTTGAAGAGTGCACTGAAGCCGCCTGGAACACCTGGACGACTTGCGAACCCTCTCAGCCCAACATTTAGAGAGGAGCAGATCTTGGAGAAGCATCAAGATCACACAGAGAAAGCGAACGCAAAGGATGTGGTAAGGATGCACCCGGCCCTACGATTCGGACGAAAGCTAATCGCGCTTTCAGAAAATCAAAACCCGTGTTCGAATGGCTAAGATGTGCCTGCGAGGAACCAACTTCAGCTGCAGCCTTATTGTATTAGCTTTGTTGTCGACGACTTTCTCGATTTTTAACGCCAGCAAATCGATACCCCCACGAAGCAATCTTCCACCCTGGGCACCAGGGCAGAAAACTTGGCCTCAAATCACACTTCTTAGCATTGCTTGTGTCTCGCTGGCGTTTTGTCTTGCAGTCTTCTACGGTTACTGGCGAGGCGGTCACAAGCGCGCGGAAAAAGCTGCTATCTACTACACATTCTTCTCCATCGCTTTCTTCATGTTCAGCATCATTATGTGGGCTATCGGCGCCGCAGTATTGAATTCAAGCAAACAGAATGGTGGGGGCAAGGACATGTGGGGATGGTCTTGCAAGGATGGAAAACGAAAGAATCTGTTCCAACAAGACGTCGACTACGCTTTGATCTGCCGGCTCCAGGTTCGTGATTCGTATCTTAAATTGGCAATACTTTAAGCTAACATCATCTCAGAGCTGGTCACTCATCTGTGCTTTCATTGAGATCGTTGTTGAAGTCATCACTATTTCCATCTACGCAATTGTCTTCTACCGCTTTTACTCCAAACGAAGGCTCGCCAAGTCTATGGACCTGCGGGACAAAGCTCGCACGGATCTCTACCTTGCTCAGCTCAGGAGTCAATCTGCTCCAAACACTCCCGGCTTCCAGAAGACGCCCATGACCTCGACCTTCCCAGCACACCTTCACGACGACCCTATCGACGCCGCTGAGAATGGGGAGTACAACCACGAAGGTACACAGTTCGCTTCGAAACACCAATCTTTCTCCCAACCGAAACCATTCACTCTACAACCACCTCCCATCAAGATCCACGCCGCCTCCCCTAACCTCTCGCAAGACGGATTTGAGCCAGCGCCACAAGTGCAGGAGCATGTCCCGGCTGCGCCGGGCGAGCAAACATACGACGCTGTGCCTATCCCAGGAGCATACTCAAGTCCCCTTGGCAGCCCAGCGTTCCAGCCTCAGAGCATGAACTTTGGGACCCAGCTTGGGCAGGCACACACAACTGAAGGCAGGGTGGAGAGCCCGCCCTCGAGCCCTAGACTTCAGCATGCCAACCTACGATAGAGTTGCGAAAGTGAGGGAAGACGACTAATGGGGGATCCGTTGTATATTCATTCTTATACCACTTTCTTTCATATATCCTGGGACGGTGTTAAGGTCAATGGTCTGGGGAATGTGAAAGCTTTGGCATTTGGACGTGTAATTCGTCAAATTAAGAACCGTCACATCAAGCAAAATCCCGCTCAATCTCCAAGTGAACATGATAGATATGAGCACGCAGAGGATATTGCCCCGCGAATGTTTACAGATAAGGTAGCGTGCTCAAAATCAACAAAGTAAATCCGCTCTGTATGAAGTCATTCTCGTGATCTGCAATCTACAAACCACAACCCAAGCGCTCGTACTCTCAACACCAAACACCAAATTCTACTCTCCCATATGTCATCTCGAGTCTTCTTCTCCGAACCCAGAGCCTCAATCCCATCCAGGCCTTCAACTGCTCCCCACCCCGCCTCGTCCCCTCTCCTCTGTAGAGCCCTCGCATCTCGCCCCAATCGATCCCCTAACCCGCCCCTCAAATTCTGGCCCTTCGTCTTCATCTTCTGCGCCGGCACAGGGACGTACATGTGGATGGTCAAAACCCGCGCCAATCAGCCCCAGAAACCCCGTGGTCCATCAATCACGCCCCAGTAAACGCACCCCGCACAACCACACCGCAGCAATAATGGCACCAACCACCCCCCGCCTCTCCGCCCCAGAAAAAGATACGCCAACATTCTCGCCAGAGCATACTTCAGTGATTTTCGTGCTTGGCGGGCCCGGTGCGGGGAAGGGAACGCAATGTGCGAAATTGGTAGAGGATTACGGGTTTACGCATTTGAGTGCTGGGGATTTGTTGAGGGCGGAGCAGGACAGGGAGGGGAGCGAGTTTGGGGATATGATCAAGGAGCATATTAAGGATGGGATCATTGTGCCGATGGAGGTTACGGTGCAGTTGCTCGAGAATGCTATTATGGATGTGGATAAGGGGAGGGGACGGTTTTTGATTGATGGTAACTGATTCGCTACGGACTGGCAGATGATGCAGTGGGGATGGTATAGCTAATGGGTTGGTAGGCTTTCCGAGGAAGATGGACCAGGCTGTCAAGTTTGAGGAGGAGGTTTGTCCGTCGAGATTTACGCTCTTCTTTGACTGTCCGGAGGATGTTATGACTGAGCGTCTTATCAATCGAGGGAAGACGAGTGGGAGGGCTGACGATAATGCGGAGAGTATCAAGAAGCGGTTTAAGACGTTTGTGGAGACTAGTATGCCAGTGGTAGAGTACTTTGAGAAAGAGAACAAGGTCGTTAAGATCAAGGCTGTAAAGAAGCCCGATGAGATTTACGAGGAGGTGAAGAAACGCATGAGGGAGAGAGGGTTCGAGATGGCGAAGAAATGAAGTGGGCTGTGGCTATGGGCAAGGCATGTAGGCATAGGGTGGCAGGGCTTGGACACATGCAAGGGCACAGGCTGAAGGCGCATGTGCATCTTTCGTCTTCGATGGGAAGAATGGCTATAATTCCATGTTGATCGAACGCCACACTTATGAATTATAGATGGGCTGTCTATTTGCTGATCATTGCTCGACTATACCTCCCAGCTTCCTGCATTTGCTGTCGCCTCGCATGAGACCCGAAGCTCCTCATGCTAGACCAACGATCAAGGCATCAATTACCGGCTGCTCCACTCAAAAATTTGCGAAGTTGATTCCTTCGACCTCTCCACGGCTGTAAAATCAAGGGATTGGGTAATGGCATGTAGGTAGGTTCATGGTGACAGAGATTGAGATGTGGATTTTTGCAATGGCATAGGTCGAAGGAGCGTCTTCGCGTTCGAGGCGAGAAATGGCAATTCTCAAGACTGTCACGATCATGAATGAAGCAGGCCCGCCTTTCTGCTGATTGGTTCGTAACCTTGCCTGCCAGCTTCTTTCCCCTGCTCCTGTCGCACAGAGATCCGGAGTTCTTTCCCGCGCCAGTTCAACGACCAAGACACAGGTTGCGAGCTACTTCACTCGTATCCTTACTTATCGAGTTCTTTCAATCCCTTCCGAGCTGTAGATCAAGAGCTCCAAGTCACTTTCTGCTTCGGAAATGAGGCCAGCCGCCGCTGATTATGTGCTCACAACACATGGTAGGGGCGTTCGAGCATGTTGAACGGAGATGATCTGCCTGCTTGCCCTTGTTCCTCATTCCCTTGTCAGACCTATTTTCAAGACGTTGGTTGCCAGCTGCTTCAAAGCCGCTGGTCAAGGTCTCACACTTTCCGCTTGGGTCATGAACCAAAGGCTTCGTGACAAAGGATAAGTTGTCAACGAACGGACGATGGCAAATCTGAAACCTGCGGACCAAGCCCTCACCTGTTCGTCCCGGACGGTGAATCAAAGGCTTCCTTTCCATGTTTGCTACTTTGCTACGGGAGCTAGGCAAACAGCCGCTAAGAGCTTGTGATGGTTTGGCATGGGATGGCAGTGGCGAGGGAGCTGTACTCCACTTCGAGATTCCGCGCCACCTACCTAGTACTCACGCCAGACGACAGTGACAAGCATTCTCCAAGATTTGATACAACGATTGCTGGATAGCAAGAGCAACAGATGCTGCCTGGTTAATGTTACTACGAACAATAGCTTTGCCATCAAGAACAATAGTAAGCGAGGCTAAAATCTACTCTCACTTTCAAAATTCTCAAATTGAGTCATTCACTACCTGAAGACTTGGCTAATACGGAGTTCCTATCTTTAGGTGCTGCTTTTGGATAGCATCAGGTGCTGCCTAAAAGCGGCTACTTCGAACAATAGCTCTGCCAGGACCGACAATAGTAAGTGAGGCAAGGATCCACTCTCACTTCCGGATCTCTCAGATGAATTCACTCACGACAATAAGAATTGGCTAATCCAAAATGGCTATTGTCAGGTCCCATTGTCATTGGCACTCGCACGGAGACGCGTTTCAAGAAGGTTTCAATTCCTCTTCCTTGCTCGAGTATCTCTCAATCTTTGACCTTCCTCCATGCACGACTTTCGAATACATATACCGAGAGCACTGCAAAAATCCTCTTACAGACAGTTCTACACTCCTGCTATCAGCAAACCGTTGACTCAAGTGAAGCTGCCGCCCACTTCTTGGTCGGTCTTCAACCTCGTCTCCAGATTCCAAATCCTGCACCATACGTTTGTCATTCTCTGTACCAAAGCCACCAGTCTTGCACACCTCCCGCACCCGAAGCAGCTTGCAACCGACCCGGTCAATTGCTGCTCTCCACGCTACAATGGCGAACAAGAAGAATAGAACCAAGCGTCAAGCCTCATATCAAGCCACCATACCGAATCCCAAGAGCAAGACCAAGCCCCCGAGCCAGACCATTAAGAAGGGCCTCAGCAGCAAGAAAGCAGAGATAGACAAGCTCATTGTGCAGAGCAAGCGTGAACTACTAGGAGGTACATCGCAACCACCAGCCAAATTCCACATCCGTCTGCCACCAGCACGCCCAAGCTCTTCAGTAGGCACACCTTTAAAAAACTCAACCACAAAAATACTCCACCATTTGTCTCACCAAGTCTCTCCAAAGAAGGTTCAGCCAGGTTTACCTCAGGAACGTATGTACAAGATCTTAGACTTGCGGCACTACTCTCCAGACTTACCACTGATTCGACTTCCTTGCGAGCCTGACGTCCCTCGTGCTCTGCGGGGTTTCCAGCCAAGAGGCACGTTCCCGTTTCTGGATCTGCCAGGTGAACTGCGGAATAAGATCTACGACTATGCCATCGCCACTAATCACTACGCCATGGAGTGGGTATGCGACAACAAGAAGAGCAAGAGCTTGACCTATCGGCTGCCCAAGATATCCTCAACATCGGGGCCCTGGCTTAAGCTCACAGCTGATGCGGCACTAAGACGTCGTGCATTACACCCTATTGGCGGTAGAGTGCGACAACGCCTACCTGACGATTATTTCAGGACAACACCTGTTGCCCTCCTGCTAGTCTGCAAGCAGATGCATGAGGAGGCATCTTCTGTGTTCTACTCAAAGAATACCTTCGACTTCCACGGCATCGGCGCTCTCAACCACTTTCTCAACTATCTCCAGCCCACGGCTAAGATGTCCATTACTAAACTGATCATTAGGTATCGGGCCTATGGTTATCCAGAGTATATCCCGAACCAGTACTGCAAGGATATGCATGATCGCAGCTGGGAAAAGTTGTGCTGGCGAGTGGCCGACGAGTGTACTTCCTTGAATAAAATTAGACTTGACCTTACGCTCAACAAGAGCCCGGTCTCGTTCTGTGCGTTTGATGATGTCGAGGACTCTGGCCTTGGAGCCCAATGGATACGGCCCCTCCGCGCCTTCCAGTACATAGGCATTGAACGGTGCTGGGCGCGCGTTCACTGCTCAGTCAAAGATCGGTCAGTGCTTGAATGGGCCAGCTGGAACATCAGGAAGGAGATCATTGGCGATTTATGGGATCAGGAGGCAGAGAACGAGAGAGATCCTTTCGGCCGGGAGAAGCTGAATAAGGAACCGAGAGAGGTCAGGAAGGGAAGGGTCCTCAGAATCACTGCAGACGGAGGTGTCGAGGAGGATTGATGGTGTGTCGACGGCGGCTAGAAGCTGCGATGGTGCGCGCATGGACGGTGACATGATGGTTGATTCTCCACTCTTTTCCTTTTCTTGAAATCATTGACGGCACGACTTTACGACTTTACTCTTCTCTTACATTATCAGCTCCCTACATTATCCGAAGCATTGGCTGTCGGCTTGGTGTGTCGGAGCGCTCGATTCTCTCCGAATCATGGACTATGGGATCAGTATTGTGCGGCACTGAAAGTTTCTTCTCCAATGGATAGGGAGAAATGAACTCAGAACGGTTGAACACTTGACAGATTTCTCTTGTCTTCTCCTCATTAACCAGAGATCGGCATGCACTATGATGTACATTAATCTGCACTAGCGTGCAACATAGATCTGCTTATGCGGCAGGAAGCTTAGAGATATTAAAACAGATACATATAAATAAATTCAAACAACAAGATAGTCACCACCTGCGCGCGGACGTAAATCACCTCTTAATGCAGTAAATATGGTGTATGCAATAAGGTTGATACATTGCCTGCCTGATGAACTGGATGCCTCTCTCAGGTAAGTACGACGCCTTGTGTTCAAGACAAAGCTCCCACAGCCTTCAGTGCTTCTCTCCCATTTTCTGACCTCATGCCGTAAGATCTTGGAATGTAGCCACATGGTCGATCTGTTCTACGACACATGCGCTCCTCTAGCTCCATGGACCAAGACCGAGCCAGGTAGAAAAGATCCATTTGCGCACGCAACAGGCTGTGATAGAACCACCAGACATACTCTAGGGACTCGTCCTGGTCAGCTGCAACGATCTCAACCAAGCAGCCGCATATTCTTTAACAGCCCCCTTAAAGCCCCCAACAATCTATTTTCTCGTCGTCTTCCTCTCCTCCAACAACCTCTTCCTCCGAACCTGCACCTTCCTCCTCTCCCCACCATCAACCTTTACCCCCCTCCTAACCTCCCACATACCCTCCTGCACCTTAATCGTAGCCACACTCCCACTCGTACCCTTCACCGCCTGCACATACGGTCCCACAATAGTTCGCGCACCCACAACTTTCATGCCCTCCACAGCCTTCAACCTTCCATGCGACTGCGATTTCTCAACGGCCTCGGCGGGCTCGTTGACAATCATCTTCTTCACCCTCGTCACCCCCATCGCCGTACTCGTACTCGACGCATTCAGGATCGCGGCTTTGGAAATAGGAATCTCGACCATTCGGAGTTCTGCAGTTCCATCTTTCACCTTCCGTAAATCCCCTCCTACGCCAAAAACGCCCTTTCTGAATCGATCTCTCCACCAGAGCAGATAGCGTCTCGTCCTCGCGGGCTCAACGCCTAGTTCTCGGAGCTGGTGTGATGTGAGGGAGAAGAGGGATTGCCAGGTTGGTATTTTCGCGGCGTGTTGAGAGAGGCCGCGGCCGATGAGGCTGAGGAAGGTGGGTGCGTCGGGGCAGAAGGGCGTGGGTTGGGGGATTAGTTGGGAGGTGGAGGTGCGGGCGTGGAGGTGGCGGAGGGATTGTCCTGGGAGGGAGGCTTTGAAGAGGGATTGGTGAAGAGAGGATGGGAGGGCGCGAGGCGAGGGGGTTCTGACGATCATGATGGTGGTGATGAGGGTTGTATGGGCTTGGAGAGCCAAGATATAGAATTGAAGATGCACTTTTTTGCTCTGTTTGGGGCTAGTGCGCAATATGATTGGTTCCAACTCTTGCTTAGTCAGCGCCGTTGATGTTTCCAAAAAGTCGAGGTGAGTAGAAAATGAGAAATTGAGAGTCGTAAACCTTAAGCAGCTCCATATTTCGCGAAGCGTATTGAAGATTCGAGTATCAATATTAGAGGTGTCGTCGCTCACCATCGTTCCTGGACGTTGAACGGGATTTTGCAGCTCATGCTAGAGATCTCAGAGCTATCTGTACGGTATCAGGCTGGGCAAGCTGGTAGCTGAACGATATGGCTCTCTCCCCCGTGGTCACCTACGACGCGGCGTCCAGTGCCAAGGTTACTGCCACTAAGGCCAAGTCTCTAGCCGTTCGTACAAACTTTGTGTCAAACAAAGATGAAGCCACCTTAGCCCCGAAAAAGGGCCAAGAGCTGGCAGAGGAGCTGAATGATGAAACGAAGCAGAAGTATGTCAAGAGCAAGAAGCTCGGCGAGGGAACCTATGCCATCGTTTACTTGGGACATCTTCAAGCCAATCCTTCGTCCCTCGTGGCTATCAAGAAAATCAAGGTCAACACCGAATACCGGGATGGCCTCTCTATGGATGCAATTCGAGAAGTTAAGTATCTCCAAGAACTCTCACATCCAAACATAATCGCACTACACGCCGTGTTCTCATCTAAGAACCAGAACCTCAATTTAGTACTCGAGTATCTACCACTTGGGGACTTAGAGATGCTCATCAAAGACAGCGAGGGGATACGCTACGGAACCGCTGAAGTCAAAGCTTGGATGGGTATGCTCGGCCGCGGCGTATGGTTCTGCCATGAAAACTTCGTGTTACATCGAGACATCAAGCCTAACAACTTACTCATTGCTGCAGATGGGGAGGTCAAGCTTGCGGATTTCGGTCTGGCGAGATCGTTCGCAGATCCGTACCGGCCTATGACACATCAGGTTATTACACGATGGTATCGACCGCCAGAATTGTTGTATGGTGCCAAGTTCTACTCCGGAGCCGTTGACGTCTGGTCTATGGGGACGGTTTTCGCGGAACTCATTTTACGTGTTCCTTTCCTAGCAGGCAATACCGACTTGCATCAGCTCGAGCTGATATGCAGCACAATTGGCACTCCTACAGAACAGAATTGGCCGGGAGTGACCAAGCTGGACGGCTTCGTGAAGTTCGAACAATCCGCAACGGTACCCGTGCGTGGGAAGGACTTCTACTTGGCAAGATTTGGCACGGCAGGACCTGTGGGTGTCGATCTTTTAATGTCCATGCTCACCCTGGAACCCCGGAAACGATGCACGGCTCGCCAAGTGCTCGAGCACAAGTGGTGGACCAGTGAGCCTCGGCCAACGGCGAAGGGGGATCTGCCGAAGAAGGGTGGGGGACTCAAGAAGATGGGCGAAGATTTGAACAGGAGAGGAGGTGAGGTTGACGATGGTCGCGGCGATAAAGTCGCGAGGAAGCTCAACTTTGGTGCTGCGAGATGATCACCAACCCCACACCAACTTCTACAAGGTATCTACCGCTTCGACCTCTGGGGTACTACGGAGTTCGCCATAAAGCCACCCGAAACCAAGTGAGTGGAATCGGAGATTGCCCTTCTCCAATCCTGGTAGCTGACTGGGACGTCGAAATTTGAAAAAAAACACGCCCCTAGCATCCTCGATGATGGCATGAACATGCTTTGCTTCAGAGGCAGAGCACGGGGGAGCTATCATCTCAACTACAATTGAATTCCACCAACAAAACGTCTAATGCAACCCGACCGAGGCTGCGAAAGCTGGATTGGGTCAAGCCCAAGCACGGGAAGCTTCTCTCCTGCAGCCGGAGGCAGGAAAGGGAAGGATCTTCGGAAGCGTGAGAGCTGGTTGGCGATCTCTGCAGGCACGAGCTCTACCCGTTGGTACGTCTCCGGTACCGCTCCACGTAGCACAGAAAATCATTAAGCCTCAGGTCTAATATGGGAAGTCAGTGGGCGGTTTTAGGTGTGATGTTCTTGCAGATTACTTCGCTAATGCGACGTCTGTGAGGGAGGTGTGCTTTTCGCTGTGATTGCGCACAACTGTGATGGTGTGAATAAGTCACTGCAGATTACGATCTTTTTCACATTCGGCTGGTGTGATAGAAAAGCTATGCAGTGCCTTCAGCGAATGATGATGAACCTCCTTTCCTAGCGTAGTCCTGGCCGATCCAGTCACATCTGGGTCATAGATCCTAGTATCAATTCTCTAAACCTAACAAGGATTTAAAGCTTTGGGTCCAAAGTACTGCCATTTTCGGGTGATTCTTTTTCGTGAGATCAATTCTGATGTGGGACTTCGTTGTGAATAACATGGAGGAATGTCCTCTGAGAGTGGGAAACGCGAAACGCGACTGCTCTGATGTCCCCAACGTGGCTCTGAAACCAACGCGGGGTACATAACTTCGAAATCCCCCTACCTGACTCAGTCTGTCACTCACAACGGTCGAAAACCCCCTCGTCCGCATGGTCAAAGAGGCCGCCCTCCTTCATTTTGGATCTCAGAGACAGCGGAGAAATCTGGACCAGAGCAAATGATATTTGCGGTGGTAAGTCAGGACATCACAGTTCAATTGGCAGCCGCAAACCACTCGAGGCGCCCCCTTTCCACATGAGGGCGGACACCACATCATTCGAGCTTCTTGAGAACAGGCGCTCTTTCCCTTACAGCTATCATTTCGCTTTCGTCCGAGAACTTTCAAATACGCATGCGTCAATATGGCGGGCAATATGCAACAATCTGCTTTTCCTCCCCCAACCTCTGCCCTGCCTCAATTGCCTATATCAAAGATAGGCACACCCTCGACTCCATCAGAATCGTCTCGACTCCCATCAGCCTCTCCTATACTGTCGAAGCTAGCCCTCCGGACTCCCTCGAAAATCACCAAACCCCTCCCTATACCGAGTGCTAGTCATGCGGCATCTAGCCCAAGTATACCCACTTTACGCTCTGCTTCAACGACTTCGAGTCTGTTAAAAGGAGGAGATACGTCGCCAGAAAAAGAAGTCCGACGAGCCGTCAGCATCGTGAACTTTCCGCAGCCTCCTAAGGTCCGAAGAACGGGCATAGAGAGCAAATACTCGTCAGCAGCACCTTCACCAATTGAAGAGACTGCACCGCGGCGACACAGTGGGGAAGCACGGAAAAGTAGCCTGAGGACAAAAAAGCTCAAGCCAAGGTCTTCAGCAGACATGCTTGGTCAAATGTATAGCGGTGGCTCCACGCCTAGTCTGCTGAATGGGAGCGGAGATGGCAAAGTGGTATCTAGCGCAGGTGCAAGAGAGTCCCACGACCTTGCAGGCCAAAACTCACCACCTCATAGCCGGAGTTCTTCAGCCCAAGGATCAAATTCGACCTCAGCTACGACATTTGAGGATTCAGAAGAGAAGAGAGGCCGAGATGAAGGCGACAGCAGCATCGTCGATGGGAGTAAGGGAAGGGAATCGGGCAGGAAAGAGAAAGAAGGTAAAGGTAATGTTATTGTCAGTGTGCGTGTACGGCCTGATGCAGGTGGAGATAAATCCTCTGGCAAGGATTGGCTGGTGGATGGTAGACAATCCCTTATAGGCCACAGAGGGCGAGAAGGCGGGGATTACTTTTACGGTAAGCTATGTTTTCCATGCAACCATTTCCATGGGCTCCTTGCTCATTGAGTCTTCTTTGCTGCTTCCGTGCTTCAAGCCGCAGACCATCCTCCCAGCGCTCTCTATTACACTGGCAAGGAATCACGAGCTTGAAGACTATTCATTTCTAACATGTTTGGGAATATACTCATGCTTCGGTATAGATAATGTCTTCGCACCTTACGATCAGAATCACAAAATCTACGATGGGTCGGCGAAACGACTTGTACGTCGAGTAATGCAGGGTTACCACGGAACAGTGTTTGCCTATGGTATGACGGGTACTGGCAAGACTTTCTCGATGCAGGGAACCGCAACATCACCAGGTGTGATTCCACTCGCTATTACGGACATCTTCTCATTCATTCGCGAAACACCCCACCGGGAATTCTTGTTACGAGTCAGCTACCTAGAAATCTACAACGAGAAGATCCATGATCTCCTGAATCCTGCAATGGAAGCTGGAGTCGGCCCAGGAGCGCCTCAGCCAGAGGAGATCAAGCTCCGCGAGGATCCTAAGCGAGGAGTTTTTGCTAGCCCCTTGAAAGAGGAAATCGTGCAAAGTCCGACTCAATTACTTCGGGTCATTGCCAGAGGAGATCAATCTAGGCGGACTCGGAGTACCCAGTTCAATGCTCAGAGCTCTCGAAGCCACGCTGTAGTGCAGATCGTCGTCGAGAGTCGAGAACGACCATTTAAAGCAAAAGGACAAATTGAGAAACGAGCTCCTCTTGTGCCCGGAGGCGTTCGCGTATCGACATTGAGCATGATAGATCTGGCTGGATCAGAACGGGCAGCTGATGACAAGGAGAGGCGAACAGAGGGGGCCCACATCAACAAGAGTTTGCTTACTCTCGGCACTGTTATTGCGCGACTTTCTGGTGACAAGGATAGCGCCGGTAACCCAACCGACAAGGACGGAAAACATCTGCCATATCGAGACAGCAAGCTTACTCGACTGCTGCAACCAGCCTTATCGGGGGACTCGTTGGTCAGCATCCTCTGTACCATTCAGCTGGGTTCTCAAGGAAGCGTGCTAAACACAGCCAATGCCCACACTGGCGAGACACTGAATACCCTCAAATTTGCAGCTAGGGCGAAGAACAACATCGTGAGCCACGCAAAGAAAGCAGAGGAGGCACTTGGCAGCGGTACCGATGCCGGCAGTAGAGTGCTTCTCGAACGATATCGTATGGAAATACAAAGTTTGCGAAGTGAGCTCGAAAATCAGAAAAAGTCTCAAGATGAGAAACGACCTGAATCCAATGAAAAGCCTCTCGAGGAGGAGGAGAGGCAATTTGAGAAGGCAGCGGAGCAGCGCCGCGAGGAGCAGATGCTCGAAATGCAACTCGCCAGGACCGCACTGAATGATCGGATCGAGCATCTCAATCGCCTGATCTTATCTTCTAAGTCTTCCGGGGTGAACGCTAGCGGTAAAATGTCATCCTTGAGCATGCACCCGAGCTCACCGATGCATGGCAAGAGTGAAGGTTCCATCAGAACTTTGCAGTCCTTGCGCTCCTCAGCAAGCCATTCTACGCTTGGAGGACCTCGGCAATCGCTGGCGCGAACTGTGTCCGTAGGCTCTACAGTCACAGCCCCAGGCCAAGGCAATACCGAAAAGTCGCCAATTTCGTCTCTAGACGATGATGAAGACTCACGAGGCGAATTTGGGAACGGCACTGCAACATCCAGAGCCCAGATACAAGCGCTGCAAGCAGACCTAGCCGACAAGAACAGATACATATCGACGCTGGAACAGCGACTAATCCAAGCCCGACGATCGAGTCAACCGCGAATCTCTGTACTTGTTTCACCAACGTCACCGAATCGATTCAGCTCGTTGGAAGAACAGCCCTCGGAAGTGACACATCATACCGCAAATCTCCTGAAGGAAAAAGACACCGAGATCGCCGAGTTGCGTGCCCGACTCGACGACAAAGACCGCATGGTCGACGCATTACGAGCCGCAGCTCGCCACCGCGACGTAGCAGACCTAGCATCCGAGCCCACCTCCCCAAACATCCGCGGAGAAAGCTCCCGTCACCAAAGCAATGACAGCAAAGACAGTGCTGCTACCGGCAGTGGCAGCAATGGAGCGGCTGCACATACTTCGCCCGTCAGTCCAGTCCAACTCCTCTCCCCACAAAAAGGAGAGAAGGAAAAGGAATTGAAGCGGAAGAGTATAGATGCGATGACTAGAATCCTAGATGGCATGATCGAAGAGCGCGTTCAGACTGGTGGGCTCGTTATCGGGTCTAATGGGATTGTGAGAGCGGTGCATGAGAGGCGGAAGGAGAGTATGGGTGCGGTACCGAATGTCGGTGCGCTGGCGGCGCAGTTGAGACCGCAGTCGACGGTTTCCGAGGGTGGTGTCTGACTGGTGTGTTTTTTGGTCAAATGGGGTTTTTGGTGTTCGATTACTTGTTCCAAAAAGTTGCATGGTGTGCGCTTCTAGATGATACCTCTTTTGCATTTTGGTGCGGTGCTGCGATTGAGCGTTGGTCTGGGTGACTGTTAAGGTATGGTGGGAATGTGGAAGAGATTTGTGAAATGTATGATAGGGACTGTATTTGTAATTCGATCGGCATCTCACCAGGCTTTCATTCGAGCCTCACCATGATTTTCCCCACTGATTAATCGAGAGACTCGTACCAAGGATGTGAATGGTAGGTATAAGAACGTCTACCTTGCTTTGAGAGAACGGACATCTTGCCGGAGAAGGTGATCACTTTCAAGGCTATCTACTCTCCGTCCATCAACACGCACGCAATGCTATATCCAAACCGACATCGCCCTTTCCAAATTCCCTAAAGCGCATAATGTGATACCCAATTCCTCGTACTCATCGCCCATACTCCAAACTCGGCACAATAACAGGTCCATACTTCGTCACCCCTGCCGCCCCCATCCCACTCGCATCCGTCTGCACCATAAAATCCACCGCCAAACTCAACTTCCCACCGCCAACCCCATGCATACTCGTATTCCCAAAATTCCCCGTCACAACCTCCGGATCATAGGCAACAATAGCGACATAATTCCGCCTCCCCATCAGCTTCTTCATCTCCCTCTGCCGCCCATCCGGCTCCACAGGGAAGATCTCCATCATGTCCTCTTTCGTATCGGACTGGGCGTGATTCGAGCGGTGCCCGTTCTGCGGGATGTAGAGGGGTTTTTGGGAGGAGTGCAGCATTTTGAGGACGTAGGAGGGGGGCGGGGTGTTGACGACTGAGGCGGAGATGAGTTGGTACATTGTTTTGTGGTCGGAGGGTTTGGCGGGGTCGTGGACGATGCCGGCGCCGCAGCAGTCGACGGCGCCGCTGAGGAAGGTCATGCGGATGGATTTTTGATGGGATATGCCTTGGAGGGTGCGGATTAAATAGGTACGTTCGAGGTCCTAGGGAGTGCTTAGCTCAATGGTGAATGAGAGGGAGGTGGGGGGAGGTGAGTGTACCTTTGACTCGTGAGTCCATTGATCGCGAAGCTCGTCGAGCATGTCGATGTCGCCGAATGGACTTAAAATCCCGCCCATGAGACCAGACTTCCCGACTGCTTTCTTGACAGAATCGAAGCCGGAGCCAACCACACCTTTGGCGCCCACCACGCCGGCTACGGAGCTGGTCACTTTGCCAAGCATGTTGTATGTGCCGGTGATAGCCTTCTTGCCTGTGGCTACTGTGTGGGCAATTTGCTCAGCGGCTTCTAATCTTGGATAGATGATTGGTACTGCAATCATCCAGATACAATGTTGCACACTTGCCGGGAGCATTGCAACTTTGGGGAAAAGGCCCTGGTATGTCGGGCCAGCCATTACCTGGTGAGGGTTCCTTTCAGATCGACAGTCGGGGCCAACGACCACTACTGCTGGCCCAAGATACTTGACGAAATGCCAACCAGTGCCAGTAATGGTGAAAATGTCGGTGTCAGTGCTGACGTTTCGTAGGACCTCGAGCGTGGTGTGATGTTGGAAAAGGAGGTACATTTCGATACCCACTCGGCCGATGTTCTTGAACATATTGGAGAATTGCATGTACTCGGGATACGATCCAAAGCCGTCAAATCTGCAGTCCATTAGTCTAGTGGTTCCGTATTGCTTGAGAATATCAACCATTTACATATCATGGTCATCAATTTGCAAAACGTGGGGTATCTGCGCAAACGCTTCTCGCAAATAAGGCTGGTCGAAGTGACTGGTGTAATAATGAAAGTAAGCATGAGAAACGTCTTCCTCATGTTTCGCGGTCCACTGAGCGTTCTTTCTGTTTTCCTTTCCGCTCATCGCAAGCCATTGCTTCAGTAAAGGAATCTCCTTCCATATTCTATCAGCATATATTTGGTCACCGAGGCCGAGCTGGGTGTGAAAACCACCGCATTCAACGTGCTTCTGCATGATGTCTTTCCACATGTAGCCGATGCCACCGACGCGGGTCCGCTCGTTGGCATTGACGTTGAGAGAAAAGTCATTTCCTGAAGTGGCGATGAAGCGCCAATTGGTTTCGTTCTTGCCAGCTACTAGGAACTCATACCGAGTGCAGCCTAGGTGAGAGGTAATAGCGTACGTCCACTTTGCACCAGTATGCTCCTCCATTTGGAGATCAATATCATACCGGTAAAACGTCCACCGCTGATGAACAGAGATGGGACTAGCCTTCAATTGACGAGGGTTGGGGGAGAGATCTACGCTTTGATGAATATGTATAGTTGGAGGCTGCGGGGCATCAGTGACAAGTAAGATTGACCCAAGCCATATCCCCTTCTCCAAATCCATGTTAGTGTATCTCAAGTAAGGTCCGAAATATACACCGTTCGTTGGGGCGATTTTGTACATGTCCACGCCAGCACTCGGTGGTGGGCCTGAGAAACCCGCAACAGTAGGTGTGGAAGATTGCATACTCATGATGCTGTCCGGATAGCCAGGCGTAGAGGGCTGAAAGCCTGGAGATGCCAATGGTTTGCCGCTGAATGCACTAAGACCTGGAGAAACCAGAGGATGATTGAAGTGGACGCTACCAGTAGGAGACAGGGGCTCATTGAGATTCAATGGTGTCGGCCCCTTTGGGAATTCCCATTGCGTAGACTGAGTTGGCAGATGGATATAATAGTATTGACCAGAATTCGGATCAAGATGGGCAATCCAGCCTTCCGGAAGAGGTGGAGGCGAAGCAGGTCCGGGTCCAACGGGTGTTTGAGATACCTTTACAGGATTGAGAGCAGATTGTGGAGAAGTAACATTTGTGGAAGTAGAAGGATGCGATACTGCGATTTGAGGTCTTGGGTCGTTTGCAAACGCTGGGTGGCCTGAATTCGCCGACTCTGCTGGAGATGACATTGAAGCTGCCGCGCCTGCTGCAGCTCCAACAGCTCCTGCCGCCGCAGCTGCTGCCGGTATCTGACTGTGCTTCTCGCTGGGGTAGCCTTGGGTCGCAGTGGCAGACGAGCCAGCGGGCGAGTATGCGGGTGGGGGTGAGGATGTGACATGCATTCGCTGGAAGTCTTGCTCTATCGCATTTGGCGCACTAGCTCGTCCCGCCTGCGTCGTCGGTAATGCCACTGAGCTTTGGGGCGTTGGCGATTGCACAGGAGGCGAGCCAGACACCTGGTTAGGACCTTGAAATACCGTCGGAGGCCCATGAGGTTGGGTACCAGGCTGCTCTGTTGGAGTCCATGGTCTCCGCGTTGGGTCTAGCTGCTGCTGAGTGAGTGGTTGTTGCGTCCGGGGAGGTTGAGGGTATTGGGCAGCTCTGTGCGCTGCAGCAGCATTTTGGGCTTGTAGACTTGTCAAAGTAGATGTACCAGCGATACCTGCAGCCGCATATCTCGCTTCTATTCCTCCTCCAATCTGCTCTCCCGGTGGTATAATAGGTGTCTCGGGAGGTGGTGGGGAGCCTCTTTGCGCTTTTGTAGTAGATGTGGAAGCCGTTGAGCTCAGTCTATTTACGCCCGCAGGAATTGGCACGTGTAGGCCGCTTGACGGGCCCGCCCTATGGCCGTCTTCCCCTGGTGGCGGCCAATACTGTTGATAGTAATCTGGGTAGGGATTGGCCTCGCTCTGGGACGGCCTCACGTTGGCTTCAGGCGACACTGCATCTGTTCTTCGCGGTAGTCTCTGGAACAGCCCCTCTTTGTCTGGTGCGTCTGGCCCTGGTGACTCAGGCAGTGGCTTTGGAATGTTGCCCCTCCTCTCTGCCAATCGTGTATTTTGAGCATCTCGACCATCTTTGGGTCGCAGCGCGGAAGGATATTCTGCTATGACCGGTCTGACAGGTTCTACTGAACCGGCACGAGGAGGTGAAGCTTGGTACCCAGACGAAGCCCTGCCTTGCTCATCCGTAGTCTTTCGGGTATTTCCAGGGCGCCGCTGACGGTTGTCGGGGTAAGGTAGGGGCGCCGGTGAGCTGGATGCGCCGGGAGGCAGAGGGAATGCAGCTGAGGGTTCTGGAGAATGTGAGTCTCGTTTGTATATCCTTAACGGTTCGATCGTTGGGGAGTCCCCGTTAGACGGCCGTTCCAAAAACATCTCGTGCTGCTCTGCCCTGCCATAACGGCCCGAGCTCATAGTTAAGTATGGAGGCCGCAGATACCGCCAGACTAGTCGTTGAAGGTAAGAATAGCGTCTTCAAGTGATTAATGGAGACCGAGTTGGGATTCGTGGGATTCAGTCGCGCAAATGTGCCATGAAGAATATACAACGACGCCAGATTCAGTCAGGTCATTTACCCATTCGTCTGGATCATCACACTCGTAATATGTATCAATTGAAAAGGACAAGTAAGTCACAGGAAGCGTGCTTGTGTAGCTGTAGCCGCCCACTACGAAGTTAACAGTACTGGCTTGGCCTGAGCCTGAGGCTTCAGGGTATCACTACGACGCTTCTAAGCGCCCAATCTCACCAACCAATGACATTGCTCAAGGCTTCATGTTGCCACTAAGCGAGCTTGCACTTGCATGAGAGGTGTTCCTTGACAGGCTGAATCGCACGGGAAGGGGGTAAATTCCCTAGATTGTATTGAACGTTGGGGTATCTGTATGTACGCATCAGGAAGGAATGTAAAAACCACGCGATAAAAAGCGCCATGCTTCATGACTTCGTCCCATATTGATACATGCCGAAACAGGCTGCGGTCTTTTATGCAAACGCCATCAGAGACTCAATTCTAAGGATGCCAACCATGCTGAGATAAGTCCACCTCTACGGTCATGCCTTGTGGCACTCGCCTGCATTGGCGTCTCCGATAGCACACGATAGAGTAGACTCCAGCCTTTGGATGAACGCCATCGGGAGGTAAAATGAAGAAACATACAATACGCAGGCGTAACTTCAACCTCCTAAGAGTCTGTGGTCATGCCATTCGCGACATCGACACTGGGAGAGGCGGTACCCGGACGAGACATTGGCGCTCTGCTCCTGACCCAGCGGATGAAGAGTCCAACGTCCTTGACGACTGCGCCTGGAACCCCGAGTTTCTGTACCCACATGGGTAACCAGCCTTTGGCGTCGCTAGCAGTGGCCATAACCCATTCGACGTTCTGGTCCGGTAACATTTGGCAGCTCTCGATACTTGTGTATATACTAGGAATCAAGTCAGTAAATTACATACGTAGCTTTAGCAGATAGTTTAAGAACTCGTACCCTAGGACAGGTTTCTGTCGTTTCAACTTGTCATCACCCTCGGTAAGATTCCTTCCATTCGAGTACATCGAGGCTGTGAGGTTCCGAATATCAATGGGGATTTGGACCACGACGAAGGAGTGTTTTCCCCGCTTCGCGGTAACGATAAGTACAGGGAAGACGCGGGCTGACATTGGGGTAGGAAGCTTATGGCACATTTCGTAGACTAAAACAGCGTGACATTAGCCATATGAAGGAAGGATTGCCCTAATTATAGCAGAAACCATGGGCTTACTGCTCATATTCAGGTCTCGGTAACTGTCGATCCCCGACCCATGGTTCAACGCCACCTTTATCTGCTCCGACCAATCGAGCACTTTATACGAGTCGAAAACATCTGGCGTATAATCCTGCTCATGCTTCGAATGATTGTGCCGTAAACCATAATCAAACTCATCAAGGTCCGCGGTTCCCTCACTGCTATGGTTCGCATGGCAACTTCTCCTTGCAAACCAGGCCTCGTCAGGCTTCTTCCCATTCGCAGACCAATTCCGTTGTATGCTGGAGTTGATCCAAGGGACGGCTCTGATTTCTGCTGGTCTGACCATGCGACTCAGAAGTTGGACTTTGGCGGTAGCGGGAGCTGACTTCTTTAGGCCCCGATCCATGAATGTAGCAGGAAGGGTATCGTCCACGAAGATCGTGGCTTGATCGAGTATCTCTTCCATGAACGAAATGAGGTTGGGGCGCTCATTCGAGTTGACTCTACCATCTTGCGAGGGACTACTGCCGTTAGACTTAGGCGAGGATGTGGAGGGTTGGACGAGAGATTCGAGTGCTGGATGGGCTGGTAGTTCGTTAATGTGTAGCGGCAGCAGGCGAACGAGATTGCCTATTGGCGCCATGGTAGACGCTGATGTTGGTTCCAATTGTGGCTTGGAAGACAAGATACGTACAAGATGGAATGCTTTTGATGCAAGCAGAGCACGCAAAACGATTATTGATATACAATTGAATACAAAATGTTGTGAATGGATGGTAGTGAATGTGTAGTGGTGATAGGTTGAAGCTTCAAACCGTGAACGTCAAACAAACTGCAACAATGATGCACAGCATCCTTTTTGGGAAAGTTCGGACGGCGGAAGCTGCGGCTCAGCCCGTTGCACAAAGCTTAGTTCGATATGCAACCCCCCAAATCCGAAGTCCAAAAATCACCTATTCAGACTATTACGTCATAACCACCTATCGAAATACTATTAAAGTTCTAGGAATAATTATTTATATATAGCTCTAATATGTTCGAAGACTTCAAATAATTAGGATAGGTAGTTGTTAAGATTCTTAGGGTTTCATTGATCTAATACGAAGCCTTAGCGCAGGTCGGCGAAAAATCGGAGAAAAATCGGCGGGATTCCGTATTTCGCCGACGTAAGCTGGGCAACGGAACCCTAAAAATATTAACAACTACCTATCCTGATTATTCAAAGACTTGGAATATATTAGAGCTATGTATTGATCATTATTCCTAGAACTTTAAAAATACTTCGATAGGTGGGTGATCTTTATGTCACACCCTCCTAAAGTCCAACAATTGAAAAATGGCACATCATTAACCAAAAAATAGGGGTCCAAGACAACCTGTTCGCATGGTGCCTGGGAGAGACCTCAATGTTTGTCAAATGCTGGTAGCTAAAATACATTCTCCTGATGCTTTGATGCTCTCCAGTTACGAGAATGAACAATCCTCCGTGGTAATTGGTCCAAAAGCAAGCATCATCTTATATGTACAACGATTTCGACCCGCAATGACCAAAGGGCTATCCCTTTTGGAGCAAATCACTCCACTATTTGCATTTCCCCAGTCCGCTCCTTTGCAAATTCATCTTTCCATTCCTCCCATATCCTCTCCAGTTCTTTGACGTAAATATCATGTAACTCATCTACATATCTATTCGCGGGCTCAGACACTTCGTCCACTTTGATCGGACGGCCCACAACAATATTGAGGGGACGTCTATATGGCATCATGCCCACATCATAATTGAAGACACCTCTGGCATGGAATAGAGGGATTGTGAAACCCAGCACTTTCTTGACAACCAGCTGCGCTTTGTGAATAAAAGGATGCTGCTCAGGTTGAACCTGATCATAGAGCTCGTTCTCACCGAAGGCAAGAACAGGGACAAGATCGGCACCTGTACGGATGGCGAGCTTGACGAAGCCTTTGCGTTTTCTTAGTACCAGGCGGAGGGAGTGTGGCACCGCATCCAGGGATTCTCGGGCGCCGCCCACCACTATGGTCACTGCGCGACCCATACCCTCACCATTGGAACCTCCACGTGAAAGGATATTCATAATGGATTCTTTTGAGACGGATGCGAGACCCATTTTGAGTGCATATTCGCGGTAGAGAGGCATGCGAAAGTTGGTATCTAATGTTAAAAGAGTATTTTGGATCCCTGGGAAGAGCTGGGAAAAGCCCAGCGCTTCTGTCGCAAAAGCGGCGAAGGCGCCATGCGAGATGATGCCATGAGGATGGTATCCTAAGATATACTTCCGGGTTGGGGGGAGCTCGGCGGATCGATGGAGGCGTGCAGGAAAGTATGAGGCGAAGAGGGACCAGATGCGGAGCGCGCGCAAGAAGTCGGAACGGTGGGAGAGTTCTCCGGAATAGCCAGCATGGGAGAAGAGAACGTAGATGAGGTATGGGAGTAGTATAGGCCAGAAGAGTGGAATGGCGCAAAGTAGAAAGAAGGCGCTGAGGAGGAAGGCTACACTAAGGGTATGGGCGAGGACGACAAGGGTTTGTAGACGGCGTTTGAGGGGTACTGATAGCGGAGCGAAGTGTATGCTTTGGATATGTTAGTTGTGCGAAGCTCATTGTTCAGCTGCAAAGATAGCATACTGGCTCTGTTCCCACCGCGCACCAGCCTTCCGTCCACTGACAAGCTCACTGTTGCGCCTTGCTGGCGTGGGCTTCCCCCTTTGGTTGTCCCATCGCGTTTTTATGCTGACTAGGTGCTCCCCTTCTTTATCTTGATATCTCTCCACCTCAACATGAGGATCCTGACTCTGTTTGGAGACTCCATTGGCTCGCGATGGCTTCTTCTGCACGTTGCGGCGAGGACTGCGATGTACCTCATCCTCGCCCTTGCCAGCATACAGCTCTGGTACAGATGCATGTTGATTCGGAAGATCATCTAGATTCTCTTCCGTTGCATCGACGTAGGACTTTGGGGGTAGATGCTTCTGCTGGCGCTCTGCGGGCAACGAGGGCTCTGGGTTCAGGTTCTCGGTTTTTGCCATTGTATGGGAGCTCTGGGCGTACGGTGGTTACGCTTTCTAGTCGGTAAAGGCGACCAATGTGGCCCTCTGGAGCTTTGAAGGTCTAGAAACTCTGTAGTGTTGCCTGAATGTCGATGTGATGAAGACGGGCTGTTGACGAATCGTGAAATATAAGCTGACGCCAAGTTGCATGGCCTAGCGTAGCTGACGCGCATTGGGCCTGGAATTCCCACGATTTAGTTCTATAGGTACTTTCAGATAATCCGAACTCATATCCCTTATCAAGGCATGCTGCTTCAATACTAGTGATATACACTATACAGAGATATTATGCTTTATGGCAGGCAAGCTGTTGAGACAGCGAGCGTCCTAGGGCTCGGTTATCACAAAACGTGAATACAAGAGCGAAGAGTCGCATGTTACACGCCCAGACTGGGCCGTGATCAGGTGTATAGTACTCTAGAATATGTCAGAAAGCCCCATCTGGTGCTTAGGTTGACCGCACTTTGCGTGAGCTGCCACTCAAGCCACTCAAGATTTACGTGGGATAAAGTGGACAACAAGGGAAGATTAGAAAGATTTGATTGCAGTATCTCCATCAAGCCGGAGAATCTTGAATAGGTATATCTACAGCTACCTATCACCTGTTCAAGGACCGTCAGTCACTAATCAGGGCCGAATTCTTCATCACAATGCCTCTCAACTTCTCCGCCGCACATTCATCTCAAGTCACGAAGAAATCACAGTACAAGAACCCGTTGCTCAAACGCTCTGCGTCCTCGCCTTTTGTCGACTTCAAGCGACGAAAACCAGTCCAACGCTCCAAATCAAAGCCTGAAACCGTTGACGACGACGACGACTTCTTTGGAGATCGTCTTGACGACATCGGTATTGTGAAATCACTAGCAGCCGACCTTTCCCTGCGAGATGTGGCTCAGACGATCCAGTATATACACTCGCACATGTTTGACGCCATGCCAGAGAGTGGAGGCTTCAACAGCACCAAGATAGCGGAGATTTTGAATTTCAGGAGATCGCTGCCGCCTACTGTTACTGTTTCTCATGTACATGCATTGGTACCTTCGCCGAGCTGGACAGAACGCGAGATTGCGGACTTGACCAAAGCTGGAGTTGTGAGGAAGATTGTAATTCCTGGAAGAGGAACCGGTGGGTCGAGTATTGGGGAGGGGCTGATATTGTCAAGGGACGTCGAGAATATGGTAATGGAAGCAAAGGAGATTAATCGAGACTTAGCTGGTAGGAGCTCTTCCTTCAGTACTTAGGTACGCGAGGTGTCGAAAAGTAACATCATATCTAGAAAAATTCCTAGAAGACATCCGCTCGAAGCCTATGGCACAAAACATTTTGGGCAGACGTTTCTCGTCAGCAGAGGTCACAGCCTTAATGCGCGCTGGGTTTCTCACTTCCTCTGCTCAAGCCCTGAATTCAGCAAACACTTTCACGGGTCCACACTCTGCATCTCCAGGTACGGGTACCTCCATTTCCAGCATTGCGAGAGCAGCATCCGGCTCTGTCGCCGCTGTTGGCGGTGAGGATGCCATATATGGAGCAGGAGGTAGAGGGGGCATTCGGCGTAGCAGTTCACAGTTTACGGCCCAAACGGATAAGGAGACCCAGCAAGCTTTCAATGAAGGAGAAGAATTGAAGCTCTCGCTGCCAGGCACCGGCCCCTATTTAAGGTTGCTGACAGAGGCTCGCTCTCATCTTGTATCCCTCATAACGAGATTCAGATTTCGCGAAGTGCCTTTATATCTCCTCAAAGAACGATGGGATGGCGGAATCTCTGCTGATAACCCTGCTGCCAAGGCGAAAAAGTATAGAGGCGAATTCTCGAGGGTCTTGCCAAGTCGGACTCGCAAGTGGAAACATTTTTATGGTCTTTCGTGTGATTGGGTGCTTTCGGAATGTCTTGGTGGAGGCTTGGTGGAGGTTTTTGAGACTGGAAGCGTCGGGAGGGCAGTCAGGATTCGGTGATGTAGGAGTTTTCTGGTTGTCCGCGCCTACCTTCCTTCGATCTCTTATCATAGTTCTTTCGTTTGCCGGTACAGGCTTAGTATCAGAATAAGGGGCAATTGCGAGGGCTATAGTGCCCGCAATTCGCAGTACAAACCTCCTCAAGTGCAAAGGATTCCACATCAGGGCTCAAGATGAGTCGCGAATGGGTAATCTTTGACGTTAGATGGGCTTGAGTGCCTATTAAGCTGCTTAATGCGAGGGTCTTTTATGCTTGAGTCGATTGCATTAGCGTCCAAGACTGCCACTTGATCTGATAATAGGCTTGGGCAGCTGCCCCTAATAGCACCACAGTGGTGGCGGTGGGAGCTGCAAACACCTGGACATGTATTGACGAAGATGCCTCCGGAAGTACATGGTGGCTGTTCGAAGGATGTGAGGGAGACAATATAGAATATTTGCGCCATGGTAGGCTAGAAGGGGCGAGATGTCTGTAAGCCAGTTCGGAGTCAGCATTGCCGTTCTGGGATGTTCAATAAATCATGAGACACGTTTGAGGAGTATACCGGAAGCATATACCCACGAACCATGTCTCGCCACTCAGAACACGGTACTGAAAGGGAAGGGACCAGTCCGAGCACGAGTACATCCTGACGCAGGTGAATACCCGGCCATCGTGCCCCTTCATACTGGCAACATATCCCGAGTCTTGTACAATTAACATTCTCCAGAGAAACATCACTGACCATTCAGCCTCCATCATGAGTCCAAATTATCGCTTCAGTTCGTCCGCAGAGCCTAGAATGTAGAGTAGTCGTCGCGCTGTTCTCGGCCACGTGTTGCTTTGTGGGAGCGTCGCGTAGGATCGAAAGTGTGGCTTGACCAAGTCAAGCAGTATAAGAGAGAGCCAGTTGTTTTGAGAGATGCTTATGACGGCTGGTATCACGATCGATCCTTCGAAAGTGACGAAGTTGTTTCTTGTGGCCCTTTGCAACCTGGAAGAATTGGGCCCAATGGCGCAAAGCAAGTACAGCAGCGTGATTGTTGACATGGGCCAACGTGTGTGCTCAGTAGGTTTGATGGTATAGGTGGAGACGTAGGTTGTGATCGTTAGGCGAAGGCGGATTGCGTGATGTGCGACCGAGGTGCTGTTGTTTGATGCTAGAAATGCGTTGGAAATTGTTGAACTTATATCTGAGCGCTTGGCAAAGGGCATACGGTAGTCAGCTCTCAGCACTGCGCGATCGGTAGACTATAGTCGTTGAGTGATCGTGAGACGAGGGAGTTCAGTGTCTGCTTAGGTATAATTTGAACCAGCATGCTCAAAGCTGTGATTCAATGAGCAAGGTTCAAATGATCTCGAACGAAATCGTCGTAGATGCAGCGATCAGGGAACACTTCGAGTCCATACTCGCCCTGCTTCAGTGGGGCGAGGGCGGGTATGAGTGCTGCTGCTGGGGCCATCGATCCGGTCGCTACCCTCAGAACGCATCCAAGAGAGGCCATCTGGACGCTGGTGTGTATGTTTGTGAAAGATTGCCGCCCCCTTACATGTTTCGATTGATCTTGCTAGCAGACATGATGGAGATGCTGCCGGCGTTTCTGGTAGGATTGCCGCGGCCTTGCGTGCCCAGATCTGTGGGTTTTGGTAAGGGAGCTGGTGTTGTTGTGTGCAAAGGACTGATTCCTACAGCAACCTCCACTGCCTCCTCTTCTTATCGGGTAGAGTCGACACTGTAGGAGGCGACATGTATGATAGAAGGGTATTGGATGAGGCTGACGTCTTTGAAATCTCACGGGCTTAAGTAGTATTCACCATTCTAATGGCAAACGTCGGCGTTTAGCCTAGAAGAGAGAAAAATTCCCATCCTGCTTCATGTAAGAAAGTCTGATACCATTCAAAGCAGTTACAAAGGGGTGATCATCCAAAAGAATGGAGAGTGGGTCGAAGTATAGAAAATGTTGCAGGCTTAATCGTTCGGTGAAGGGTTCGTCGCGCTAGTTGCGGCTTGAGGTGCTTTCGCGTCCTCTCGGTCCTCTATGATAGAGGTCCATCGGCAGAAGGCGTGGCGAGAACATATGGCTTTCTTGCTAGACCATTTACCAGTTATCGTGTGGCCAAGCATCTTCCCAAGTGTTGACTTCACAATGGTCCAAGGATAGAGATTCTGATATGAAATGTGGAGAGAGGACATCGCTGGTGGTAAAGACGCTTACGCAGACAAAGAGGACACACATTACTCGATGGAGACTTCTCTACAGCTCTCTATCTGGGGTAATGACCTCTTCATGGGAAAGTTTCGAGCGAGACATTGCGTCCTGCATATGGTGGGCGATGACGCCAATCTCTTCTTGGGTCTTCTACGCAGTGGCAAAGAGCTAGCTAAAAGGGTGTTCCGAGAATCAGGTAGTAGGATGTTCTGCTTGGATGATAATATGATAGTTGTTACCAATTGGAAAGTAATTGTCACCATAGACTTACGAGCGGGAATTTGGTCCGGAATCACAGCAGTAAATTTTATTCGCGAAAAGCACTACAGCATCATCAGCGCTGTGCTCTTCCAGCGGGACTTTGATCCGATTCGGAGCAGTAGATCTTCCAAGAAGAAGTATAATTCCCTCGGCATCGTGCTTTTCCATTGCTCTGATTTCTATTGTAAAGAAGCAAATGGAATAAGATTGCGTCACCAGGCCAAATACGTCGACAGAAAAGGAATACCTTTCGGGAATCCATGCGCTCTCCCAATAACTTAAATTCCAATGAGTGGAAGTGAATGGAAACAGATTGCATCACAGTGACGAGTTGGGACGTCGTTGGGGAATCAAATGGAATCTTCTGGCGAGGCTGATAACCCGAGGCTGCGGGTCTGAACCATTCGCCACAATCAACCCCTAGTTATTTTCTAGTTAGGCTTCCAAAACATCACACACAGCAACAACCAGTCATCAACCACTCTCTCAAGTCCAAAACACCATACTTTTTCATTGAAAAAAACAGACAAAAAGTATCTCTGCCGAGATGCCGAGATGCCGATTCGACGGTTCTTACCGACTCTGACTGGCTACTAAGTAGCCATCTGATTTCCAAAGCATGGAGTCAAACGTACTCGTACCATGGTTCCACCACTAACAAATGTCAACAGAAGGTCCAGACTCTTGTTAGGGAAGCTGAGCGTAACATCAATCCCTCCCTTGCTTCTATTTATGGTAGCACCGAGATCATCGCCAGGTTTTCTGCTCTCAGCCACACGAATGTCGATCTCTTCTCTGCTATTTGTCGACCGCCACACTCTGATCCCGCAAGACCGTCGATCATTGGGGCCGAGAGGACCCAAACAGGCTTGGTCCCCGCTCGCGTCTGACCAAGCGAAAGAGCAGTGGCTCAGGAGTGGTTAGGAGTGGACTCGGTTCCTGAAAGCAAAACCTCGTGGCACACTTTGCCCGGTGCGCTGTCTTGCAATACGAGAGCTATTTCTGGGTCTCTGGCGCTGAACAGCAAAGACTTACGACTATCGCATAGATTACCTATGGACAAGCATTGACAGGGAGTCGTCTTTCGAATACGATAACCGACTAACGAGACTAACCCACCTCACAAGTAGAATCACCGAACTTTGCACATCCAACACTACCATGGGATAGGTACCGAAAGCCATATGACACAATTTTGTGGGAGTTCTAGAACCCCCTGCCGCAGAAGTACTGTGGCGGTGTTTCGCCCCGGAAGCGAGCCGAGGATCTTAGACCAACGGAAAATTTGGTGCTGGATGACTCCTCAGAATGTATAAACGTCAAATGGAATAGAAAGCGGAAGGCGGCTGTGTCCTAAGGTACGTTAGCAACGGTTAGGAATTGAGATCGGGGAAAATCGTGGCTCAAGCTTCGGAAAGCGACTACGTATTAGGCTGCAGGCCTCATCCCTGTACTAGTGTGTGGCGTAAGGGGAAATGATTGATGTTTCTGCACATCATTTTTCCCGCAACTCTTAACAGCTTGCCTTCTAGAAAGATTCACATTCATCCCCCATCGGGTTTTTACTTGCTGACGCTAAAATCGGAATCTGCTCTTCCACGGCTGATCGTCAACGATTTTCTTGACAGAGCGAAGGCGAACTGTACTATTTTTGCGTACGCAAATCTGAAGTATCGGAGCTGTCAACCAAGACGAGGGAAGAGATCTGCTCTTCCCTAGACCTCCCAAACGCATTCCAAATTTATTGGGGGGGCTGTTCGACATGCTCCTCCATCTCGATGACCGATATGCTTTCATTCAACCTGGTATACTAGAATTGACCAGCGTTGCCAATACTATACCTCAGATATTCAATTCAATCACCTAGTACTCTGGTATGGTCTTGTTAACGTCAATTGTAGGAGCGCTATCCCGTATAAGGCTCCTCAACTCTGAATTTCTGAAGAAGGGGTTTGAAGCGGTTGTCGGAACCGGAACAACCTCCGTCGCCCAGGAAAGTTAAAGACGGAAGCTGAAAGACCAAGGATGTCAAGCGCTGCCTGGCCTGAAGCTTGAAAGCAAGCACGGTCTTACCCCTAAGACTTGTGATATTGGAGAAGGATGTAGTACGAAGTATCGAGGGGCGTGTAGAAGATGGAGTACAACGAGTAGAATGAGTATACTCAGAACTTTGATGGTTCACTTCACTTCACGATTAGACAAGGTTGGCATACGGTGCTACAGGCGGAGAAAGGGGAGCAGGATTTGCTTTTAAGGCCTTCTGAAGGTTAACTGAGCCTCTTTCCAGCGAGCCCTGTTAGAAGCGTCCAGGACCTGATCGGGGACCCTGGAATCGGCTGCGATGGACCCTTGAAGGAGTAGAAGTGTGGACCGGGAGGCCCTGCCCAAGGCCCCAAAGCAAGCAAGACTGGCAAAGGTTCTAGACCGCTATCGATTCCTTTTCACTCTTAAAGGAAGTGGAAAAGTTAGACTAACTCTAATTGACCACTGACTGTGGCTGGATTTCTCCCTCAATCTGACTTGCCACTCCAACTAGGTATCATATCTGTCCATCGTCGTTGAGCACAAAGTGTGACTTGATCAACCATCTAGTATTCTAACGACACTCCTATTTCATGCCGCCTTCCCATCCCCTCCGATATCTCAAAACCAGTCTTATGCCCAACATTCCCTTCGGAAATCTACAAAGTACCAAGTTCTACCTACACCTTTCCAAGTTTCCCAAATCGACCGGAGATCTGCATCTCCTCCAGCTCCCAATAGCACATCGCTTCATGCGCGAGCAAACAAGGCTAACACCCCAGAGGCTGGGTTTGATCAACCCCTACTCTACTTGCACAGCCAATCGATAGTCAGCACCGCATATTCGCCACACTCATTCGAAGCAAAGGTACGTGCACACCCCCATGCTCTGGCATAACCTTCTTTTACACCAATGCCGTATGCGTGGATAATGTCACTCACCAAAACATCCGTGACGTCGATCTATTCCCGTCACTATCAAAGCCTCATCTTGACCGTTTGCTGTCAGTCTCCTTCTCATTCGCTTGCTAATCTTAACCTACCCGTCAAACCGTATCCATACTTTCCCCAAACTGTCTTTCCTCCATCTCCAGAGACCTGTATGACATGGCATTTTGGGCATAGCTTTCGCTTACCGCTCGTCGTTGCCACCAGAATCTTCTGCAATAGGATGAGGCACTGAACATCCCACTCCGTATCCAGACATTCTTCAAGCGTGTCCTCGAATCAGGATCTGTCAAGAGCCTCAAGATAGCTTATTTGGACCTCAAGCCTCTGATCATTGCCACGAGGAGACAGACAGATCTTGGGTCTGTCCAGCAACATATAGGAGGTATCGTCGAAAGGTATATACTCCCACTTCAACTCTTTGATGTTGTTGTTTCTGTCCACGTCCAGACATGTAAGCTAACAATGCGTTTACTATGGGTTCAGCAGTGGACTGTCCTACCGGTGATTGTCGAGGACGGAGCTATGGGCGATGAGAATTTTCAGCAGAGTGGGTCTGGGGGTTTGCCACTGGGTGGCCAGGCAATGGACCCTCCGGCGCGGAATAGACTAAGCGAAAGGGAAGGACCTTCACCATCCCGTACGACTCTTCCTTCCTTTCATCTTTCATCACTCTACTCGAAAAAGCCCCGTCAATATATCCAGATTGATTTGCTAAGTCGGCAGCAGATAATGTCGGTTCTAGTAATAATCCACATGGCTTTCATCTGCAGGGAGCCACTCCCCAGCAGCACCTTCCTGGTGGCCAACCATTCAATGCGCCTGGTCAACAGAGTGGCGGTTATCAGCTGGGTCGAGGACAGTCTCCAGGCGCTTTCAGCATGTCTGGCATGGCTGGAGCGCTGCCCGATTACCAGCCTTCAACACAATCGCAAATGTCCCAGCACGATCAACAGCGCTTCATAACAGGCACTCCAGGTGGCGTTTCGCCTTATAGTCAGACATCGATTAACACTGCCAATTTTCAGGTGCACCCTTCGCAGTACGGCTCAGCGTATCAGTATGGTCAAGTGCAACAAAGCCCACAAACGCAGTCTGGAGGACCGAGCCCTATCCATCCACCTTATTCTGCAGGCGCCTATTTTCCATCACAACAGCAACAGTTCGCGTACTATCCCGGCCAATACGGACAGCTTGGTCAACCCCAGCATGGCTCTTATTCATCTTATGGTCCAGGAGCGAGTCAGGTGTATGGGCAGCAATCTGGAGAAATGGGCCGGCATATGCACAGTGGCTATTCACCGAGTGCCTACTCTTCTTACGGGTCTAGCGGGCCTTACCTTAGACCAGGCAGCATGCCAGGCAAGCGACTCTTTCACTCACCACACTTAGGTTGCTAATCTTTTCCACAGCAGCCAGCAAAGGCAGCTCGAACTCCAGCTCTGGCAGCATTCCTTCCACTCCTCGAGGACCGCCCCGAAAGCCTAAACAATCTGGCCACGCCCTATGGGTAGGAAATCTGCCATCTGGCACTATAGTTGGTGATTTGAAGGACCACTTCTCGAGGGACGCGACTAAAGAAATCGAGAGCGTTTTCCTTATCTCAAAAAGCAACTGCGCGTTCGTCAACTATAGGACGGAGACGGCGTGTGCAGCCGCGATGACCAGATTTCACGATTCAAGATTTCAAGGCGTCCGACTTGTCTGTCGCCTGCGAAGAAGTTCTGGCGCTACGTCCGCACCTGGTGTGCCCACTGGACCTGCCGCTCTAATCCCTGCCATGGCTTATACTCAAACAGCTTTTGAGGCTATCTCACAAAACCGTGAGATTTCTAGCAAGGCGCTCGAGTTAGCTGCTGCTGAATTATTACGCGCAGGGGAACTGACCGCGAAGGTTCACGACAAATACTTCGTCATGAAGAGTTTGACTGTGGAGGACATGGAGCTGAGCGTACGCAATAGCATTTGGGCGACGCAAGCCCACAACGAAGATGCTCTGAACAAGGCCTACGATGTAAGGACCTACGTGACTCACCATCCTCCTTATGCTTACAATTACAGACCGCGGAAAATGTTTACCTCATCTTTTCAGCCAACAAATCTGGCGAGTACTTTGGTTTTGCTCGCATGGCTTCTCCTATTACTGAAGAAGCTGCTGTGGGTCTTGACTGGGCTCCGCGAGGAGAAGTGATTATTGATGATCCAGATATTCCTCGATCTATTCCGACTGCGGCAACTGAATTCGCACCCAAAGGCCGCATTATCGACGACTCTGCTCGTGGTACAATATTTTGGGAAGCTGACCCCGAAGATGAAGATCGTGCACCTCTCATCGATCACGAAGTGGATGATCCAGAGGAAAGTACTAAGGGAGAAGAGAAGGCAGAAGAGATCGACGAAGCCGTACTCTCTGGCGATGCCCAGGCGTTTGGCAAACCTTTCAAAATCGAATGGCTCGCTACGAACCGCTTACCATTCTATCGCACAAGAGGCTTGCGAAATCCTTGGAACGCCAACAGGGAAGTGAAGATCGCAAGGGACGGCACAGAGCTTGAGACGAGCGTGGGGAGAAGACTAGTCCAAATGTTTCAAAAGGCATCCATGCCTGAGGGAGCACAGCCACCGTTGGGCTGGTCTTCCGGGAGGCAATACTGACTGAGAACATATGGCAGGACGAGGACCGCCTACCTTCGCAAGTGCAGTCCAGTCCGTCATTACCTTTCCCATCAGCGCGCTCCGCAATCGGCCCTTATTATTCGACACTGCTGGCCAGCTAATTCTGAATTTACAATTTTCTATTACGAAGTCACCGACTCGAACGATGTACGAATACTGGACTTTAAAGCAACGATTGGACGATGTGCGTGTACAGGGTGTGAACATGGCAGCAGGATGGACGGCTCAGCTTAGCAGCGCTAGCTGCGTCTTGATCTCCTGGATTATGGAAGGAGGATGGTGCGCTTTACTCACCAAAAGGCATTTTGCTTGGCTGCATCGCTATTGGCTTGCTTTGCATTGAGGAGCCGGATTGACACATGGATGTTATGATATCGCGGACATGTACACATAGAGGAGCGATCCGGATACATACACGCAGGGAAGAGCGGCGCATGCAAGAGTGGAATGGAGGAGGACCCTTTTGCAAAGTTGTCGATCACTTTTGTTCGTGTCGTCATGATATTGGGTGGTGAAACTGACCTTTGGTGCGAGTTTTTTTTGCGTCTCTGTGCTTCGTACGGGAGGGAATGCTTGTCTTCAAGCTCAGAACCCCAGCCTCGATGGCTGTGCCAATGCGTCAATGTTCGTCAATGTGGCTTGAGTAACGTCTCTCCTACTGATAACACTCCCGATCAGATCCCATTCGTCCGCCGAGCGAAAGTCCTACCATCCATACACAGCAAGCAAACACTCTATCAACCATGCCCTCCATCTCATCGCTTCCAGAAGATGCCTACCAAAAACGCCACAACTCACCAGCAATCCAACCGCAACACGCACACCTCCGTACCTAAGCAAACATCCCAGATCCCTTACACCACCCAAAATTCATCATGCAACTAACCCGTATAAGCCGGCGCAGCTTTCCCCGATTCCAAATCCATACTCTTCATGGGTGCATCAAACCAAAAACCCAATTATTCGTCAACCAAAGCGAACCAAGCAACGTGATACGAGTACGAGAGATTTTCGCCCCATGCCGATCTCTCCCATTACCGACGTACCCTATCTTTGGGATGGGGGCGGAAAATTGACGGGTATGATGCACGTTCTCTCTCTAAAGTACCAGTTGCACGTCCCGAAGCGGTTGTGATTTAAACTACGAAGACGAGTAATCATAATGAGAAGATCGGCGGTAAGAAATAGCATTGCCATTGTTGTTGCGAGCAGTGGGGTTAGATTCCACTTGCACTACCTACCTATCTAGACTTGGCCCCTGACAAAAAGGAGTTAGGAGTTTATCCTGCGGTCGCGTTGAGAGAATATGTGAATGGAGACGTTGCGAAAGGTGAAAATCGATGGCTCAAGTCTTTGAGAAAGGTTTGAAGCTAGCTAGGATGAGGCGATGTGTATCATCAGTATTAAGCTCACAGTGATTCAAAGAAATCTTGTATGAGCGGATGTATGCTCTATGTCCAGCTTGAGGGGAAGGGGAAAGATGTTTTGGCGTGGTGATAATTAGGGTGGGTACCGTTTTGCAGCGTGAAAAGGACCGTTTTTGTAGTATTGGGGTAGTAGGGGTACTCTACCACAGCCCGTCTCTATTACAGCGAGTGGGCTGGAGAGATTGGGGACGTAGGAGGGCATGTTTTACAGGTGGTGGACTGATTAGCTGGACGGTTTGTTTTCTGTTTCATCCTTTGCAGTGTCCACTCGCTGTGGTATCATGGTAGACGACCACGAATGTTGTAGATACAATCTTCAATCCTTTTCACAACACCATAGAATTACAGGCACTCTCGCCTTATCCACATCGCTCATGTCCCTTTCTAGCCCTCATGACACTTGCAACGCACCATACCAAGCCACCTAGTACTGCATGAATTCCAGCTCGGGCTGTTCCAGCTCGGGCTGTTCCAGCTCGGGCTGTTCCAGCTCTGACTCTTCCCATAGAATTTCCCTATGCCCATCAAGAGTCTAAGCCCCACAGCCTCAATTAGTTACAATCCGCAGGATGAGAACATCACTACTCCTCCTCAATTCTTACCAGAACCTCCTCAAGGAATCCCTCAAGAAACGGCCCCACATCCTCACCCATTCCCACCGTACCCTCCTGATCCCACGCCTCCATGTCCGCGAAGAGACGAGCCACCTTGAGAGTACGAGATATGATCTTCTCGTGCGCATACTCGCGCTTGCGTACCTCATCCAGGAGGACAGCGGCTTCAGCGGGAGAGGCAGTGCGGGCCTTGGCAGCGGATTCTGAAAGGGACGTATTGAGCTGGTTGGAGCGACGCTCGAGGGCGGATTTGAGAGCGGGGACCAGGACACCGGAGGCGGCGGTGATACCGTTATGGAACGTTGGGAATCCCTGGGAATCGACGGCTGGAGACCGCCTTGAATCAGTGGACGGGCGAGGATCGCTTGCTTCGGGATTGGAGTGAGACTGGTTGGTAATGGGTGCTAGATCTGGCATATCGCGCGAAAGGAGCTCATTGAGAGTGGGGACTGGAAGAGCTTGTTGTCCAGTGGGGAGTGTATGAGACCCATTGGCGCTGGGCTGGACGTTTGGGTTGTACGCGGTAGGGACGTCTTGAGCAGGCTGCTGATTCTCAGACTGACCGTGGAAAGGCGGAATTGGTGGCAGGCTGTAATGTCCCCTCAGCTCGCGGTTGAGGGCAGGGCCCATGTTGAGTATTTCCATGTCTGCAATCAAAGATTCTTGAAGTTTCCTATCGTATTCTGCCGAAGGGCTCTTGTCTTGGGACGTTTGTGGTGCTCGCGCAACACCTGCGGGTGTCTGAAGTTGTGATGATTTGATTTGTTGTCGTTTGGCTGGTGATGGTGGAAGCGGAACCCTAGCGGCTGCCCCTGGTGACAATGGTGTTCCGGACGGAAATGGTTTTCTTGATAGTGACCAGCCTCGTTCCGGTGCGGCTGATGCAGATATTCTCACAGTATCCTCCAAGTCTTGGCTGCCATTACTTTTGGATTTGTCATGTACTTTGCGATCAGAACTCCTATATATAGGGTCTGCAGCAGCGCCATTATAGGCTCTCGCGTTTGCTGCTGAGTCGTTCATGGCCCTCAAACCAGCGCCTCTGCTTCCTGCTGGTCGTACAGTACCAAAGTCCCATAAGTCTTGGTCTTCCTCTCTCGATCCTTGACGTTCCTGATTTGAGTCGTCGCTCTCGTCATCCGAATTTTGATCACCATGTACAGCTTGCCAACGCTCATACCGCTCTATCAATTCTGTGAGGTACGTTGTTTTCTTGGCGCGACGAATAAAGGGATGCTTCAACAATTCTTTCGCGGATGGTCGCTCTTGCGGCGAACGTCTCAAACACAGATCAACGAAGTCTTTGAACGGTTTGCTATAGTCTCCTTGCAATGTCGGAGGTGGGTTTTTGGGTATCAGAAACAAAACTTTCATCGGATGTATATCAGAATATGGCGGTTCTCCCTTGGCCAATTCCAGAGCAGTGATGCCTAGAGACCAGATGTCTGCTTTGTGGTCATAGCCTGATTGCTTGATGACTTCTGGTGCCATCCAGAAGGGCGTTCCTACGAAGGTGTTTTTCTTGGTCATAGTGGCCGATAGCTGCCCAGAAACACCAAAATCCGCAAGCTTGACCTGGCCGTTTGCGCCGAGCAAAACATTGGCAGCTAGCAGACAGAAAGAATAAGTCGTTGCGCGAAAAAAAGATATGCTAGCGTGATGTCTTACCTTTGATGTCTCGGTGCAATTTTTTGTCCGAATGTAAGTAATCCAAGCCCATCAAGAGCTCTCTGATGATTATAGTAATATACTCCTCAGCGATCGGACCAGGCTTCAAGAGATCAGCGCAGCTTCCTCCAGAGCAAAATTCCATTATGATCCAGAGGTCAGACCCCTTCAGAAAAGACCCATGGTATTTCGTTACGTAGGGCGAATGAAGCTCGGACAAGATCGAGATCTCTTGAATGATGTCCTCGACTTCGTCTTCGGCATTCTCAACATCGATGATCTTGATGGCTACCGCCTGGCCTGTTCTTCGGTCGACTCCTTTGTACACCTTCCCAAAGCTTCCACCACCAATGCAGTTCTGTCTCGAGTACAGTGTCTCTGGGTCCACCGTTCCTCTCTCAGCATGGTCGCCTGCCATGTTTCGCCCTTGCTCCCAAACACCGTAGGGCTGTCCTTGTGTTGACACTTCCTTGCTCTTTCGGATCCACGTCGCAGGGATTTAAACCGTGGAATGTCCGTTGCTTCGTGGTGTAGTGTCTCTAAGCCTTAGGGTTCGTTGGGCGGGATATCTCTTGTCGCGTCGGCAGGTCCGTTGTCACGGTTTCGTGGAATAGGAAAAGAGATTCGTTATCGTCACTTCGTCAATCGTGAATCGTGGGCTAAGGTTTTACATGTACCTGTGTACTCTACAGGCGTTGTGAAAGTTGGCTTCCTGGCAGTGATGTCGTCAGTCTCATTCAATGCATTCAATGCATTCGAGGTGTTACTTTTATTATAGTGAGGGTCACCTTCGAAATCCAGAGGCGAATAAATAGAGTGATTGAGGTCAAACTAAGGTCGAGAGACTGTTTGTTTCAGAGATTCTACGCGGTTGCACTGACGTTTTGCCCTGCTTCAAAGAAAGATTGGCGCCGCGAAAGGTCTACTGATGATGAGATTGTGGTATGAGAAGACAAATCTAAAGGATTGCTTCCCTCAGGTGTCATCATACATGGGGAAATTGGTTGGTATCAGGACGTAGTGGGTAGGTTGTAGATTACTCGCTGACGATCTTCCCCTCGTGCCTTGCAGCGGGCGCCAAGGAAGCCATGAGCTATATATATTCTTGGAATTACAACGAGGGACACCATTTGTTTACTTAGATTGATCTACGGCGTTTAAGGCTATTTTGCTCGTGCTTGGAAGCTGGTGTGGTCGTCTATGGTGTTGATTCATTGAATCGCTACCGGGTTTTCCCTTACTAAGTTGATCTCCCCCAATCAATAGGGTATACCGTTCGTGAGCAACTGGAACTGATCATAACCTTTGGTGGAATAGCTGCTGTAGCTCTTCTTAATCAGGTCTCTCATGAAGTCCGCAGCTTCTCGCTCAGTCTTCTCCAGCACGAATCTCTGCCGAAGGTGAGCGATGGTCTCCGGCTTGAAACATGGCAACCCGCTGCCGAGCATGAGCACAACGATGTGACAGAGCTTCTCGGTATGTTGTCGAGAGGCCAGGAAAGCCTTGGCGCAGAGTTCCTCAAACCACTTGTACGATTGCGAAGTTGTGCTACCACCCATTACAGCTACCATTTCGGATGTTAGCTTGAAAGGAGCACGTTCAAAGCGGACGCCGCCTGGGGCAATGTCGAAGCAGAAACCGAAGTCAATGTGGAGGATGTGTCCTGCATCATCAACCATGATGTTTCCGTTGTGTCTATCCTTGAACTGAAGGAGATACGAGATCACCGAGTAGGCCGCCATGCTTTTGACAAAGTTATTACGGGCTTCCTGGAACCTGATCGAGTTCTCGGCTCCGTATTTCGATACGAAGTAGTCGTAGAGGCCATTGACAGCTTCTCGACCCAACATATCTCTTGAAATCGAGTTGGGCAGAACATCAATGACACCGCATCCTGGAGCCGTGGCAGTCACCCTGTACGGGTAGACGTAGACATCCAGACCGACATTGTTGAAGATGCCCCGGAAAGCCGCGATCATCTGCAATGCCAGTACGTCTTGCCGACAATCATCTCCGACCTTGAATATGGCGGACTGCCAGACTTCGTAAGTGCTCTCTTCAGTGACTGTTGCATTTTGTCCCGTCTCTTCATTCTGATTGGTCTGTTCGAGCATGTCGTCTGTGCCCTCCATGCCTCCATGGTTCTTCTTGATTCGGAATGTGGCCATATAAGGCGCCTTCGCGTGACTCTGCAAAGGTTTGCCTGACTTGCGATCGATACCTATGACAGTACCATCTGGATTACTCGGTAGGTAGACCCCAACTTCGACTTTGATCTTTCGCAATTCTTCTTCGATCTTTTGTTTCTTCTCTGGCTTACTCCTCTTGATGAAGGGGCGTAGCTTTCCAGAGATGTCAGTGATTTCATTGAAAAAAGAGAATTCTCGCTCGTAGAAGCCTTTATCAGTGGCAGAGAAGCTTGCTGTCATCCGATCCCTGACTACATCCAGCGTGGGCTTTAACGAATCCTCCTGGAGAATGTATTAGCTCTGCAGCCCTTATGAGGACATTGTCAACTTACAATACTCGAATCTTCGTCTTTGTAAGCGTTCGCTGTCATGTTCCAAATAATCTGGTGCGCGAATAATTGCGAGAACTTGGCTGTCTCGATGATGTACTGCTGAACATATCCGAGTACATCGTAGCGCAGCGTTTGAACAATCTGTGGTACATAGAAGAATGTGACGTCAACTGTGTGGCTCTGCAACGCTCTCATGGCGTACTGAATGATGAATGGGTCGTTACGATATTCGGGTAAGAAGTAGGTCACTGCTGTGATAGGGTTTACGGCTGCCCAGTAAAGCAAATACTGTCATAGTCAGCATTGTCAGTAGTTCGCAGGGCGGAAGAGGGCACCTTTAATTGGAATGGTAAGTCTGCTGGTAGCGAAGGGCCTATCAGAAGCTGGAGAGCATCGGGCTCCTCAATGGCTCGCTCAGGGAATTTGAGGAGCAGGGAACGGACGTCACTGGAAAGCTTAGCCGATGCGAAGCGAGTCGTGAGCTGTACCGCAAGACTGGGATTCTCTACCCAAGCCGTCCTCAAGACCGATGCAAGAGCCGTCTAGAAATCTGACATCAGTAACCATTCTCACTGCACGCAGACAGTACTTACATCAGAGGGAACCTTGCCGGAGTGCGCCGACATGAAAACATGCCGCCTCTCATGATCAAGAGGGTAAAGCCATACTATCAAGCGCGTTTGCTCATCCTCAAGCAGTAGATTTAGGAGGTCTTGCTTGGTGGCAAGTGAATAGAGGTTACCAACATTGTTGGCGAACAACGAGGACACAGCTCGCAACGCAGCTTCTACATCAGCTATCAGGTGGGCTTCTGCCTTGATCTGCAATCGATTCCCCCCAAACGACCATCTGCTGCATGTCAGCTCAAATTTACATAAATCACGACTGGCTTCCTACCTAGGTTGATGAGAGAACCAAGACAAAGCAGCGCCGAGGATGGTGTCTTTCAGCCTCCATCGCGCTGCTTGGTCTAAGCCTGTACTGTATCTCAGTACGTTCAGCCCGAACAAGACTGCCTGAAAATGGAATTCGCGAGCCAAAGGATGAGCTGCAGAATGGTGCAGACCCTGGAGCGTGGTGATGGCTAATTTATGAAAGATCATCTGGGTATGGGGGCTGCCCAGACGGCTAGCGTTGAAATGACTACCCAGCAATAGCAACAATCGAAGATGCGGAGCGATCAGGTCGTGAGCTACTTGCTGCTTCTTTGTAAGAACTTTCTTCTCTGAAGGTGCAAACTCCTCTTTGATGTAGAAGGGGTCAAGATGTCTAATAGGGGATTAGCAGGGTCAATATTTCTCAATCTTGGAAAGAATTACAGAAGCCTGTCGCTGAAGACCCCAATGCGTGTGCGTATTGTCTTCTCCCAACTCTCCGCAATGGCTGCCACGATCTTGGGCTCCATATGCGCGTTCTCGTTAATCACACCTAGCCACAAGGAGATGCCGAGCTTGATGGACTGTTTAGTGAAGATTGAGAAGGGTATGCCTACAAGGTGTTGCACGATTGCGCACTGATCCTTGTCGGTCCTACACAGAAGAGCAGCGGCCCGTCTCAGGACATCACGTAGTTCTCCGATAGAGACGTATTTGCCATCCAGAGTCCGACGTTCTAGATGAGCCAAAATGGCTTGGTCGTCCTCAATTTCATGTATAGAGCCATCTGCAGACTCTTTTGCCTTCCTATCTGAGTTTTGTAAGCTGGGATTCTTTATGCCTTAGTGTGGAGCTGAGACTTACTAAGGCGTAGAGCCTTCGCTAACTCCTGATCGTAAGCAGGTAGAGCATCGGCATATCTATATTCCTGGCGTGTAGTGTACTGGGCAACAAAGTCAGACGCTGTGTTTATGTTGGCTTCCCCATGGCGGTCGAGAGCTCCTAAATACAACATGAGATCGAGTTCTAATTTCTCATAAGATATGGCAGCTTACCTAATTTATGGTCTGATGCGGGTATCACTGAACCCATCTCTAACGCGAAGCTTCTACCTAGTGCAATGTGGCCATAAGTTCCTTCATCATCGAATTCGGATAAGTATGTCTGAAGTCATTTAGCTGAGATCCTTGATCGACCTAGAGGAGTTACATACCTGTAATAGTCCCTTGACGTCCAAAGGGGCCAAACTGATGACTGCTGCGACCCAGCTCCTGGCGCGCCGATAGAGATTGTTGAGTGTGCTCCTTCGCAGATTATAATCGTCGGAAAGCTCTATGGACATTTGGCACCGTACAGATGAATAATTCGCTTTTAGTTCGTACTCGTCTAGCTCTGCCTCAAGACAGCTTGTCCACATCATTGTCAGTAGCTCCAGAAGCGTAAACAGTGACGATTTTTGACATAAGGCTGATGGCATTTGGCCAATGATCTTGTCGGCGCAAGAGGCAGCAATATGTTGTACCCTGGGAACGCGATTACAGCATCCAGCAAACATTGATGCAAGCTGATCTGCAATCAAAGGAGCCGAGCTGCCTTGGTGAGGACCACCCATGGTTGTCCTCAAGTAAGCCGCCATAACATCGTCTGCTATTGCTCTCATGCAGTTCTCCATGGCGCTACTATTAAGACTTGTATCAAAGAAGTATGCGAGGATATGAGAGCAGTCACCTGCGGCTGCTCTAAGTGTTTCCACCATATATGCGGCGCTCAAAAAGATGACCTTGGGGTAGCTCAAGCCTCTGATGTCGGATTCACATCTTGGTAGCAACAAGATCAGGCGCTTCTTCTGTTCAGCTGTGTGAGGCGCATTCATCCCTCGTCTCAAGACTGTGTTCAGCTCTATTTCGCTCTCGAATTGGTCGGCACGATCATCGGCGATCAGCGCCCTCGAATGCATCGCGAGTATTCGTTGTTCGTTAGTACACTGTTGACCATAGGAGGAGTTCGGAGTGATGCCGTGTACTACGACATTGAACCAGGCTTCGCGATGGAGGCGGGCAACATTCTCATCATCGCTAATTTCGATCTTATCTGTTTTCACAGACGCGAGAATTGCAAGCGGTGGTATCAACTCTACAAGCTCTCGAGCAGCAAGATCTACATCAGCCTGGTGCGTATTGTCGCTTTCATGAACATCTCCTTTGCTGACGATTAGCTCCAGCAAATGTATCAAGTAAATTTGGTACAGAGGCGAGTCATGCTGCAGGGACTTTGCGATAGAGAACCTGGCGTTCCTGATCTGTATCACTATGTGAGTGGACTATATATGAATAGAGTGTTTGTAATCTTACTGATTCTAAGATCGTGCTATTACGTCCAACAACAGCATCATGACCAAGTCGAGCATACAGCTTCAGCAGCGAGTTGAATTCAGTCGGCCCCCCCGCTGCAGCAAGCTTGGCTGTCTCCATTGTAATGTGTAAGTCTACCGCCAGGCTCACTCTTCCGAGCTTTTGTAGAAGCATCGACTGTGCCAAGGCCGTGATTTTGTCATCTTGGCAGATAGTTGCGATACTGACCATAGTACGCACTACGTTGCCATATGCAGCCGCTGTTTCTTCGTCACCGCTCAGATCCAAGGAAATGGCGCTTCCGTTAGACTGTTGACTGTATGCGGTAGCTTTGGAATAGTTGGCGGTCCCGTTCGCCTCTGAGCCGCCCAGGGGTCTGTCGGTAGCTGACTGTGCACTTAGAACGTTTCCAAGCGAGTACAGGCCGGTGATCACTGCATCTTGTGATAGCATACGGAGTATGAACGTCAAGCTGCGAGCAGCTACGATGACCGTTTCGCCCTTGATGCCACCTTGTACAACGAACCTAGGCAATGAACGGCTCAAACTCGAAGCAATGGCAGGGGAGAATCTGGCAATCACTGCCATAGACTTCAAAACTACACAGGCTAGCGTATCATCAGCCATCTGGACTGGATCGGCCATAGCATCTTCGAGCCATGACAACAGGATATCTGAGTCAGCGATGTCTTCATCCACCACCATGCAATTGAGAAACGTGTTCAATGTGTGCGCTTTGACTGCGAAAGCCAGTCGCTGTTGCCATGCTGACCCAAGTTGGAGGTAGTCAGACCCGTCTTCTAACAGCCGCATGGACTCAGCAGCCAGATCAGTTACTAGCTCTGTCAAAGCAGTGCTATCATTTTGCTGCTCTTGCAGAGTGAAGTCTCCATTCGATATTAGTACGTCGAAAACGTCACTGCTCTTTAATTGCTGCGCCGTGCAGATCTGTAAGGAGCTGCATGACACCAAGAGCTTCATAAAGCCACGCTGTAGCAGCATTGCCCCCAAAGGTCTTCCCGAGGCTGCATATCGCTTCGTGTATGCTTTCCAGTCTATAACGACCCTGACAAGATGTCCAGAGGTCCGAATTGAAGAAAAGACACCCTCCACTGACACCATGAGATTTTCGTCTAATATCTGGCGTAGCAGATGCACAAGATCGAGCCTCTCGGTGACGTTGTAAAATTCGGCGTGGACTGACGCCGCTTCTAGAAACCCCAAAAGAGAGACGGAAACTGCCGCCAATTCGAGAGTACCTTCAGCTTCGATACTGTTGGTTGAATCTTCGGGACGAGGAAGTTTTGAAGAGGCCGAGTTCACAGCTCGAAGGCAATTGTGTAGATATCGTGAGGTGCATTGAACCACTGCATGGTGAAGACTGGGGTGTCGTAAGCCGATTGCAAGTACAGCACTCGTTAGGTTGTGACCAAGTGCCTCCCATGGCGAAGGTTCGACTGTGCAAAGAAAGGGAGAAGGAGCTATTGCTTGTGTGTGTGCCTCAAGTAGATATGGTGATAATTGCTTCAGAAGTCGATCTGCAGTTTCAAGATCGTCTAGCAAATGCGCTGTATGGCACAAAGCAAATAATACGTCGAGCTCCGCATGACCTATGGGTGATTGCGAGAGCGATCGGCCATCTGGCGACAGTCTATTGAAATCACAGGCGTTGTATAGCCTTGTAAGGTCTGAATTGTGGGGGTTTTTTGTCGGTCTCGCAGAAAGCAGAGCTACCTTTTGCAGGGCTTTGCTTCGTAGGAGCTTTGAACTGATATCATTAGCATAAAACCCTAGCGATTGACCATCAAACTTTACCCTTCCATGCCTAGAGTCCCCTTGCCCAAGCTGCAGGCACACCTGACTACCCTGCAATTGTTCGACCAGAAGTAAACCAATAGTCAATAGAGGGCCCGGAAAGACCGAAAACGTGCCCTAGTTCTTGGAAGATCTACCGGCCCGACTTCAAATGACGCGCGATTCAATCTGCCTGCTTCTAGTTCACACACCTCTTGAGCCTGACCTTTGCCAACATCCAAGATCTAAGGTACTTTGATCACACATCTAGACAAGGCTAGACTGTGCCTTGATCAGTGAGCTGTTCACCAATTCTGCATTTACCGGCAACATTACCCCTATCACCTATGGCACAACACACAAGCTGCTCACGTTAATCGCTAGGATCACAAATACCTAGAACTTACCTACACCGACCACAGACTAATCTAATAGCCCTCTGTTACATTCGATAGTAGCAGAAGCATACATCCAGCCCTCAAAATGGATGAGGATGCTATCGCTCAATTCGCTGGAATCACAGGATCAATGCCCACTATAGCTGCTCAATATCTGCGACTTGCAGAGAACAACACAGAACAAGCTATCGAGCTCTACTTTGCCAACGATGGCGCTGGCCTAGAGCCCTCATCAGCACCTCTACAATCCTCAGACCCTCCACCAGTTCCCTCATCATCTACACGGCCACCTGGGCATCGACGCGGCCACGAAGATGAAGAAGGTGTCGTGCACCTAGACTCCGACCCAGACGACGACGATTTTATCGACGATGACGATGATGTCCAGATAACGGGCCAAACATCAAGACCGGGAACTGCAGTCGGAAGATCAACACCAGCATTACATACTCCATCCACTGCAACGCCTCCAAATGGGCCCTCAAGGACCGTGGATGATGATGAAGCTATGGCGAGGAGGATGCAAGAAGAGATATATGGTGCAGCAGGTACTTCTGGCGGCCATGCTACTAAGGATCTAGATGAGCATGGTTATCGGGCACCCATTGGGAGGACGACTGAGACACTCGTTGGTCCGGACACGTTTGATCCTAGCAATGCAGATGAGATGAGGGCAGCGGTCATGCAGCAAATGGCGGCTAGGAGGCAACAGCCTAGGAACCGAGGTAAGCCACTTTTGTGGGATATCGAAATAATGCACAGGATTAACAGGTATAGACCGACATGGTATCTTCAACCAAGCCACAGCACCCTCGATTTGGAATGATGCGGATAGTCGACCTGAAGGCCATCGTGAACAGCTCTCACAAGCTACTGGAGGGGCTTCGGAAGCATCTTCCAAATCCAACCTACTCGCCGAAATGTATCGCCCACCGTTCGAACTCATGTCACGCTTACCTTGGGATCATGCGCGACAGCAAGGAAGGGATGGCGAAAAATGGATCCTGGTCAACATCCAAGATCCATCAATATTTGATTGCCAAGTGCTGAATCGAGATATTTGGAAGAACCCTGGTATCATGGAAACAGTGAGGGAGAACTTCATCTTCATGCAGTATTCGAAGGACGATCCAAAAGGCAACCAGTACGTCCAGTATTATTTCCAGAACAAGGACAGCCCAGATGCATACCCTCACATCGCCATTGTCGACCCAAGGACGGGCGAGCAAGTAAAAGTATGGTCCGGTCCACCTTCTCCTAAAGCCATGGATTTTCTCATGCAATTACACGAATTTCTGGATAGATATAGTCTCAAGGTCTCAGCAAGAAATCCAGTGGCGAGGAGGAAGCCAGAACCAAAAAGGGAAGCGCAAGTGGACAGGATGACGGAGGAGCAGATGATGGAGATGGCTTTGCAAGCTAGCTTGGCCGGAAACGAAGCTAGTCGAGATTCCGATCCAGATGATTTGACACGGAGTGTGGGTAATTTAGGTGGAGGGGCAAGCAAAGAGCCTGAAGAAGGGCCAGACCCAATGGACGTCTCCGAGACTGTACAAATGAATGGTTCATCTGCAGCCGCTGCCTCTCCATTCAAATCTATCTTATCCTCAAATCCACATACCGAACCAGCCACGGACCCAGCGACTACTACAAGGATCCAATTCCGTCATCCCACTGGACGAGTAGTCCGGAGGTTTGCGCTTACCGACCCTGTCAGGAGGATTTACGAGTGGTTGAAGGCGAGCCCGCTTGAGGGGAAGAAGGACGCAGATTTTGAATTAATTTTCATGCAGAAGAACTTGATTGGGGCGCTGGAAGATACCATTGAACAGGCTGGGTTGAAGAACGGTACGGTCATGGTCGAATTCATCAACAATGACTAAGCGTGAAATGGAACTGTGCATATTCAGCGAAGGGTTGAGAGATCGAAATGTCAATGGCATAGAGCCATGTTGTGAATGATGCTTGCTATAGAGGGGCAAAATACTCCGCAATCAGGCTGGGCCTATGCTCAGGCATTTTTGTAGCCATGGATCATGAAGCATAAAGATAGCCGAGGAAGTCACCATTGATAATGCCCCACCTTGCAGTGCTATGGACTCTTCAACTCCAAGAAAATATTATCCTTAATGCATTGAAAGGGAGGATGATACTTCTTCTCATTTGTTCTGTCCATGCTGTGGCGTGAGCCCCGGATTTCAGGACCCGTTCCTGCGCTAGCTTGGCCAGGAATTGGCCAAGAATTTAAAAAATTTTCGTTGAATGGCGACACTCGGCTTCTCCTTGACCGGACCTGCATCCGCACCACAGCCCACGATTCTAGAAATGCTGTCAATCGTTACTCAACCATGGGCCTCCTTGTAACCGTCACAGGACCTTTGCGCGATCTCTTATCGAACACGTCCATTGGCGTTGTCACTGCAGCAGGCGCCCTTTCCTTCGTCGTCCTCGCTATCGTCCTCAATGTCCTCAGCCAACTCCTAATCAGGAACCCCAATGAGCCTCCTGTGGTGTTCCATTGGGTGCCCTTCTTTGGAAGTACTATTAGCTATGGCATCGACCCGTATAAGTTTTTCTTCAGTTGTCGAGAAAAGGTACCTCGAGCTTTGCGCCCTACACCCTCGCTCTCGGTGTTATTCTAACAGGGTCGCAGTATGGCGACGTCTTCACTTTCATACTCCTTGGGAAAAGGACCACCGTGTATTTGGGTGTGAAAGGGAACGAATTCATTCTCAATGGGAAGCACCAAGATCTCAATGCGGAGGAAATATACAGCCCTCTCACCACTCCAGTGTTTGGGAAAGAGGTGGTATACGATTGCCCGAATGCGAAGTTGATGGAGCAGAAGAAGGTGGGTACAAATATATGACAGGTCTTGAGCTACTTCTGACCTAGTGGTACAGTTCGTCAAGTTTGGTCTTACGTCCGATGCCCTCAAGTCCTACGTCCCATTGATCACTGAAGAAGTTGAAAATTTCATCGCTCGCTCCGACATCTTTAAAGGATCAAAAGGCAGGTTCAATGTGCCCCAAACCATGGCAGAAATTACAATCTACACCGCGTCTCGCTCTCTCCAAGGCAAAGAAGTGCGCTCCAAATTCGACTCTAGCTTTGCCGACCTCTACCACCACCTCGATATGGGATTCTCGCCGATAAACTTCATGCTTCCATGGGCACCTTTGCCTCACAACCGCAAGCGCGATTATGCACAGAAGAAAATGGCCCAAACATACATGGAAATCATCCAGTCACGGCGCGAGGCTGGCTCTCAACGCGATGCTGATGATATGATTTGGAACCTTATGTCCTCTGTCTACAAGAACGGCACCCCCATTCCCGATTTCGAGGTTGCACACATGATGATAGCCCTCCTTATGGCAGGCCAGCACTCATCTTCCAGTACATCCGCTTGGATCCTTCTTCGCCTGGCCACTCGGCCTGATATCGTTGAGGAACTTTACGAAGAACAAAAGCGCGTTCTCGGCCCAGATATGCCGCCACTTGATTACGATTCTCTTCAGCGCCTCACCCTGAACTCCCAGGTCGTCAAAGAAACCCTTCGGATACACGCCCCTATCCACTCCATGATGCGCAAAGTCACGACTCCCATGCCTGTCGAGGGGACACCCTATATGATTCCTAAGTCGCACGTCCTCCTCGCCGCACCAGGCGTGACTTCGAAAACAGAGAAGCATTTCCCAGAACCAGATGTTTGGGAGCCACACCGGTGGGACGAAGGATCGCCACTGCACGGTACGAACAAAGAAGCTGAAGAGGATGAGAAGATAGATTATGGATATGGACTTGTCAGTAAGGGTGCTGGCAGTCCCTACCTCCCCTTTGGAGCTGGACGTCATAGGTGTATTGGCGAGGCTTTTGCTTATGTGCAATTGGGAGTCATTACTGCCACCATTGTAAAGGAGTTCAAATTGAGGAGTTTGGAGGGTCAGAAAGAAGTCGTGGGAACGGACTACTCTTCCTTGTTCTCTCGACCTTTGAGCCCGGCAGTGGTACAATGGGAGCGCAGAGAGAAGTCGGAGATGGCATGAATAGCGAGGTTGAGTGGATTGTTGCATACTTCTTTAAGCACATAGCTTTCCATTTGGCGATGGCGCTGGCAGGTTCTGTTTGAAGGGCATACATGGATTAGTCTACTACTTAACGAAAGCTATTGCCTATCGCTCCAAAGCGCATAAAGTACAGTAGTCCGCGCTCGAGATATGAGGACGAGCAATTGCAAGGGTTTATATTCACAGACACTCCAAAACAAGGCTCTGAATCAGCAGAAATGTCTGATGATGAGCTAAGCAGCTTCAGGCAATCATACGAGGTCATGTTTTAAAGTATTGGAAATACGCTAGTCGGCGATCATAGAACTTCAATAACTCGCGCAGTTTCTCTATTCTAGGTAGTGACTACGTAAATATTCTTCTGAAGCTTAGATTATCTAGATTATTACTTATTATATCTAGATACTATAGATTTTCTAATTTTAAGGCCGTATTTATTCGCTACGTTATCGATACCTAAGTAATTGTAGGCTTTAATAGGAAGATTCGAACATTTGAAAAGTCGAATTTTGGTGTACGGTGGCCGGCTTGGCTACGGTAGCCATTTTCCAATACTTTAAAACATGACCTCGTACGTTGTATAGGCTTGGCATGAGTCGACTCCCATGGCTCTTTCCCTGAGAAGTTTAGATACGCTCATTATTTGTAACTCTTCCTAACATATCCCCATTAAACACTCGATAAAGGACCAAGTCGTAAGTAAGAGTCCTACTACTTTACCCTGGAAGAGACGACGATATCTATTTGTTTGAATACTGCAGACGATAGAGCAATACCAGTGAAGGTGACTTGATCTAGACAACATGAACGCTCCAGACAGGTTAGTGAGATTTCATTTGTATCGTGATTTACTTTTCTGCACTTTAGCAAATACTTTACTCCTGCACATTTCGTTCAGTCTTAGGGCAACGAATAGATATCACGCCGCGGAAAGGAGACTTCGTACCCCAGTAGGGCAACTCGTGTTGGGCTGCAGTCTGCCATGGAGTGAATGGGAGTGGGTCAGACCACTGAAAATGTCGAAATCATGGGAAGAAGTCCCGCTTTCCCTCCGTTTCGTCACGATTTTATTCTATTCACTTCACAAACTTCTTCTTGCCTCTCTCTACGATCTTAAGAGAACAGCCAACTTGGGCAACTTACCCTTTCTCTACAACCCTTCTGTGATGCCCTCCCCTACGCCTTCCCCAACGAAGTTACCGCGAAAGCGACGCGTGTCTTCCCCAATCATCTCGACAGCGGTCAGCAGCCGGAGTGGAAGTTCCAGCCCAATTTCACCAGCAGACCTGGTGGCTGCCATTGCACCGAGTGTAGAAAATACTCGAGAGACTTCGCAAGGCCCTTACCTCCATCCAGCCTAACATGTATCGTTCATGTCGCATTTTACTCCCCAGCAAAGCGCCCCTGGCTATGTGTCGAATATGGATATTAATGCCGGAAACCCTCGTCCGGCCGCTTCGAATGCGGAGAGTAATGTTCCAGACAGATTTGAGCTTTTCCTTCTAGGCGATGGCGAGAAGAAGGTCTCCGAGGAGGCAGATACCCGTAAGTCAAAATCTGTCTGGCAATGAACCAGGGGGTGATACAAACGATTTGCTAACATATTTGTCCTGACCAGGTATACCGTCATCATCAATATTTATGTTCAAGAAAGAAGACCACACACTCGGTAATATGCTACGATCACGACTTCTACAATCACAGCATGTCTCCTTTGCTGGCTACAAAGTTCCTCATCCCCTTGTCAGGTAAGCTACTCGTCCAGGCGATGTCCTCAGCCGGCTAATCCTCCTACTCTAAAGCGAGTTCATCCTCCGCATCCAGACTGACGGCACACTCACCCCTCGCTCTGCTCTCATGCAAGCCTGCAAAGACCTCGTCAACGACCTCGGCATATTCAGCCGTGAATTCACTAAGGAGTGGGAGCTGAGGAAGATGGTAGGGGAGGGGGCTAAAGCCGATGAGAAGAATGGCGACAATAACGATCGGTGAGCGTGATGAGAGGGGCTATGGCGGGGAGCCAGGAGAGTCGGAGGTTAATCTTAGAATTGGCGTTTTTGAAGGTGCATATGTTGGGAGGAAGCCCAGAGGCTGTATGCATGACCAGACAAACACTTAAGCGTTTGACCAGATTAATTCCTTAATAACAAAATTGTGGCTGGTATTTCTCACTTCAATTTTCGCATTACCTGAGGTAAAGGAGCCTTGGACGCGATTATAATGGCTAAGGTTTAGCCCTATGAGCAGAGCATGCTGTAAAGTAGCGCCTGCGCGTTCTCCAGATCGTCGTCACCCTTAAGCTATCCCAGCTTTCTTTTTGTTTGCAAGTCTTTCCTTTTGTCTCGCTGGAATCAAATCTAATGTTTTCCAATTCAAGTTCCTACTTGGGAGGAAATAGTGCTCGCCCAGGCCCTCCTCAGTATGGGCAGACCTCCTTCTCACAGTCAGGTCAGCAGCAGCAGCAACCAAATGGCTTCGCGCCTCAGCCTACAGGTTTTGCAGGAGCCCCACTTCAGCAACAATACACAGGCTTCCCAGGCCAGGGTCAGCAGCAGAGCTTTCAAGCTCCACAACAGCAACCCCAATACACAGGTTACCCCGCCCAGAACCAACCTCCTCAGCAACACCTTTTCCAGACCGTACAACCCCAGCAGCAAGTGGCTCCGCAGAAGACTGGACAAACATCGTCTCAAATAGCCCAGTCGCTCTCATCAACCCCTGCGCCACCACCACTTTCAGCTCCCCAAGCAGCAGCACCTGGCGCAAAAATACCAAAGATCCGGCTGTCCTTCTTGACTGCTACGGATCAGGCAAAATTTGAGCAGCTGTTCAAATCAGCCGTTGGAGATGGGCAAGCTCTCGATGGAGAGAAGGTCAAGGACTTGCTGATCAGGTCGAAGCTGCCAGGTGCGGATCTGATGAAGATATGGACGCTTTCAGACACCACCAAGTCAGGGCAGCTCTTGTTTCCAGAGTTCGCCCTAGCTATGTACCTCTGCAACTTGAAGCTGGTTGGGAAAGAGCTGCCGCAGACATTACCGGAAAGAGTGGCAAATGAAGTGTCTAGTATGGTAGACATCATCTCTTTCGGCGTACCTGACGACCGTCCGGCAGCGGCACCACGAAGTAATGCACCGAACTTCAGTGCTCCATCAGCGACGAACGTCGCCCCTAATATACAACAACCGCAGCCCCAAGCTTCGAACAGCCAATTGCTATCACAGATTACTTCGCAGCCCACTGGCTTTGCCTCACAGTATATCCCACCGCAGCCTACAGGTTTTGGAGGTCAGCAGCCAAGTTTTGCACCGCAGCCCACGGGGTTTCAGCCACAGCAGACTGGACTCCAGCAGAATCCTCAAGCTACTAGCTATCAGGGCACAATCCCCCCTCTGCCACCGATGCCAACCGGCTATGGATTGAACATGTCTCCCTCTCAGACAGGAACTCAACCCCCGGTTCCTTTGAATGCGCAACCTACGGGACGACCTGGGCAGTGGGGACTTGTCAATACTCCAGCCTCAGGCTTGCCAAACATTGACGCTCTACAACAACGTATGATGCCGCAACCAGGCCGAGAGGGAGGGTATACAACTACTGGTCTGTCGGGAAGTGCTACAGTACCATGGGCGGTGACCAAAGACGAGAAAAAGATCTATGATGGATTGTTCAAAGCATGGGATGGATTCAACAAGGGCTTCATTGGGGGTGATGTTGCAATTGAGCTCATGGGCCAAAGTGGACTTCCAAAACCGGACCTTGAAAGAATCTGGACCTTGTCGGATCCAGGAAACAAGGGTAGGCTTGATATGGATGAATTTGCTGTCGCCATGCATCTGGTTTACAGGAAGCTGAACGGCTACCCTGTGCCAAATCAGCTCCCGCCAGAGCTCGTTCCTCCATCGACTAGGAACTTCTCGAATTCGATCGATACTGTCAAGTCCTTGCTTTCACAGGATGCTGAGACGAGGAAGAATACGGGGTCTTTCCTTCAGCCACAGAAAACAGGTGTGAGCTATCTGAAAAATCACTCATTCCGCTCAGACTCCAATGGCATTACTCCTGGACGTAAAGATGCTACAATCTTTCGGAACAATGACGATGATATCGGATATAGATCGAGCGCTCGTCGAAGGGTTGGTGGAGGAGGGCGAACCCCTTCGCCTGCTCAATCAACTTCACCAGTTTCGGAGAGATTCAACGACGAATTGTCCAATGACCAAATGCGCAAGAAGATCAGAGAAAAGCAAGTCTTACTGGATGCTATAGATTTCAAGGATGAGAACGCGGCGGAAGAAGATGTTGCACTTGATCGCCGAGATCGTCGAGAAGCCGAAGACCTTTATCGACGGATTCGTAGGCTCCAAGAGGACATCGATACCCATCCGAAGGCATCGTTGCGTGATGTTGACTCAAGCGCCGAACGTAGAGCCCTCAAGCTTCAGTTGCAGAGGTTGACAGACCGCCTGCCTGAGCTAGCATCCCTAGTAAGGAAGACGGAGCGTGGCATTGCTGATGCTAAACTCGAATTGTTCCGCTTGAAAGATGCGAAAGCAAACCCTGGCAGTGCGTCGACTGTGGTAGGCACAGGACCCGGAGGATCTGTCACTGAAGCAGACAAACTCAAGGCCCGCGCAAAGGCTATGATGCAACAGCGTTCTGCGACACTAACAGGTAAAGGTGCTCCCGCAGGCGGTGACGACAGTGGAGCTGCGGCAAGACGCTTAGAAGAGCAGAACTCGAAAGCAAAGACCGAACGAGAGAACAACGAGCGAATGATCAAAGACGTGGAAGACAGCGTTCGGGACTTTTCTCGTGGACTTGAGGATCAGTTGGCGCAAGGTAGCGAGGACTCGACTAGTGAACACGAGAGGCGGAGATGGGAGGATGGTTTAGGTGTAGAGGTTGAAGTACGGGACTTCATCTTCGACTTACAGAGGAGCAGCCGAAGCGCTAAAGTCTCTCGTGAGGACACTGGTAGACGTCGCGTAGAGGAAAAGGCTCGAGACAACTCACGTGACCGGACGCCAACCGGTCAGGATCGGAAGCCTGAGTCTCGCGATTCCTTCAAGCCAGCAGCAGCCCCGGCCGCTGGTGGATCCTACTCTTCGTACAAAACTGGAGAAGATCGAGCAGCGTTCATAAAGCATCAGGCAGAGCAGCGTATGGCTGAACGTCTAGCAGCTCTGGGGCTCAAGCCACCAATGAAGTCTGGTGAATCGACTCAGCAGCGTCAAGAAAGGGAAGCGAGAGAGCGTCAAGACCGCGTACGTCAAGCTGAGGCAGAAGATGCCAAACGAGAAGAAGAGAGACAGCGAAGGCTTGCCGACGAGCAACCATCTGCACCAGAGGTCAGCAAATCGGCGAAGAAGCCACCGCCCCCACCTGTGCGGAAGAGTAGAGCAGACAGTGCGGCACAACGTGTTGAAACTAAACGGAAGGACGATGAAGAAGCACTGAGGGCTCAGGCCGAGCAAGAAGGAAAGGAACAGGCAATCAAAGATCAGCAGAGAATTCAGGAGTCTCAAACCAGGGGCATGGAGTGAGTTATCTACGGCCGAGTTGTATATGTGTAAGGCTAATGTATCTGTAGGGACGAAGCTCAAAGACAGGAAGATGATCTTGTCAAGGAGCGAGAGGCATCACAAGCAAGGCTGAAGGCTCTAGAGGAGCAGGTCAAGCAAGGGAAAGTCAAGAAGCAGGAAGAAAAACGTAGGAAGCAAGCCGCAGAAAAGGAGGCTAAGGATAAGGAAGCCAAGCTTGCTGCTCAACGAGCCGAACTTGAGGCTGCGCGAGAGAGGGAGCGACAGCTGCAATTGCAATTAGAGGGTCTCGGAGATGAGGACTCCTCAGATGAAGAGGATGCCCGCGAGATCACGCCGCAGGAGACAACGCCCACAAGTAGTCAGGTCTTGTCCAGAGAGGAGAGCATGCAGCCAACTCCAGCTGCGTCCAAAGCTCCAACAAGTCCACCTCCAGCCCCAATGCAGTCTCCGCCCTTAGCACCGGCCGCCCCACCACCACCAGCCCCTGCGCCATCCTCGTCTTCGTACAGCGCAGACACCAAAAACCCATTCTACAAGAAGATGAACCAAACGAATGAGCCAGCCGCTACCCCTCCTTCCGTCACCTCACCGAATGGGAACGCTGAATCCACAAATCCGTTTCATCGTCTAAGCCAGCAACAAGACGCTGCTAAATCTCAATCGCTTCCGCCACCACTTACCTCAACCCCGACTGGGAACCGCCCATCTCGCATGCGACCTGAAGAAGACTCATGGTCTGTTGTCGACTCGACTTCATCCTCTGACGACGAAGACGATTCCGACAAGCCTACTGGCGGTAGTGCAAAACAACTGGCATCGATTTTGTTTGGAACTATGGCACCTCCACGGCCATTGTCTGCTATGGACGAGAAGGAATCGGTCGAGAGCCCTACGAGTCCAGCTCCTTTTACACCGAGCACTGGTCCTATGTCTCCTCCGCCAGCACCTGCAATGCCAGGAGCTTTTGATGACGGAGGTCCTCCGGCAGCAGAACCTCTACCTCCGCCACCCATGCCATCGATGGGCGCTCCACCGGCGCCACCTCCTCCACCACCCCCAGGAATGCCAGGTGCACCCCCTGCTGCACCACCACCTCCGCCTAGTTTGCCAAGTGCCGCTCCCAATAGAGCAGCAGCTCCGAATCTTGGTGGGTTACTTGGAGATATTAAGAAAGGAACAGGTCTAAAGAAAGTGCAGACTAAAGACAGGAGCACGATTAGTACTGCTGGGAGGGTATTAGATTAGATGCGAAGCAAAGGGAGGGAGAGTCCTGGAAGTGATGGCTTCATTGTATATGTGCGAATCAATTTAATCAGCATATGTTCTCCAACGCAGGCATAGGCATAAAGAGCGCAGATAATTTGATTGCAAAACCCTTTACCGCCTTGGCGTATAATGAAAGCCAAGATTTCGAATTGGCCGCACAAACTCCAGCATTGGCTCTTTCTGAACAACCCAACAGTCACCGAAATGGCAGGCCCCTCGAATACACTGTTGATCGAAGGATCCTTCGAAGAGCTTGCCGATGAGCTCGCGCATTATATTGACGAGGTACAAAAAAAGCAGACGCCTGACAGCGCCAACACACAAGCAGAAGTAACTCCGCTACTGGAGAAGAATCAAAAAGACGAAGTACTGAAGAAGCTGGTCACTGGCAGCGAAGTGCTCAATAATGCCCCAGAAAAAGGTGCTTGTACCCCGCAGAACCTTTTTTCTGAAGCCATATGCTAAGACACGGGGTACAGAATTCATCGCAGCCTACAACCTCCTCGTCCACCTCGTCCGCCAGTCCCCCAATGTAGATAAATTCCTCCCCAGAATTTGCACCAACCTCTCCCAACCAATACGATCATCTCCAACCAACGGGCCCGGCCTTGCTCTTTCCATCCTAACTACAATCTTCAACATCCTCCCCTCAACCTCAGACACTCGCTACCATGTCTTCCTCGCCGTCCTACGTGTCGTACGCGGCTCGTCCTCATTCGAATTTCTACGGCCACAACTCAAGAATCTGGACAGCTGGGTAGCAGCCTGGGAAACAGACGAAGAGGACCAGCGCAAATTATACCTCGAGATCGCCAACGTCGCAGCAGAAGCCGGCGAAGATGCACAGTCGTATCTTTACCTTCTACGTGCTCTGCGTACAATACCATTCGAAGAAGTGTCTTCTCCAGAATCCAAGGATCTCGCCATCCGCGCCCTAAAAGCGGCCCTTTCCAACCCTTCGCACTTCGACTTTCAAGATCTCACATCGAGTGACCCCATCCAGGCGTTGCGAAAATCAGATTCAGATTGGTACGATTTGCTTGAAGTTTTCAATGCGGAGCTTCTCGACGATTACAACGACTTCCTCGAATCACACGACGATTTCCTATCGAATGCTTCTCTCGACCCGTCAATTCTATACCGCAAGATGCGCCTGCTTACGCTGGCGTCGCTGGCTGCGAGTACACCAAGTAAGAGTCTACCGTACCAACATATCGCGCGCGCGCTACAAATACCGAGTGAAGATGTGGAGATGTGGGTTATCGATGTCATACGGGCTGGCTTGGTGGAGGGGAAGTTGTCGCAGCTGAACCAGACGTTTTTGATTCACCGGTCTACCTACAGGGTGTTTGGAGAAAAGCAATGGACGGAAGTGCAGGGACGACTGGATACGTGGAGGACGAGTCTGATGGGCGTGCTGGAGGTCGTGAGGTCAGAGCGTATCAAGATGGCAGCTGAGCGGGAGAGGGAGCTGAGGGAATTGGAGGGGAGGGTGAATGGCGGTGGAGGTGGAGGGGGGTTGGGAAGAGGGATGGGTGGTGGTAGAGGTGGTCCGAGGGACTTTGATATGGGGATGGATTGAGTCATGAATTACGGGTTCGAAAAAAAGGCATGAATGTTAGAAAGGCATTAACGTGATTGTCTGAGACTATTGCCAATGCTCGAGAATTTCTCCCCGTGTTTGGTTGCCATAATCTCCATTCTTATTTTCCTGGTTCCTATCTTCATTTATGCATCTTAAGTGCTGAAGAGCGCATGCGCAATCATGCCTTTTTGTAACGGCACAGTCTATCTCTGTTTCTTATTGTATGCTTCGTACGATGACAGATGTTGTGGTATTCGCAGATATGCAAGGCCACTTGTTTCATCTTGCTTTACATCGAAAATGCTTTCTAGATCATGTACTATTCCCACAGCATTGAAACCAGCGAAACGCATGAGCCAACATAGACCCAAAGCAGATCGGGAATCTCATTACGTGGTAGGAGCCACAGCAAATCGGAAATCCCCTCACCATATTAGAAAACATCAGGTCGGAGCCTCACCAAAGCGGAGGCACCAAATCGCTAAACCCTTCAACACTTCCACGGCCTCATAAAGTCACATCATCGCCAAACCGGAAAATGCTTCATCAAAACTGGAGGCACCACATCGGGAACATCATCACCATGTCGGAGAAGTCTCGCCAAATGGGGACCTCAGTCTCCCAAAAGACTCGCCACCAAGTCGGGGCCTCACCAAGTCAGACCACAGCACATCGGAGTCTCTCCCCATAACGTCGACCTCTCTCTACCAAAACGGAGACACCAAAGATAGGATCTGATCACCACCGAATGGGAAAAAACCTTGCCAAGTCGAATTCTCTCCACCATCTCGGAGACAACAAACCGGCAGCTTGCTCACCCAGTCGGGAAAACCATCAGGATATCGGAGCGCCCAATTCGGAGCGCCCATCTCGAGCAGAGTTGAACCAAATCGGAAATTTTTACATGAGTCCGCCCTCCGTTGAGCAGCAAAAACAGCCCTGCAATCCGGCCAAAATCGCGAGTCGACGTGCTAGGGGTCTGTACGTCCACGCTTCGATGCAGCCAAGGGTTTCTCATAATCTTCTCAATGAGCAAAAATCATAAATGTGGTGGCAGAAGTGACCGACATGCAGGACCAAGGGCAGGCTGTCTATCATCTTGCAGTCCAGATCATTTCCAACAGCCTACCCGTTTCCTGTCTCGAGCAAATGAAGTGTATCTAATTAGTACTCGAAAGCACCATATCGGAGACACCAAAGATATCAGAGCATATATTCATACTTCTAAGCTATTGAAAGGCTTCTCACCAACATTTCCAATCAGCAACCAACATCTATCTGCCTATGTGATGGCAGAAGTGACCGACGTTCAAAACCAAAGGAAGGCGGTGTGGTATATCTTCTTGTCCTGCAGTCCACTATTTCCACCATTCCTTAGTCTCTCACTCTCATACATATCCAGGATCAAAGCAAGGCAGTATATTACTTCACCATTTCCTAGCCAACACATCTCCAACGCTTGGCTGATGCATCTTGTTGTCTCACCAGTTCAAATCTCAAGTTCGAGTACATGAGATGAGATGAGCGGACTGATAGTTTGGTAAACAGGTAAACAGGTAAACAGGTAAACAGGTAAATATTTCATATCTCTTCATCAACCACTTAACACCTTTCCCCCTCAACTCGGCCTCAGCCTCAGGTTCTATCTGCGTCTCACGTTTGCCTGATACACGCCACCTGTAACAAGCGTTACCCCCTCTCTTATCATAGCTCCAAGTGAGACGATTGTTGAAGGTGTGTCATTCATGTCGTCTGGTTAAGGTTAGTACGCTATAGTATCATCTCGCTCAGGATTGCCCACAGGTTGTTTTAGCCAATGGCACAATCCGGAGCTTTCAGCGCCGTTTCTCTGCATTAACTGATTAGGCACGGCTCCTCATCCGTTCTCAGCCGCAGATAAAACTCAGAAGCGTCTGTTTCTGCCTTGTGGGTGCTTGTGGGACCTTCTTCTGTGGGGTTCGGGGTTGATGTATTGGTGTTTGCGGAGTAGGTACGAGTATCAGACTCAAGCAGCTTGTCCGTAGAGCTCTTGGATCATGCTTGACACAAGACATGAATGAATACACCAACGAGGCCAAACACCAGATATACGTCGCATGTGGTAATGTACATGATGAAAGGCCAGCCTCCTTCTGTTCTCGCTACGGTTGCAAGGGCCCTCTTTTGCCCAGTCTTGCTTGTCCACGCTATGCTATGCTATACATTCTCGTAAGGAAGTTGAAACACCAAACGATACACCAGATATATCCTCTCCAAAAATCCAAGAAGCCAAAGGAGCTATATGTTACAGAAGCGAAGCCATCACTGTCACAGCAGTCCTGAAGTCATGTACCATCGTAGCCACCCTATCCCACTATCACCATCACCATTCCCAACCAACACCGTACCATCTCCAAGCCTGCATTGATGCAGCAGAGTCGAAAGCGTCGCAGTGAGTGTGACTCTGAATCCCGTGGTTCAAAGCCGACAATTCACAACCTGCAACCCCAATTCCCTAATCATACCCACCCAATCCACGTCCTCCCTTCCCCCATCCTTCAACTCCTCCCTCCTCCTCTCCTGCCTCTCAAAAACAATCTCCAACAGCTGTCTAGCAGCCACTACGTTCCTACCCACACTGTCTTCCTCCATCTTCCTGATCAGTTCCACAACCTCCGCCCTCTCGTCAGGGTTTTTGCTAACGAAGCCGGACATGAAGAGCGGGAAGACGATGAATTTGCGCTCCATGTGGTTGCTAGAGACGATTTCGCGGGCTAGGCGGAGGATCTCGCCCGCGCATTGGGATACCTCGTGGATTAGGGAGGAGGGCGAGAGGAGGCGTTGGGTGCTGTACATCGAGGCGTGGGAGTAGATTAGGCAGGCACGGTAAAGGGCGAAGGACTATTTGAGTGTTAGCGGATTCTTTTGACGTTAGAATGTAGTGCGATGGATGGGATCAATCATGGGAGCCTACTGCCGGACTTCATCCAGACAAATGACAGGATGGTGGTAGTGCACGCGTAAAGCCGAGGAGATATGTGACTCACATGCTCAAAGATCCCTCTCGCCCCCACGGGCATGATCTGGTTGCAATACCCACTTGCCACACTAGCTGGCATCTGCACATTCCATGTCCTCCTCAACGTATCCTGCAGCATTCTAATCCTCTCCTGCCGACTTCTTATCATAGCTTGATCTGGATCATGCGGATTCCGCCTTTCTTCCGCCCTCAGATCCCTCGCCAAAAGCCCCAGCTCAGCGGCCAAGACGTTCAGCCGCCGATGGAACGCGAGAGCGCTCGGTAAGGCTTCGTGCTCGTTCGAAAGGCCCCCAGATGGGCTGTTACTTCGGATGGTGTCGTAAGGGTGCTGCGGGTCCATACCCGAGGGTAGCATATCGTTGCGGAGCATTGTTTCGACGAATTCGCCGTTGCCCATGCCGGAGAGCACGACGTGCGTATCTATGCTAGCGACCCACCAGATGATGAAGGTGTAGGGCTCGTGGCCATACAGCTTGCGACGGAGCATACATATGCGAAGGAGCTGGTCGATGTGCTGAGACCAGAGCGAGAGACCACGAGGCTCGCCGGCTGCAATCTCGTATAGGAGTAAAATGAAATGGGTTAGGAAGACACCGTCAGAAGTGAGGTCACGCTCACTTCGGAGGCTGGCCTGGAGCGAGGGGAGAGCTTGTTGGTAGTGCTGTAAAGCGTCTAGATTTGGTATGCCTTTCTTGTAGGACATACTCAGCGCAGAGAAGGCCATCAAAGCATGGTATAACTAGTCTAGAATGTCAGCCTGGAATTCATTTCCCCCCTCGACAAGCTCCGCATCTAATCTTGATAGGCTCGACCAATACGACAGATTAGAAGTCTATTGGACATACAGGTAGAAATTTAGCAGCCTGTCTCTCAAAAACATCCGGCGCTGACAAAGCTCCAGTCTCCAAAGACGTTCCTAGCGAGTCCTTATGGACTTGAGCCAAATGGCGATGCACAAAGTTCTTATAGTAAAACACCAACTGATGATCTCTCCCGTCTTTGACAGCCATCCTCATCAAGGGCGTATTGTCGTACGAGGAACGGAAATAATCTGATCTATGAGTAGAAGTAGCTGATAATGGAAGAGAGAACGATGCTGATGAAGGTCGCCGTGTTATTGCACTACTTGGCGAGGACAGTTTTCGCGAATCATCCTCGAAGATTCTCAAGATCACGATATCCGGGTCGTCTGAAGTTTGCGTATCATTCTCACTTATAAACATGTTATTGTAAAGTGTCTGATCAGTGCTGTATGGATCACTGTGAACGCTTTCCGGCCTGCTTGGAGGTGTGTTTCTCGACGACTCCTTGTATTCCTCGAATTCAGCAAAGCTGGCGGACTTAACAGCGAGAAGGTAAGTGCCAGGACGGCGGAACCCTGCTTTCTTTTCTCGATCCTCATCGTTGGTCAAACCAGAAAATGGGGGTAATAAATCCTCATGGGGTTGAGTAGTGCGTAGGCGTTTTAGAAGTCGTCTTGACAAGGCTATTGCACTTAAGCCAACGCTTTAAGACGACCAGATCAGGAGACGTACGATCCCAAACAGGTCCCCCCAAACCTGGCCCACCTGACATCTTTTCGATGACTCTTGGAGTGTCATCTTTGAAGGAAAGTCGCGGATTGTAATCGCAGGTATGTCCCAGCCGAGAGCACGGCTGATTGAATTGTCAAATCAAGTACCTTCACTGTTTGTGACCACGAGTAGAAACATTCAAGAACTTACTGTGCACTCAGGTCGAGCTTCATAGCATTTGTATGCTAGATCAATCAATGCTTTGCGGATGTTCAATGACAAAAGAGGATACTGACTTGACTTTGCGAGTCTACAGATGAATCAGTACGTCAGCTTTGGTCCCTACTTGCTTGGGTGGCAGAATTACCCGACATGTCCTATATCCTATAGTCACAAGTTTAGCCACACTCTTCCATATAAAGACACGCGGAAGAGGAAAACTCACCAACATCCAAACCTCGACCTTGGTGGTAATCGAGTCCTCGGCACAGTTACCCTAGCATTGCTTTTGAGGTCCACCTTGTCATGGGCATCGGGATCCGAGAAAAGCCGATATCTAGGTGCGATATGGGGTAATAGAGACTTGGCACTTTTCACCACCTTCTATCCGTGTGACAAAAACTTGATCGAATGAGGATCTGCAGAGTTTTTGTATTCAGTGATGATCAAGGACGAGAACACTGGATACTCCATTACCAAGCCATGCCCTCGTGTTGGCATGATCCCAAATGCATAAGGATGTCTATGTTCCATCCACCCCTCTAGATAACCATCGTACATATACCGACCAATCACCATCACGAGGCTCTCCTGCGGCGCAGTGACCAACAATCGGCGTAACCAAGATACGAGTCGCAAGGCTCCCAGAATATCGACTGGAATCACTGCAACGAATCCACTCAGATTCTGATTATCCCTTCCTGTGTCTGGTAAATGACAATTGGTTCCTAATAACGAAGTTCTCACGCCGTTGGGCTGAATTCCCCGAGGTATGGAAGAGTTGGGGATAATGAAAGTCAGGACAAATCAAGAGGGTCTGGCGAAATGTCAACGCTTGCCAGAAAGAGGCTATTGAGACTGGCATCTGTGGAAGAGCAATTGATAGGAAACGTCATTCTTACGGGCTCTTCTCAACGTCTACCTTGGATTGTCGTCTAACCACCATTCATGCTAAATCATACTGTCATACCTCTTCATCAAGTAACTTTTTCGCACGGTCAAGGCCCTGGAGAACAGACATCGAACGCTCCTGGGACCGTGCAGCCGCCAGCTCTTTCCCAAATTCAGTCTTCATCCTAGCTCCTTTGCAGGCAATTGGAGCCAATGCAACAACAGCGTCTACAGCCTTCAGGCGTGTCTGCTCCACTTGTTCAGCGAAGCCGAAGACGCAGTGCATATAACTGATCAATATGTCTTGCTGTGTATCGGGTAGAGCATTGAGATCTGCCTTGTGGAGTCTCTCGAACAGCGATTTTGGTGCGTCGAAGATAGCATTCATAATATTCCTGCTTGCTGCTATATTTTTGACCCTGTAGATGAGCTCGAGCGATTGGATTAGGCTTGTGTTCAGATCTTCTCTTGTCCTCTTTTGGGGATTGATGGATTTCAACAAAGCACTTATTGCGTTCGTTACAGTCTGCTCATTGATTATCTTGGACGAGGGGCCTTCGGTCCAGGAATCAATGTCCATTTCATCTGACTTGTCCAAGATCTCCTCAATGACTGGCTTCGTGATTCCATAGACTTGGGGGTACATATCCACAGTGTCTCTCAGCTCTGCAAAGTCTCCAAGACATTCCAATGAATGTTGACGGAAAGCCGGATTGTTCCTCTTGCTCTCTCTGATCACGATCTTCTCAATTTGCTCTGCTACTTTCGTATCTTTGTACCAGAAGGTGCTGTTCCTTGTGAAATGTATAAAGGCCCTCAAGACGGTCTCTTTCCCTTCCCAGGTCTTGCCAGACAATGCCTTCTCGAGAGCAGGCCATAGGATCTTTGCATTTGCATCGTCGATGGTGCTCCCTGACGATGTTACGACGTCTGCTATAGCAAATGCAGACGTGTGCTTTACAGACCACCGTGCAGAATCCAGGTACTGCGATGCCAGACGGACGATCTCCTTCAGATACAGGAGCACAGCTCGCGATCCTCCGACGTTCTCACTCCAGGTTTCCTCGAAGAGAGTCTTCGCACGCCCGTATGTATCGTGTTTCGCAACGAAGACAAAAGGCAAGACTTCGCCAGCGAGAGAGTTGAACCGATCTGTAGCGTATTTTGAGATTGCATAGATGATGTCCCCTGAGATCACTCGATTACGTTCATCACCTGAGTCGAAGTAAAGCTTACGACAGGACTCTACAAGCTTCAGAAGCGCCTCGTTGGACGCAAGCCTTGCCAGGTACCCAAGCGCTGCCGCATATGATGAAGAAATCGTGTCGTTGCGATCGAATACCTGTTTCCGAGCAAGGGGGAGGAAACGATCGGCATATGACTTGAAGATGAAGTTCTGGCGAGTCGAAAGGGATACAAGGACACGACTGCATCCGACCTTCGACGGTAGGCCAACCACTGTTTTGATAGCGTTCTCTAGGCTTTGCTGTAGCTCTGGCATTGAGCTTTCGTCCAAGAAGTCAAGGCATCGCTCGATGGCCTCCAACATCGATGAGCCCCTGATGTGCTTCAATCGGGCATCGTCGAGCTCCTGCGCCGTTAGTCCATACTTTTCGGCGTTAAGGTGAAGGTAGTTGACCATTTCAGGCTCTATGGAGCTGAGAAGTGCAAGCAAGCGGCCAACCAGATCCGGAATGAAAGGACGCAGAGTTCTGCCATTGCTGCTCTTTATTATCTTCAACAGCGTTTTCCTAGCAAAATCTTGAACGTCCGGAGCCCCAGACTCCAGACCAGAGGGGCTGAGTAGGAACGGTAATACCTGCTTCAACATCTTGTCTGCGCTCCTGGCCGATGCTTCACCAGCTTCGAGCCCTCGAGTAAGGATGCCGGTCAAGACTCGCGCCAAAGCCATCGCTGCACTACGGACAGACTCCTTGATATCATCACAGACTTTGAAGGTCATTTCCCAGATCTGAGTCAGGTATTTCTCGTACTTTTCCAGTGGTCGACCCTGAACAAGATCTGCAATAGCAGCACAGCTCGCTTGGCGGACGCGCCATTCCTTCCCAAGGATATTCTTGAGCAAGTCATCCATGATACGGTCAAAATTTGTATCGATTGTCGTTGCAGGCTCTTTGACAAGCGCAGCCCAGATGTCGTTCATCGAGTTCCGGACGTTGGTGTTTGGGTCGAAGCGATAGCGGAACAATGCCGGATAAAGCTTTGGATTTTCAGCAAGGTAGCCGTCGGTTGATGCATCGCTGAGTATGTTACTAAGCCCAAAGCGTCCAAAAGCAGCACGACTGGACCATATCGCGTTGTTGGAAGCTAAAGACATGAACCGATACACAAGACTAGAGTCGCCGACCTCGGCGGCAAGGCTCATGATGTCCTTGTATGTTGTGACGGAGTTGCCTTCACCAGTTGGGAGAGCACCAGCGTCGAACAGCTCAGTGTCCTCAGCCACATTGCCTGCAAGTCCTGCGTTGGTTCCAGTGAACGAGCCAACAAGATCCCGGATCAGATCATGTTTCAGAGCTTTATTCCCTTTTTCATAAACCAGCGTTAGTCCGCGAGATGCAGATTCCTGGTTCAAGGAGTCACGATCAGCCAGGAAGCCTTTGAAAGCGACTTGGCATTCCCGCAACCGATCTTGGACTCCTTGCACATGTCCGCAATATTGCACCAGACACAACAGCCAGATCACCGAGGCTTGTCTCAAGGCTGGTTTAGTGGTCTTGCAATCCGATAGCACTCTATCTAGTATTGAAGAGAGCGTGCTGCTTCGAGAGGGCGATTGAGTAGGCATATTTTGGATGTCCATGGCTGAAATCAGCGATTTCGAGTGCCACCCAATGGCCGCGCAGCACAACGCAGCTCCAATCGCAAATTGCACTTCTGCTTGCCTGATGATATGGAGTTCGTACATTTTATTGATAAGGTCGTTGAGAATTCCCCCTTCGACGTCCTCTTCGGGGAAATGGATAGCAAGATGGCCCATAGCATCTATAGGTTTCTCATCACCATCCTTGGCTTTATCTCTCAACTTCTGGACCAGCGACTTGGCATCATGGGGCTCGGGGATCGTCTTGGGGATCAACACACCGAAGAGAGCCAGGTCCGAGATCGCGACGAAGACCGCATCGAGAAGCATTTTGTCCCGACTGTCATCGAGGATGTCGAGGATGGCGGCGACAAAATTTTGCCGGATCTCATCAAAGCCTGGAAGAAGGTTGGCGCGGGCTAGGGACCTGCTGAGGAAGTATCCCGTAGCCAGGATTGCACCATGTACATCCAAAACCTCGCCCCCAATAGCTTGCCTCCAAGTTTGGAGCTTGCTGCTAAAGACACCGAGCAGTTTCTGGACCTTGCTCTCGGAACTCTCCTCGAGCGTCGCCAGAATACCAAAGACATGTGAAGCTTTGTCACGTAATGTCTTATTAGTGGAGAATATGGGCTCTTGTAGACTCGAAACTTTTGCCGATAGATTGATGTATGCACTACTAGGAATTAGGGAGCAGAGCTCGAGAAAGAAGTCGCCAGCTCTATTGACATCTCCACTGGTTTGAGACGTCATGCCAACGTATGATGCCTGCAGATACGCTCCGAGTGCTCCAGGCGCGTCCTCATTCATTGTGGAAGCCGAAGGAAATTCACGAAAGTAGACTATGAGCTTAGATCGAGCGTCCTCATCATTTGACACTAGAGCATCAATGTTTCGCTCCCAGTCGGCATCCATGAGTGGTGGGCTGTCCACAGCGGTCAGAGCTTGATCTAGCAGAACGCAGCGGCAAAAAGAAAGGGCCGGAATGTATGCATTCATTTTCAGGACGTTGTTGCTGTTGTCCGCGTTCCAAGGTGATTTGGATCCGAAGATTGTCTTTACAAGGTCAGGAAAGCCGGGTAGGTCATATTTTCTGGCTTTCAGAGATACTTCGCTTGAATTGATGCCATCTTTCGCTGGGTTCAGCATTCTGTACCAGTAAGGGTCAAGACCCTTGCGACCGTCTTCGAGGATTGCACTCCGCTCACTTGCATCACCATCCATGGCTAGGATGTCAATCCACCGTGCTGTGGTGTTACTGAATGGCAGACAGCGATTAGCAAAGCGTACAGCAAGGAATCGCGTGCTTCTGATGATATGATAATCGCTCTCCTCGGAGACTCCAGGATGCAAGCTCATGTGATGTAGCAGTAAGGATGTGAGTGATGACTCGAGTTCAGAGTCTAGATCACCACCAAATGCGCCAAGCACGCTGCTCAATGCTTGCTCAATACTTGTAGACGTGTCCTTTCCTGTTGAATCTTCACTCAACGAGGTGAAAAGCCATCGTAGCAGCTCAAGATTTGGTTCTCGCAGAAGTGAGTCTGGACAGGCTGCCGCTAAAAGCCCAATGCTTTCGTATGCAAACGCTCGAGATGCGAGTTCCCCTGGACCCAATGCTATGGCATCTGTTTGGACTCGCGGCCATCCCTGGCTCTCGATGTACGATCTCAGCTGGCTTACTAGACCTGGCGCAAAACCGCTCAGGTCGGCCGGGGAGCTGATACGCGTAAGCCAATTTGTAAAAGCGAACACTTGTCCCTTGAGCTTTGAGGCTTCAAGGCCTTGTTTCGGTAATGGGACGTTGCCACTAGTTTCAAGAGTATCGCGGGGCGTGAGAGCCTCTTCAATGATCTGGGTGCTTTGATGCATGAAGGAGGAGGCTGATTTAGATCTGCAAAGAATAGACAATATTTTAGTCTGTAAGGGTGCCCGAGCCGGAAGGGACCCTTCGGTGCCTCTTGAACCAAGATATATCTCGTATAACTGCTGTACCAAATTAGTATCTTCGAGAGAGACAGCTGACGTAGCTCGCTTCAAGATGTCGTCTCCAATTTCGGAGATGCGAGAATTGGGATCGGCTGACGCGAACAAGGCAGGCAGGAATCTTTCAGAGTCGACGAAAGCCCCACTTGCGAGAAACCTAGAAGCAACAACCTTCGTTTCAACGAGGTTCAGCCCACCTGTGACATTCGGTGTCCAAGTATCTCTCTTCCCGTAGAGCTGCAGGAAGCTGCAGTCCTCCTTGCTCAGCCCGGGGCAACGAGTCGCACCGGGTTGATTGATGCCAAACAAAATAAGCTTACCCAGCCAAGCAGTCACAAAGGCTCTGTCGTTGGCTCTGTCGGCCAGGCCAAGTTTCTCTCTCAATTCAAGATCGTCTGTATTGCCACGGGGTGGGAATTTCATGCTATGAAGGAGTTTGAGGAAAAGATTGAAGAGAGTGGCCGCATGTGAGATAGACTCGGTGTAATTAGCTTGAAGTCCGTGGAGAAGAGTTGGGAGTAGATCTAGGCGTTCCTAGGAACAACAGGAATCAGTACGCTGACCCAACGGCGCCCTTCGAAGAATGTATAGGGAGGGACTCTCACTTGTACCGGTAGCCGTCCGATCCCCTGCTGGACGTAAAGAAGATCGAAATGACGAACAAGGTTATTACTGTTGTCCTTGTACTGCTTTAGAAGCGTCGCAACTGGAAGTCTTATTGTCCTATCCATTCATTAGTAGTAGCGTTCACTGGTATGGTTACGTAGGTCAAGTCAGAACGGACCGCCCGCCGTGGTAGGATGAGGGGAATACCGCGCAAGTAACGACAGGAGAAGCGTGGTACACGTACGGTGGTTTGATCCTTGTGTTGACATGCTGGCATACGGATATGACCTGGGAAAACAGACCTCAGTATGTGTCACATTGCAAAAAAAAAGATGTAGGATTTGACTACGGAACGGTCGAATACCACGTTTGAGATATGACTTACTTTGTTTCGAACGCTGACAAATTCAGAGGCAAGCTTCAGTAGCAAAGGAGCAAGATGAGTGTTCAAAATCTTCTCCAGAGAGAAATCATTTGGAGCCATTGCTATGCGCATCTCTACTTTGCCAACAAGGCTCAGCTCTTTGGCCTCGGCCGTTTCTGTGCTTGACATGTTGGTGGTATTGTTCAATATTTACGATCATGGCAACGACTTGATATTGCATTTGTGATAGAATTGAGCAGCAGTCGAAGGATCGCACTCAGAAGACAAGATGCATCGCAGGCAGATAGGGCATACGCGTTGTCAGATGGCAAAAATGTTGTATGACTTGATAATGGTCTAAGCCAAATATAGACTTAGTGGATTCTTGGTACGGGTTCCTGGTGCTAAGCTACTTTTAGTACGAGACTGCATACGGTAAGGTACCTTACTTCATTGATCCTCCCTTCCTACATATCATCCACCACGGAAGCTTTCATGGGACGATTCAGCGGGCATAAATCTCTCGCGACCAATCCATCACTATTGTGCCATTTGACCAGCTGACCTGCATGTGGCCTCGAAATGGAAAGATCTGAAAGGCAGAAGCTGCACCGTGCGACGGAGTATCAGATCGTGGGGCGCCCTCGTGAACAACGACGGCGACCGCAGATCCATATTGGGAGCCGTTCGAAGCCTGCTACTTTTGTAAGATGAAGAAAACGTGATGAAGAAGAACGCGCTTGATACTTCCGCACTCACCCCACTCCAAACCAAGCCATGGAAATAAAGGCCAACTCGCGAAAACGTCCTGCAATGCCATGCTTATTGCCTTTGGCTCGTTGCAAGTTCAAGAGCAACTCGCGTAGTTTCATTAGAGCTTTCGTACCACCATCATGCGATGGTCTTGGAGTGGCTAACTATAGATAACGCGCCACCTTTACAAGCGACATGCGCTTGGGGGCCATGCTCTCTTGTTGAAACAACTAACAAGTGTGGATATACGAGGCTTCTTACCTGCGTATGATGCCTCATTGATGCTGCGAACATCAATTTTCGTCCCTTTCCGTGGACGGCTTCTGTGTTCAAGGGCCCAAAAGCGTTAAGATGATCCGCAATATGTTTTAATGTCATTTTGTGTTTGTTGCATTCCATCACGTCTTGATGGGCCGAAGGACTTGGCAGCTGAGCCGTCTCGTGGGATGGTATTTCTTGAGACAATGGCCTACGTATATGAAATCATAAATGTCAGAATTCGTGATACCTACTAATCGGGACTTCACGACATAGCGCGAATTCATTCTTCTTTAAGCAAGTATGTAGCTCGCCCACACTTTATAGCTGCCTTTGCTGTGGCTGCTTTCGTTCTTGACTAAGAGTATCGCTGCTGCTGTTTTTACCGTGGACGGGGAAATTGTTCTGTTGATCCTGCTCATAATGTATTTTTGAATGGCATTGAAGTCCTAACAGGAACTTCTATGCCTACTTCGACTGCCAACAGCCTCTACACCCGTTCGGTAAACGCTTTTAATTCAAGCTTTCCAGCATCAAGTATTGTACTTGAGGACCGCGTGGGGCATAGTGGCAGAGTCAACTCTGCTTCAGTCTCGAGCAGTATAAAGTCAAGTTTCTCTACCTCGGCGATTAGGAGGGTCCTCTCTCTCACACAAAGCTCGAATAAGAACGATCTTTCCCGAATTTTATCAGTTCGACAGTAGCAATAACCGCTTTCAACACTTGGGACTGCCACGGGAAACAGCGCCAACGGGTATTCTGACCGTGGTCTCACCGGCTCTATTTTCCCTACCTCCTCTGCTCCTGGAGGCGGTAATTTCCTTGGTAGCCATCCCAGAGACTCTACGTCTGCAAACCCATCTACTCTTAAGACCCATGAACCTTCTACAAGCTTTACAACACCCGGGCTAGGAGTCGCTCCTCATACGCCTTCCACCAGTGCGTCTGCCCCAGGACTTAGCATTCACGCTACGACATCACCGTCCTCCGGGTTGCCCACCGTGGAGACCACTAATCCCTTCACGACTGGTAATGATGGGAAATCAACTACTACTGCCAGCCCAAAGAATGGCGGGAGTGGCGGTGGGACTGGCGGAGTTGTAGTTGTTCCTCCAGGGATCCCTATGAACCCTGGACTTGGGGGGAGTGGGGGGTCAGCATCCGGCCCACGAGAGAAAGACCCTGAGCATCAAGAACCTGATGATCATAATAGCAAGATAAGTTTACAGGATCAGCAGTCGATAACGCCGGTATCCTAGTTGCAGCAAATCACAGTGTCATCGTCCTTTGTAATCTCCATTCTAAGTCCTGCGTCGAGTACAGGTAACGCCCAAAGCTCGAGTTCAGCAGCGTCGAGCTCTACCGCCTCAAGATCAGCGTCAAGTATAGCGAGCTCTACGGCTAGCTGTTCAACTTGCGATGTCTGCCTTACCTATGGCTATAGCCCGAAAGCAACTCCGAATCCACTTGACGATGACGCTGACCTCAAGAAGAGGAAAGTAAGCAGTCGCTTCAACGAACGACAAGCAAGAACCAGGGAAACTTTCGACTCTTTCCTGCCTAAAGACAAGTGCCCTGTGGCGACCTTTACCCGAAAGCCTGACTACCTGGCCCTGGTGATGCTGGCAACAATGAGAGGAATTCTGCACCCAACATGGTTGCGTTCTTCGACATAGCCTCATATTGGGCGGTAGCGACTACTCCAGCCTGTAATGGTGCTTCAGGCTGGGCGTACGTGACCACTAACCAGCTTACAGCTCTCCCAGACCCATATACTCTTGGTTAGGTCATCAAAGGACACCTATTCGTGAACATTGACCATTTTATGAAGTCAGTCTCCTGGACGACGTCTTTGGCGCTCAAGTGGCTAGTGGATTCAGTTGTGGGGACATCACGACCCTTTTCGACATGGTCGACGGTGTAACTGGTGGAACCCGACTCAACACCACTTTTGCACAGTCACCTTCCTACGCCAATCCTGACTTTCTCGGAATGGACAGCAAGCTCAGTGTTCTCAAAGAGGCCTTGTGGAATCCGGGTTTGCAGTGATGGGGGAAGATCAAGACAGCTTTCGAAGTCGTCCGGGCAAAATTGACTAGTCTCGCTTTGGTGATATCAATGGTCAACGATCCTAAAGTCTTCTCGCTCTTCTCGACTACGAATGCTCGTATCTATCAAGCCTTTCTTGGCATCGACAGCCTCATCACCCAGCGAGCGCAATGCAAGAACGCTTTCAGGGCAAAGGGCTGGGTACTGATGGGAGCAACCTGGGGCAGCGCTTACAAAGCTTGGTTGACAGACTACATTACCGATCAGGATGCTTTGATTACGAGAACTACCTCGATTTACAGCACTGTTATACCTATAGTGTACGACCCGGTTAAGAAAGCACACGTGGCCGTAGGAGCTCCAATATAAGGGTAGTACAAGTGTGCAATGACGGCGCAGGCGATGTAGGTCCTTGTGACCAAATTGGGGGTACACCAATTGGAAATAGGACAACCGCCATTACGCCTACACTTAGCCCACAGCCAACTCAAACTCTCTCGATCCAAGACATAGCCATTTGCCGCAACGGCGTCGGCGATGTAGCACTTTGCGAGCAGATTGGGGGTACACCGGTTGGAAGTACATTAGTCACCATCACGCCTGCATTTAACCCCCAGCCTACTCAAACTCCGACCATACCGCCCTCAGTTGAGCCTCACCCGACTCAGATTCCGATCTTTGAGGTAGTAGAGATTTACGACGGCGTGGACGGTCCAGCAGCTTGCGGTCAGGTCGGTGGCAGAGTAATCGGAGAAGCGACGATCACGATCATGCCTACGATGAGTCCTTACCCAACCGAACCCCACTCAGCTCCAACCCAACTCGTGTCGCTAATACCTCAATGCGAAAACAGTCAACGACTTTCCACACAGTTGGTGGCATGACGTTTGACACCGGGACGGACTTGATCAGGCCTACTGCCCAACCAGGTCAAGGTCCTGGTGTGGTCGATGTGATACCCCTTTGTGACGGCGAGGCGGATGGCGTGGCTGCTTGTGCTCCAATCCGAGGAGGGCCAGTTGGAATGGCCACGGTGACGGTTATGCCTGCGGTTAGAACCCCTCCTCCGCAGCACATCCCCATAGGGGAAACAACTACTGATCCGAAGCTTGCGAGTGGAGGTGGTGTGGCGAGCATGCATGATTGAACGGGCTTGAAGGAAATTTTATTACATGACTGTACATATTGTGTATCTCTCACGATGCGAAATGCGTCTTCTCAATATGATCCTGGAGTGGAAAGGTACCCGCCGCCTGCATTTCCAAAGCCACTTTCTCTGCATCACCCCATACTCTCAGCACATTCTGTCCAACAACTTTAGCTGCGTCTGCATCTGAGACACCCATTCTTAATAGCTCGGCAATGAGATCCGGATACTTTGAAACATCATCCAATCCAGCTGGCGTTGTGGGAATGCCATCAAAATCACTGCCTAGACCGACATGATCGTATCCAATCAGATTCCCAATGTACGTGATGTGTCTCGCTACCTGATGCAACGTAGCATTCGGAGGGTACAAATCTGGTATGCCCGTTGTCGAATTCGACGGTAAACAAGAGATGAAGTCTGGTGAGAAATTGACCATGACGATCGAGCTCGTTTTCTTGACCAGTTGTAAGACGTCATCTGGTACGTTCCTTGGGTGTGGACACAGCGCATATGCTGAGCTGTGACTAAACATGATTGGAGCCTTGCTGCCCTCGAATTCCTCTGGCCGGCCTCCGAGGGCATCGAGCATGGTATCCTGGCTTACGTGTGCAAGATCGACCAGCATGCCCATTCGGTTCATCTCCTTGACGAGCAACTGTCCCCGCTCGCTTAGGCCACCCCAGTAAGCTGGGCCTGCAACCGTCGTACCTGAAGAATTGGTGGTAAGTGCTGCGTCTGCAAAGACGTTGTTGCAGTTGTGTGTCAGGGTAGCGTATTTTACACCTAGGGAATGGTATAATCTTAGATTTGAGACGGAGTTTCCGATCTGGTGAAGCCCCTCTACGCCTATTGGGGAGATGAGCTGATGATGGTCTTTGAAGGCTTTCAGTGCGTTGGAGCTGTTGAGATGTGGTAATGAGAAGGTATTTGGGTATGCTGCTGTTAGGCGGCGAAGGAGATCAAGCTGGGATAATGTCATGAATACGGCTGCAAGCCGGTTAGCCATGGATCGGAATGGTACAAAGAAGTCCCAGGGACTACAGTTCCAGGGTTGACTGGACTGTGAGGTTTTACACATCAACCTACCATCAGCGTAATTTCCATCTGAGAAGTCCATGCCGTTCTTCGGACATGGGGTGAAAGCAGACCAGAACGCTCCACCAACTTTGCCATCTTTTAGTCGTGGAAGATCGGTATGATAAGGCATACCGCCGTTCTCGAACACGTCTGTGAAATTCTTGCTATAGATGTCATTCTTGTAGACAAATCTGATTAAAATAGCAAGATCGTTGTGCCCATCTACTTTACTATTAGATTCCTCACGACACCTTCAATGCGTATATGAGGACCTATCAAGGGGTTCTCTGAGAGAATATCATCCACTCTCGCACTAATTGTGACTGGGTCATTCTTGAGTTTGTTCCCTGGAGTATGAACGGCTCCAGGTGCGAGCAATGGAATGAAAAAGGCCAGGCCAACCACTATAACAAACAGTGAAATGAGGGTGCGCAAGGGCAAGAAGCTCGCAGTATTCGAATTTGCTTGTTCTTCATCTCTATCCTCGACATCCTTGGACTGGTCGACGACTTCACTCTGAGTTTGATATTGGGTCTTCGAGGGCCTCGAGAAGCCGTACCCCGAGATTTCGGGCGCAGAGCTACCCTTAGGCAGCAGCGGATCTGTTTCTGAGCCCATCCTATGCTCGCTACATGCGTGTAGGGAATGCAGTAATTGATAGGTGTCTTCGATATCGCGCATATAATCATCGTCATCGCCCAAAATCACGAGAAAGTCTAAATTCCGCTGCCGCCAAGCCCCAGAAGCAAGATGTACAAGCCTTGGCAATGATGTCTGTTTCGATGCGCAATGAGCTGACATGGCACGAATTTATTGTTTCGTTTCATTGCCATTACTCAAGCGAACAGATATAGTAATTGAAGGGCATCATATCATGATGCATCTGCCATGTCACCACAGGTGCTCGCAGAATCGCCAATGCGACAGGCATCGCATGCCCGCCAGAGGAAGAAGTACTCCGCTGCTAGAGCATTCTACCTTACCATTCTCGTGATCTCTGCTTTTGCAGCGTTTGGCTTGGTAACCAATAGGAGACAACATAAGAACTTGGGCGAAATCAACAGCCTTCTTTCCCGGCGAATAGTAATCCCCATCCGAGGCGATGATTTCTATGGCACAGCTGGAAAGCTTGTAAGGAGGGATGAAGCCGTATGTGAATGCCTCTGGAGACGTCGTTGGATACGAGACTGATGATGCTTTGAAGTGCCGACTCGTTCATAATGCCAAAGACCAATGCGCCTTCGTCCGCGCCAATTGCCCGGACGAGGAGGCCGGACTGTTCTCATACCTACAACTCTACTATTGCAAGCTGCATAGGGCCCAACCGATAGCCTTCATCATACTGGTGCTATGGCTTGGTCTCCTCTTCAGTACCATCGGTATTGCTGCCAGCGACTTCTTTTGCGTCAACCTCAGCACTATCGCCAGCATCTTAGGTATGAGCGAGAGCATGGCAGGCGTTACATTCTTGGCTTTTGGAAACGGCAGCCCGGATGTCTTCTCGACATTTGCGGCAATGAAAACGCATAGTGGCAGTCTGGCCGTTGGAGAACTCATTGGCGCTGCTGGATTCATCACTGCGGTCGTGGCTGGATCAATGGCACTGGTTAGACCATTCAAAGTTGCAAGAAAGAGCTTCGTCAGAGATGTTGGCTTCTTCATTGTTGCGGCAAGCTTCAGCATGGTCTTTTTGGCTGATGGTCATCTACATCTGTGGGAGTGCGCTGTTATGGTCGGCTTCTACGTCTTCTATGTAATTATCGTGGTATTCTGGCATTGGTATCTACGCCGGAAATCTCGACGAAGAGCATTGGAAGACGCAGCGAGAGGTCACTTCCATACCCCTGGGACTGACGAAGCAGAGGATGAACCTTACCATGATGAGGATGACGAAGACGCTGCGCCGAATAGAAGCAGAGCCCCAACAAGAACGATCTCTGCGAACGACTTCGACAATTTGGAGAGGGCAGGGAGTCCTATGCTTCGAAACATGGATGAAGAAGCGGATGCAGATGATGAGACACGAGACCGTTATCTAGCTGAGATCAGCAGCAACATGCGAGTCAGTCGACCGAAGCCTGGAGAACGAAGGAACACCGTCAATCCTATTCGGCCCAGTCTTGTGGGTGCCCTCGAGTTTAGAGCAGTACTGTCATCTCTGCAGAAGTCAAGAAACATCCAGACCATCCCCATCAATCTACGCCGATACTCAGACGACCCAACATTCACGGCCGCCCAACAGCAAGATAATCTCTCCACAGCCTCAAACCCTGAAATAAACTTGAACGACGTCGACGCGCACGACGTGGCTTCGGATGCCTCCTTGAGACCTAGCATTGATGCTGAGCGAACTGGCCCAAACCGCATTCGCGCCGTTTCTGCCAACGATGCTGTAGGTTTGCGGCTCGACACGAATGCATTACAGAGGCCACCTCGGATAGACTTTTTGGGAGCTACACCGCCAAGAAATGCTGGATTACGAATTCCAGGAGTTACAGCAGAGGACGGGGCAAGAGAAAGGTCACCGAGCCCTCCAGCTCGAAACCTTTCCGTACCACAGGTGGATGATGAGTTTGGCTACCTTTCCACCAGTCCTGCACCCATGTCTCCTTTGCAACACAGGCGGTCAGGCGATCTTTTGGCTCCACCGGGAGATGACTTCTTTGGAGTCGGAGCCCAGCACGATAATGCCAGTCCTTCCAAAGATTTGCCATGGATGATTGGGAAGCCAAGAACACCAAGGATTCAGATACCTCGCTCCCCGGGATCCCAGTCATCGCGAGCATCAAGTCCGCTCTCGCCTTTTCCTGCTTACCACGATGATCCCAACTTCGTCCCCCGATCACGAGCAAATAGCATACGATTGCCTCCACCTAGCATTGGATCTGAGTCTACGTTCCACCAGAATTTCTACCAGGAAGCAGAGCCGAAGCCAACACGCTGGTGGCCATACAAGATTCTTCCCACCCCACAAGTACTTTTGTCTACCCTGTTTCCGACACTGTACTCGTGGAAAGACAAGAACTTCTGGGAAAAGCTCTTAGGCATTGTAGCTGCGCCTAGTGTTTTTCTACTTGCTATCACGCTACCCATAGTTGAAATTGACAAGGACGACGACGATGTTCCTGAAACAGTTGACCCGGATCCCGGTCTGCTGACTCCAGACCATGCTCGGCCTCGCAGGGGGTCTAGTCTGACTATACTTCCTCCTGCTAGTCCTCCAATGAAAGCCAACAACAACGGAGATGCACCAGACCCGCCAAATATACGCAAGCATGGGAACCATGGTATTGGATCACCAGCGATAAATATCACCGAGCCCGAGAATGGAATGGCTACACAACCAACACAGATACCCAATGGTGAACTGTCCAATGCCATCCCACAGACTCCAGAAACTCCCCAGGCCCCACCATCATCTCCCAAAGAGTGGAATCGTTGGCTTGTAGCAACTCAAATCTTCACTGCCCCTATCTTCATCGTTCTCCTCCTTTGGGCGAACACCGACCCCAATCTTTCCATCCGCAACCTCCTCCTCCCCTGCCTCTACGCTCTCATCGGCTCTCTCCTCGTCTTCGCCATCCTTGTCCTTACCACCACACCCGATCAAGCGCCAAAACACCGCTACCTCCTCTGCTTTCTAGGCTTCATCGTCTCCATCGCGTGGATCTCCACCATCGCCAATGAAGTCGTTGGCGTTCTCAAAGCCTTTGGTGTCATTCTCGGAATCTCAGACGCCATTCTCGGACTCACAATTTTCGCCGTCGGTAACTCTCTCGGCGATCTTGTCGCCGACATTACCGTCGCCCGGCTAGGCTATCCAGTCATGGCGCTGAGTGCCTGCTTTGGCGGACCAATGCTGAATATACTGCTCGGGATTGGCCTTAGCGGACTTTACATGACTATTCAGAAGGGCGAAAAGAGCCACGAAAGGCATCCTGGGCGGCCAATGAAGTTCAAGCCTTATCAGATTGAAGTTGGACGGACGCTTTTGATTAGTGGGATCACTCTTTTGATTACTTTGGCGGGGCTTCTCGTCGTGGTTCCATTAAGAGGCTGGTGGATGGATAGGAAAGTCGGTTGGGGTCTAATTATACTGTGGTCCATCAGCACGATTGGAAATGTTGTTGTGGAAGTTGTCGGTTGGGGAAATGAGGTCTGAAGAGTCCCCTTTAATGGTAGCATTGCTTGGCGTTTGATATCCTGGTGGTGCTTCTTGTTTGCCTAGCGTTATCATATTTTTGTATATTTTTTGAAGTGACACGAATCAAAGTCCATACCACCAGTCATTTTTATCGTCTCAAAGTTGAAAGGTGGCTTGGGTAAGAGATGTATCGTATGTACTTATTTTGACTCATGCTTCGTGTTTTTCGATCTTTTCTGAGATGTGTCTTGACTTGTAAGAAATAATCCAAGTCTCCTTCCTTGCAACGCCTCGTTGACTGCTTGCAACAGATCTTTCAACCCCGACATTCTACTGGCCAATAATATAGTCTTCAGTGGTTGTAGTAGGTGCTTGCGTTCCCCCTGCCGCGTCCGGAATTCACCGAAGGCGTATTCGCGAGCTCTGCAAATAGCATTCGAGGCATGCTATCGACGGGGCACAACCGCAGCATACTCAGATCAAGGAGAGGATGGGCACTTTTCGACTCCAATTACTAGTGTGAGCAACATCTATAGACGGGAGAGGGTAAGGAGAACGGTAAGATCTGACTCCGCTTTCCATCACTTGATCATAGTCGGATTTCCGTATGTCACTCTCCCTTATTCCTAAAAACCTCCTGACACTGAAACGCAATGGCCCTAATGCTTGTTGAATCAACCATGACGGCGTCATGTGGGCCAGAGCCAAATTTGACCGCTCTTCCATCCAGTTGGCTCTCATCACCCTCCGCATGTTGAATCTGCTCCTTTGTTCTATACTCCCACCATCGAATGATATCCCACGAGACTCGTGGATTACTAGCAAGGTTCAACACGTAATCGTGTCCAGGCTCGAGACCATCGACACCTTATGTACCGTGTTTCGCTAAGCGATCACTGGTGTAGTCCGGGTCGTCCTTAGCTAGAGATTTACCACCAGTGCTCGTACGGCTTCGAGTGAATGGGGCAGAGAGACTAAGAGGGGTGTTGGGGAGGAGAGTATGAAAGGTTCGCTTGTTGAGAGACAGGGGCGACTTCAGATGGTGGCGGGATACGGCAGTGTGTCGATCTGCTTTATTTGAACTCGCTGCCATTGGTCAAGGAGGTGATAACGAATGCCCCGCAGGTCAGCATCAGCGTGGGGGAGAATTCATCGGCATAGATGGTGATAGGGTCCGTGTGGTGTGAAATTATTGTGAGATCCAAGTTATGTTGGCGTAGGAGTGCGTCGCTGGGGAAAGGGAGAGGGAGGCTGAGATCTTTGATTTCAATTGGTTGTCCATTGTGTTTCTCTCGTTGGGAATAAAGCTGATTGAAATGCTCTGGTCCTTTCGATGGAGATTTTATTCTTGTATTGAGCTGTCGCCGATTCTGAGAATTCCCGAAATGAATTGATGTACTGTAAAAGTCAACTTCTGGCGATGCGGCAATAATGTAGGCGGCTTCAAGGAAGGTTTTGGCTTTTAGATAGATCAAGGAATATGGCAGCCTTTCCGCTTATCATAGGAGCTTAGCCACAAGACACTATCGTATCTACCTATTTGATATCATAGCTATGGTATCATAAAGAGGCACATTCTGTTTCGTACTACCTTCTTACTTCCATTTTGTAGGTACAAGAAGCAAGGGGTTTCAAAGGAATCGCGGAGCATAGGAAGCAACTCATTCGCCAAGAGATTGCTCACGAAATAATGAAAGTGAGCAGGAAATCATGAGGCAGCGTTTGCAGAGTGAGGCGGAGTGGATTGAAACATAATGCATCCTCATATAAGGACAGCCATCCCATCAGGCAGTCTCCGCTGAGGGAGGATGATCTTTGTTTCTTCAATCTTGAGCCCCGATACGCTGTTGGGATAGTTTGCTTGCCCATGATTGAGTTCGAACTCTGTTGGCGCCATCACCTGCCGTTTCTGCGTGTCCTGTCCACAAGAATCGAAATGAAGAAATTTGCGTGGTTCGCAGCGATCAAAAACACCAATCTCAAGAGAATCAAAACAATTCAATAAAACCATATTTCATGATAGAAAGACCGGTCGCGTAATCATAGCTAAATGGCTAAACTAGAGTCCGTTAAGCAGGCTTGTAATCGTAAAGCTTATACTCGTAGTTCTAGAGAGACTCAAAGTTGAAGGGTTCTAAAAAAAAGGTGATTGGACCCATAAGGTACTTTACCTTAAGATTCTCAAGGCTCAACTAGGAAAAGTAGTCCTGTTCCAAATTGATTTTCCAACTTCGTCCTGTTCGTAATACTAGGCAGGATTTCTGTTTGTTATCGGATGCTGGTAATGCTGCTATGTAGCGGCCACTTGCAAGACTCACGTGCGACGGTTTGAGGCTACCTTCTATATCAATGGATGGTTCGGCCATAGAAGATACGCTACATTCTGCAATGAGTCCATAAAGCTATAGGACAATCTCAAATCTGTCACTGCATGTAAGCATTTAAAGCTATTGGTTACTGGCGGTAATTTTGATCTCATCGTTCGAAAATTGTGAGTAGTGACACTCCCATGTCTGTACATATTCCAACACAATGCTATCAGACTCCGAAACGCCCATGCTCAATGCCTCATGCTCTTCACCACATGCGTGTACACACAATCGCTATGATAGGTATGAAGAGCCGTCGACGAAGAGATTGACGAATATGCGATCACTTCGGCCACTTTTTCCAACCACGTCCATGGCCCATCTGTAGCAGATATAAGCTGATTTCTCCCATAATGCCATAAGCCTGTAGTGACAACGTACCTGTTTCCATTGCTGCACTAATTTCGGCATCCCCAGCATAGCCTGCCTCCTCTTCTCTAATCTCCCCTTCATAGTCCTCTCCCACAGCTTCCCCTTCACCTTCTGCCCCACGCCCGTTCCCCTCACTCTCAGTCCATGCTCCTGCCTCCGCATGATCTTCTCCTCTGTGCCCTTCACCGTATAGGGAAGCAGATCCTCCACACCATTCGCCCTAGCCATCCTGACCAGATCGGCCTGCCGCCGTAACGAGAAGACTGGATCATGCCATTTGCCTGTAGCTGAATGCTTGTGCGATTGGAACGGATTTGGGTAAGGAAGTGGCGGGGGTGAGTCTGAGATGAAGGTCTCTTCGTGAGTTGCATTAGGGTCCGAGGAGGATGTATTGAGTGCTGTTGATAATGATGATGCTGGGGCGCGGTTGGTGAAGGACGCTGGGGGGTAGCGGGCGAAGAATCGGAGGAGTCGTGGTGGAAGGGATTGTGCGAGCTTTACATACTCTTGCGAAGCCATAGCTATAGGGAGAAGATCTTGACTGTTGAATGAACGACGTCGAGTGAACCTCTCAAACGCAGAACTCCAATCGCGCGGAAAGCTTTGCATGATCTGATTAGCCCTAAGATCATGATACCCCAAAAAGGTCTGGCGTCGTGGCTCGGGATCCCGGTGTGGACCCTGATCGCCAAGGCCCAACTTCCTACCAATTCAACGTTGCAGAACTAAAACTCTCTCCCACTTTTTCAATTGCAGACGGTATTTTGTTTTTTGATAGAGGACTTCGTTACAATTCATGACGAGACTAGCTGACCGAAATCCTCGAGCCAGCAACACTGCGACGGCCGATTGACGACAGCTATCAGATTCGATCTGATATCGTCTTGTGAAGTGCTTACTTGGAGAGAGACTTCAGAATCGCAGCATTGGATATAGACCGATCAATACATATCAAGAGGACATGCGGTAGCAAACGACTGTTGCCCTCTCCCCAAGTCAAGGCGCTCCGTGCGACCATAAATCCCAAGGGCTTACACCAATCCACTCCACAATGGCCTATGGAACCCAGGGCCACTCGGCCTTCGCAACCTTCCTGATCCTCTGTCGTACGTCTGATCCGCCTAAAGACTTCTGCTCGCGTCACTGCTCTCGTATGACTTACTGATACTGACACAGCAACATCCTTCTTCCTCGGCATCCTCTTCTCCCTTTTCCCCTACGACTACCCTCTCCTCTGGACCTCAGCCCCATGTCCACCCGAAGCCTTCATCAACCTCGAACACCATCTACACTTCCTACACGACTCGCCCCTCATCATCTCCCGTATACTACACATAGTGATCGCAGTCGGCCTCCTCGGCTTCTTCATCAAACTCTACCGCCCCTCTGAATCCAACAAGCTCTTCGATGGCGCGAGTCTTATGCTCTACGTCTGCGGCATAATCATATACGTCGCCAACATATTGAAAGGTATGAGAGTCATTGCCAGCGGAATGTACGACGTTGAGCTTGTACAGGGCGAGGTTGCTGTTGGAGGAGGGGGAAGTGAGGTTCCGCTCGGCAGGGATGATAGCCTGAGGGTTATGGCGGCTAGTAATACGATCTTGGCGCTTGTGTTGGTTGGGGTGCTAGTGCTGCAAGCTGGGCAGTGGTATGCGGAGAGGAAGGATATTCAGGAGGGGGAGCAGGCGAGGGAAGAGAAGGCTGCAAGTGGGGGAAAGGGTGGGGAGGGGAGTAGGCATAAGAGTCCGACCGGTGCGAAGAAGAAGAATTGATGAGATGGGATTTCGATAAGAGAGGGAGGTACAGCTCCCTCGATTTTGTTATAGATGTGTATGCTACTTGTGGCTTGTACGAGTACAGAGATGTTCTGTCTACTTGGGTTCGATTCTAATTATGTGTTGAACTTTCCATCATCTAAGCTAGCAATCATTATCTTGTCCTTCACACTGACTAAGGCCTTTTCAAGGGATCATTAGGTCCTTCTCCGCAAAGTACTTGGGAATATCCCAGACTCTCGATGCCTGATATGATCACAGACCTCGGCGAGCCACGATAAACCAATCATTCGATGGGCGAGCTAGCCCCATACTTACGACAAGAGACCCCATTGGCTCAAAGGCGGGTACCGCCTCGGTTGCTTATGATGGACAGCACATGACAAGCATATTCAGGATTGAGCTTTCTACACACCATCTAAGCGTGAGGTAAGTTCACCTATTCAATTCGTATGAGGTTTGGCCCGAAGGGGTGGATCCGATACTTACTCGACTTCAGATTCGATCTACGACACGGCTTAGCTGATGGAACTCTCCTTCAGATGCTCGAGCCACTGCCTCTAAAGCTCATTTCCGGAGAACATACTCCAGGTCATCTTTTGACACCCTCGACTTATAGACATGGCCATTCACGTTCATGGAGGTTCTGTCCACGATTATACCAAGTTGTTGCACTTTAAGTATGGGGGAGTCACCAGAGAAAACGTATGTGCTAGCTGCGGTTCTGTCCTTGCTGGCGATCGTGGCAGTTTTGTTGCGTTTCTACGCCAGACACCTTCAAAGAACTGAGCTAGCATAAGGTACGGCTTTTCGGAGTCATTTTTGCCTAGACTGCCCCAGGTATTAAGTCGCAAGATATGTCTCGGAAGTCTTTTTCAACGGCAACTCCCCGATTCTCTCTCTTAGCCCGTACCACAAAGGTGAAGGGAAATGCTGACTCTGACATCTGCGTAGACGACTTTCTGATTGTGCTCGCAGCAGTAACGCTTACGATGCTCGCTGGTCAGATCCTGGAATAACGATCAATCTAGCTCTTCATAGTTGTGACTGGGATTCGTATGTTCATTGGTAAGTATATTGAAAACGACTGCCGGTCTGAAGGCCTCTTATTACCCGCGATACAGGAGCCGCCTTGGATGACTTAGGAAGACATACCCAGATTGTAGATGGCTATCCTGTTTTTGATCGACGAGCGGAACTTTTGCGTAGGCAAGTTTGACTCTTCCATTTCTGGCAAGTAGATCAGAATCTAACCTTTTGCGAGGTTGGTTTCTAGACTGGCTACGCGTTACAGTTGAGTTTTACCTTGGCGTTCGGTCTCACTAAATTGGCGGTACTCTTTCTATACAGAGAATAAATTGTGTACTCTTACCAGGAAAGGCTCGCTTTGCTGAATAGGGTCGTCAAGATCTTTATGGGGAATACATTTAGGATCCTCTCATCGATCTTGGTTGGCGTCGTCGTGGCCTGGACTGTCGATTTCGTCCTTGCCAATTTGCTCCAATGTATCCCAATTTCAGCAAATTGGACGAGCTGGACGGGAGATGGATGTTTTGTCAATCTGTGGCAATTGTACCTGGCTCAAGCGTGGTCCGATGTTCTCACAGACCGTAAATGAAGCTTCAGCTGTACCATGCAATTCCCGCAGTTGTGATTGTAAATTAACGGGTCTTGTAGTCTTGATTCTCTCATTGCCCATCCCTTACGTATGGGTCCGGTCCCGTGTTTTCAAGACAGCTGCTAAGTGCTTGATAGCTCTGGGCTCTCCAAATGGCTGCGAAGTCCAGGATTGCGGTGATCGGAGTCTTCTTCTAGAAACACTGTGAGTCTCCTTGTTTATATCAATTCGGCAAGCTAATAACATGTTATGTAGTGTGATTGGCGCAGGAGTCGCAAAGAATGTGGCTTACTATATTATCAGTAAAGGTACATTGCCATGCTCGAAGAGACTTGGCAAAATGCTGACTCTCAAATGTGCATAGATATTACCGACGAAGACTTCACCTGTATGAGCTTTCCAGAGTGGTCGAATCCGATCTCAGGCTGACTACTGTGCACAGACCTCGACACGACATCCTACTACTGGCCGATGGTGGGGCCATCTCTAGGAGTAATCGGAGTCTGCCTTCCCTTACTGCGTCCGATAATCATTCAATGCGTATTCAAAACTTACCCGCAGAGTTTTCGGAGAGTGTTCTCCTTTGGATCCAGCCGTCATACCATTGCAAGCAAGGGTCGCAAATTTCCAGGTAGACCAGAACATGGCTTTCGAAATGATTCTGTGAGAAAACTTCCTTCCACAGAAATTGCACCAAGTGTAAGTTCTCTCTTCGAGAATGCAATCCGGAAACACTGCTGACGAGAGCCAATCTGTAAAGCGACCAATACTTCGAGGAAGAGATAGAGAGCATACCGATGAGTGTCCTCATGAGAAGCACCGCTATTGCTGACCCGACGTCCAAGGTCGAAAGGATCTATACCACACACTGTGATGTGTAACAGTCCTCACTCTAGGTCTTAGGAAGGAGTAAAAGTGGATCGAACGAAATCGGATTTCGACATCAAGGGATCGATTCAACATTCTGGGGTAAAAGGAACGTTGAATGCTGCCATATAAATTACACCTAGTTGCCGCATAAAGTACAGCAAGATCCATTGTTGGCAAAGATGCTTCGCACTCATACCCATGCTGTTTCACCGGTTTTCATACACTCACTTAGTTGAGATGTCAAGAGAATAAGAGCTTGGCCGGTACAAAAGTGTGGTACAGTAAAACACGCAACTAGTCGTATCTCTTGGACAGAAAAACATCGCAATGGAAGTGGAAACATTCAGTAATGGGAATGAATTGGAGTTAGTGAATTGGCCAAGGAGCGCTGTGGAGGATGCTCGTCCTATGAAAGGAAACGAAGGTGAGGCACGTTGTCGATCGGAAAAGGCCCTCGAGAGCTTCAGATGTTGGTCGCTAAGGTGCACGTTACGAGGTCAATTTTTAAAGTATTGGAAAATGGCCACCGTAGCCAAGCCGGCCACCGTTGACCAAAAATCGACTTTTCTAATATTCGAATCTTCCTATAAAATCCTATACTTAATTAGGTAGCAATAACGTAGCGAATAAATACGGTATTAAGATTAGAAATTCTATAGTATCTTAATATAATAAGTAATATTCCCGATTATTTAAGCTTTAGAAGAAGATTTACGTAGTTACTACCTAAAAGAAAGAAACTACGCGAGTTATTAAAGTTCTATGATCGCCCCCTAGCGTATTTCCAATACTTTAGAGGTAGACCTCGTAGAACGGCACGCCTGGATCGTCGAATCCTGCATATGTTGTAGGATGCAGGGTCCTCGATAAGCAGGCCTTATCTGACCTGTGTCCCGAGTCTGCCGCATTTCGGGCTTGAAAGGCTTCGAGTCGAACTCGAATGATCCCCTTTTAACAGGATTTCATCCACCAACAATAATAAGACGGGTACTAGGTTTTAGCGTGCTTTTTACCTGCTCCCTTCCGTTTGCTGGGTTTCAATACATATCATATTGGGTTCGATTCCTAATGGCGCTGGTTCAATGGTGTTGTGGTTTTGTTCGTATTCTTCCTTCACCACTTTAGAAACCTCAGCCTAGGCCCCGAGTATCACCCCAAGCCTACCCTGAAGATCTACCCGGGGCCACTATGCTTGGGCTTTCGTAGCGGTAGAATTACAAGCTAGAAATATAGGGTAGATCCAACAATCTATTTGCGCAAGTGAAATAGTTGGATCTTAACAATGACAGGTAGCCGACTGGAGTATCTACAACAGTACAGTGGAGGCTGCTCCTCAGAAACTCGCGTTGTTACCCTAGATAGATGGAGTGACGGGCTGCAAATTCTCGTAGTACATGATAATCCGATCCAACTTCGCTAATGCAGCCCTTCGCAACGCTCGCAACCCTCAAGCCTATCACAGGTTTGATTGGCGTAAACATTCAAGTCTCCTTCAGTCTCGACGATCATTCTGCAGGGTCCTGTCAGCTCTCCGCAATAATGCCGAGACCGCTCGGATATTGTTAAATATGTGGCTTATTTCTGGTGCCTGGCTTGGGTGTCGGAGTGTTGGACAGAGTTCAAATCTATCACAACACACCCTGAGACATACTTTGGTGAGTTGCAATGGGTTCGCATTCGGCAATGGACGACGATATCGTCAATACGAGTCTGAGCCTGGACTTGGATGTAAAGCGGGCGAACCAGTTGGGGGCCACAATGTATCGCAGCGAGCCTCGTAAGACCGACACGGGAGTAGATGTGAATGGGGGGGAAGGACACATGCTATGGGGAGGGCAATATAATATGCATGTGGCGTGCCAGAAGAAGAACCTCCAGTTTGGTTCCTTTGAAGGCAAGGACGCGTGCCTAGTCATCTTTGACTTCAAATTCACGACGTCCCTCACAGACTCTCATTTCATGTCCGCCGAGATTCGCATCGCGCTCGACGACTGTGAGCGAGCCTCTGAAATCTCCGAGGGCGGAGACGAAGACTTCATTCGGGACGAGCTCATCGCTGCGCGGCCGCGAATCCTTCAGTTTCAGCCCTCCCACTTCATCGGCCCTAAAGCAGAAAAAAGCCTCTTAGGAAAGTCCAGCAAAGAAAGCTGCGATAAAATCATCGGTGTACTCAAAAATGACAGAACCGCTCTCACGCTCTCCATCCACGACAATCTCCTCATCGAGCGGCCTATGATTGAGGATTTCTCTCTCCCAATCATCGTCACGTACGCATCTGACCGCAAATTCCAAGCTCACATTCGAGTGGAGGCGGACATCGAACGGCACGCCTGGAGGAAACCGACTTTCGGTCATACAGGGGACCCCATTTTGTTTCATCCCGACGTGCTGAAGGAGGAGAAACGGCAACAGAATGCGGCCCTTGATCTCGATCTTGAGAAAACACAAGATTTGAAGAAGCTGACAAGATTGGACGACTATGGCGGTGCTTTCCATACATAGCCTCTTTTAACACAGTATCTGAGCGAGCACCTGAGCATCGTTGTGGTGGTGTACGGTGGGAAAGTCTGAAGCTGCGCGAGGGTGCGGCATTTAGAAGCAGGTTGTCGCGATCAGTGAAATTGTGCATTACCGGTCACAATAGTAACCTGGTTCTTACTCCAAATAGTGAATGTGAACCTAACATCGAGATCGAAGATGTCATCGGTGGATGGGCAACAGCAGCCCCGGAAGTTACATCTGTCTTTAATACTTCCTGGAAGAGCTATACCATTCCTTCGCAAAATTAGCAGACGAGAAATTCAATGCGAAATGCTAGGAGGTAGAGTAATTGATACTATTTGACGTTGTCTGTATGGGTTTCCTTCGCGCGATATTGAGGATTTTTTACGCAGTCTATGTCGATCTCTTAAGGTGTGTGGTTGATGATGGAGAATCTTGCTCGACGGAGTGACGAATGGAAACGACTGTCCGATAAAGACTTTGGTAGCTTCCTGTCCCAATCTGCTCGTAACTCGTACGGTAATAAATCTGTTATTGCAACGCCAAGGGAAGATGTTGATCGCGCACAGTTGGAACACAATAAGTAATGAACAGTATAGGGCACTGCGCAGCTACCATACAGTTGACATTGCAGATCTACGAGTCTCTAATCAACTCCTGCGCTATTATACATCGCGAAGCAATTCCAGATCCACAAAATGCCACCTTATTCCTCCAGGGTTTCCAACGCAGCCGCTCAAGAGTCGTTGGCATATTGATTGATATGCACCGTCTTGACAATCTGACCCTTCTTGCTCGGATCGACCCGCCCACCCAATTCCTCTTCCTTGACCATGAGACCCCTACCACCGTTATTACCCTTAACATTACCACCATCACGTTGAATACTGGTGGTCATTTTGCCCAACTCCAAATTCCCCTCGCTGGACTCAGGTGTCTCCAGCTTCTTGCCATACCCCCACTCAGCATCTTTATCGCTACTGGGGGCGATCCTCTCTTCACTGCTGGTGGTAACGTACCCATCAATATCATATTTGCTTCGCCGGGTGGTCGGAATACCCACACCGCTACGGTGGGAGCGTAGGGGGTATTTATTGGAGCCATCTGGGCCGTTGATCTGTTTGAAGCTGCCGAGGTTGAAGACGCGGGAGATGAGTGGCCAGAGGTGTGGGACATTGGCGACAATAACGGCGGTCGCCGTTTCGCCTGCGTACCAATTTAAGTAGATCAGGGAGCCGTAGGGAGCGGTGAAATTTGTAACACGGTTGAGGATGGCGCAGAGGATCTGTTGTGCGTTAGGACGCGTTATTCTTTCATAGGTGGAAGATGGAGCGGGAGTGTCGGAGAGGGAGAAACGCCGTGGGGAAGAGGATGGCAAAGAGCTCGTGGTCGAAGAGAGTGGGATATGTAGGGATTGGGCTTACCACTAGGAAACCAAGACTGAAGACACCCACGAGCGCAATTTTCCTTCAAAGAGGTCAGTAAGTGTGTAGCTAGTGTCCCATTTGGGTTTACAGTAGATGCGAACCTCATGAGCGGCACTTTGGCCTTTATCACGAGAGGAATCGGCAGGCACAACATCACTGCGTCCGAGGTGATATTGAAGCATCCGTCAAGGATCATGTGGTGCCGGTAAGTCATGCATTCTGCTCTTCGAGACGAAGAGAAGGGTCAGACAACTGTTTGCGCGGGGATGAAGAATGTCTCATACATTGTGACACAGGTAGAGGAATCACGTCGTAGTAGGTATGGAACGGATGACACCAGGCTGTGAAAAAGCACGCCATGACGACGATATACCCAGTGGCGACATATGCGGCCACTATCATGACGGCCCTGTGGTACTTGGGCAATCCCTTTCTAGCGAGTTGGGACAGATGTCAGCAAGGTTCTTCTTCCTTCATTGCTTCCTCACCACCTTTGGCAGCTCTCCGCTTTCCCGCACCGGTGCGCGTGCTGTAGGTGATTCTTCTGTCCACACGCGTCTCGCACGATTTGCTCTGGAACTGAGAGACTCACGTCATGTTTGCATAAAGTATCAGGAGGCAAGCCTTGCAACCCCAGACACAGGTGATTTTATTAGTTTCCATGGCCACACCCCACTTCGCCCCCTGAATCGCCATGTGAAATTCATCTGGGGTCCATTCGACCACATCTTCTGGTGTCACATAGTCGTTGCCCCAGAGGCATTGAACCCAGATGGAGAAAATAACGATGATAAAGCAAGCCTGTTGGTCGTCAGCGAATACAGATGATCAGGCCAGCCGAAGATCAGTAGGCCGCCCTAAATTCTTCTTTGTCCAGAGGAAGGGACGTACGATATTAAATGTCATTAAGTAGTCATCGATCTGCAATTTTTGGAACTCGCCGAGCAGGATCCTACGCGAGGCTCTGTTGCATCATGACGCGTCTTGTTAGTTGACGTTTTCTCTTCTCTGGCCATGGACTGACTGGGACGACCGAAGAAACATGGGAAACGTACAGTCTGCAGAAAAAAACGACAAGCACCAGAACCAGGAGCGCCCACAACTCCGAGACCACGGATTGCCCACCTGGGATCATGGTGAAGCAGGAGAAAGAAATATTTCCTCGCAGAAAGCTGCAAATTCGCTGCTAAAAGGCACAACAAATGCGTTCACGGCCAGCCTACTAGAGGCATGCTCAATAGAACTGTCTTGTTCCAGAGATCCACGGAATCTGGAGGTTCGGGAGGTTCTGCTTTTCACACGCATGACGCTCGAGAAAGTCTGATCGACACCCCAGTCTTTCAAGGCTTGGAATCCAAGCCAATATACGGGGAAGATGTTCCGAAGTGTAACGTCAAGCGCAATTTGAGCACTTTAAGCCACCCAACAAGCCACTAATGACAGCAACGCGCACCAAAACCGTACTATTACTATGCTTAGCTGTTCAGTGGGACTTTTCTTTTCCCCTGGCTATGGCTGGTTCTTGACGGTTACGGTAGTTTTTCACCTTCGCTCTAGTAGTCGAGCGGCGAAAATAGAATTTATGGTTTGCGGCGAAAATATGTCCAGGGTCGTGCGGCTCGCGGCAGCGGACCACTCTGGCCACCAGCTCAACCTAAGGTACCTTACTCTACTTTATTTTAGATTAATTACCCTAGGGGTTAGCCTAAGGGGTAGGCTTAGGCTACCTCTAGACGTTCCCGTTCAACAACAGCATGGTCTTTCGCCGCGTGGTTTGCGGCTGGCGGTCGATGCATCTTACTTACTCTGGAATGGAGAAAGGGCGTCTATTGGCCGACTAGCAAGACCTGGCTGGCAAGGCCAGAATAGTTCATGTTAGTTATCATCACTTTGCGATCTCCGCAGAAAGGCAGGTTCCGAGGGGCTCGATTGTTTGGCCTCGCCGAGCTATCCAGGACCCTCACCATCCATGCCGCCCTGTAGAACTAACGCTCTAGTGGACGGCTTCATCGGGCCCCACGACGGCACCAACGGCTTTGGATACTAAGGAACCTTTACGAAGCAACAGAAAGTGAAATTCGAGCAACTACTGCCGACTGGTAAGCAGTCATCGCCAAAATAATTTGCAATGGAGGGGGCCCCCTAAGCGAGCCTCCAAGCTGCCCCTAAGCTGCTCCCCGTAACCACCTTGGGGAATCTACAAGGCGGCTCCCGGGGTAGCTCCAGGGCCCTCATTGCAAATTATCTTAGCGATGGCGTGCCAGACACGATATAGAATCCCAAGCCTCCTTTCGCAGACCCGCAATCAGCCATCTTTTCCCATGTGATTTAGAATGGGTGCAATGGTAAAGTCATTCCCTAATTCTGACCCTAACGCAAGCTAAGTCGTCAGCAGCAGCCGTGCAGCACGCCCCTGCGTACCCCGGTATAAACTGCTAGAGAAAGGGTAGGAGATGGATCTCGCTTAGGAGCTAGCACTCATGGCGATTCGCAAAACCCCACATTCATCATCTTTAGCTCAGAAGCGGCTCTCTAGGCCTTTGGATATCATGACTTTTAATCCTGTCCTCTTCATCTCCGCTTCCTTTCTTGTGCTCACGCTCCCGCAATAATGAATCCCCTGAATCATCCCGGCCCCCACCAGATGCCCGAAAAGGACGTCGAGAAATGCGACATCAACGTCACCACCAGCACCACTAGCGACACTTTTCCAGATCCTGACATCGCTCCCTCCCCCCTTCTCCTCAGAGGCAGGCTCGCAAAGTGGAATGCCAAGGTCGAAGGCCTTGCCGGGCTCGAAGCTCGTGGTATAACACGTGTATTGCCAGAGGAAAGACACGATGGTGGTATTCGCGGTTACCTACAGATGGTAGCATTATGGTTCAGTATCAACTTGGCGGCAACGAATATCATCACCGGTCTGCTTGGGCCACTGATCTTTCAGCTTGGTTGGGTGGATAGCGTGTGTATCGTTATCTTTGCCAATGCTCTTTCTGCTTGTGGACCCTCTTATACATCGACGTTTGGGCCAGAAAGTGGAAATCGAACTATGGTACGTAGGTTCGGGAACATAATGCATACCTCGGACTCGCGAGAGTTCTGACGCATCGTCGACGTCTGACAGCATAATGTGGCTCTGATGGGTGGTTGACATCGTTTGCTAATCTGTATGGCTTGCTCACTAGATCATCGGTCGATATTTCATGGGCTACTGGCCTTCAAAGCTTGCCTGCATCCTGAATTTGATCATGCAAATAGGTTGGGGAATCATCGGATGTATCATCGCCGGCCAGATGTTTTCAGCCATCAATGGCGCAGGCTTGAGTGTCGCTGTTGGCTGTGTGATTAGCGCGCTGTTGATCGGCTTGATTGCCACTTTTGGCATTGCTATTGTCCATACAGTTGAGAGGTGCGCAATCTTTATACCCACTTTGGAGAGAAATCGATTGGCTAACGGGAGACTAGATACGCATTCATCCCACAAATGTTCGCCATTTTAGTCCTCCTCGGCTCCGCTGCCAAAAATTTCGACACTTCTGCAGTCTCTGTCGGTCCCGTTGGTACCATTACCGCAAACCGTTGCTCATTCTTCGCTTTGGAATTCGCCAGCGTAATTGGCTTTGCCGCTATAGGCGCCGATTTCTATGTTTATTACCCAACCACGACTTCCAAATGGATCACTTTCCTAACGACCTGGTCTGGTACCTGGTTAGCGTTAATCTTCTGCAACATTGTTGGGATTGGCATCGCGACCGGTGTGGCTGGAACCCCGGCTTGGAACGAGGCCTATGGCATTTCGTCGGGTGCGCTTCTTCTGGAATGCTACCACGGTCTCGGCGGCTTTGGTGGTTTCTGCGTCGTTATTCTCGCTCTTGGCTCGGTCACTAATAATGCCCCGTGTACTTACGCTGCGGCGTTGACTATCCAAGTGCTTGGCCGCTATGCGAAGGCGATTCCTCGTTGGGTTTGGTGCGTATTCATTACGTTGATTGAGCTCGTCTGCTCCGTCGCAGGACGTAATCATCTATTCAACATCTTCGAAAATTTCCTTCCGATTATGAGTTATTGGGTCTGTCCTTGGATACTATTGCGTTGGAAGAACACCTCCTCTTTCACGTACTCAGAGGTGTGCCGTTCGACTGGACGGCGTGGGAGGACAAGAAGAGGTTACCTATTGGTGCGGCGGCGTTGTTTGC